>ENA-ORBV01002031-ORBV01002031.1-microbial-mat-metagenome-genome-assembly--contig:-NODE-2031-length-43584-cov-4.225481_pt1 | contig 43584 bp, 46 predicted proteins | sample MGYA00237777_ERZ505514 | MGnify/ENA primary metagenome ERZ505514 (study PRJEB26160, sample SAMN06269048) | microbial mat metagenome | isolation source: Oligotrophic lake microbial mat | place... | reverse complement strand
TTGCCGATCTGCGCGCAACTGCCAACCAGCGCATGACTGTCTACCATCGTCCCATCATCGACGTATGCCCCGGCGTTGATGTACATCGGCGGCATGCAGGTCACCCCGCGTCCGACATAACAACCGTCCCGAATGCTCGACCCGCCCGGTACAATCCTCACTCCGCTCTGCGCCGTAAATGCCTTCGCCGGATAGGTCGCCTTGTCAAAGAAAGGCTGCCTCTGGACATCGACACTCATATCGACAATCTGCCCCAGCCGGAACCCGAGTAGGATCCCCTTCTTCACCCAGGAATTCACCCGCCAGCCTGTCGACGTCGACGCGTCCGGTTCTGCCGCACGATACTTGCCCTGGTTCAGTGCCTCCTTAAACTGCTGAAACAAACGCTGCTCGGCTTCACCCAGTTCACTCGCGGCGATCTGAAACGCCGCCTCAATCGCTGTCTGCATTAAAGTCCCACCTGCTTCAAGACACTTTGAATCTTCGCCATACTCGCCTCGGAAGGAGGCACCAGCGGCAGCCGCCATACCGGTTTGCACAGCCCCATCGCCGCCATCGCCGCCTTCACAGGAATCGGATTCGACTCAATGAAGTTCACTTCCATCAAAGGCAGAAACTGCCGCTGGATCGCCCGCGCCGTCGCAAAGTCCTGGTTGAGGCAAGCCTCCGCCAGATTCGCCATCTCCCCCGGAATCTCATTGCCCGCAACCGAAATAATCCCGTGCCCGCCCAGCGCCATCAGCGGAATCGTCACACTGTCATCGCCGCTCAAAACAAGAAACCCTTCCGGCACTTCCTGAATGACGCGAGCCACCTGCGCCATACTGCCCGACGCTTCCTTGATCCCGACAATGTTCTTGATCGTAGCCAGGCGCGCCACCGTAGCCGGCTCAATGTTCACGCCCGTCCGCCCCTGCACGCTGTACAGGATGATCGGCAGCTTGGTCGACTTCGCTATCGCCCTGTAGTGCTGGTAAAGCCCTTCCTGCGTCGGCTTGTTGTAATAAGGCGTCACGCTCAAAATACCGTCCACACCCAGCGCCTCAATCCGCTTCACCAGATCGATCACGTCCTCGGTCCAGTAGCCACCGGCACCCGCCAGCACCGGCACTTCGCCCTTGGCCGCCGCAACCGTCAGCTCAACAACGCGCAGATGTTCTTCGAGCGAAATCGTCGGGCTCTCGCCAGTCGTCCCGCAAGGCACAAGAAAATGGATGCCAGCGTCAATCTGACGCCGCACCAGCTTCTTGATGGCGACTTCATCGAGCGAACCGTTCTTCTGAAAGGGCGTGATTAACGCAGTGCCACAGCCTTGAAACATAGTCATTTCCTTATCCAAACAAAATCTCGCCAAACTCGTAAACGCCCGTCTTGCCCTTCACCCACTGTGCCGCTTTCAGGGCCCCTCGCGCAAATCCTTCACGGCTACGAGCCGTATGCCGCAGCGTGATCGTATCGGCCGCTGTATCAAAACCAATCTCGTGCGTACCAGGCACCGCCCCCGCGCGGTTTGAGCTCTCACTCACCTCGCGCGTATAACCGCCACGGCGCATCTGCTCGACAGCCATCTTCAGCGTCCCGCTCGGCGCGTCCTTCTTGGCCGCATGATGAATCTCCCAGGCCCACGCGCCATACTCTGGAAACTCTTCCATCCGTGCCGAAAGCTGCTTCACCGCCGCAAAGAATAGATTCACGCCAATCGAGAAATTCGGGCTCCACACCAACGTCCCCTGCTTCTCCCGTACGTAAGCTTCTACACGAGGCAGCTCATCCAGCCAACCGGTCGTCCCGACTACCGTCGGCACACCAAGCTCGGCCAGCTTCAGAATGTTGCTGACCGCTGTATGCGGAGTCGTAAACTCGATCGCCACATGCACGCCTTCAAAATACTCAGGCGTCATCATTACCTGATCGGCGTTGTTAAACTCATCCAGGCGCAACACAACCTCGCCGCCATACTCGTGAGCAAGAGACTCAATCATCTTGCCCATCTTGCCGTAGCCAACCAGCGCGATCTTCATTCAAAAACCTCCGGGTCGACATCGGTAAAGAACTCTTGGTGCAAACGCTCTACCGCCTCGCGCAGATCCGCCTGTGCCACTACAAGGCCCAGATTCCGCAAGCTAGCTCCCTGGCTGATCATACGAACATTCACAGGGTCCAGCGCGCGAAACACACGATGTGCCACCCCAGCCTGCCAGCGGATGTTATCGCCAACAAGGCAAACCACCGCCTTGTCCTGCTCAATCTCAACCTCGGCAAACTCACGCAACTCAGTTGCGATCGTCTCGAGCTTCACGAAATTGTCGATGGTCAACGACACGCTCACCTCGCTTGTGGCAATCATATCCACCGGCGTCTCGTGACGGTCAAAGATCTCGAAGATACGCCGCAAGAACCCATGTGCCATCAGCATCCGCGTGGACTGTATGTTCACCAGCGCAATATTCTTTTTGCACGCAATGGATTTGGCCACGCTCGTCGTCACCGGTCCTTCAGCAGTGATCCGTGTTCCGTCCACCTGTGGCCGCCGCGAGTTCAAAATCAATACCGGAATGTTCTTCTCAATTGCCGGTGCCACCGTTGAAGGGTGCAACACCTTTGCCCCAAAGTAGGCGAGCTCGGCCGCCTCAGCGAAGCTCAGGCTCTTCACACGCCGCCCGCCCGGCAACACGGTCGGGTCGCAGGTCAGCATGCCGTCAACATCAGTCCAGATCTGGATCTCTTTTGCATCCACACCCGCGCCCACAATGCTCGCAGTAAAGTCGCTACCACCGCGGCCCAGCGTGCTGGTCACTCCCGCCAGCGTCGCGCCGATAAAGCCACCCATCACCGTGATCTCGCCCCATTCAGTCGCCTTCAGCCGTGTGTTCGTCTCGGCATAATTCGGCGCAGCAATCGTATGGCGCTCATCGGTAACAATCACGGTCCGGCTATCGACATGCTTCGCTTTCAACGCCAACGCAACAACCTGACTTGAGATCCGCTCACCAAAGCTCGAAATTGCATCAATGCTACGAGGAGTCAGCTCACCCAAGATGGCAAGCCCGCGCACCAGCTCGGTCAATTCACTAAAATGCTCATCGATGACAGAAGCAGCGCCAAAGCCATCTGCTTCCGCGTGATGATAAGCCCGCAGAGCTTCCACCTTGTCGAGAGCCTCAACACGCCTGCCCGCAACAGCCAGATTCGCAGCCTCAAGCAGGCGGTTCGTAGTCTTACCTATAGCAGAGACAACAACAATTGGTTGCTCTGCAAGCCGGTCTTTGACAATGCCCGCCAGCCGTTCAATCGCGGCGGCCGATTCTACGCTCGTGCCGCCGAATTTCATAACGATCATTGCGCTAGAGCAGTCCTTCGCTTTGCATCAGTTCGGCATTGAGAACCGCTGCGCCCGCCGCCCCACGAATCGTGTTGTGCCCGAGGCAAACAAACTTCCAGTCGAAGATCGAGCAGGGCCGTAAGCGTCCCATAAACACGGTCATGCCGCCATCGCGAGGCCCGTCACGCCGAGGCTGCGGGCGGTTGTCTTCGGTCATGTAAACCAGCGGCACCGGAGGCGCACTCGGCAGATTCCGCTTCTGCGGCAATCCGCGGAAGGAATGGATTGCCTCAAGCAGCTCGGCTTTGCTCGGCTTTTGCTCCAGCTCAACGCTAACCGTCAACATGTGCCCATCAATAACGGGTACGCGGTTGCAATGAGCACTCACTTTGGCGTTCAGGTCCTGCACAGCGCCGTTCTTGAAATCACCCAAAATCTTGAGCGGCTCTTCTTCTACCTTCGGCTCTTCGCCGCTGATGTAAGGGATCACATTACCCAGAATGTCCATCGAAGCAACACCCGGATAGCCAGCTCCACTCACAGCCTGCATGCTCGTCGTAATAAACTTCTTGACGCCGTACTGCTTGAAAGGCGCCAGCGCCATCACCAGCGGCACTGCCACGCAGTTCGGATTGGTGATAATTGCGCCCTTCCAGCCACGGTTCTTGCGCTGGATCTCGATCAGCCCGAGATGGTCGGCATTCACTTCCGGCACCAGGAGCGGTACATCAGCCTCCATGCGGAAGTTCTTCGAGTTCGACACCACTATATGGCCCGCTTCGGCAAAAGCCCGTTCGATCTCGGTAGCGACATTTGCGTCCATCGACGAGAAAACGAGTTTGGGGGCATTGCCCGGTTTGCACTCGCTTACCGTCAAGTTGGCGACACTTTCCGGCATTACGCCATCAAGCCGCCAGCTAGTGGCCTCACCATACTTTTTGCCCGCCGAGCGGTCGGACGCACCGACCCAAGTGAGCTCAAACATCGGATGATCGGCCAGGAGCCGGGCAAAATTCTGACCCACCATGCCGGTGGCGCCAAGTACACCTACTTCAATACGGGATGACATCTTTCGAGCAACGTCCTTACCATCTGTTGATAAATTCCCACTGCATCCAGCAATTGCTTCTTCGGGATCCGTTCTTCGCTGGTATGTGCGACGTGAATCGTGCCGGGACCTAACAGGTATGGTTGTCCCCAGGCGCCCTGAAATGCCGGAATGTCAGTGGTATAGGAAGCTACCATGGTATCAAAACCGTCCATCCCGCCCAGCAAAACCGGCGGAATCCGTAAGACTTCAGTCACTTCCACGCTGTCAGCGCACGCGCTTCGAATGGCCGCCACCGTCGAATCGCCATCCTCCACCAGCCGGATCAGCAACTCCGCCTTCGCCGCATCGGGAATTACATTTGGTGCCCGGCCACCCGAAATCAAGCCAATGTTCATTGTCGATTGCCCTAGGATTTCGTGCACCGGCAACTGGATCTTGCGAACTTTCTCCATCGCATCAAGCAGCTTCTCGATAGCAGACTCGCCAAGCTCCGGATAGGCCGAATGCGCCATCTTGCCCTTGGCAGTCAGTTCCAGCCGCAATGCACCCTTCGATCCCAACGACAGACGGTTCTCGGTCGGCTCACCATTGATGATGAACTGCGATCCCTGCGGATTCCGCCCAGCATGATAAGCCCCGACGCTGTTTCGTTCTTCGCCTACAACAAAGAGAAACCCAAAGTCGCGTTTGCCCTCCAGCAGCAGCTTCTCCCCAGCGCAAAGCATTGCAGCGATGATGCCCTTGACGTCACAAGCTCCGCGTCCCCAGATGAACTCATCATCTTCGGAGGAAGCGATGAAAGGAGGCACCGTGTCCTGGTGAGTCGAAAGCGTCACCAGCGACCGGCCAAAGTAGCAGAAAAGGTTGTCCCGATTCGGCTCAACCGGAATCCGTTCGACCACCCCGCCAAAAGGCTCGGCCAACTCCCGAAGAATCCCTTCGAGAACGATCGAGACCGGCATTTCATTGCCGGTGATGGATTCGATATCCACCAGCCGGCGAGTCAAAGCAATAGGGTCAAGCATTGCTAGCAGTGTTGCTCGAACGCTTCCTTTAGCTTCATGGAAAGCGAGAAAGAGTCGCTCGATTCGATATCGCGGCGATGCAATGCGAAGACCGGCTTGCCGTCCTTGAACAGGAACATCGCCGGGCTCGAAGGCGGGAATTCGCTCAAGATCCCGCGCAGGTGCGCCGTAGCAGCTTCATCGCCGCCTGCGAATACAGTCGCCGACTTGGCCGGCTTCTTTGCGTTCTGCAATGCCGCGCCAATAGCAGGACGAGCCTTGCCGGCAGCGCAACCACAGATCGAGTTCACGATCATCAGTACGGTTTCCGATTTCAGAGCCTCGTCCACCTGCTCGGGCGTGCGTGTCTCTTCGACGCCGTACTTCGTCAGGTCCTGACGCATCGGAGTGAGAAATTGTTCTGGATATGCCATGCTTCTAGTTTCGCCTATGTCGAGTGTCTATACGCTGAAGCAATCTCCCTATTCAAGCCACATGCTTCTCCTCAACCTGCTTGATCCGCAAAAACACGGCAAGCGATTGCTCGATGTTGGCTGCGGCAACGGCTTCCTTTCGCAGCTTCTTGCCGGCAAAGGATTCGCCGTGACAGGCATCGAACACCCTCTCGGCTTCGACCAAAATCCGCCCGCTGTCATTCATGATCTCGAGCAGCCGCTTCCACCACTTCCCGGCCCTTTTGACGTGATCGTAATCGGCGATGTCCTCGAACATCTCCGGCGCCCTCAAGACCTTCTGGAGCAATTGCGACCCCACCTCGCTCCCGCTGGGCAGATCGTCGCCTCGCTTCCCAATAGCGGAAACCTCTACTTCCGGCTGCAAATTCTACTCGGTAATTTCCCTGAAGACGAGAAGGGCCTCTTTGACCGTACACACCTCCATTTTTGGATGCTGGCCAACTGGCGCAGGCTTTTCGACCGTTCCGGCTACAGCTTTGAAATCGAAGAAGTTACGGGAATTCCGGTCGGGCTCGCCATCCCGTCGCTTGGCTGGCTTGAAGTCCTTTGTTATCATTTGGCACGAGGATGGAAAACTCTGTTCGCCTACCAGTTCCTGTCGGTAGCAAAGCTAAAGTCGTCGTAGTCATGCCCGCGTACAACGCGGCGAAGACGCTTCGCATGACCTATACCGAGCTACCACACGACGTCGTCGACCTTGTCATTGTCGTCGACGATGGCTCAAAAGACGAAACGATTCGTATTGCACGAGAGCTTGGGCTCGAACTCTTCGTACACAACCGAAACTACGGCTATGGCGCAAACCAGAAGACCTGCTACCGCGAAGCTCTGCGTGCCGGTGCGGACATCATCGTGATGGTCCACCCTGATTACCAATACGATCCAACCCTTCTCCCTCAGATCATCAAACCGATTCAGGATGGCACAGCGGACGTCGTACTTGGCTCGCGTCTGCTCAACGGCGACCCCATGAGCGGAGGCATGCCATGGTGGAAATACATCTCGAACCGCTTCCTCACCGGGGCGGAGAACGCCGTCTTCGGCCTCACGCTCGCTGAATACCATACCGGCTATCGGGCCTATACCCGCGATGCTCTTGAATCGGTAAACGTCGAGATGAACTCCGACAACTTCATCTTCGACCAGGAAATCATGGCCCAGTTTGTCGAAGTCGGCTCCAAGGTCGCTGAAGTGCCTGTTCCGACCCGGTACTTCCCGCAAGCCTCCAGCGCCAGTTTCATTCAAAGCTCGATCTACGGTCTCTCAATCCTTTGGCTGCTCTTTCGTCTTTTGGTTCATCGTACCGGCTTGATGAAGCAGAAGCAGTTCATCTCCCTACAGCGCCGCTATTCGCGGGCAGCGGCAGCGACGCCTTAACCCATGCTTCGTGGACATCGTAGCTGGATCATAGACTTCCTGATCGTCTTTCTGTTGGCCGCCTTCCTGATACGGCCTCTGTGGAAATCGAAGTACACCGACAATTGGGGCTCGATTGAATCGACATTCATTGCCGATGCCCGTATGCTCAAAGACCATTGGCCCCGCCCTCTCTGGCAGCCATTCTGGTACGTTGGCACACGATTTGACTACGTGTATCCTCCAGCGCTTCGATACGGCACCGCAGCCCTGGCTAAATATTATCCGATGGACCCAGCCAAGGCCTACCATCTCTATGTCGCCTTCTTCTATTGCTTTGGCATCGCCGGCATTTACGTGCTCGCGCGTGCCGGTTTTCGACATCGCATTGCAGCACTCATTGCGGCTTTTGCCGGGGCGGTCGTTTCGCCGGGGTATCTTTTTGTGCCGGAAGTAGCCGTCGACGGGTTCCGGCTTGGTACGGCGAAATTGAATGCCCTCGTGCGCTATGGCGAAGGGCCGCACATGACGGCGCTAGCCTGGATTCCCTTCGCCCTTGTTTTTGCCTGGTGGAGTTTCCGCCACCGTTCCTATCCTTGGGCCATCGCCTCGGGATTGGCGAGTGCTTTTGTCGTAGCCAATAACTTCTACGGTGCCACAGCCCTGGCCATGTTTTTCCCGCTGCTGATCTGGGCTTTTTGGGTGACCGAACGCGATACCCGGATATTGCGCTTTGCACTGACGATCCCGCTCGTCGCCTATGGACTGAGCGCATTCTGGCTCACACCCACCTATCTGAAGATCACTTTGCGGAACATGAAATATGTTTCGTCGGGGGGGAATCTCTGGTCTGGTACCATTGGGCTGCTGGCTCTAGTAGCCTTTCTAACGATCACGGACCGCCGCTTCCGCCTTCAGCCCGCCCGCACCTGGCAGCTCTTCGTAATCGGGACCGCCTTTTTCTTCACCCTCAATACCGCAGGCAATCGCTGGTTCAACTTCAGGATCATTGGCGAGCCCACGCGGCTGATTCCAGAACTCGATATCGTCTTGATTTTCGCGATTCTAATGGGGTCTCTCTGGATGTGGCAGCGCGGCCGTTTGGCCCGGACCACTGTTCTTCTTTTCGGTATCTGTGTCGTTGCCGGCCACTATAATTACCTCAGGCGGCACCGGGCCATCTTCCCCGATGTGACCGACCACAAGCCCTCGCTCTACTACAAGATCCCCGACTGGATCGCCTCCAATTATCCCCAATCCCGCAGCTATGTAACCGGTGCGGTGCGCTTCTGGTTCAACACCTGGCACGACCTGAGTCAGCTTGGTGGCAGTTCAGAGCAGGGTCTGCAAAACCAGATCGTAATGCCATCGCAGTGGGAAATCGTTTTGGGTGAAGATCCGCAGCGCGCCATTGCCTGGATGCAAATTCTTGGCGTCGACCTGGTTGCTGTGCACGGACCGAAATCGGTTGAATGGTACAAAGACTTTCAATTCCCGAAGAAGTTCGATGGCTTGCTGAAGGTCGTCTACGACGATGGGGAGGACAACCGGATTTTCGAGATTCCACGCCACTACCGGTCTATAGCCCGGGTGGTCAATACCCAAGCCCTCGATGCACTGCCGGCTATCATCGACCAGTCTGATTTAGTGGGCCTTCAGCAGTATGTCGCTGTGCTTGAGAAGGGCCCAGAGGTGCCAACGCAAACGCACTGGATTGGCACCGACGAATTGCGCGTCAGCGCTGCCCCGGTTGCCGGACAAAGCCTGATCGTACAAACTACGTATGACGTCAACTGGAAAGCTGAATCCAATCTTGGCCCGGTCGCAGTAGAGAAGTACGACCGGCTCGGCTTCATCCGACTCGATCCACCGCCGGGCGTAAGCGAGATCCGGCTTAGCTTTAAGAAACCGCTCGAAAAGACTGTCGGCGAGATCATTTTTGTGCTGACTCTTCTTGGAATTGGATGGACGCTTTGGAGACACCGCGCAAGCACAAACTCTTCGCTTTCGGCCTGATAGGGCTGCTGGCGCTGAACCTTTATTTCTACGGCCCTTTGTTCAGTCCGCAGCAGCGACCCTACAAGGGGTCAATCGCCGCCGGCTATGCAGGTATTACCCGGTTTGTCTCTGAGCATCCTAATCCGTGGGGTTGGAATCCGCAGCAGTATGCCGGCCAGCCGACCCAGTTCTCCTATCCGCCGCTTCTCCCCTATGCCGCCTCAAGCCTGCACTGGCTGACAGGAATGGAGCCCTTCCATGCCTACCGGTCAGTTGTTGCCACCTTAGCTTGCCTGGGCCCCGTTTCTCTTGCCTTCGCGTTTTATTACTTTACCGGGAGTCTTTGGCTGAGTCTTCTGCTTGGTCTGGCCTACACCACGGCTTCACCGGTTTACGGTCTCTTCGAGAAGATCGATGCCGATCGCGGCCTTTATTACTTACCCTGGCGAGTGCTTGTTTTGATGAAGTACGGCGAAGGTCCGCACGTTTCCGGCTTGACGCTGCTGCCGCTGATCCTTGTGACCTTGCGTTGGGGATTGAGCCGGCGGGATTGGGCCTCACTGTTCGCAATGGCGATTGCACTGGCCGTCGCGCCACTGATCAACTGGCTTTGTGCTTTTGGTCTCACGATCACCGTGCTGATCATGATACTTTCGGACCCCAGCCGAATCGCACGGCTGATCCGAGCCGGTTTGCTCGGCTACGCCTTGTCAAGCTTCTGGCTCACACCCGAATACGTCAAGACCACCCTGTTCAATTGGCCGAAGGATTCCTACGGCTATCAGGTAGACCAGAATCACTGGCCCCTTTATGGAGGCCTGGCTGCTACTTTGGGGTTGCTTGCCTGGCTTTTTCATCGCTATGGCGCTCCGTTCGTGGTTCGCTTCCATACCCTCGCAACCGTTACGTTTTTATGGATTGCCGGGGGCTTTTACCTCTACGGTATGGACACGATTCCGGAATCGCGCCGCTATGTTCTTGAGTTCGAGCTATTTCTCTTTCTCGCAATATTCAGTTGGATCTGGCTGGCACTTCGCTCCAGAGAGGCAATCGACAAGGCCTGCGCAGCTCTGGTGATTTTGGTGCTGCTCTATTCCGGATCGGCGCAGGTGAGCAAGTCTCTTGCCAGAAGCTGGAACGATTGGGGCATTGTGGATCGAGAGCAAACACTTGAATATCAGTTAGCCAAATGGCTCAATGATCAGCACCCGAAAGGGCGGGTGTTTGTCAGCGGCGGTCTGCGCTTTCGATTGAATGCCTGGTTCCCCCTGCAACAAGTTGGCGGAACCTTTGAGAGCGGTTTGCGGAATCGAATTGCCGCGGATTACTTCTATCAGGTTCGGACTGACGCCAACTCGAAGAGCGGCGAAGAAGTAGCCGATGCATTGCGTGAACTGTCCGCGATTGGCGCCGAGTATGCAGTGGTTCACGACGCCGGCTCTGAGGAATATTATCGGGACATCAAGACGCCTGCCAAGTTCCTTTCACTCGGCCCCGTAGTGTTTGCGCCTACCCAGTTTGACCGCATCCACAAGCTGCCATTTCGCTCTTATGCCCACCTTGTTTCGCCTGATGAATTTCCGGTGGATCAATTCAAGGAAGCGCTTCCGAGATTTGGAGCAGCGCTCGCTGACGAGTCAAGGCCCACCTTGGCGGTGACTGAAGTAAATCCAGGCCACTGGAGGATCGAGGGCCCGGTGCCTTCGGGGCGGCACATCAGCTTCGCGATGAATTGGGATCCAGGCTGGGAAGCCCGGCAGGACGGCCAGCCGATCGAGATCAATCGCACCAGGATAGGCTTGATTGACCTGGTGGCAAAGCCAAGTGAAAAGACTCAAATCGACCTCGTCTATTCCGGCACCTGGCAGCAGAAAGTTTTTGGTGTGGTGAGTCTGCTCGCCTGGGTTGTTAGCATAGGCCTATGCATTCGATCGAGGAGCTGGCGGGGCAGCACTTCGACGCCATTATCGTAGGAGGAGGCATCAATGGTGCCGGCCTTGCCCGCGATCTGGCGTTACGTGCCCACACAGCGGGTCACCCGCTGAGAATTCTCTTGCTTGAAAAGCGGTTCTGGGGTGCAGGTACCAGCGGCAAGAATTCACATCTGATTCACGGCGGTTTGAGATACCTCAAGTACTTCGACTTCCGCCTGGTTAGCGAGGCTCTGCGCGAACGAGCGCTGCTGCTTGAAATGGCGCCCAACACCGTGCGTCCGCTGAAATTCGAATTGACCACCAATGGGATCTTCGACCAGCTTTTCTATGGTGCCGGAATCGTGCTGTATGATCTGCTTGCCGGCAAACACCGCATTGGCAAGAGCACCTATCTCGGCGAACACCTCGCCTATTGGGATGCTGCCAGCGACTCGGCCGCCCTCGTCATTGATAACGTTCGCGATGCCCGCCACTACGGGGCCACTTGTATTTCAGGCCGCAGCGTGAAGCGGCTCTCGGCGGACTCAGTCGAACTCGACAACGGCATCCGCGTTAAAGCAGGCTGCGTGATTGACGCCCGTGGCCCCTGGATGGGTGGCGAACAAATGCGTCTGGTCCGCGGCTCTCATATCGTCCTGCCCCGGCTCTACGAAGGCGATCATGCCATCGCTCATTTCAACTCCGATGGCCGCATCATCTTCTTTATCCCCTGGGGTGATCTTGAGCCGGTCACGTTGATTGGAACCACCGATGTCGACCACGCAGAAACACCAGACAAGGTGGAGATCGCCTGGAGTGAGAGCGAGTACCTGCGCAATATCGCCGAGCAACTTTTCCCTGCCAGTGCGCAGATGCCAACTGTTGGTTGCTTCAGTTCGCTCAGGCCTTTGCTGGCGGCTGTTGGCAAGAGCGCCAGCGCCACCAGCCGTGAACATCAGATTGGTTTTCGAGCCGATGGAGTTCTTGAAATCAAAGGTGGGAAATACACGACCTACCGCTCGATGGCGGAAGAGGCGGCGAATCTCGTCTGCACGAAAATCGCTCCCGACGACCTGCTCGCAACGATCTATCCAACCCGGACAACGTCTTTTGCCGTGCCTACAAAAAGACCAACTACAATCGAAGCCCGCATCGCCTGGGCCAAGAATGAAGAAGGCTGCCCCGACCTTGAGGCCTTCATGACCTGTTCGACCAACTGGGCCTGGCAGAAGCGCTGGACACTGGAATCTCTGGCTCCCATCGCTACTGCTTTTGGAGGGGGCGCCGAGGCCTTTCTCGAACTCCATTCCCCATGCGAGTAGCTGAGCGCTTCTGGATCATTCTTCGCCATGCCGCCGTCTCCACCTATGACAATGGGTTGATCGATATTGCCAAGGGAGCTGCATTTTCTTCACTGCTGAGTTTCTTTCCGGTCTTGACGACACTGGCAACCGTTCTAGTTCAGGCTAATGCCGAACGTGTTTCGCAAGCAATTGCGAAGTTTCTTTTTGAAGTGGTTCCTCCCGGCACCGAAGACCTGGTGCAGTATGCGTTCACTCTGCGGGGTGCCAGGCCAAACTGGCTCATCGTTGGTGCGGCGATTGTCTCGGTTTGGTCGGCCAGCGATGTCGTCGTCAGTCTGATGTCTGGTTTTCAGGCTGCCTACCGCGCCCCGAATACGCGAAGCTTCTGGCGTCAGCGCTGGGTTGCGATTCTGCTCGTGTTTTCCGCCATCCTGCCTGCGCTTGGAGCCTCTCTTCTGCTTGTTTTTGGTGAAAGGATTGAGGACCTTGTTCTCTTCTGGTTCAATCTACTAGCGCCGGGGAGTGTGCTCGCGGGCATGGTGGGCATCCTCAGCCGCATTGCTTCTAACGTCATCGCAATCGCCACATTGGTGATTGTGACAAGCTGGCTTTACCGCTTTGCTCCCAGCCTCCCCAAGCGCTGGAAGCGCGTCTGGCCGGGAGCCATACTGGCAACCGCACTCTGGAGCCTCGCCACCCTTGGCTTTGGTTGGTATGTTCGAAATATCGCCACTTACAACATCATGTATGGCAGCATTGGTGCGGCAATCGCCCTTTTGATCTGGATGTATATGATCAGCCTGATTGCGCTTTTTGGTTGCGCCTACAATGCCGAGACGGAGAAACTAAAGAAGGAGGGCATCATCGAATGAAGAGCAAGAAGCCAATAACGGTGATCATCGCCAAGGCCCCCAAGAAGCGGAACCATGCCGCGCGTGTCATAAACCAGAAGGCGCAAACCATAGAGGACGGGCCGCGCCGTCAAGGAACACGCAAGGCAAAAGACATCGCAGTACTCAAGGATCAGGGAGTTATCTAACAAGCAATGGCATTCAAACTCGCGGGAGACTATCGCCCGCGCGGCAATCAGGAAAACGCCATCGCTGAACTGGTGCGAGGCCTGGCTGAAAACGAAACCCACCAGACGCTGCTTGGCGTCACCGGCTCTGGCAAGACTTTCACGATGGCCAAGATCATCGAGGCGGTAAACCGTCCCGCCCTGATCATGGCTCACAATAAGACGCTGGCCGCGCAGCTCTATCAGGAATTCAAACAATTCTTCCCGCAAAACGCGGTCGAATATTTCGTCAGCTACTACGATTACTACCAGCCGGAAGCCTATATTCCCAATAGCGATACCTACATCGAAAAGGAATCGACGGTCAACGATGAACTGGACAAGCTGCGTCTGGCCGCCACCCGGTCTCTGTTTGAGCGCCGTGACGTCATCATCATATCGAGCGTGAGTTGTATCTACGGTCTGGGCTCGCCCGAAGCCTATTACGGCATGCTCCTGATGCTGGAAAAAGGCCAGCAGATCAAACGGGCCGACATCATCGCCAAGCTGGTTGAGATCCTCTACCAGCGTAACGATCACGATTTCTCGCGCGGCACATTTCGAGTTCGCGGAGACGTGATCGAGGTCTATCCCACCTACGACGACAACGCCTTTCGCATCGAAATGTGGGGAGACGAGATTGAGGGCCTCTCACAGATCGACCCGCTTCTCGGAACGATCAAGCAGACTTATCAGCGATTGCCGATTTATCCGAAAAGCCACTACGTACTGACGCCCGTCAACAAAGAGCAGGCGATTGTGACGATTGAGCAGGAGCTCGTTAGCTGGCATGCCGAACTCGAAAAACAAGGGCGGCTGATTGAGGCCCAGCGCATCTGGCAGCGAACGCAGTTTGATCTCGAAATGATCAAAACGATCGGTTTCTGCCACGGCATCGAAAACTACTCGCGCCACTTCACGGGGCGATTACCGGGAGAAGCTCCGCCAACGCTGCTCGATTACCTGCCCGCAGACGCAATCCTCTTTGTCGACGAATCACACCAGACGATGCCACAGATATCAGGAATGTGGGGCGGTGACCGTTCACGTAAAGAGAATCTGGTGAAGTACGGTTTCCGCATGCCGAGTGCGCTGGATAATAGGCCCCTCACATTCGAAGAATTCGAGAATCGAATTCATCAGGCGATCTTCGTTTCAGCAACTCCTGGGCCTTACGAGCTCACCAAGAGTGGCGGCGTAATCGTTGAGCAGGTAATCCGTCCCACCGGCCTGGTCGACCCTGAACTCGAGGTTCGCCCGATCAAAGGGCAGGTGGATGATCTGCTCAAGGAGATCCGGTTGCGGATTGATCGCAACGAGCGCGTCCTGATTACGACGCTCACGAAACGAATGTCAGAAGATCTGGCCGAGTATTACAAAGAAGCGGGCTTGAAGTGCGAGTATTTGCACTCAGAGATTACAACCCTCGACCGGGTAAAGATCCTCCGAAACCTCCGCAAGGGTGAGTTTGACGCGTTGATTGGCGTAAATCTTCTGCGCGAGGGGCTCGACCTGCCCGAAGTCTCACTCGTTGCGATTCTTGATGCCGACAAGGAAGGTTTTCTGCGCTCCACTGGAGCTCTGATTCAGACGATTGGCCGGGCGGCACGTCACTTGAATGGCCGGGCCATCCTATATGCCGACGTCATGACTGACTCAATGAAGCGCGCCATTGATGAAACTAATCGACGCCGGGAGATTCAGAAAGACTACAATGAGCGAAATGGCATAACTCCGCAGTCGATCATAAAACCGATCGACATGAACCTGGTTCATTTAGCCGAAGCGGACTATGTCACGATTCCGCTGGAAGAAGAGCAGCCGGATGAGGTGGATTTGTTGACGCGCGATCAACGGGAGAAGCATCTCGCCGAGATCGAGCGGAAGATGCGCGAAGCTGCCAAGAATTTCGAATTTGAAAAAGCTGCTCAACTGCGTGATCGACTCAAAGCATTGAGGAGCAAATTTTTAGATGCCCAAGGCACCGCGGACAGCGTTGATCGCTGAAGGCTCTGTAACTCAATCCTGGGTTGGCAAATTGCCTGGCTTGAAAAAGAATCTGGGCCCGGTTAGAGGTGTGTCCTTGCGCAACGCCAGCAGAGCGGTGAATCTGATAAAGGCCGGTTCGGCCTCTAACGATTACGGCGAACTGTTGAAATGTGAAGTGGTGCTGCTGGGGGTGCCAGACGCGAAGTTGGCAGCCTGGGTGGATGAGCTATTGAACTGTGGCCACAATTTGGCGAAGCTTAGCTTCGTGTTGTGCTCCAACCGCCTGGATAGCGAAGCCTTGTCTGCCTTAGCGGGCCGCGGCGCCAACACAGCCTCCTTAAGCGAGATGGAGGGCTTTGCCGAAAAGCGCTACCTTTTTGAAGGCGATAACATCGCACTTCATCGGCTTAGACGTCTGGTGGAAGAAGACGGAACCGCACGAATTGTTGAGATGAATCCACGCATGAGGCCGGTCTACGAAGCCGGGCTGACCTTTGCCGCCGGTATGACTTTCCCGATGATTGCCGCAGCGGTGGATGTGATGCGCGCAGCCGGTATTCATGCCAAGGTGGCTGAGAGCACGGTAGAAACCGCTGTGATTGGTGCGCTGCGGTCTTACCTCAGAGCTGGAAGAAGGGGTTGGACAGGGCCTGTGGCTCGTGCCGACCGTGATGAACTGCGGCGGCAGTATCATGCCCTCTTCGGAATCAATTCCAATCTCGCAGAAATGTTTCTCAAAATTGCGGTCGACTATCTGGCCGAGTCAGCAGCCAAGCCTCGCAAGAAATCAAATTAGCGGGCGGGGCCTGCGGCCAAAGCAGCCTTCTTCGGAAAGGCGATATCCCTGGGGCTGGCGTCGACTGGAATCACGAAGTCGACAAAGCCGGCCAGCATTTCTTCCCAGCTTTGATCACCCCATCTAACTTCTGAGTTCGGGTCTGGATTGTACTTATTGTTCGGAGAATTATCGTACCAGGCTGTTGCTCTGATTTCAGTACCTTTGGGGAGCAACAAGGGTTTAGCCAATTGATAGGTAAGTTGCCAGTTGAAATCGTAAGCGGGAACTTTGAGCAGAGTCTCTGTTTCACCGCTCGGGTAGGTTGCCACGAATTCAAAGGCCTTGCCTCGCAGGTGCATGTGGGGAAAGAGGTTCTGCAGAACGACATCCTGATGGATCTTCACATTTGCATCGACGCGATGATTCTCAGCACCGGCAGGGATCTGCAAGTTCAGGTTTGCGATGAACGTGTTCACTACGCGCTCCCTCGGGGGCTCTTTGGCAAAGATCATTCCGACGCGGCTTCGGTCGATCGTCTCTTTTCCATTGGACGTGTAATGGATCTGGAAGATCAGGTCACTGCCTGCTGGAATCAATCGAGCCTGTCCGGGTCTGGTTTCGTAGGCCAGGCCACCCGGGACGTAGACCGACACCATCTCATAGGATGTTCCCGCCAAAGCGGCAAAGATCCCTTTGCCGGTATCAGGCTCTCGCTTCTGTGCCGGCTCATTCGGTACATAAGCCACACCCTTGGGAGCATTGGCCAAATACTTCGACGACGGAGGGCGGCTCAGCAAAACCACGTGATGCACAACACTTGCAGCACCGGGGCGCACTTCAATTTTCTCTACCCATTTGTCCTCGGTGAAGCCGGTGGGGACGATGAAGTAAGTGTATTCAACCGTACCGCTGGCAGGCACCTTGTAATCGACGGACATGTCGATCACAACGTCAGGCTTGCCGATTGTCCAGCCGGTGGCGTATTCGCGCGGCGCAGGTGCTTCGGCGACCTTGCCTTCTTTGGCACCAGTCTTGGCCCAGGCCGAAAGTGTAGACAATTCCCGCTCGGTGAGTGAGCGGTCGTTGGAGAATTTGCCGAAGTGCGGGTCGGCATGCCAGGGCGGCATCTTCCTCGATAACACAGCCTTCTCGATGGCCTTGGCAAAGGGGCGCGTGTCCTTGTAAGAAGTAAACGCCATAGGTGCCGCTTCTCCAGCACGGTGGCATTCCTGGCAACGATTCTGGAGGATCGGCATGACGTCCTTGTAGAAGGTCGGATCCGCAGCAAACGCAGTGCTTGCCGCAAGCAGCAATATTCTCAACATACCCGGCATCGTAGCATGGTGAACAAGATGAAACAAAGCTTCCATGGCGAGCTGATACTGCCTGACCGTACTGTGCCAGATGCCTATCTTGTAACTGAGGCAGGCCGGATTCTTTCCATTGATACGGTTGCCCCTGCCGATACCGAAATTGTCGAGGGAACTTATATCTCGCCTGGATTTGTCGATTTGCACGTGCATGGAGGCGCAGGGGCGGACTTCATGGATGGCACAACCGATGCGGTGAGGATCGCCAATCGCGCCCATTCCAGGCATGGAACCACGACGATTTTCCCGACGACAACCACGGGAAGCACTGAAGAGTTGGCGGCCATGTTGGCTGCATGCGCCGAGGTGAAGGCAACCTGGAGAGCAAGCGACGGAGCTCGCATTGGTGGTGTGCATTATTACGGCCCTTACTTCGCCGAAGATAAGGTAGGCTGTCATTCTGCGGAAGGCCGTCGCGATCCCGACCCTGCCGAATACCAGGCTTTTCTTGCCTTGGGGCTGATTCGCATTGCCACCTGCGCCGCCGAACTGGACGGAGCTGAAGCCTTCTACCGGGCTGCGGCTGAACGCGGGTGTCTGGTAACTTGTGGCCACTCGAATTCCACATGGGCTGAGATGGCTCGCGCCTACGCCGCCGGGATGCGTCACGTCGATCATTTCTGGTGTGCAATGAGTTCAGTTGCGTCCTTACGCGCTCGCTATGGCACGCCGATGCAGGCCAGCATGGAGCAATTCGTCCTGGCCCACGCCGAGATGAGTACCGAGGTGATCGCCGACGGCTGCCATTTGTCACCTGAGCTGCTTGAGTTTGCCTTTCGCATGAAAGGTGCATCGCGACTTTGTCTTGTGACCGATGCCAATCGTGCACTGGATCTTTCTGCCGGTCGCTACCGCTTTGGGCATCAGGAGACTGGGTCATGGTTTGAGAGTGACGGCAGGGTTGGCTTTGTTCCGGGGCAGGGGCTGGCAAGTTCTGTAGTTGGGATGGACCAGATGGTGCGCGTTATGGCACGAGATACTACGGCCAGCTTGCCTGAAGTTATCCGCATGGCCAGCCTGACACCTGCCGAAAGAGCCGGAGTTTCTGCCGATACGGGCAGCCTTGCGCCAGGTAAGATCGCTGACGTGTTGGTTCTCAGCCGCAACCTCGAAGTTGAGGCTGTCTATCTCGGCGGCGAGCGCTTAGACTGGTAGCGTTATGCCCGCTTGCCGTGGATCGATCAGCGCGTTGTTGCTTTTTGACGTCGCCGAAGAACTGGACCTCAAAGAATTGCGCAGCCTGCTTGGCTCGGCTGCGCCAGTGCGGTCGCCTGAATTCCGCCAGCCGGCGCCGGTCTATGTCCGCTACGAACAGGCCCCTGTTACTGAGCCGACAGATTCCTTTCACCTGGCCACCGGTGAGTCTGTCGATGCCCGGTTGCGTTATTTCGAGTATGGTGTGGTGAGCCTCGAGATCCAGCTTCACTTTCACTGCGACTGGCCAGAACTGATTGCGCTCTCGCATCGCTGGATTGAAGCCGGTGAGGTGGAACAGCGCGGGCTTGAGATTGCGCATCGCCACGTCAATCGCATCAAGTCTGCAGTGAAGAAACCCTATGGGGAATGGCTGGACGAGGACTATTATGTCGTCCACCTTCACGAGGTGCGCGGCGAAGATGGTGCCTTGCTAACCGGGCAGGAATTATTGACCCGGAATGGCGTTGATCTTGCACAAATCCTGCGTGGAGAAACACAGGCGCTGTCTGATGGTGAGCGAAAAGAGATCCTCTCGTCGAGCCTTTCCTACTTTCCAGCCGACGCTCTCCTGGTGGGCTGGCTGGCGGCGGTAGTTTACGATACGCCACACGCAGCGGCGCCAATTCTCGACCTACTCGAATATGCCAACACCCAGTTGCTTGAATACCGGCGTTACGACGAAATTCTCTCTGGGGTGCTCAAGCATGCCTATGGAGAACTCGATCGCCGGGGTGGTCTTTGGGCAAGCTGGCGATTGGCGCGCGAAGCCAAGCGAATGAACCGGCTGCGTCTTGAAGTGATCGAACTTACCGAGCGTACCGACAACGCGATCAAATTCTTGAGCGACATGTTCTACGCTCGCGCTTACCGGCTGGCAGCGGCAAAAGTGGGGGCCAACGACTACCGCAATCTGGTCGACCAGAAGCTGAAAACTGCAGGCGAACTTTACCACTTCATGGTGAGTGAATTCCGCGAAGCGCGCAGCTTTCTGTTGGAGTTGACCATCGTGATAATCCTGATCATCGAATTGATCCCGATTCTCAAGGTAAAGTAGCGAGTGATGAACTCTGCCCTGGTGGTTAGCTTCGACGCTGGCACAACTTCTGTCAAAACTCTCGTATTCGATCAGATCGCAAGGCCTGTCATTACGACCACGCAGATTGGCTACGACCTGCACACGACATCCGACGGCGGTGTCGAAATACAGGCCTCCGATCTTTTTGCCGCAGCTCTTGCCAGCCTCGATCAGGCTCACAAAGCACTTGCGCAACTCGGCCGCAAGCCGGACGCGGTATCGATGTGTACCTTCTGGCATTCCTTTCTCGGGGTTGACGCCCAAGGCAAACCTTCCAGCCCGATCCTGCATTTGCTAGACACCCGCAGTCAACCGGCTGCCGAGCAATTGAAGCGCGATCTCGACGAGGTGCAGTTTCATTCGCGCGTAGGGACTGTGTTTCATCCCAGCTACTGGCCAGCCAAAATCATGTGGCTGCGCGAGCAGCGTAGCGATTGGTTTGAGGCTTCGGCACAGTGGATGAGCTTTGGGGAATATCTGTTTCTTGAGTTTTTTGGCCGCGCTCATGCAGCGACTTCGATGTTATCGGCTACTGGCTTGTGGAATTCAAACACACAAAGCTACGACGCCGGCCTCGTTGCGCATCTCGGCCTGAGGCCGGAACAGTTGGCCGATCTCAGTCTGCTCGATCAACCGGCACAGGGTCTTCTGCCTGCTTACGCCAAGCGCTGGCCTCTGTTTGCAGAGATCCCGTGGTTCCCCTCGATTGGCGACGGTGCTGCCAACAACATCGGCTGTGGCTGCGATACGCCGAGCGAGTTTGCCTTGATGGTTGGTACTACCGGTGCAATGCGAGCTGTCTTTGAGCGGCCGCATGTCGAGATCCCGCAGGGGCTCTGGTGTTACCGCCTGGACCCGCGCCGCTTCGTCCTCGGCGGTGCATTGTCAAACGGCGGCAAGGTTTTCGAATGGGTGATGGAACGCTTCCAGATGCCGGCTGACTGGGAGCAGCAGCTATCCCAGCTCACCCCTGGCTCGCATGGCTTGACGGTAATGCCGCTCTTTGCCGGCGAACGCAGCACAAAGTGGCGAGCCGATGCCCGCGGTGCGATCACAGGGTTGAACCTCAACACGACGCCGGTCGAGATTCTGGCTGCTTCGCTCGAATCGGTGGCCCTGCGCTTCCGCCTGCTTTACGATATTCTGTCCGACCGGCTTGGTGCGCCCGAGCGCGTGATCGCTACAGGTGAGGCGTTGCGTAAATCTACCGTCTGGACACAGATGATGGCCGATGCCCTCGGCCGCCCGATTGTCGCAAGTCTTGAGAAGGAGACGTCTGCGCGGGGTGCTGCGATGCTGGCCCTCGAACGTATCGGCGCAGTCAGCCATCTCAGCGAGATCCCATCCACCACTGGGGACACCTTTCTGCCGCGGCCACAGTTCGCCGATGCCTACTCGCGACTGCTCGAAGAACAGAAAACGCTTTATCGCCGTCTTTTTGAAACTCCGTAGATGCGAAAATAGCGGCAATGCCTTCTGAACTCAGCCCCGAGCTGCAAGCGCGCGCCGCAAAAATCCAGGTTCTACTGATGGACGTCGATGGCGTCCTTACCGATGGCCGTCTCTACAACATCCCATTTCCGGATGGTTCGATTCTTGAAACCAAAGCATTTGATTCGCAAGATGGCATTGCCCTGCAGTGGCTGAGCTGGCACGGCATTGTTACCGGTGTGATCTCTGGCCGGGTTTCTCCCGCCACCACCGAGCGCGCCCGTCAGGCCAAGATGAAGTATGTCTATCAGGGTCACATCGAAAAGATCCCGATTCTCGACGAGATTATGGCCGATGTACAGGTAGAGCCTGAGAATGTCGCCTACATTGGCGATGATTTCACCGATGTCGTCATCTATAACCGCGTTGGCCTCAGCTTTGCTACCGCCAATGCCCGCGAGGAAGTGAAACGCTCCGCTCACGTGACAACTGCCGCCAAAGGTGGAGAAGGTGCAGTACGTGAAGTCTGCGAACTGATCCTCAAAGCCAAGGGTATCTGGCCAGAAATTCTCAAAAAGTACGAAATCCATGTCTGAAACCAAGCTTGCTCTTTTGCTACGCGTCCACCCCGGCCCCGGAGTCCTCCACCAGATCACGGGCGTGATCGCCGCCCATCAGGGCAACATCACCTCGGTGGCCATTCTTGGCAGCCGCCTGGACAATGAAGAGCGAACTTTCTTTGAGATTGAATTGCCACAACCGGATTCCGAGATTGTGTTGAGTGAATTGGCGGCTCTACCATCTGTGCTTGAAGTCGAACAGGTGCGCAGCATGGAAAAAATCTACGGCAAGCGGATCATCATTATGGGTGGTGGTGCGCAAGTCGCGCAGGTCGCCATCGGCGCGATTTCAGAAGCCGACCGTCATAACCTGCGCGGCGAACACATCTCGATTGACACGATACCGCTGGTGGGCGAGCAACAACTGGCAGATGCGGTGCGAGCCGTCGCGCGGCTGCCGCGCGCCAAAGCGCTGGTGCTCGCCGGCTCGCTGATGGGTGGCGAAATCGAAATCGCCGTGCGCGAAGTTCGGGCCCAGGGCCTGCTTGTGGTGAGTCTCAATATGGCCGGCAGTGTGCCCGAGGCGGCCGATCTGGTGGTTTCAGATCCAGTCCAGGCCGGGGTGATGACCGTAATGGCAGTCGCCGATACTGCAAAATTCAACATCGCACGTCTGAAGCAAAGAGTGTTTTAGGCCGATATTCTCATTTGAGCAGCATCAGCCCCCCCATTCCCGAAAATCTCGCTCGCGCTTACTCGATTCTCGAGGTGCGCCCGATGTCCACGAACGAAGAAGTGCGCGCCGCCTATCTCGATCTGGTGAAAATTTGGCATCCCGACCGTCACCATACTGAGCCCGATCGTCTTCGTCGTAAGGCCGAAGACAAGCTCAAAGAAATCGTTAATGCTTACGAAACGATCCAGAAGCACGGTGAGATGGCCGAAGAGGTCCCGCTGATTGCGATGGATTTTGGGGAGTTCTGGGGATTTATCGATGAACAGGGTAAAACGGTGATTCACCCGGAATTTTCACAGGCACGAGGCTTTGTGCGTGGGCTTGCCGCTGTGCAGTCGGTAGAAAAGTGGGGCTTCATCGACAAGAATGGCTATTGGCGTATCAACCCGCTCTATGAGGATTGCTCAGATTTTGCCGAGGGCCTGGCAGCGGTACGGTGGTATGGGCGTTGGGGGTTTATCGATTCTCAGGGGGCTTTTGCGATTCCTCCGCGCTACCAGGAAGCGCGAAGTTTTGCCGATGGCTGGGCCGATGTTCGTCTGGGTGCGCGTTGGGGCAAAGTAAATCCAACCGGGGAACTCGTTTTCGATCCGACAGGCAGCGGGCATCATATCTCTTAAAGAATGTCCTAAAAAGAAAGGACCGCCCAATTGAGGACGGTCCATAAAAACTGCTAAGGAGAGGGACAACTGACAAAAATTTATTGCACGTTGGGGTTGGAAGCCCCGCTCGTGCGGAATTCGTATTGCTGAATTTCAAGAGCCGCTTTACCGTCTTCGCAACGCACCACGCGTCCACGGGCTACCAGCTTCAATGGGGTTTTGTTGTTCAACTGGGCCGGCCAATTGATAGATACTTCCACTCTTTTGCCAGGAATGAGGAAATGTTCTGAGGTGAATAAGACACCCGAGCTGCTCATGTTAACTGTCTTGCCTGCGCCTGCTTCATCCGCGCTGCGCTTTGACAAAACCTTGTAGCGAACCTCTCGCTCGATCGGAAACCGATCTGAGGCCCGGCGATCACTCGCGTCCTTGACGCCTCGACTGCTGCTTTGCATTCCAAACACTATGTTGTTCTCCTGACACTGTTAAGGATGCGCCATAAGGCGAAAATCATCAATCCCCTATTGGGTCTAATTTTACTGAGTACAAAAGTACTAATTTTGAATGCTTTAGAATGCTATCTATGCCACTCTCAACGAGCCGATACACATTCTTGTTCGCCTTTTCTTTGCTTTTAGCTCCCGGATTGATGTTTGCCGAGAAAAAAGCAGTGCTTCCACCAGGTGCTCCTACCGCTGGACCTTACTCGCCTGGAATCCTTTCTAATGGCACCCTCTACGTTGCTGGCCAGATAGGCCGTGACGCAAAGGGCAATATCCCCGACAATTTCGAAGAAGAAGTAAAGGCTTGCCTCGACAACATCGACCGCATCCTCAAAGAAGCCGGCGTGACTCCGGCCAACGCAGTTGCAGTGCAGGTTTACTTGACCGACATGGATCTCTTTGACCGTATGAACAAAGTGTACATGACGTATTTTCCGGAACCTCGCCCGGCACGCACAACGGTTGGCGTGGCCAAGCTGGTTGGAAAGTCGCGGATCGAGATCACCGTTACGGCTGACGCTACCGGAGCTAAGAAGAAGTAGCCTCGCGGCGTTTCTTCCAGTCCTCGAGTCTTTCGCGAATTTTGGCTTCGACGCCCCGGTTGGTCGGGTTGTAAAACTCAGTCCCCTCCAGGCCCGGCGGCAAACACTTCATGCCCACCACTGCGTCCGCGCTCTGGTGGGCATGTTGGTATCCAGTGCCGTAGCCAAGCTCCTTCATCAATCGGGTAGGCGCATTGCGCAGTTGCATGGGCACAGGCTCGGCCAGACGCTCTCTGGCTGCAGCCTGTGCCGCTTTGAGCGCCTGATAGGCAGCGTCGCTTTTGGCCGCCATCGCGAGATAAATTGTGATCTGAGCAAGAGCCTGATCGCCTTCTGGCTCGCCTAGAAAGTGAACTGTCTGCTGGCAGGCGATGGCTTGTTCGACGGCTCGCGGGTCGGCAAGGCCGATGTCTTCGACAGCCATACGCACCAGACGGCGGGCAAGGTACATGCGATCTTCACCCGATTCAAGCATTCGGGCCAGCCAGTAGATGGCGGCGTCGGGGTCGCTGGATCGAACGCTCTTGTGGAGTGCGCTCACCAGGTTGTAATGTTCTTCGCCGCTCTTATCGTAGAGCAGCATCTTGCGTTCGAGAACGCCTTCGAGGCTCGCCTGCGTGATGCGACCGCCGTCGGCTATAGAGCCGGCCATCTCCACCAGGTTCAGCGCATTGCGAGCATCGCCATTGACGAAGCTGGCGATCATTCCGGGGACCTGCTCGTCAGCCTCGACGCCCATCTCTTTGAGGCCACGGTTTACCAGTTCTGTCAGTTCTTCGATCGACAGTCCGCGCAGGGTAAAGACTTTCGCCCTGCTAAGCAAGGCCCCATTTACTTCAAAGCTTGGGTTTTCGGTGGTGGCCCCGATGAGCACGATGTCGCCCCGCTCGACATAGGGCAAAAACGCATCCTGCTGAGCCTTGTTGAAGCGATGAATCTCGTCGACAAAGACGACCGTACGACGGCCATAGCGCAGGTTCTTCTCGGCCTCGGCCATGACGGTCTTGATCTCTTTGATGCCGCTGAGAACGGCGCTAAAAGGGATGAAGTCGGCTTTTGATTCCTTGGCGAGCAGGCGGGCGATTGTGGTCTTGCCTACGCCCGGAGGCCCCCACAGAATCATGCTCTTGAGCTTGTCCTTGTCGACCATCATCCGGATCGGGCGGCCCGGTGCCAGCAGATGCCGCTGACCCACTACATCCTCAAGCCGCTCCGGGCGCAGGCGTTCAGCCAGCGGCCGGGTTGCGGCCCCCAGATCTTGTGCGGCCGGCTCATCGCCAAAGAGGCTGCTCATCCAGCCTCGCCTCGTTGGCGTGCCGCCTCATAGAGAAATACCGCCGCAGCGATGGCCGCATTCAAGCTTTCTACCCCTTGAGTTGGGATACGGACGGGCTGTGTTGCCTTCCGAACCGCTTCACTGAGGCCTTGGCCTTCACTGCCGATCACAATCGCACAGGGGCCGCGCCAGTCGACGTCCTTGGCCAGCTTGCCGGTGTCGCCTGAGTCGCCTGCCGCTCCGTAGAGGGTCAGCTTCAATTCGCTCAATTCCCCGCGAAAAACTGGCAGTCGAAAGATGCTGCCAGCGGAGGCGCGAAGAACCTTGGGGTTGGCGAAATCAACCGTCCCGCGCAAGGCGAATACAGCGGTTGCCCCGAAGGCTTCGGCCGAGCGAAGAATGGTTCCGGCATTGCCTGGGTCCTGCACGCTATCGAGGGCGACAATGAGCGGGTTGCCCTCAAAGAGCATCTTGCGGTCCCACTGCGGCCCACGCACCAGCGCCATGATGCCTTGGGGCGTTTCCATACTCGACAGATCGCGATAAACAGAGTCGGGGAGTTCGAGGATTCTGTCGGCCACCGCGCCTACTCCAGACAAGCCCTGCGCCGTGCCAATGAGGGCTTCAATCTTCATTCCAGTGGTAAGAGCTTCTTCGAGCAAGTGAAAGCCTTCCGCTACCAGGCAGCCATCTTCTGTGGCCGCCCCCTTCTGGATGGCCCTCTTTACGACTTTCATAAGGGGGTTCTGTAAACTCGAAATTCGCTCGATGCGCGATACGTCCATAGCTTCAGTAGACTAAATTCAAACCAGTTGAAGAAATTTTTGTCCATCGTCGCCATGATTTTGCTGGCGATCTGGGTCTACCAGGTCGCGCAGATCACGATTGCCGTGCGTAATCAGGCCCAACTGGACGAGGCGCGGCCTTCGGATGTGATCGTGGTTCTCGGGGCTGCCGAATACAAGGGGAAGCCCTCGCCGGTCTTCAGAAGCCGTCTCGATCACGCCTATGATCTCTTTCAGCGAAAGCTGGCGCCCCGAGTGCTGACCACTGGAGGCTCTGGTGGTGAACTTGTCCATACTGAAGCCGAGGTCGGTCGCCAATACCTGGCCGGGAGGGGAATTCCGGTGGAGATGATTTATATCGAGCCCGAGGGTGCCACTACAGCGCAATCTACAGCAGCCAGCGCCGAGATTATTAAACGGATGGGCTGGAACACCTGCATCCTCGTCAGCGACGGCTATCATCTCTTTCGCGCCAAGCGCATGATGAGTTCCTACGGCCTTGATTGTGTCGGTTCTCCACGTCAGGCAAAGGAGTTATCGAATTTCCAGACAGGCTGGCTTTATCTGCGCCAGGCCGTTGGCTATTCGCTCTTTAATCTGGGCCTACGCTTTTAGCGCGCGGGCGCTGATTTTGCGAAACTTCACCGGGCCGTGGTCGCCCTGTATCATGATTGGGCCTTTGGGTGCTTCGGGCAGATTCATTGCGGACCGGGTCGGGCCCTCGCACTCCACGTTCTCCTGCACCAGTTGACCGTTGTAGATGACCTTGAGGAACTTCGCATTTTCGGTTTTTTTGCCGCCGCTGAAGCGCGGAGCGCGAAACGAGATCTGGTAGCTCTGCCACTCGCCTGGAGCTTTAGAGGCATTCACGCGGGCGACGCTGCCGCCCACCGGTTTGTTGTCGATCCAGCGATGATAGATCGATCCACCGTCCTGGGTGCCGATCTTGGCGACACCGAAACTGTCGAAGATTTGCACTTCGTAAAGGCCATTCAGGTAAATGCCAGAATTCGATCCCTTTGGGATCTGGAACTCCACATCCAACTCAACATCGCCGAACTGCGCAAGAGAGACGATATTGTTCACCTTGCCGGCAGGGCCGTTTACGAGCAGGCCACCGTCTACGGTCCATTGCTGTGGCTTGCCGTCTTGCGGAACCCAGCCCTTCAGGCTCTTGCCGTCGAAAAGAGGTTTGTCGCTGGCACCCAGCAGGGGAGCCGCAAGCAGGAGAAAGGATCTTCGTTGCATACTTTCTATAGCCTATGACTCTTTACGACTGGAATGAAATCCCCCTCGAAGAAGTGACGCCGTTTTTCGCCCGTCGCGTGATCCACACCGACGGCATGACCATTGCCCAACTTGAGCTCAAACAGGGTGGCCATGTCTCGCTTCACCACCACATCAATGAGCAAGTCTCAATGGTTCATACGGGCAAGTTGGCCTTCCACATGGGTGGAGAGGTTATTACGCTCGGACCCGGCCAGTCGCTGGTTATTCCGCCAAATCTGCCCCACTCGGTCGACGTCGTCGAAGACTCGATCGTCACAGACCTCTTCACCCCGCGTCGCGAAGACTGGATCAGCGGCAACGACGCTTACTTGCGGAAATAACCGGCTGGCCGCCACGCAGCGATAGCTGTGGGCAGTCCAGCTTTTCGTTCTGGGCATGGGGCTCTGCGATCCAAAGCTGCTTTACGTCCTCCGGGGGCCGGAACCAGATCACACGCCCCTTCGGGCGTCTGCTCTCCACCCACAAGAGCCGTTTGCCGTCCCAGTGCAACTGCGCCGTTGCGCTCACCGGATGCTCATGAAAGGCATTGATCGCAAAGAGCCGCCAAGGCAGCTCAAAACTCGCCGGGCTCTGGATCCAGTAATTGCCGCAGAACAGATCCAGCCGCCCGTCGCCATCGACGTCGGCCTGCAATAAGCCACCCTGCCAACTGGCTGTGTAGAAGGAGTAGAGATCCAAGTAGTTCCACTTTGTGCCCCAGGCACCGCTTGCTTCGTAAAAGCGAATGGCCATCCCGTAGGGCAGGATCATGATTCCACGGCGGCCAAATAGCTCAAGCGAATAACACTCGCGAGTCACTACATGATGGTCTAGCACCCACCTTGTGCCGCCCCGGCCGATTGCCACCAGCGCCCCTTCCACTCCGCCGCCTTCCACCGTCACCCGCTCCATCCGGCCATCCCGGTCCACGTCGACATCAATCGCGCAATGATCGATTGCAGCCGAACAAAACAAAACTCGCCATCAAAAGAAGCAGAACGCGCATCAAACGGTATTCTACTCATAAGGCTCAATGGACCCCCTACGCCGCATCCTTCGACTCGAAGACGAAAGCTCCAATCTTGACGAAGCAGCGTTGCTCATCGCACGCATTGAGTATCCGAACCTGCCCATGGCTCCGTGGCTTGCCGAGCTCGATTACCATGCCGAGGAGATTCGCCGCCGCAACACGCGCAGCTTCCGTCTGGCGGCTCACCAATACCTCTTCGGCGAATTGCAACTGGCCGGTAATGAGGACGACTACTACAACGCTCACAATTCCTGCCTGAACTATGTTCTTGAGTCACGCAAAGGCATCCCCATTACACTTTGCCTGCTCTATATGGAACTGGGCCGCCGCCTTGGTGTTGAAGTCGATGGTATTAGCGCACCGGGACACTTTCTGGTCCGCCTGGAAGAAGAAGGCGACACTTACTACCTCGACATCTACAACGGAGGCAAGATTCGCGATGACATCGAGGGCGAAGTAGATCCGCGATTTCTTGTGCCTGCTCCAAAACGAATGATCCTCATTCGCATGCTGAACAATCTGCGAGTCATTTATCTGCAGCGGCAGGCCTGGACCAAAGCAGCCGAGGTGCTAAGTCTTCTTCTTGAAGCCGACCCGGTGGATGCCGATGCGTTGCGACAGCGGGCGGCAACATTTGCCGCTACCCATCGCTTTCAGGCGGCTGCACAAGATCTCGATCGATACCTGCAGCTACGCCCTTTCGATGCGGATAAGGAAGAGCTTCAAAGCCAGATCTCGCGCTTGCGCCGAATGCACGCACACAAGAATTAACGAGGTATCGGTGAGGCTGCATCGTGTGCTGCACGGCGCCAATGAGACATCTGACTGATCCTGTGCGGAACGACCGGCTTCTCGAAAGCCGTTCAAAGTACTTTTGGGACGTTATACTAGGCGACTCATGCTGCATGAATTAATAAAAGTATGGTTTGAGTGGTCCCGCGATATGGGCTACTGGGGTGTTTTTCTGATGATGGCGCTCGAAAGCACGATTGTGCCTGTGCCGTCGGAGATCATCATGCCGCCCGCAGGTTATTGGGCGCAGCAGGGGCAGATGTCGCTCTGGGGAGTGATTCTGGCTGGTGGCCTTGGGTCTACCTTCGGGTCGAGTCTTTGTTATTGGTTCTCTTACACTCTGGGCCGAGCCTTTCTTACGAAATACGGCAAGTGGTTCCTGTTGCCACCCGAACGTCTCGAACTGGCCGAGAAGTGGCTGGCTGAATTTGCTTTGGGTGGGGTCTTCTTCTCGCGGCTGCTTCCAGTGGTTCGCCACCTGATCGGCTTCCCCGCTGGGCTGATTCGGGTCCCGTTCGGGAGTTTTGTGGCTGTCACTTTTGTGGGTTCCACGCTCTGGTGCGGAATCCTGGCCTGGTTTGGTGCGCAGACGATTGGGCAGCAGCCGGGGTTGCTTGACGATCCCGAGGCGATGATGAAGGCGGTAAAGGGCAATTTGATCTGGATTCTCCTGCTTGTCATCGGTCTGGGAGCCGGCTGGTTTTTTGTTCGCTGGTTTGGGCAACGGTCGAAGGCGAAAACGGCCTAATCTTTAATCGCGTCTTCCTCGAGCCTTCTCTAAAATTGACCCGCTCCAAGGTTGAGCGCTAGACTAGTGGGTTGGTCCCTCGCCAGCTTTGCGGGTTTGGGTGCGCCTGAAGCCGTGACCAATTGAGACCCATAACGGGGACTTGCCGTCAGCGGGTGGCTAATTTTTATACAGATCAGGAGTGGACAGAATCAAGTGGCTGAGGCAATAAAGAGAATTTTTACGTCGGAATCGGTGACCGAAGGCCACCCCGACAAGATGGCCGATCAAATTTCCGACGCGGTGCTTGATGCCGTTCTGAAAGACGATCCGATGGGCCGCGTGGCTTGCGAAGTCATGGTTACGACCGGCCTTTGCATCGTTGCCGGTGAAATCACTACCAAGACCTATGTTGAAGTAGCCGACCTCGCACGTCAGGTGATCAAGGACATCGGCTTCGACGATGCCACCTTCGGCTACGACGGCAATACCTGCGGCGTCCTGAACGTGATCCAGCGTCAGAGCCCCCACATTGCGATGGGCGTTGACACCGGCGGTGCCGGCGACCAGGGTCTGATGTTCGGTTATGCAACCGACGAAACCCCTGAACTGATGCCCCTCCCGATTCAGATGTCCCACAAGCTGGTTCGCCAGTTGAGCGAAGTGCGACGGGCCAAGGGCCTGCCTTACCTCCGCCCCGATGGCAAGAGCCAGGTTAGCGTCGAGTATGAGAACGGCAAGCCCGTCCGCATCGACGCCGTGGTGATTTCCACCCAGCATGGCGATGACGTTTCCACCGAGCAGCTCCGCGCCGACGTCCGCAAGTACATCATCGACCCCGTGTTGCCTGCCAACATGGTCGACGAGAACACCAAGTATCACATCAACCCCACCGGTCGCTTTGTAATCGGTGGCCCCAACGGCGACACCGGCCTCACTGGCCGCAAGATCATCGTTGACACCTACGGCGGCATGGGCCGTCACGGTGGCGGCGCATTCTCAGGCAAGGATCCGACAAAGGTCGACCGTTCTGCCTGCTACATGGCCCGCTACATTGCCAAGAACATCGTGGCCGCTGGCCTCGCCACCCGTTGCGAAGTGCAGCTTGCTTACGCCATCGGCGTTGCCGAGCCGGTTTCGGTTCTGGTTGACACCTTCGGAACCGGAACGGTTTCTGGCGAAAAGCTGACCGAAGCCGTTCGTGCCAACTTCAAGCTCACCCCCAAGGGCATCATTGAAACGCTCGACCTGCGCCGCCCGATTTATCGTGCCACCGCAGCCTTCGGACACTTTGGCCGCACCGAAGCAACGTTTAGCTGGGAGAATACCGACAAGGCAGAGGCACTCAAAGCCTCCGTCGCCTAGTCAAGCAGTGAAGTATGGGGGGCGATGCGGCCAGTGGCTGGCATCGCCCCCTTGTTTTGAGAGCTACAAGAATTTTTGGAACTGAGAGAAGGCGCGTAAGGTTATGGCATTGATTGAAGGTTGCCGGCACGAGCTGGAAGTAACTGTAAATGTACTCGAGATGGCTGAAGCCACAGAGAAGGTACTGACCCGGATTCAGGCCAAAGCTCAATTGCCAGGCTTTCGCCCGGGCAAGGCGCCGCTGAGCGTCATCCGTAGCAAGTTCCAGAACGAGATCCAGCAGGACGTGATGGAAGAAGTGATCCCCAAGGCTCTCAACGCGCGTTTCGCCGAAGAGAAGCTGCAGGTGGTCGGCCAGCCTAGTATCGTCGATCTCAAAAACGAACCTGGCCAGCCGATGGTCTTCAAGGCTCAGTTTGACGTGCATCCGGAATTCACGCTTGGCGAGTACAAAGGCCTTGAGGTGGAATATGAAGACCCTCAGGTCAGCGATCAGGACGTCACCGATCGCCTTGAGCAGTTGCGTGAATCCAAGGCCGAGTATGTCAACATCGATCCGCGTCCGGCCGAGTCTGGCGACTACGTCCTGGTGGGCCTTGAGAGCGCCGATGGCCTTGAAGGCGAGCCCATTAAGAACCCCGAAATGATGTTGCAACTGGGCGACCCGGAAACACTGCCTGAATTCAGCACCGGCATCGTTGGCATGAGCCCGGGCGACACCAAAGACATCCACGTCGTCTATCCCGAGGATTACGGCCAGGAACGCCTCTCCGGCAAGACCGTCACTTTCGACGTTGAGCTGAAGTTCATCCGTATCAAGGAATTGCCGGTTCTCGACGACGACTTTGCGCAATCCATGGGCGACTTCCGCACTCTCGATGAATTCAAAGAGCAGGTTAAGACCAGCATCCAGGCCGAACGCCAGTACCGCTCACAGGAAGAAGCCAAGAGCAAGCTGATCGAAACCCTCGCTGATTCCAACGTCTTCCCGGTGCCTGAGACCTACATCGAGCGCCAGCTCCAGATTCAGCTTGAAAGCTATGCCCGCAGCCTCCAGATGCAGGGCATCGATCCGCGTTCGCTGAATTTCGACATGAAGAAATTCCGCGAGAGCCAGCTTGATCGCGCTACGCGTGACGTCCGTGCCACCTTGTTGCTCGACAAGATTGCCGATGTTGAAGCCGTGGCCGTGCAGCAGGATGAAGTAGATCGCGAAGTGCAGCGCCAGGCGCGGCAGCAGCGCGAGCCCGTTGCGGCAGTGCGCGTGAAGCTCGAAAAGGACGGCGGTCTCGATCGCATCGCCAATCGTATTCGTACCGACAAAGCGATAGCATTGCTCTTTGAGCATTCGCGTAAGGTGACGCCTGTCGCCAAGCCCGCAATTGAAGAGATCGAGACCGAGAGTTAAGAGGAGAATTCCATGTCAGAAGATGTGACCCGCCGGGATCTGTTGAAGAAGAGCGCAGTCGCTGCCGCTTTGAGCGCAGGGCCTGCCGTTATGCAGTCAAGCGCCCAGAACAACCGCCTCAAGGTGGGCTGGATCGCCACCGGCATGCGTGGCGCTCACGTGATGAACCAGATGTACCTTCTCTCGAAGGACAACGTTGAAGTCACCCACGTCTGCGACACCTATAAGGGCAATCTCGCCAAGGGCAAGGACATCGTCCAGACCAATGGCAAGAATACCCCCAAGACCTCTGTCGACTACCGTGATGTCATCAATGACCCCAATGTCGATGTCGTCTTCATCTGCTCGCCCGAACACCTGCATCATCCGATGGCGATGGCTGCGCTGAAGGCGAAGAAGCACATCTACCTTGAGAAGCCGATCGGCCACACGATCGAAGAAGGCGCTGAAATCGTCGCCCTCGCCGAGAAGATGGGAACCGTCGTTCAGATCGGCACCCAGAACCGCTCGAACAAGCTCTACATCCAGGCCAAGAAAATGGTCGAAGACGGCTACATTGGCGAGGTGCATTACACGCGCGCCTTCTGGTATCGCAACTTCGATCAGACTGTCGATCCGGCCAAGGGTGTGCCTGCCGCATGGCGCTACATCATCCCGGGCGATGCCTCGGCTGAAACTGCCGATTGGAAGCGCTTCCTCGAATCTGCCGAACACAAGAACATCCCCTTCTCGAAGGAGCGCTACTTCCAGTGGCGCAACTATTGGGATTACTCGGGCGGCATCTCCACCGACCTGCTCGTCCACCAGACCGACATCTCAAACTTTGTCGTCGGTGGCCTGATCAAGACAGAACTCCCGACAAGCTGCATGGCCTCGGGCGGCGTCTACCAGTGGGGCGGCAAGGATGATCGCGAAGTGCCGGATACGCTTAGCGCACTCTACGAATACCCAAACAAGTTCCATCTCAACTACTCGTGCTTCTTTGGCAATGACCAATGGGGTTACGGCGAAGAGTTCATGGGCCAGAAGGGGACGATCGAAGTTAAGGATCGTCAGAACCTCTACTTCACCCCGCAGCCCAGGTTCATCCGCAACGTCAAGCCCTTCTCAGATAAGCCAGCGGTTTCGATGAACTACCTGAAAGACTTCAACCAGCCCGACTCCACCGCCGACCACGTCAGAAACTTCTTGCAGGCAGTGCTTGGCAAGGAGAAGGCGATTGCCCCGGCCCGCGCCGGCCAGATCGCTGCAATCCCCGGCCACATGGCCACGCAGAGCGTACGCGCCAAAAAGGCTGTCTTCTGGGATGCCAAGCTCAACAAACTCAAAATCGGTTAGTCTCGGGCTCATCCTGATTGCAGTCTCATTCGGGGGCTGTCACCGGCAAAAGCCGATGACGGCGGCAGCCCCCGGTTCATTAGTCCCGGCAAGAACCTTCCTCGACCTCCAACCCGGCTGGCGTCTCACCCTAATGACGCCCATGCGTCGAGATTCCGCTACTGACCCTTGGCGCTACGGCCAGCCAAGCGTCAAAACAGAAACGACCAACGGCCTCAACGTCACGATCTCGGTTGACCTCAATTCCCAATTCGGCTTCGAGCGCACCTTCTATGCGGTTCAGGTCAAGGGCCTCGCTTGGCAAGAGTCTGTGCGCAACCTGGAAGGCAAAGAAGAACGCACGCTCGAGCCAATCCTGAAGCTCTTCCCAAAACCGGGCAAAACTCAGAGGCTTCGCCTGCTCTTCCTCACCCGCGCGAGCGACCTCAACTACAACACTGCCCTGCTATCCGCCCCAAACCCAACCGCAATGGAAGCCTTGACTATAGCCGTCCGCGCGAATCCGGATCAGGCCTGTCAGCCCGTTAAAGCCCAAACCTGCATCTGGATCCCGCCTGGTGTCGCCGCTCGTCCCGAAAAGCCCAGCCCCAACGGTGACTTTATCCCCGCCCTCTGACTGATCTGCGGCAAACAGTCTCTGCCCCAGGCTACACTTTTGGCTAATCACCAATGAATTGTGTCAGCAGGATCGACACCGCAGGATTTGCTTTGATCTCATGGACGACCGTCGGCTCGATGGTGACTAAAGCACCGGGAACCAACGATACCGTCTCACGCGCTTCGCCAACAAAGAGTGTGCCTTCTCCAACGATGCATTGGATCGTGATGGGTACTGGCGCAGAGTGCTTCGCAAGAATGGCTCCATTGCGCAGCGTGATTTGAATGAGCTTGCGACGTGAACCTTCAAACAGCAGATCCACCTGCCGGTCTTTGCCTTCTCCGATGCTTGTCTGAAGTGGAAGCTGTTTCATTGCAGGAGTCCTAAGTGATGGCTGATTTTACCCCTCCGCCTCTGTACTAAAAGATAGCGCAAGAATTGTACCTGAGCCAGGATTAGCGCTTCAGCGACTCCCGCTCAATCGCCTTCAGGATCTCTCTGCGGATCCACCTCGCAGCGGGGCTCACCACAGCCCAATACAAATTGAAAAGCTTCAGCTCACGTTTGCCAAAAACCTGCACGCGCGTCTCAGTCACAATTCGCGTCTGCCCCAATCCAATCGATTCCAGGTGAAAGTTCCAATACGCCTTGGCATAGCCTTTGGCCTGATAGAGAGTAATCACCTCCACCGGAACATCGACGATGTTGCCGCTGATGGCCCAGAACTTGCCACAGATCGCCATTACCACCTCGGTGCCTTCCTTCTCGGCAATCACCGGAAAGGTCTCCAGCGGCTGCCCGTTCAGGCGCGAAAAGATCTCCCGGATCCATAGCAGCACCCTCACACGCAGCAGTTTCCTAATTGTCATCGACCGGGCTGCCTGCCAAACCTGATGCTGAGGTGCGGCAATTACCCGTTCCTGCCGGGTGATCTGGTCATAGACAGGCATCAAGTTGTCGATGAGCATCCTTATTGTTTAGAGTCTGTGATAGGCTGGCTTGGTTTATGGATTTCAACATGCTAATTGTGGCCGCGGTCATGGCCATCTTCGTCTACGGAATGATCGCCGCGATGCTGGGCAGTATTCTGCCCGATTTGTCCAAGAGATTCAGCCTTACGCCGGCTCAAAATGGCACTATCGCCATGACGCAGGCCATCGGCCTGGTAATCGGCTCCCTCCTGCAGGGGCCACTGATTGACTTACAAGGCAAAAAGGTCGGTATGGTGCTCGGCCTCGGCCTGATCGCCCTCGCCCTCTTCCTCCTGCCCCGCGCTAAAGGCTTCGGTAGCATCCGCCTCTACATGCTGATCCTCGGTGTCGGTGGCGGCATCATCGTGGCCGGTGCCAACGCCCTGGTCAACGACGTTAAGACCGACAACCCCACCGCGCTCTTCAATGGCTTCAACACCTTCTTTGGCCTCGGCGGCATTGCGACGCCGTTCATCGCAGCGAACCTGCTGGGAGGCAATTCCTTCCGCCTCTGCAACCTCACTGCCGCCCTCACCGTCGCCACTCTTGCCCTGCACTCAGCTACCGACATGCCCGTGCCCACCGGCGTCGTGCAGTTTCAGTTCTCCGACGTACCCTCGTTGCTCTCCAACCCCAGCCTCTTCCTCCCCGCGATGCTGCTCTTCCTGTACGTTGCTGCTGAAGTAGGCGTCTGGAACTGGCTTGTCAAGCACCTGATCGCACAAGGCATCCCCGAAAAGAAGGCACTCAACATTCTCTCCTTCGGTTTCGCCCTCGGCCTCCTCGCCGGACGTCTCGTAGTTGCGGTAATCCCGCCTATCCCTACCAACACCCTCCTGATGGTCTCCTCGATCATGATTGCCGTTACCACTTATCTGATGCTCCAATTCAAAGACGCAAACCTCGCCTGGGCGATGGTCTTTCTGGCTGGCGTTGCAATGGCACCTGTCTTCCCGACCGCAATCAGCCTCGTAGCCGCTAAGTTCCCCACCGGCACAGCGACCGCGATTGGCGCGGCTGTCACATGCGGCTGGCTGGGTCTTGTGGCCAGCTCTCCGATCATCGGCGGCGTCGCTGGTGGCGAAGCAACCGGCCTCAAGAAGGCACTGCTCCTGCTGCCCGCAGCCGCTGCGCTGATGTTCCTTGTAACGCTCGCTCTCTAATCGCGTCACACTGAGATAGTGAAGTGTTTTCTAGCGGCGGCACTGGTGTGCCTCCACGCGGCTGCTCAATCGGTCCCTACCATCGCGATTATCGAAACCTACGGCAACAAGGCTTTTACGCCCGAGAAGCTGCGTAAGGAACTCAAGATCGCCGAAGGTGACCCCTTGCCCCCCTCCAAGGGTGACCTCGAAGAGTTGCTAGTCGGGCTCAAGGGCATCCTCCGAGCCAATGTCGAAGCTATTTGCTGCGAACAAGGCAAGGCCATCTTCTACGTTGGCGTCGAAGAACGTGGCCGCCCCCATCTCGATATCCGCGAAGAACCGAAGAACGAAAACCTCAAGCTCCCCGAAGACGTCGGCGCGATCTACGAAAAGCTGATCGCCGCCACCGCCGAGGCCACCCGCAAGGGCGAGACTCGCGAGGATTGGTCTCAGGGCTTTACTCTTCTGGAAGAAGCCGGCGCACGTGAAGTCCAGCTTCAACTCCCCGCTATCGCCGAAGATCATCAAGTGATCCTCCGCCAGATTGTACGTGAAAGCGCCGATCCCGACGACCGTCGCGTCGCAGCCGCAATCCTCGGCTACGGCCCCAAGGCTCAAGCGATCATCGAAGACTTACAACTGGCCCTCCGCGACCCAGACCAGGAAGTACGGGCCGCCTCCCTGCGCAGCCTTGCCCCTCTCGCCTTCTACGCTACCGCCCATCCCGATGCGGAGATCCGAGTCCTGACCACCTGGTTTGTCGAGATGCTGAACAGTGTGGCGTGGAAGGATCGCATGAATGCGATGAACCTGCTGATTCCGCTCACCACTACTCGTGACGAAAAACTGATCCGCCACATGCGCGAGCGCGGCATTCCTGCACTGGCCGAGATGGCGATGTGGAAGCATCTGCCCCACGCCCTGCCCGCCTACATCCTCCTCGGTCGTGTCGCAGGCCTGAGCGAAAAAGAGATCGAAGACACCTGGAGCGCCAACCAGCGCGAAGTGACGATCCAGAAGATCCGCAAGAAACTCAAAGCTTAGAAGAGTTTTGTCAGCTTGCCAGGGATTGTCCCGTTCAGCATCGCCGTGAATGTCGCTGGGCCCCCCATTGGCATCCACACCTCCACGGCCCCCGACTTCCTCCAGATGATCGTCATCTTTCCGTAGCTTTCCATAAACCAGTAAGCCTGATCGATGGCCCCATGGGGCAGGTCACTTGCCTTGCCTGGCGCTTTCTTGACAAACTGCGCCGTCCCGTTCTTCGAGATGTAGCTGAAGGCCGGCCCCCCGCCATATTCGAGTTGCCACCATCCGGTAATCGTAGGCACAATGGCACCATTTGGCATCGCATCGTCAGACGAAAAATGGATCAGCGTATAGCTATATCCATCGTGCAGCCACCAACTATCGTTTACCCAGGAATGCGGTGGAAAGCGGGCCACCGTATGGCAGGTGACGCCGCCAACCCCAGCCTTGTCGAGCTTGCCAACATACATCGTTGAGTGCGTGTACGCAATCTTGCCACCAAAGTCCCCATCAGTGCTGACGTTGAAGTATCCCACCATGTCGCCCGGCTTCAGGATCCCACTGTCGACCACCTTCTGCGCCCGGTCGCGTGGTACCTTCTCACACAGCGTCTTGGTGTCGGATCGGGCCTGCAGTGTGTTCACCAGCGACGCCACCCCACGCTCGTCGATTGCAGCACCACCGGCAGAAAGGCATCGCGACAGGTAGTGAGCACAATCCGCCAGCCCCGCCCAACCGTTGATGATCTTCTCTTCGGTTTTGCCTCCCACCGTCCTTCGAAAAACGGCCTTCTCAGGCTCGGTGCCGTCGCCTTTGACAAACATCGCCTTCCAGCCGTCAGCTTCTGGCGCCTTTAGTTCCTTGCGCTTCGTAGCGACGCTGATGCGTTCATTGGTCAACCAGAATATCCCGTCATCGCACGCGATATTCCAGTACTTCTCGGCATACTTGACTGCAGCGTTTCTGTCGTAGGCCATATGAGTCTAGCGAATCCTTTTAGCAACGCCTGAAGCTTCGACGATTGCATCTTCGAGTTTCGTCAGTTGGTCTGCCTCGCGCCCAGCGCAGCCGCGAAAGTGCAGGATCGTCTTTGCTCGCCCTCTCAAACTAATCGTGAGCGTAGCGGCCGGCCCGTCCGATTTCGGCGACTCGCAATCTCCGCCAGGCTGATAGCTGTCTTTGAGTTCGAAGAAGCGAATCGCCTCGGCCTGTCCCATCAGCTTCCCGAGTGAATCCAGACTCACCTTCGAGCGAAACGGCCCAGGGATGCGAACATAATGTCGCCCATCAAAGAGAGTCGATCCATCGGCGAAAAGTACGAGCCGGTACACAGGGCAACGCCGTTCGCAGGCACCCATCTGCAGCACAATCAGCGAGTCGCGAGGTTGCTCGTCGCTAATTACCTGGAAGGGCATCAACATGATGAATGCAAGCCAGATCAACATCGTTCGAAGTCTAACCGAGACACTCCTCCAACGCAATCGGGCAAAAAACGTTTGATGGATTCCACAAAGATTTGTCGCAAGTCTGAGTGGAGATAAGACGAATGACCGAAACTATGACCGAAACGACGATGATCCGCTACAGCTTTGGCCTGCTGGCCGAACGCGCAGACCAGGCAGTCCCGATGTTTTTTAGCCGCCTCTTCGAACTCGCACCGCCAGTGCGCATGCTCTTCCCCGGCGAGATGGCCCAACACCAGAAGAAGTTCACGATGATGCTGGTCTGGCTGGTCGAACGTGTCGAGAAGCCAGACGAACTGGTTCCAGCGCTACGAGATCTCGGTGCCCGCCACCAGCGTTACGGCGTCACCTCAGAGATGTTTGAACCCGCCTGGGCAGCCCTCATCTACACCTTCCGCAAAGTTCTGGGCGAGGCCTTCACTCTCGAGATGGAAGCTTGCTGGATGCAGATGCTCGAAGTGATCGCAACAGAGATGGAACGCGGCGCTGAAGAAAGCTTGAGCCTCGCCAGCTAGCGCTTGCCGAGCAACTGCGCCTGCGAATTCTCAAACGCTTTCTTCGTAATCCCAGCGCGGTATTCGGCCAGCTTCTTGCCGAGTTCCACCGTCTTCGAGATTGGTGCCAGGTTCACACCATGGATCGACATCAGGCCTGCCTTGATGCGTTCCTCCGCCCGGATCAATTTGGGATCCTGCACGGCAATTTGAGCCTCGTAATAGACGTCGTCGTGGATACCGTTTCTTGTGTGGGCTGGCCGTGTAGCAGACGCCCCCTTCGGCGGGGTCTTGTCGACCTGCACGATGCCCTGAGCCTTGAGAAACTCATAGCTCCATGGATCCTTCGCATAGTAATCCTTCAAATAGTGCACGCGTGCCGGGGAATCTTTCCACTTGAGATTCAGCGCCTTCGCTACTTTTTCCATACCCGCCTGATTGCCTCCGCTATCGCCCAGCAGAATAATGTCACGAAAGCCATGTGCCTTATAGCTGCGGCAGATGTCGGTCAGCAGCGCCTCAAAGGTGGCGGCCTCAAGACTGATTGTTCCGGGATAACGCATGTGGCCGGCCGGCGTGGGCTCGATTGCACCTTCAGGCACAAACTTGACGATGGGGGCAATCAGCGTATTGCCAATCGATCTTGCGATATAAGGCAGCACAGTTTGTAGCACGTAATTGTGCTTGCCACCGGCAACATAGGGGCCATTTTGTTCCACACCACCAGTGCCGATGAGGATAGTAGTCTTGCCGCCTTTGATCGCATCCCGCATCTCCATCCATGTGAGCTCTTCGGCCCAAAGGCTATCCACTGCAGGGATCGGGCGAGCGGCCTCAAGTGATCCAAGCTCCTGTGCGATCAGGCTGAGGCAAAGTAAAGCCGGGTACATGCCTTCAACCTTAACGCAGACCTTTTTGTTTAAGATAAGCAATCAAGGCCGCAGGATCATCGGTGATGATCGCGTCAGATTTGGCCTCAATCAATTGATCCCAGATCTTGGCGTCGTTCGCGGTCCAAGGCACCACCTGCATTCCCAGCTTGTGCGCCCTTTCTACTTCCGCTTTGTTCGTAAGCTTGAAGTGCGGGCTGACGATGCCGAAGCCAAGCGCATGAGCCTCACTAATGTAATCCTTCTTGATTTGCGCATCCGACGGCCCGGAGGGATAAAGCGCCGACAAACGCACATTGGGCGCAATCGCCTTGGCCGCCGTGAGCGTCCGCCAGTCAAAACTCTGCAAGATCAGGCGCGACTCCATATTGTGCTTGCGCACCTCGTCAATCACCAGCTTTGCGAATTCCTCAGGCGAGGGCGTAAGCTCAGGCTTAGCAGGAAAAATCTTCGTCTCGACATTCAGATCCACTTTAGACTTGCTGGCCAGCATTAGCACTTCAGCGAAAGTCGGTACCTTCGTCCCTGGCACTGTTTTCTGCTTGGGAAACTCCGTGTTCTGCTTCGACCCACAATCAAACTCGCGCACCTGCGCCAGCGTCAACAGCCGGATCACATGCGACAGCCCAGCCGGGCCGCTGCAAATCTTCGCGTTCAACTCCGGATCATGGCTCACGACAAGGATATTGTCCTTGGTAACGGCGAGGTCAAGCTCAAGCGCATCCACTCCCTGAGCCAGTGCATATTCAAAGGCTGGAAGCGTATTCTCGGGCATTGCCGCGCGAGCCCCACGGTGACCATGGACGAGGATCTTTTGAGCATGCGCGATTTCGATTGCCATCATGAGTAGAACTGCAAATTTCATCTGAACACAGGATATACTCGAACTGTTTCAAACCATTGACAGGAGGCTGATTCTTGAATCGAAGGCAGTTTTCGCGCGCCACCGCCATGACCGCACTCAGCTACTCACAAATCCTCGGTGCCAACGACCGCGTGATGGTCGGCTATATCGGCCTGGGCAATCGTGGCGATCAGGTGCACGACGGCTTTCTCGAATACGGCGATGCCCGCACCGCAGCTATCTGCGATCTCAAGTCCTCCTATCTCGACCTCGCCGAAAAGAAGGCCAAAGACCACGGCCACGACACACCCAAGCGCTATGCCGACTGGCGCAAGCTGATCGACGACAAGACCCTCGACGCCGTCGTCATCGCCACACCAGATCACTGGCACGCACTCATGATGATCGAAGCCTGTAATGCCGGTAAAGACGTCTATTGCGAGAAGCCGCTCAGCCTGACGGTCGTCGAAGGCCGCAAGATGGTGGATGCGGCAGAACGCAACAAGCGCATCGTACAGGTAGGCATCCAGCGCCGTAGCGCGAAGTTTCTGCAGGAAGCCGCCGCCTACGTGCAGTCAGGGGCTCTCGGCAAGGTCACGCTCGCCCAGGGCTGGCACCTCACTAACGAGTGGCCCACAGGCCTCGGCGCGGCCCCGGAAGGCCCTCCCCCGAGTGAAGCCGATTGGGACGCCTGGCTTGGGCCCGCCCCCAAGGTGCCCTACAATCGCAACCGCATGTATTACAACTTCCGCTGGTTCTACAACTACTCCGGCGGCCAGATGACCAACTTCGGCGTTCACTACGTCGACATGCTCCGCTGGTGTATCGGCAAAGATTCCCCCAAAGCGGTGACGGTGATGGGCGGCAAGTACGCTGTCGACGACAATCGTGAAATCCCCGACACACTGCAGGCGATGTGGGATTACGATGGCGTCATGGTAGTCTTCACTCAGATCAATGCCAATTCGGCACCCGGCAACGCGCAGAAGTCCGAGATGATGATCCGTGGCACCAAAGGCACAATGTACCTGACCCTCCGTGGCTGGGAAGTCATCCCCGAGGTAATTAGCGATCAACCGCTGCCGGTACGCAATCCCATCGATCGCTCGAATGACACGCAAAAGAAGCCCGTCATCGAGGCTCGTAAAGCTAGCGGCCAGGTCACCAACCATCCGCATGCCCGCAACTTCCTCGATTGCCTGAAGTCCCGCCAGAAGCCGAATTGTGACGCACTGACTGGCCACCTCTCCACTAGCGCCACGTTGATCGCTAACGTCGCCTACAAGACAAAAAGCTATCTCGAATGGGATTCAAAAAACGAGAAGTTCACCAACAACCCAGCCGCCAACCAGATGTTGAGCTACAAATACAGAGCCCCTTATAAACTCCCATGAAAAGACGTGAATTCATCGCCGCCTCCGCGGCCCCACCCAGACCGGGCATCTTCCCGTCGCCCATCCCACCGGGGCCGGGCGTCTTCGCGTCGGTCGGCGCGGCCAGCGCGGCGACCTCGTTGGCCAAGTCGCGGGCCGCGGCCAGTTGCTGCGCCGCTTCCTCGGCCGCCAGCGCCCCAACCTGCTTCGACGCGGTGCGGAACAGTTCCTTCGCCTTCTCCACGTCCTTGCGGGCCATCGGCCGGTCGCCCTTCCCCAGTGCGTCGGCGGCGGCGTTGGCGGCCTTCGCGGCCTCGGCGATGCGCTCCTTCGCCAGCGGGGTCAGCCCCTTCGCCTTCTCGGCCGCCTTCTCCACCCCGGTCGCCCGCCCGGCGATGTCGTCCTGCCGCTCCTGCGCCGGGTCTTCGCCCTTCGCGGTCTTCGGATCCATTTTCGGGTCGGTCTTGGGATCGCCGCCCATCCCGTTCGTCCCCATCGGCAGCGGTCCGGCGATGTCCCGCGC
>ENA-ORBV01002030-ORBV01002030.1-microbial-mat-metagenome-genome-assembly--contig:-NODE-2030-length-43603-cov-10.543445_pt1 | contig 43603 bp, 30 predicted proteins | sample MGYA00237777_ERZ505514 | MGnify/ENA primary metagenome ERZ505514 (study PRJEB26160, sample SAMN06269048) | microbial mat metagenome | isolation source: Oligotrophic lake microbial mat | place... | reverse complement strand
AGCGACTGCGAGTTGCTGGGCGCGGCTTCGGCGAAAGAGAAGCTGACCACAAGGCAGGTGGGCGAGCTCTACGCGGCGTGGAGGGATGCTTTGCCATCGCTGCGCCGCCGCATCGTGGACGAGCCGCTGCTTTTCCTGAAGACCAGGCGGGAGATGGCGCAAGAATCCGTGTCCGCGAATCCAGCCAAAGCCCTGCTGAACGATCTCGACATCGTGGCTGCGTTGTCGCGTCGTGGCCCAAGGCCAGGCTTCGCGCCGCACAGCGCCACTGGCACGAAGGGGCGGCGTTTTATGGATGAACCGAAAAAAGAGGAGGCCATGCGCTGCGTCGACAACGCGATCGCGGACCTGGTGCGACTCCGGAAACTCATGGAAGAGAAGAACACACATGCTGAAACGCGAGCAACGAATGGCGATCCTGGAACTGCACACCAAGGGGGTGAGCAGACGCCAGATCGCCCGTTTGCTGAAAGTGTCCCGCGGGGCGGTCGTGAAGGTGATCCAGCCAAAGGGAACCACCGTCCCCCAGATAGAGCGGGCCAAGAAAGCGGATTCGTATCGACAGGACATCGAGCAGTTGCTCAAGGACTGCTCGGGCAATCCCATCATGACCGTCACCTCTGCCAGTCCATCCCACCCGCCTCCCGACAACAGGGCCGGTGGCCCATTTCTCGTTAGCAGCCCTGGCTCATTTCTCGCTAGCGCCTGGGCGCTTGGCGGGGAAGACGTTCACCAGCACCAGCGTGACCACGCTGCCGAAGGCCACGGGGATCACCACGAATGGAATCAGAACGAGAGGCACGGTCAGGTAGTACGACCCGGGTGCGCAGCGCGCGAGACCGATGCCCAGCAGAACCGGGGTCAGAAATGCGACTACCCTCCAGGAGGACTGCAGGAGCGTTCGCGAGTATCGCGAGTAGAAAAGGCGCGTCTGCGAAATCGGCGCGGCGAGGAGCAGCTTCAAGTCCTCGGAGAGGAAGAAGGCCGAGAGCGAGGTGACGAGCGCCGAAAAAGCCAGGAACGAGAGAAAGGTCAAAAAGAGCCACGACATGCCGTTGGGCGGACGTCGGGGGGGCGAATCTCTCTTCTTTTACCGGTAGCCCCGTGCGGCACGCCTCACCGCGCTGATTCCTCGCCGACGAGCGGACCCCAGACGGCGCGAGCCCAAGCGATACTCGCAGCCTCTCCCTCGAACTCCGTGGAGTCCCTATGCCGGAAGGCAGGATCGAGGTTGCCCGCGGTATTCTGCCCCGCCGTCTCGACGGTGCGGGAAGTGAGCGCGGGTAGTGCAAGCAGGGTTCGCCGGTCAACCGGCATCGTGGCGTGGCACGCTGGCTGCCACCCCGACACCCAAAACCGGCGCCGCGCCCGGTGTCTACCGACGCCATAGGCCCGAGACCACGGCGCTCTACGAGGTGGTGCGAGACAACCTCGATACCCTGTGGCCCAAGGCCAGGCTCCGCGCTTCGGTGCGATTGACGATGGCGCGCTGGCGGTCCGCATCCCCCGGCAGGCCCGGAAGGAACTCCTCGCCTACCTCGACTGCGGGCTTTTGTGTGGCCCAAGGCCAGGCTTCGCGCTCGCGGCTTTGCCCGACTGAAATGCCGTGCGTGCGGCGAAACCCGACTGCTGGCCTTCAGTTGCAAGGGGCGAGGGTTCTGCCCATCGTGCATGGGGCGGCGGATGAGTGCCACGGCCGCAAATCTGATCGAGCGCGTGCTGCCGCCTTCAACCGCGCTTCGGCAGTGGGTGCTGACCTTCCCGTTCTCGTGGAGGCCGAGGCTGGCCCAGGACGGCGAATTGCTCGGCCGGCTCACACAGATCTTCGTGGATACGGTGCAGGCGTTCTATGTACGTCGAGCGGCGCAGGGTGCCATGGGTGCGAAGACCGGCGCGGTCACTGCGGTACAGAGGACATCGTCCGATTTGCGTCTCAACCCTCATCTCCATACGATCGCACTCGATGGCGCGTGGCACGAGCAAGGGAACGAGCTTGTCTTCGCGGGCCTTGGACATCTGAAGACCAGCGAAGTGGGCGATGTGCTGGAGCGAGCCGTTGGGCGTATCGAGCGGCATCTTCGCCGGTGTCGCCTCCTTGGGACCAAGGAGGACGATCTCGACCTGAGCGGCGAGGGCGATCCCGAGAGCAACCTCGCCTCCTCCGCGGTCTCGGGCCAGTCGCCGCCCGCTGGGCCGCAGTGGTCGAGTGGCCTTCGGCCGCTCAGGCTGCACGCGCTGTCCTACGACAAGCCGCTTTGCGCATCGCTCGATGGGTTCACCTTGCACGCGGCCAGCGCGAAGCCTCCCCTTGGGGGACCCGCGCAGGCGGTCTCGACGCCAAGGGTCGCGAGGCCCTGTTGCGCTACGTGCTGCGTCCGCCGATTGCGCAGGAGCGGGTGGAACAACGTCCCGATGGCCTCGTCCGCATCACCCTGAAGAAGGCCTACGCCGACGGGACGGTCGCAGTTGACATGGACCCTCTATCCCTATTGTGCCGACTCGCCAGCGCGAAGCCTCCCCTCGGGGGACGAGCGTGCCGCCACCACGCTTCCACACGATCCACTACGCGGGGGTGCCCCGAGGGCAGGCTTCGCGCTACTCGCCGCAGCGAGTCCATGGCGCTCGCGCATCAGCGCGCAGCCTCCCCTCGGGGGACGCCGCCGCCGCCCCCGGCGAGTGACGATGAAGAGCCTCAGAAGAGGGTACGTAAGAGCGGATATCGGCCATGGGCGGAACTTTTGAAGCGTACCTTCGCGGTGGACGCCCTCGTTTGCCCCGCTTGCCAGGGGCGGATGAAGCTGCTCGCCGTGGTGAAGAACCCCGTGAGCATCGCCCGCTACCTGACTGCTGCGGGCGAGCCGATCGAGGCGCCTGGCCGCTCGCCTGGCCGCGGTCCGCCCTACTGGAAGAGCCGCGTGCTCCGCCTTCAGGCGCAGGGTGACGGGAGCGAGCGCGAAGCCTGGCCTCGGGCCACGGCGGGGACCACGGCAGCAAGGGCGAGCGCGCAGCCTGGCCTTGGGCCACGAGGCAGCGTAGGAGCAGAAGCGAAAACGCGGGTTGCACCGCGGGGCGGCGGAGCTTGCGCGCCGCGACGGTTTGGCGCGCCGGACGCCTCCGAGGAGACCGTCGCCGACGTGCCTACGGGCGGCCGGAGCGAGCCGATCGCGCGCCAGGGCCCGACGCGGGCGCGCGGACCGGTTGGCAAATCGCGCTTGTTTCACTTACGCTCCGAAGGCCCCGTTCGAGTAGCCGCTGCCGCCCATCGGGAAGTCGCTGATGAGCGCGGCCGCGGTCACGCCGGGCAGCGCGCGCACGCGTTCGACCAGAGCGTCCTGAAATCTCAGCTGACGAGAGCCGTCGCCTTCGACGTCGGGGAGGGTGATGTCGGCGATCAGAGCGTTGTCGAGGCTGTAGCCGGGGTTCACGGAGAGCACGGACCTGAGGCTCTTGGCGAGGAGGCCCGCGCCCACCAGGAGGACCATGGTGAGAGCGATCTCGGTGACGACCAGGCCCTGGCGGACCCGCATCTGCTTTCGCGATCCCGTGCCGCCGCGCGAGGACTCGGTGAGCGTTGGGGCAAGCGCGATGTTGCGGCTTCCCCCTACGGTCATGGCGCTCAGGACCAGGGCGACGCCTGCCGAGGCGAGCAGAGCGAGCAGGACGCCGAGCCAGTTGATGCTCACGGTGTCGAGCCGAGGAGCGTTCGCGGGGCCGAGGGCCGCGAAGAGGCGCACCGCCACGGTCGCGACGCCGATGCCGAGAAGCCCGCCCGCCACGCACAGGACGAGGGCTTCCGCGAGGGCCTGACGGCGCAGACGGCCGATGGTGGCTCCGAGGCTCAGCTGCACCGCGAACTCGCGGCGTCGCGCTGCGGACCGCGCGAGCATCAGGTTCGAGACATTGGCCGCGGCCACCACAAGCAGCAGGAGCGCGGCCGCGAAGAGCATGTCGAGGGCCTGACGCGAGGCGCCGGTTGCGACTTCGAGAATGGGGATGGCGGTCGCGTCGAACATCCAGGTCTGATCCTTGTATCGCGACTTGAGCGAGCGCGAGAGCGCGCTGATGTCTCCTTGAGCGCTGCGCAGGGTGACGCCATCCTTGAGCCGCGCCACCGCCTGGAAGTTGTGGGCGGTCCGTCCGGTCTGCGGCGGAGACAGCTCGCGCGGCCTCCAGATGTTGGCGCCGATCGGATAGTCGAAGCCCGCGGGCATCACCCCGACCACGTTGAAGATCTCCGAGCCGATCTTGAAGGTGTCGGCGCTTGAAGGCGCCTTCAAACCCTCCGGGTGCATTCGTCTCCAGAAGCCGGATGAGACCACGGCCGCATTCGGCGCGCCCACGCGCTGTTCGTCGGGAAGGAAGGTCCGGCCGGCCGCGGGCTTCACGCCCATGATGTCGAAGAACTCGCGTGACACTGTGCTGACCGGGGTGACCATGGGTTCACTGATGCCGGACACCGCTTCTTCCCAACGCGCCACCTCCGCCATCCCCGCGAAGCTGTGCGTGCCCTGCTGCCAGTCGAGGAAGTTCGGTTCGGAGACGTTGTTCCGAGCACCGGTCTCGCCGAGCTGGTACAGCCGCACGATGCGCTCGGATTCGGGATAGGGAAGCGGCTTCAGCAGCACGCCGTCGTAGACGCTGAACATGGACGAGGCGGCGCCCATGCCGAGGCCGAAGGTGAGGATCACCGAAATCGCGAACGAGGGGGTTCGGGCGAGGGTGCGCATGGAGATGCGCAGGTCGCGGACGAAGTCGTGGGCCCAGGCGAAGCGGAACTCGTCGCGCGTGTACTCGCGCACGGCCTCGACCCCGCCGAACTTGAGCCGCGCCTCTCGGCGGGCCTCTTCCTCGCTCATGCCCGCGCGCAGGTTCTTCTGCGTCTGCTGCTCGATGTGAAAACGGATCTCTTCGTCGAGTCGTCCGTCGAGGTCTTTCTGGCCGCTCATGCGTACTCCTTGGGAATTGGGTCAGTCCGCGCGGAGCGCGGTGGTGGGATTCACGGCGGCGGCACGTCGGGCGGGCAGCCAGGTCGCGAACGTCGCGACCGCTCCGAGCAGCGCGGCGGTGATCGCGAGTGTCGCGGGATCGGATGACGCCATCTCCGGGAAGGTGCTCGCGAGAAGTCGGCCCATTGCCACCGCGCCGAGTGCGCCGATGAGCAGTCCAGCCACGAGCGCGGTGGCGCTTTGGGCGAGGATCAACCGGACCACATCCGCGGCGCGGGCGCCCAGGGCCATCCGCAGGCCGATCTCCTGCGTCCGTGACGAAACCAGGAACGAGACCACGCCGAAGATCCCGACCGCGGAGAGAAACAGCGCGATGGTTCCGAAAGCGCCGATGAACGCCACCATCGCCCGGAAGCCCGCCATCGACCGGTGCTTCACCTCGCCCATTGTCCGCACGCCCCAGACCGGTTGATTGGAATCGATCGCCGCCACCGCGGCGCGCAGCGAAGGTACGAGGCCCGAAGCGCCGTCGCGGCCCGTCGCGACCACGAACAGTGTTCCCTCGTCGCTCTGGGTGAAGGGGATGTAGGTCTCGGGCCTCGGCGCGCGGCTGAATTCGTGACGCAGGTTCCGGACCACGCCGACGATCTCCTGCCACGGATTCTGGTCGGGCGGTCCGGAGAAGCGCAGCCTCTTCCCGAGCGCGTCGCCATTGGGATAGAAGTGCCGCGCGAACGCTTCGTTCACGATCATCACCCGGGGGCTCTTGATCGTGTCCGTGTTCTCGAACGGCCGGCCCTGCCCCATGCGCGCGCCCATGGTCTCGAAATAGCCCGCGGACACCACGCGAAAGTCGGCCTCGGGTTCCTGATCGGGAATGTCGCCGCCTTCGAAGACCAGGCCGCTCGACGAGTTCTCGGGGGAGAGGGGAATCTGACTGGTGAGGCCGACGCTCGCCACTCCGGGAAGCGCGCGTGCACTCGCGAGCAGCGTCTCGTAGAAGCGCAGGCGGGACGATTCGCTGTCGTACTTCGCGTAGGGAAGAGTGATGCCCATGGTGACGGCGTTGTCCGCGTCGAATCCCGTCTCCATCGAGGCGAGCCTCGAGAACGCGCGCAGCGTCGATCCGGAGCCGCTCAGGAGAATGAGTGCGAGCGCCACCTCGGCGGCGACGAGAGCGGTGCGGAGGCGGTGGCCTCCCGCGGCCCCGAGAGGCCGGCTCGCGTCCCGCAGCGCGGTGTTCGTATCGACGAGCGAGGTTCGAAGCGCCGGGAGCAGTCCGAAGATGAGACCGGTGATCACGGAGAGCGCGAAGGTGAACAGCAGGACGGAGCGATCGACGCTGAGATTCGCGAGCCCGGGCACCGACACCAGAACGTCGGCGGGAGCGGCGTTTCGCAACGCGCGCACGCTGAAGGCGGCAAGCAGGGCTCCGAGACCGCCGCCGATGGTGGACAGCGCGAGACTCTCCGCGACGAGCTGGCGGATGATGCGCGCACGACTGGCGCCCAAAGACACCCGCACCGCCATCTCGCGGAGTCGCGCCGGCGCCCGGGCGAGGAGGAGGTTCGCGAGATTCGCGCACGCGATCAGAAGCACGAAGCCGACGCTGCCCATCAGGAGCCAGACCCCGCTGCTGTAGGAGGTGGCGACGTCCGAAGACAGCGGATAGACGCGGGCGCTGAGTCCCTTGTTGGTCTCGGGATAGGCGTGCTCCAGGCGGGCCGCGATGGTTGCGATATCGGCGTTCGCGTCTTCGAGCGTGACCCCCGGCTTGAGTCGCCCGATCGCATAGTACGAGGGCGAGCGGCGGCTCGCCCGGATCTCCGGCGTCAGCCGAAGCGGCGCCACGATCTCTGCGGCCGGAGGGAAGTTCATCTCCGGCGGGAGAACGCCGATGACCTGCCTCACGACGTCGTTCACCCTGACCGTCTGACCCAGGACCCTCGGGTCTCCACCGAACCGGCGCTGCCACAGTCCATAGCCGAGCAGGGCCACCGCATCCTTGCCGGGTTCGCCCTCCTCGGTGGTGAACCAGCGTCCGATGTGGGGTTTGAGCCCCAGTGCTTTGATCGCATCGGGGGTGAGTTGGAATCCCTGAACCCGCTCGGGCTGCGCGGCATCGCCGGTGAGATTCGAGGTCCACCAGCGATAGAGACCGAGGTTCTCGAAGGAGTGCTGCTGCGCTCTCCAGTCGGCGAAGTTCGCGTAAGCCACTTCGTTGTGAGGATTCCGCTCGCTCGCGTCCCAGATCGAAACCAGCCGGTTGACGTCGGGATTGGGGAGGGGATTGAGTACGACCGCGTGAAGCAGGCTGAACATCGCGGTGTTCGCACCGATGCCGATGGCGAGGGTGAGGATGGCGACCAGCGCGGCCCCCCGTTCGCGGTTCCACATGCGGAAAGCGATGCGGAGATCGCGCGCGAGGTCGTGGAGAGACGCCCACCGGTATTCGTCCCGCGTGTATTCGCGGGCGCTCTCGGCGTTGCCGAACTTCAGCTGCGCGGCCCGGCGGGCTTCCGATTCGTTCATCCCCTCCCGCAGGCTCTTCTCGACCTGCTGCTCGATGTGGAAGCGGATCTCCTCGTCGAGGCGGCGGTTGAGATCGTCGCGGCCGGTCATGCGAGCGCCGCCTTCAGGACGAGATTGATGGCCCGGGACATCCTCTGCCAGGACTCGAGTTCCCGGGTCAGGTGTTTCTGACCCGAGGCGGTGAGCTTGTAGTAACGAGCGCGTCGATTGTTCTGCGTGGTGCCCCAATCGGAGGTGATCAGCCCCTGGCGTTCGAGACGATAGAGGGCAGGGTAGAGCGTGCCCTGACCGAGGCACAACACTTCCTCCGACCAGTTCTCGATGCGCTCAGTGATCCCCCAGCCGTGCATGGGCTCGAGGGTCAGGGTGCGCAGCACCAGCATGTCGAGGGTTCCGCGCAGGATCGCCTCGGCTTCGGCGGCTTCGGGCAGGACTTTCGGGGGCAGGAGTCTCCTTTAGACGTTCTAATGGAGTTTAGGTAACGCTCCTTTCGACTGTCAAGGGGAAGGCTCGCGGCCTCGTCGGACGCGTCGGCGCGCCCCTCGCTTCTTACCGGGTCATTTGACCGGTACCCGGCTCTTGAGCTCGCTGAACCAGTTCAAGACCACCTTGATCGAGCCGCGCTCATCCTGCCCGCCCGTCCCGCTTTCGGCGGAGTGGCCTCGGGTGAAGACGAAGGCGCGTCCATCGGGACTGATGTCATAGTTCAAAGGCCCCAGTGCGGTGGTGTTGCTTGGATGTGTTCCCCGAACCGGAGCGGGCCGCCCCAGGATGACGCCGCCATTGAACGCGATCGAGACGGACGACAGGGCGCCGCCGCCGCTGGCGAAATAGAAGAGTTCCTTCATGTCGGGCGACCAAAACGGGTGGTGGCCGATGTCTTCTTCGGGGGAGACCTGGTAGCGAGCGCCCGTAGCGGGGATAGGCTGGACGAAGACGCGGCCGCGATCGCCGCGCAAGCCGTAAGCGATCCACTTCCCGTCCGGGGATAAGGCGGAGTTCAGCGGAGCGTTGGAGTGAACGTCGCCGAAGCGGGCCTCCTGGCCGTCGGCCATCGAACGCAACCATAGGTCCGAGCCGCCCTGGCCATTCACGGAATACGACAGGTAGCGGCCGTCCCGCGACCAGGACTCCGGAACGTGTGTCGTGCCGGGCTCGGCGGTGGTCAGGCGCTGCGCCTCTCCGGAGCCGTCAACCCGCTGAAGGTAGAGGGCCACATCCCCGCCGCGGTCGGACTGGAAGGCCACGCTCTTCCCGTCTGGTGACCACAGCGGAAGCCGGTTGCGGCCCGAGAAGGTGAGCCGCCTGATCGCGAAGGCCTCCGAGAGGTCATAGACCCAGATCGCGGCTTCGTCCACTTCGGCGATGCTGACCGCCATTTGCCTGCCGTCCGGAGAGATGCGAGGCGCTTCGTAGGCTTTCGGGGCCAGGGTCAGGACGCGTTCCTTGCCCGACCGATCCGCGACGACGATCTCCCGGCGGTTCGACGGCGCCACCGGCCCGTCCAGATAGACGAGCGTGCCCGTCGCCGAAACATCGATGAGGGCCCGGGGCATCAGGAGCCCGCCCTGGTTTCGCCGGGCCACACCCTCGATCATGGGAGCGGGAGAGCCCAGGATGCGTCCGCTCTTTGTGTCGAATGCTGCGGCGACCCAGACCCCGTCCACGACGTAGGCGATGTGTCCGGTGGGCAGGTAGCGGGGATCGCTTCCCGCCGCCACGATGGTTTCGCGACGCCCTGAAGACAACGACTGCAGCGCGACCCCGGCGTGCTGCCAGTCGGCTCTCTGGGTTCCGGTCGCGAGGGTGAAGAGGACGAGGTCGCCGCCGCCGCCGGGAAGGAGCCTGGGCGTAGCCGCGTATTCGCCCGGCTTGAGGCTGACGATCTGTTCGACCGTTCCGCCGTTTTCGGGGACCCGGATGACGCCCTTCTCGCCAAGGCCGCAGTACACGTGCCCGTCGCTCCAACTGCAGCCCAAGACGTCGGCCTTGAGGTCGGCGAGGTCGATGGCAGCACCTCCCGATATCGGCAGACGCCTGAGCACGGTTCCCGCAACGAACGTGATCGATTGCCCGTCCGGTGAAAAAGCCATGTCGCTCATGCCCGAAAGGCCGGGAGTCTTGACGGGCACGGACTGGAAATCAGAAAGCAGCCGTGTCTCCAGCAGGCCGTTGACGCTCAGGAGGACGCGGCTGCCGTCGGGCGACATGATCACGTCGCCGGGGGTCCTGGGCATTTCCATGGACAAGCGGGTCACGCCGGCTGGGTCCGGCGGCGTTCGGCCCCATCCGCTCGCATTGGCGAACAGGCCCATGATGAGGGCGCCGACGAGGGCCGAGCCAATGAAGAGAGGGGCGCGCCGCGAGGCCGGAATGTCCGCTTTCGTCGAAGCGGCGGCTCCGTCCGCCGATTCAGCTTCCTCGAGGTCGTGGCGAACGACGCCGATCCATCCCAGGCGCCGTTTCGGGTCCTTCTCGAGGCAGCGGCGGAGGAGGCGTCTGATCGCGACCGGCGTGTCGGCGGGAAGAACTCCCCAGTCGGGATCCGTCTTGAGTACGGCGGCAAGGGTGTCGCTTACGGTCTCGCCCGCGAAGAGGCGCGCCCCGCTCAGCATCTCGAAGAGCACCACACCGAACGACCAGATGTCGGCGCGTCGATCGACCGCCTTGCCGCGCGCCTGCTCGGGACTCATGTAGGCCGCAGTGCCCATGATCATTCCAGCGTCTGTCATGTGACGGGACATCGTGGGGGAGTGGGACGCTTCGACAAGCTCAGCGACCGATCCAGCGCCACTCGCGCCCTGGCTTGTGTCCAAGGCCTTGGCCAGGCCGAAGTCGAGGATCTTCACCTTCCCGTCGGGAGTGATCTTGATGTTCGCTGGTTTGAGGTCGCGATGGACGATGCCGCGCTCGTGCGCCTCTTCGAGGCCATCGGCGATCTGTCGCGCGATGGGCAGGACCTCAGCGATGGGAATGGCTCCCCGTGCGATGTGAGCGGAGAGATCTTCGCCCTCGACTAACTCCATGACCAGAGCGACGATGGAGCCGGACCCTGAGCCCGCCGAAGGGGTGCTTTCTTCGAGCCCGTGAATCGCGGCGATGTTCGGATGATTCAGGGAGGCAAGAACCTGGGCTTCGCGCTTGAACCGCGCGACCCGCTCGTGATCCTGAGCGAACGCCGCGGGAAGAACCTTGATCGCGACGTCGCGATTGAGCTTCGTATCGCGAGCGCGAAACACCTCCCCCATCCCACCCGCGCCTATGGCGGCGGTGATTTCGTAAGGTCCGATCCGCGAGCCGGGCGCCAGGGACATTGGGCACAGTCTAGTGGCGGCCAAGACCATCTTGCTTCGCGTGGGTAACTTCGCCCTCCGCTAGAGGCATCGCGGTTGAACGTTTGTCGAAGGACTCGCCCCAGTGCGCCGCCGCCTTGCCGCCAACCAGATCCGTGTCGATGCCGCGATCGCGGAACCGCTATGAGATGACGAACCAGGTCCACGGCACTCTCGGATTCCCGGTGACCTATGTGGTTTCGAATCCATCGAGCTATGCGTATCCCGACGCGGCTCGCGAGGGGTCAGGCCTTCGGAAAACGCGCGAACGAGGCGTTCGGAGCGGAGCACGCGATCACAATCGTGCCGTTGTGCGGACACAACGCGCGCTGCATATTCACGTCCGATGCGGCCTTGCCCATCATTTTCCCGAAGTACTGAGTCACGGCTCGCACAGCCTCGCGACAGTGTGCCTGCAAATCGGGCCCGACTTGACGTCTGCCGTTCAGTATCTTTGACTGGTCGCCACACCAAATCCACCAAGCAGTCGGCGGGACTTCGCCTAGACTGCGTTCACACTCATGACGCTTCTCCAAGACGGGCGCCTGCGGTGACCTCGCTCTCTGTCGGCACTCGCCTCGGCCCCTACGAGATCACCGGCGCCATTGGGGCGGGGGGGATGGGCGAGGTATTTCGCGCTCGCGATACAAGGCTCAATCGCGACGTGGCGATCAAGGTGCTGCCCGCGGCACTCGCCCATGACGCCGAGCGCGTGGGTCGCTTTCGTCGGGAAGCCCAGATCCTCGCGACCCTCAATCACCCAAACATCGCCTCCATCTACGGAATCGAGGAAACCGCGGAAGGTTCCGGGCAACCCACGACCATCGGCCTGGTGATGGAACTCGTCGCCGGCGAGGATCTCGCCGAACGACTGCGTCGCGGCGCGATTCCTGTCGACGAGGCGGTCACCATTGCGGCCCAGATCGCGGAGGCCCTCGAGGAGGCGCACGAGAAGGGAATCATTCACCGCGATCTCAAGCCCGCGAACGTGAAGGTGACACCGGACGGGAAGGTGAAGGTCCTCGACTTCGGTCTCGCCAAGGCCCTGGAGTCAGCGCCTTCAGGGAGAAGTGGATCGGTCGCTGAGCCTGCCGAAGCGTCTCACTCTCCAACCATGTCACGCCACGCGACCGAGGCCGGGATGATCCTCGGCACCGCCGCGTACATGAGCCCCGAGCAGGCGCGGGGCAAGGCGGTGGACAAGCGCGCCGACATCTGGTCGTTCGGCGTGGTGCTCTTCGAGATGCTGACCGGCGAGCGATTGTTCAGCGGTGAGACCGTGAGCGACGTCCTCGCAGCGGTGTTGACGCGCGACCCCAACTGGGCTGCGCTGCCTCCGGGCACGCCCCAGCGGGTGCGCGACGTGGCGCGTCGCTGTCTCGAGCGCAACCCCCGGCAGCGTCTTCACGACATAGCGGATGCGCGACTCGGTCTTCGGGAGGCGGACGTCCCGGTCTCGTCGAGCGACACTCGCGTCCTCACGATGACGCCCCCGACCCGCTCGTCGCTGCGGGCGCGCCTCGGTTTCATCCTCGTGGGATCGGCGCTCACGGCGCTTGCCGGAATGGCTTTCCTCCCGGGCCTGCGGAATGCGCCGCCCGCGGGCGTCACGCGCCTCTCCGTTCTGGGGCCGCCCGGCATCAACTTTTTTCCCGACTCCTCTCAGGTCGTGATCTCCCCGGACGGAACCATGGTTGTATTCGCCGTCGCGGATACCTCCGGCGCGCTGTGGGTGCGCTCACTCGACTCGCTCGCCGCGCGCCCACTCGAAGGCACCGAAGGAGGCGTGCTGCCCTTCTGGTCTCCGGACAGCCGCCGAATCGGCTTCTTCAACCAGGACAAGCTGATGACGGTGGCGGTTGCGGGTGGGCGCGCAGAGGCTATCGCCGATGCGGCGGGATTTGGCGGCAGAGGCGGTTCGTGGAATTCGGACAACACCATCATCTATGCGCCAGCCCCGATGGGACCCCTCTACTCCGTGTCGGGAAACGGAGGCGAGTCGAAGGCGCTCACCACACTCGACGCAAGCCATGGTCAGTCGGGGCACCGCGCTCCGGCCTTTCTCCCCGATGGTGACCACTTCGTCTATGCGGCTCTGCCCGTCCGCGCAGGAAAGTTCGACATCTTCGTGGGCTCCCTGCGAGATAAGACGGCCACGATGATCGGAGCTATGGAAGCGTCGCCCGCGTATGCCGCGCCGGGCTTTTTGCTCTACCCGCGGCAGGGGGTTCTGGCCGCACAGCCCTTCGACGCGCGCGCCCTGCGCACGACCGGCGAAGCGGTCTCGCTGGACGACGCGCCGTTCAGCATTGTCGATCCGATCGCCTCATTCACCGCCGCCCAGGCCGTGTCGGTCTCCAACACGGGGGCGCTCGCCTACTACTCAGCGCCAAAAGCGAGCACCACCGCCAACTGGATCGACCTCAGCGGGAAGGTCACCGGAACGCTCCCCCTTCCGGATGGGTCCTACACCGGCGTCAGCATCTCCCCGGACGGGGCGCACGCCGTGCTGCAGAAGTCGGGATCAGCGACCGAGTCGTCCCTTTGGCTTACCGACCTGACGCGCGGAGGCGCGAGTCCCTTCTCCTCGGGCAAAGGCCGGAACAACTACCCCGTCTGGTCACCCGACAGCTCGCGGGTGGTGTTCGCGAGCGACCGCGACGGCGCGCTCGACTTCTACCTGAAGACGGTTTCGGACATGAGCGCAGAGAAGCTTTATTACCATTCACCGGTGTTGTTCAAGACCCCGGACGGATGGTCGGCCGACGGAAAGTGGATCGTCATGACGTCGCTCGATCAGGAAGGAGCGCACAACATCTGGTTGCTGCCCACGACCGGAAAGCCCGAGCCGATTCCGTATGTCAGGGGACCCCAGAGCGACTCCGTCGGAACGCCCTCGCCCGACGGCCGATGGCTCGCCTATGTCTCGAACGAGACAGGTCGCTCCGAGATCTACGTCCAGGCTTTTCCCGAGGCTCGGGTCAAGCAGCAGATCTCGACAGACGGCGAGGGTGCGGCGTGGTGGTCCAGAGACAGCCGCGATCTCTACTTCGTCTCGCCCGACGGACCGAGCCTCTGGCGGGCCCGCATGGAGAAAGGCGAGTCCGGCCGATTCATGCGGCCCGAGCGCCTCGCGACGCTGCCGCAAAACCTCGTCGGTATGGACGCCATGCCCGACCGGCAGCGCTTCCTCGCTCTCATCAACAAGAGCGTGGGCATAGGCTCGATGACCATCGTGCAGAACTGGCGAGCCGCTTTGAAGTAGTAGTGATGCGGGCGGAGAGCGCCTGACGCACGAGCGCCTGGTTCAAAGAAAGAACTCCAGCCTTACCCGACACGCGCTTCAGGTCGTCGGCCTCGGCCATCGCCACCATCGCCACCATCGCCGCCTTCGCCGCCTTCCGCGCGCGGCACGCGATTTCAGTGGCTTCGACCGGGACTCAGACGGACAGCCCTCAGCCACCGTCGCACGTCAATACGAATTGACTGGTAAACCGGGCGGGGCGCGAAGTGACCGCGGACGCAGCGGGAGATCGTCTCGCTCACGCTCGTGGCGAGGGGTCGTCCCCGCTCATCGGGCGAAGCGCGGATAGAGTGAGGCGCCGCTCAACTCAAGACCGCAAGGAAGGAGTCCATCCATGTCCACGGCACTCTTCGATCTCTCAGGCAAGGTGGCGCTTGTCACCGGGGGCACGCATGGGATCGGCATGGCGATTGCCACAGGCTTCGCTCAGGCCGGGGCGAGAATCTGCGTGAACGACCTCTCGGACGAGAAGCTCGAGGAGTGTCGGAAGGAATACGCCGCGAGAGGGATCGACGCGAGCCGATCCGGGTGGACGGCCACCCCTTCAACAATCTGGTGATGACCCGAACACCGGCGGGACGCTGGGGTGAGCCCGAGGACCTGGTGGGCGCGGCGCTTCTGCTGGCCTCAAAGGCGGGTGACTACATCAACGGGCAGGTGGTCTACGTCGATGGCGGCATCCTTGCGAACTTCGGCTACGTCGAGGGTGAAAACAAGGTCAGTGAGGAAAAGGCTTGACGAACGCTGTCATGTGACATAGTCTTTACGTATTCCTCATGTCACACGAAGATCTCGATCACGTCTGGCGCGCTCTCGCCAATCCGCATCGGCGGCGGATCCTCGACATGCTGCGCGACAAGCCGTGCACGACCGGTGACCTCGCCGACGCCATGGGCGAGAACCGCTTCCTGGTCATGCAGCACCTCAATCTGCTGCGCGAAGCCGACCTCGTCACCGTGGAGGTGGATGGACGCCGTCGCATCAACCATCTCAATCCGGTCCCCATTCAGCACATCTACGAGCGCTGGGTGGGGAAATATCAGGGCGACTGGGCGGCGGCCCTGGTTGGCCTGAAACGAACGCTCGAATCCAGGGAAACGACGAGCAAGACCGCGAAGAATGAAGCCCGGCACGGGAAGCGCGCCTGAACCCCGAACGAAGGAAGACCCCAATGGAAGAGAGACAGGTTCACGTCGTCGAGATCAAGGCGCCGGTCGAAGACGTCTGGGCCGAGATCACGAAGCTCAAGCAGATCCAGAAGCCGATGTTCGGAACCGTGCTGGAGAGCGACTTCAAGCCGGGCTCGCGCATGCTGTACCGGAGCGAGGACGGCAAGCGGGTCTTCATCATCGGCGAGGTTCACGAGTTCGTGCCGCCCACGCGCTTCGTCCACACCTTCCGCTTCACCAACCTCCCGGAGACGCCCACTCTGGTCGAATGGACGCTCGAAGAGAAAGGCGGGGTCACACGCGTCACCGTCGTTCACTCGAAGTTCGTTGACCAGAAGAAGACCGCCGATTCGGTCCGCACCAGCTGGGTGGACATCCTCGCCAATATCAAGGCCGTGGTCGAGACGGGAGATGTGCCTTTCAAGACGCGGCTCATGCTGGGCATGATGTCCGCCTTCATGTTCATGCTGCCCAAAGACACCAGGCGGGAGAACATCCCGGAACTCAAGGAGAAGCGCTGATGAAAGCGACTCTCCTGATCCTCGGACTTTCGGCCGCCATGAACGCGGCGGCACAGGACAAGCCCGCCACGCTCACGCCTCCTCCTTATGACGCGGCCCTCGCCGAGCGCCTCGGCGCCGACCAGAGAGGCATGAAGAGCTACGTGTTCGTGGTTCTCAAGACCGGCCCCAAGGCGAATATCTCGAAGGAGGAGAGCGCGAAGCTCTTCACCGGGCACATGGCTAACATCAAACGGCTGGCCGCCGAGGGCAAACTCGTCCTTGCGGGTCCGTTCGAAGACAACGAGCGCAGCTACGAAGGCCTCCTTATCTTCAACGTGAAGACTGTGAAGGAGGCCGAGGCCCTGCTCGTCACCGACCCCGCGGTCGCAGCCGGCCGCTTCACCTTCGAGGCCTATGGCTGGTACGGATCGGCCGCTCTGATGGAGACCACGGCCATCCACAACCGCATCGACAAGACCGGCCGCTGAGACCGACTCACCCGTCGAGGCCCTCCTCGTCGTCGTCGCCATAGACGCTGAAGCCGTCGACCCAATCAGGAGGCAGCACGGGCGGACGCGGCGCCTCGCCGGAAAACGGCGGCCCGCTGAGGACATCGCCTCTGTCACCATCCGAAAGGTCCGGGGCGCCCGGGAGCGCGCCCTCCTGACGTTTCTTCCAGCGCGCGATAGCGCGGCCGGCTCCCAGGGCCTCGAGCGATTCGACCCACGCGTCGCGCAGCGCTGGACGAGGCCGGCCCAGTTCGGCAAGGGCCCAGTGCCTCGCCGCCTCGAACTCGAGATCGGCCGGTAGCGACTTCGGCAGCCGGGTCAGATACCCGGCGACGCTTCCGACGCTGAGGATCGCGAGGCCGAGCGCGCCGAGACCGCCGAGCGGCGTGTTCGGGATCAGGGCGATGGCGGTTCCGAGCAGACCCAACAGCGCGACCACGATGAGGATTGAGCCAAGCGGCGCACGGCGGCTCGACGAGCCGACGGGCCAGATACTGACAATGGCATTTCCGGCCACGAGGCTTGCGAACAGAGCGGCCGGATCGGGTGTCGTGTGGTCGAGAAGGCTCTTCACCATCAGGCCGACGCCCGCGGCCATAAAGCTCAGGTGAAGCGCCGCCCACAGGGGCCGCTTCCTTCCAACCTTCTTCGGCAGCAGGCCTTCGAAGGCCTTCGTCACCAAATCATTCGCGATGAACACCCCGCCCTTTGTGCGCGCCCCGATGTCGTCGGTCGAGATCGTGTCGCCGCGACCGAAGACCTGATCAACGATGGCGCGTTCGAAGGGGGACAGCTTCCCTCGATCGGTGGCGAGTCTTAGCGTCACCCGCGCGTCGTCGTCTTCGGTCCCGGGGGTCTCCACGCTGATGGCGATCTGCTTTCGCGCCGCCATCCGCAGCAGAACGGTTTCGAACGAGGGCGCGCGTGCGCCCCGCCAGTGGCCGAGGTGCGTGTCAATGAGCTCCGGCGGGAGATTCGCGACCCGGGACTCAAAGAGCGCGCGGCTGCCTTTCGGTGGTGGATTGCGGAGACGGTCGATGGCGATAAAGGCCAGACAGAGAGCCAATCCCAGCAGAAGGGGCGCCGCCAAACCGAAGACGCGCCAGGCCGCGTTTTGGAGATTCGCTTCTCGCGGTCGCCCCGCAGGCAGGTACTGAAGAATACGTTGCACGCGGTAGTCGACATCGGGGGTGGCCACCCCGATCGGCCGGTCCTTGTCCTTGAGCACCCACGCGCTGCCGTATTCGAGCCGGTAGTCGAGCTGAGGGACCGGGTCGGTGGAGTTTCGAGAAGGAAACAACACGTCGTGGTCCAGCCGGTAGCTCTTCGTCGGCTCGGGCCAGGCCTCGCGCCAGCCGGTCAGAACTTCCGTCGCACGGGTGAGCGGATTTCGCAGGGTCGTGCGGTCGTCGAGCGGGAGCGGGCCCGCGGCCAGATCCCAGGCCGGTGTGATCGCGCCGAGCAGCGTGTACTCGATCACATAGCGCCGCACCGTGGGCTCAAACGGAGGGTCCTTCTCGCCCCGAAGCGAGAACTGAACGCCCCAAGCGTAGGCCTGATAGGAGTCGCTCTCGGAAAGCGGCCCGTCTTTCAGCGCGTGTTTCAAACCATCCGGGCCAAGGCGAAAGATGCCATGAAGCACCCCGCTCTGATCGGCCGCGAAATTGAAGCCGCGAGTGATGATGGCGACGTCGCCCCGGATCGCCAGCTCGTGTGTCTCCTCCACCTCGGCCTGACCGTCGTTGTCGAGTCGGGTCACTACGTCGAGACGGTTCCACACCGCATCCCCGCCCTGAGCCCCAGCCTCTACGACGCTGAACATCCACAGGCACAAGCCCATCCACAGCATCGCTCGTCTCATGGCCCATTCTCGCAGGCCTTCGGGGAGACGATCGAGATCGCCCCGTTCGAGTGGATTGCTCCGGAGAAGCCAAAAAGGCAGATGTGAGCGGCTGGAGTCGCAGGTTCCTCGCTCAGCCCTGTCTGAGCAGGAGGGCGGTATAAACGAAGTAGCTCAGGAAAAGCACCACTCCCTCCCACCGCGCCACGCGTCGCCCTGAATACAGCATGGGGCCCAGCACGACCGTCAGGCCCAGCATCCAGAGCACGTCGTTGCCCGAGATGGCGGGATTGACGATCAAAGGATGGGTCAACGAGGAGAGGCCCAGGATCCCAAGGATGTTGAACAGGTTCGAACCGATGACATTCCCAATGGCGATATCGGCCCGGCCGCGCAGCGTCGACACCAGCGAAGCGACGACTTCCGGCAGCGAGGTTCCCGCGGCAACGATCGTGAGGCCGATTACGCGCTCGGAGATTCCGGCAAGGCGGGCGAGGGACACCGCGCCATTCACCGTGGCGGACGCGCCGAAACCCAGGAGGATGACGCCGATCGCCACCATGAGGAGCGCCGGCCCGAGTCTGGGCTGGGTCGCGAGTTCCGTGACCTCGCCGCTCAACTCACCCGTTTCTGCACTCGACACCTGCTCCCGCACGAGGGTGACCAGATACATGGTGAAGAGGATCTGAAAGACAACGAAGAGCAGCCCGTCCACCGCGTTGATCGTCCCGTCCTGCGACACCGCGAGACACATCAGGGTGACGATGAGCAGCACTGGATACTCAAGGCGGATCGTGTTCCCCCCGATTTCCAAAGGCCGGACGATGGCGCACAGCCCGAGCACAAAGGCAATATTGAAGATGTTCGATCCCACGACGTTCCCCACCGCGAGGTCGGCCTGCCCACTGAGCCCGGCGATCACACTCACGAACAACTCCGGAACAGAGGTGCCCGCGGCAACCACGGTGAGGCCGATGACGGCCGGCGTCAGTTTCAGGAGCCGGGCTGTCACCCTTCTGGAACTGGGTCACTCCAGGGCCCGCTTCCTCGACGATGCCGACGCCTTCATGGCCAAGGATCAGGCCGATCGGCGTCTCGGGCACATCGCCCTTCAGGATATGGAGGTCAGAGCCGCAGATCGTGGATGTGGTAATCCGGATGATGGCGTCCGTGGGCTGGTGAATAGTCGGTCGCGCCCGCTCGTCGAGGCTTCGCTTGCCCGCGCCGTGGTAAACGAGAGCCTTCATGGTGCCGTGCCCCGATGTTCCGGCATCGTCCGCGGTCTGATTGATGACGGGCTTCTTGTCGATTTTCATTGGATTCTCTTCTTGGGCCGGATGTGGCCCCCCTGGTTTAACGAGCACTTCGCATGCCACGACCGAAGGCCAGACGAACGCATCGCTCGTCCCCCGAGGGGAGGCTTGGCTCGGATGACGAATGCGTCAAACGGGCGGCCCGGAATCCTGCCTCGAATGAAGGCCCGCAGGACCGGGCGCCAAAGACGTCTGTGCCACCAGCGGTCGCGAGACGACGGGCGCGGCGATGGGTGACGCGTGTTCCAAATGCACTCCGGCCCGCTTCGGTCCGCCGCGCCGCTTCGATAGCCCGGAACGGCGCCGGTTTCTACAAAGCGCGGATGCCCTTGCCGCGGCTGAACCGGGGGTGGCGTCTAAGCTCAACGCCGTTGGCGACAAACCTGACGAGGCCCCTTTGGATCTCCTTTCCCTTTCCCTGAAGAGTCTTCGCCAGCGTCTTTTGCTGTCGCTCGTTTGTGTCTTCGCCTGCGCCCTTGCCGTCGCTTCGCTTGGGGCTTCCCTTGGTGTCGGCGATGCCCTCGAAAGGGAGCTCGAAAGACTGGCGCGCGCCCGCCGCGGTCAGGCCACCGAGGTTCTCCTTTTTCCGAGACATTTGAGCTCCGGCGTTATCGCGGCCCTGCGGGGAATTCCGGCCCAGGCCGCCGCGGTTTACGACGAGAGGGGTCGCGCGCGGGTTCCGGAAGGTCCGCACATAGAGTCCATGGTCCTCGGCATCGACGACAGCTACACCGCGCTGCATGGTCTTCCCTTCAAGGCACCCCGCGGTCGTGAGGCCTACCTTTCGGCCGCCCTCGCACAAACCTTGGGGCTTGCGATCGGCGAGACCGTTCTCGTCGACGTTCCGAAGGCCCGCTCCTTATCCGCATCTCTTCTCTTCGGCGACCGCAGCGGCGCTCAGGCCACCGTGCGACTCACTGTAGCGAAAATCCTTGGCCCATCGGACGGCGGCGAATTCACCCTGCGGCCGACTCCCGACCTTCCCCGCACCGTCTTCGCGTCGTTCGATATCCTGGGCCAGGCGATTTCGAGTGACGACTCCGGCGAGCGATCTGCGCCCTCTTCGATCGCCAACCGCGTTCTGATCCGGTCGAAGAACCCCGACGAGCGCACCTCTTGGTTGAAGAAGATCACGGAAAGCCTCACCCTCGAGGACTTCGGTCTGCGCACCACGGCCACGTCCCTCGGCGTCGTGATTCACGCGAGCGAAGCCACCATCACGCCCGAGCTCGAAGCGGGTGTCCGCAAAGCCCTCGCCTCGCCTCCGCAGGAAGCACTCGCCTATCTCGCCACTGGCATCGACCAGGGGACCACTTCGGTGCCGTATTCGGTGGTGATGGGCCTCTCGCCCGAAGAGCTGGCCGCGCGCGCAGGCCGCGGCACCTCTTCGCTGATTCAACCAGCAGGCCGAAGACTCTGGCTTTCCGAATGGGCGGCGCGAGACCTCGCCGCGAAACCAGGCTCTAAGGTGACTCTCCACTTCGATCTCTGGCGGGAAGCCGGCCGCCTTGAGCCACAGAGCGTGGAGTTTTTCGTCGTCGGCATCGTGCCCGATGCGAAGGCCGCGGGCGACCGCGCCCTGGTGCCCACCTATCCCGGGATCTCCGACGCGAAGAGCCTGGGCGAGTGGGATCCTCCGTTTCCGATCGAACTCGCGCGCATCCGTCCGAAGGACGAGGATTTCTGGAAGGAGTACGGCCCGTCGCCGAAGGCCTACCTCGAAATCGCCACCGCCCGCGAGTTGTTCGGGGATTCGGGCAGTCGGCTGACCACGCTCTTCGCCAGGGGAGCCGATGAGGCCGGGCTTGGAAGCGACGTGCGCAAACGCCTTCGTGAGGGGCCGCCGCGGTTTGCCGTTCAGGACCTCGCCGCCACGAGCGGTGCGTCCTCTGCCCTCGACTTCGGGGCCTATTTCGCAGGCTTCTCGGCGCTGCTCATCATGTCCGCATTGCTGGTGGCGGCCGCCTTCGTCCGATTCCTCTTCGAGACCCGCTCCCGAGAACTCGGGGTTTTGCGGATGTGCGGCTGGACCGCCGCCGAGGTTCGACGCCTCTGTATCACCGAGGCCGCCCTGATCTCGGCTTTGGGGGCCCTCGCGGGCCTGGCCCTGGTGCCTTTGGTCTCGATGGGCCTCCAGCGGATCCTGAGCCCGGTCTGGGCTCGGGGCGTGTCGGAGTCGCCCGGTCTCGTCACAGTCGAGTCGTTGGTCGCAAGTACCGTCCTCGGCTTTCTTCTGAGCCTCGGGGCTCTGGTACTCGCGCTCCGCACCACTCTCGGCCGCGCGCCGCTCGACCTTCTTCTGAGTCGCGAAAGAGCGTCTGCGGGGAAAGCGAATCGTCATCGAACCGCCCTGCTGCCGGCCGCGGCCGCTCTCCTCTTCGTATCTGCGATCGTCCTCGTTCGGGCGGGCTTGCTGCCGGAGGGCCCGGGCTTTTTTCTCGTGGGCGGATGCGCGCTGACCTTCGGGTTGGGCCTGATGCGCCGATGGGCTCTTGGCCAGGGCGGCCAACCGCCCTCCACCCCATTGCGAGTTGGACTTCGCGGCCTGCGCTTTCGCCCGGCCCGCGTTCTGTTCGTGGCCACGCTGCTTTCGAGCGCCACGTTCGTGGTCTTCGCCGTCTCTTCATTCGCCAAGCGAGATACGTCGGATCGAACTCCCGAAGGCCCGCGTGGCGGTTTCGATCTCTTTGTGGAAACGAGCGGCCCGGTGTTTGACGACATCACGACACCTGAAGGAAGGCGCCGGTCCGGCCTGGGCGATGCCGATGGCCCGCTCGGGCGCACTCCCATTTCCCGCTTTCGTCTGCGCGAAGGTGAAGACACGAGTTGCCTCAATCTCTACGCGCCGCGCAGTCCGCGCCTTCTGGGCGTTGAGAAGACGTTCCGGGACATGGGCCGCTTCCCGTTCGCGGAGAGTCTCGGTGAGACCGAGGCCGCCAGGGCCAACCCCTGGATGCTCTTGATGCCCGAGGGGGGAATCGGCGACGAAGTACCGGCCATTGTGGACGCCAATTCCCTGCAGTACGTCCTCCACAAGAAACTCGGCGACACCATGGAGATCATGGATGGGCACGGCCGCCCGCTCCGGCTGAAGTTCATAGCCTCGCTCAAGGAGACGGCGCTGCGTAGCGAAATCCTCATTGCCGAGGAGGCCTTCGAGACCTACTTTCCAGAGGCCGAGGGCTATCGCGTCTTTCTGGTTGAAGCGCCCTCGGGCGAAGCGGAGATCGCCCAGGCCTTGAGGGATGCGTGGCGCGATCGCGGCGCCCTGGTGTCGAGTCTGGCGGATCGCCTTGCTCGCTACTACGAAGTGGAGAACACCTACCTCGCGTCGTTCCAGTGGCTCGGGGCCCTGGCCGCGGCACTCTCGACTCTGACTCTCATCGCGGTGGCGGCCCGCTCGGTTCTCGAGCGCCGCGCGGAGTGGTTTGTGCTGCGTACGACCGGTTTCGCGCCAGGGGACCTGCGCGTGATCGTGGCCTCTGAGATCGCGGCCCTGGCCCTCTCCTCGGTGTCGATTGGCGCCGTTGCCGCCGCCATCGCCTTGCTGCCTTTGCCTCGGGCCTCCCACCCCGCTTTGGTCCTCACGCTGCTCTATCCCGCGATCTGTCTGCTCGCGACCGCGGCCGCCACCTTCGGAGCTTTCAAGGTTCTGGAGAACCCGCGGGCCAGCAGGCCTGCGATAGGCTAGCCGCCTTCATGAAGGGACAACACTCGATGACCTGGCTGATCTTTGCCTTCGCCGCCGCTCTTTCCTGGGGTGCCTATGGAGCGGCCCTGCATCGCGGGCAGGTGGCTCTGGGCAGCCCCATGAAAGCCCTGCTCTGTGTAGGCATCGCCTATTTCCTTATCGGAGTCCTGGTGCCTGTGGTGGTTCTGGCCTCGCAGGGTCAGCTAACCGGCTTCAACATGGTGGGTTCCACAACCGCCACCGCCGCGGGTGCTCTCGGTGCGATCGGCGCGGTCTGCATCATCTTCGCCTTTCGCACGGGCGGCCTTCCCAACTACGTCATGCCCATCGTCTTCGGCGGTGCACCGCTTATCAACGTTCTCGTGACCATGGCCCTGCATCCTCCGCGCGAGACGCCGAACCCGATGCTCTGGGTCGGCTACCTTCTCGCCGCCGGAGGGGCTTCGATGGTGCTTTACTTCCGCCCGCAGAATTAGCGGGTGCCGGGGTGACGTCGCCTAGCTAGTCCGGCAGATTTTCAGCAGTCGGTTCCGGCAGTTTGTAGCTCGCGATGAGACCAATCGCGTAGACGCCGATTGCGACCAGCGCGGCGGCTAGGGCGAGCTTCGCGAATGGAGTGTCGCCCGGCATCAACAAAGCCAGCCGGCCGGTGACCACCGCCGCGAACGTTCCGATCAGTCGGCCGCCCACGTTGGCCGCGAAACTCTCGCCGGTGCCGCGCAGGTGAGTCGGATACACGCGGGGGAGATAGTTCCCCCAGAAACTGAGCTGCGCAACCGTGAAGAAGCCGGCCAGGAAAATGCCGATTTTCACCGTCGATACCGAGCTGTCGAGTGCGAAGTAGAAGACGAGCGGCACGATGATCAGACCCGGGATCTGGAACATCCGGAGCAGGCGCTGGCGGGAGATGATGACGAGAGCGAGGCCGGCGAGTGCGATGCGGCCGGTGAGACCGCCCATCTCCTGCGCGAACTGCACCTCGCCTACGATGACCTGCTGCTGCGGACGAGGGAGGGAACTCACTTCGGCGAGGCCGGGCACGATTTGTGGCATCTGCTGAATCGCGCCGAAGGCGGCGCCCAAAGAGCAGGCGAAGATGATGGTGCTGATGGTCGTCGTCTGTCGCAAGGCCGGCGCGAAGATGGCGGCGAGGCTTGGCCGTTTGAGTGTCCCGGCCTGACGCTTCTCCAGCCACACCGGCGACTCGGGAAGGAACGGGCGCAGGATGATCAGCGGCAGCGCCGGAACGAGACCCGACATGAGGGTGTAGCGCCAGGGTTCGTGGCCACCCGCGATCGCGGGCAGAGAGTCACCGTTTTTCGCCACCCAGGTGAAAAACGCCGTCACCATGACGCCGCCCAGAGACGAGAAAGCCTGAGTGATTCCGAGAATCCGCTCGCGGCGCGCCGGGTTCGGGAAGAGTTCTGCGAGCCAGGCCACTGCGGCCACGAACTCGACGCACACGCCGACGAAGGTCATGCAGCGAAGGGCGAGCAAGACCGGCAGCGAGGTCGCGAAGGCTGAGGCCCCCGCCGATCCTGCGTACAGGAGAATGCTGCCGACCAGAACCGCGCGGCGGCCGAAGCGATCGGTGAGGTAGCCGCCGAGCAAGCCGAAGATGCCTCCGCAGACCGCAGGCAGGTAAAACATCAGGTCGCGCCACATTCCGAACTCGGGCGAACCGAACTTGTACCCGCCAAGGGCCATGATGGCCGGCGGCAGGACGAGCGGCAGCATCAGCAGTTCGTAGGTGTCGAAGGCGAAACCGAGTGAGGCCAGAATCACGATCACCCATTCGACGAACGTCAACGGCTTGTCTTTTTCCGCCATCGCTCCTCCATAATCGCGCTCCCGTGATTCATCAAGAAGACGTCACTCGGCCGCGATCTGCTTTGTCCGCGATCTTAGTGGGCAGGGCGAGATTCCCAGGAACAGCCCTCCTGGCCCTTGTGGTGATCCTCTCGGGGTGGCAGGCTTTCGCCCACACCTTCGAGAGAACCACGACCACCCTGCGCCTCGACGCGAGCCGGAACTTCGAGGCCACGCTGAGGCTCGATCTCGACGCTCTGGCCCTGGGGGTGGATCCGAGCATCGCCCCCGCAGAGGCCGCGAAGACGCTGCTGGCCATGAGCGATGCCGATTTTCAGGCCACCGAAGAAGGCCTTCGCCGGGTGCTGTCAAGACGACTACGAGTCCGCGTCGACGGGAAACCGCTCGAGTTCACCATCTCCTTTCCCCAATTCCGTCCGCGTCCCGAACGCGTGGGAGTTGAGGTGTTCGGTCTGGATGTGCTCCTTAAAGGCCGGGTTCCTTCGGACGGCAAGGAGATTCTCTTCTTCGCCTCCCGCGCCTTTCCGGCCATCGAACTGACCTTTGAGGACGCGGGAACCGGGCGCAAGGAGTTCCATATCTGCCTCCCCGGCGAGGAGTGTCCGCGGATCAAACTGACCCGCGGAGATGCCGAGACCGGCCTCTGGAACTTCGTGGCCATAGGCTTCAAGCACATCGTTCCCCTCGGGGTCGACCACATCCTCTTTGTCCTCGCCCTCTTCCTCGGCGGGCGGGATTTGAAGACCCTGCTCATCCAGACCGGTGTTTTCACCCTGGCCCACAGCGCCACCCTCGCTCTGTCCACCTTCGGCCTGGTTTCCTTGTCGCCAGACATCGTCGAGCCTTTGATCGCGCTCTCGATCGGCATCGTGGGTTTCGAGAACTTCGTCCGAGTCCCGGGGGTTTCGAGGGCGCGGATCGCGGTGGTCTTCTTCTTCGGCCTTCTCCATGGTCTCGGCTTCGCCGGGATCCTGGCCGGGACGCCTCTGGTTGAAGGGCAGCGTCTCGCCGCCCTCCTCCTCTTTAATCTGGGCGTGGAACTTGGCCAGATCGCGGTTCTCGCCGGAGCTTTCCTTCTGAGCCTGCCGTTCAAGAATCCGGAGATCTACAGACGTCGCGTCCAACGCCCGCTTTCGCTAGTCTTAACGCTTGTCGGCCTGGTTTGGGCGGTCTCCCGGGTCGCGTCGTAGTATCGACTTACCAGCAAGAAGGCGAAATCATCATCATTATGGGACTCAAGCGCTCCGTTCTATCTCTCGTTCTCGGTTTGTCCGCGGCCCCCGTTTTTTCGGCGGACTGGCCCCAGTGGCGCGGGCCGAACAGCAACGGCCTGTCCTCCGAAACCGGCCTTATCTCCACGTGGTCGCCGGTGACCGGGGAGAACGTGATCTTCAAGGTCCCGATCGTCGGCCGGTCGACTCCGGCGGTCTTCGACGGACGAGTTTGCGCCTCGGCCCGCGCGGATGGCCGCTACGAGACCATCGCGTGCTACTCCGCGAACGATGGCACCAGGCTCTGGGAGCGCCGATACGTTGTCCATAACACGACCATTCCCTACGCTCGAGTCGGCTGGGCCAGCGTCTCCGGTGATCCTGAAACGGGCTACCTCTACGCCCAAAACGGGGATGGTTTGCTGGTCGCTTTCGACCGGGCCGGCAAAACCGTATGGGAAACCCGCCTGGGCGAAGAGATGGGTCGCAGTTCCGGGTACGGCGGCCGTACGCACTCGCCGCTTATCGACGGCGATTCGCTGCTGGTGAGCATCGTGGGCGTTTCGTGGGGCGACCAGGCTCCGCTCCGTCAGCGCTACGCGTCGATCGACAAGCGCACCGGCAAGATCCAGTGGTTCGTATCCCCTTCCACCGCCAACGTCGAAGACTTCAACAATCAGGCAAACGCCATCGTGGCCAACATCGGAGCCGAGCGCCTGCTGATCGGCGGGGGCGCCGATGGCTGGATCTACGCTCTGCGGGCTCGCACCGGCGAACTGGTCTGGAACTACAAGTTCTCACCCCGCTCTCTCAACGCTCCGGTTACGGTCCGTGACGGCATCGTCTACGCGAATCAAAGCGAGGAGCCGCTCGAAGGCGGCTTCATGGGCCAGGTCATCGCGATTGATGGGACGCTCAAGGGCGACATCACAACCACCGGCCAAAAGTGGAACGCGAACGCCATCACCGCGGGTTTCGCGGCGCCGCTCGTCGATGGAAACCGGGTCTATGTCGTGGACAACTCCGGCAACCTGCACGCGCTCGACGCCACCACCGGAGCGCGCCTGTTCGAAACCAATCTCGGCACGATCGGCCGCGGGTCGGCTACGCTCGCCGATGGGAAGATCTTCACCACCGAGGTGAACGGGAATGTCCACATCATCAAGCCCCACGCCGACAAGTTCGAGACCCTCAGTCACGTCGTACTCAAAATGCCGGAGGGCCGCCACGTCGAGATCTTCGGTTCGGTGGCGCCGGCTTACGGGCGTCTCTACCTTCTCGCCGAAAACTTCCTCTACTGCCTGGGTGACAAAAGGGCCGCCTACAAAGGACCGGCCCCCGGGGCTCCTGCGACGGTGATGCCGTGGCCGAAAGAAGCGCCTTCCTCGGATCAGGCGGCCACGTCGATCTCAGTCTTCCCGACCGAACTGATGGTGAAGCCCGGCGCGAAGATCGCCTTCGAAGTGCGGGCGTTCGACGCCTTGGGTCGCCGAGTGAAGGCTCCGGCCGCGGTCTTCTCGCTCACCGGCCTCACCGGTGTCGTGGATGCGAATGGCGTCTTTACCGCCAACGCCACTCCGATTCTGCAGGCCGGCAAAGTGGTGGCGAAGGCCGGGGCTCTGGAGTCGAGCGCGCGTGTGCGGGTGTTCGGATCGTTTCCATGGACTGAGGACTTCGAGGGCGGCAAGGTGCCTGGACATTGGGTCGGCGCGGGTCGCCTCTCGATCGCTGACTCACCCGAAGGCAAGATCCTTGCAAAGGCCCCGGTTCAGGTCGGCCTCAATCGAGCCACCGTGTTCATTGGCCCCGCGACCCTGAAGGCCTACACCATGGAGTCTGACGTTCGCGCCACCAAACGGGGCCGCCGCATGGGCGACGTGGGCCTGATCAACAACGGCTACACCCTTGATATGCAGGGCGTCCACCAGAAACTCCAGATCCGTTCCTGGGCCTCGGAGCTGGCCTTCGGCAAAGAGGTGCCCTTCACGGTCGAGAGTGAGGTCTGGTACCGCATGAAGATCGTGGTTGAGCCGGGCAAGACGAACACCCTCGTGCGGGCCAAGGTCTGGAAGCGCGGCGAGGCCGAGCCCACGGCCTGGACCATCGAGTTCGACGACCCGGTGGTGCTGGATGCGGGCGCCCCCGGGCTTTACGGCGATTCTCCGGCCGACATCGCGTGGGACAATCTCAAAGTCACTTCGAATCGCTGAGGTCAAACGAAATGCGCCGCGTTCTTTTTCCCATCGTCCTAGCCGCTCTGGCCGTCGGTTCTCACGGCACCCCGACTGTCGGCTCCCAGTCGCCGGAACGCGCCCTGTTCGGGGAGTTTCCGAGCCGGAATTCGGTGTCTGCCGAGAAGGGGCTTCCCGCCACGTGGGACGCGGATACCGGCACCAATATTCTTTGGACTCAGCCAGCCGGTTCACAGAGCTACGCGGGCCCGGTGGTAGCCGGAGGGCGCGTCTATATCGGCACCAACAACGAAGGCAATCGCAACCCGGAGATCAAAGGCGACCAGGGCGTGGTGATGGCCTTTGAAGCGGCGACCGGCAAGTTTGTCTGGCAGATGGCGACGCCCAAACTGCCCTCGGGTCGGGTGAACGACTGGCCGCAACAAGGAGTCTGCTCCACGCCCTTTATCGAAGGCGACCGTTTGTACTACACGTCCAACCAGGCGCGGATCGTCGCCCTCGACGTGGCGGGTTTCGCGAACGGAAACGACGGCGTCACTGACGAGCCACGCAAAAGCCCCATCGATGGCGATGTGATCTGGTCCTACGACCTCATGGCCGAAGCGGACGTCTTTCCGCACAACCTCGCCGCCAGCTCGCCGCTGGTGGTGGACGGCGTTATCTACGCGACCACTGGAAACGGGGTCGACGAAGGTCACGTGAATATTCCCTCGCCCCTCGCTCCGAGCTTTGTCGCCATCGACGCCAAGACCGGAAAGCTGCTTTGGGAGAGTGCCGAGCCCGGCACCAAGATCATCCACGGCAACTGGTCGAACGCGGCCTACGGCATGGTGAAGGGCAAGCCCCAGGTCGTTTTCGGCGGCGGCGACGGCTGGGTCTACAGCTTCGAGCCCAAGACCGGCAAACTCATCTGGAAGTTTGATGCTAACCCGAAAGACGCGGTGTATCGCCTCGGCGGCAGCGGCACCAAGAACGACATCATTGCCACCCCGGTGGTCTACGACGACAAGGTGTACATCGGGGTTGGACAGGACCCCGAGCACGGTGAAGGCGTCGGCAACTTCTGGGCGATCGACGCCTCCCTCTCCGGCGACATCACGGGGAAAGGGGGCCTCTGGCGCCGCGGCGGTGACGAATTCCACCGCACCATCTCCACGGTGGCGATCCACGAGGGCATCCTCTACGCCGCCGATCTCTCCGGCTTCCTCTACGCCCTCGACGCGAAGACCGGTGCCCTGTACTGGAAGCACGACATGCTCGCCGCAGTCTGGGCCTCGCCTCTGGTGGCGGACGGCAAGATCTATCTCGGCGACGAGGATGGCGATGTCGCGGTCCTCGCGGTCGGTAAAACCAAGAAGCTTCTGGGCGAGATGAACATGGGTTCCGCGGTCTACGCGACGCCCTATCCCAAGGACGGCGTCTTGTACCTTCTGGCCAGAAACCGCGTCTTCGCGATCAAGGAAGGTGCTAAGTCCGCGACCAAGTGACGGGGCCCAGACAGGGGCTGCTGGCGTTGACCAAACCCCAGTCGCGCCGAGAATGGCTCTCGGGCTGCGCCAACACCGCGGCTCTCCTGGTGCTTTCGGGTCGGGCCGCGGCGCAGGGGTCGAGTTCCCCCGCAGGTGCCGGCTGGCCAATTTTTCGGGGAGACCCCGCCCTTACGGGTGTGGCCCCCTCGTCATTAACCCTCCCCGCTTCGCCCCGACTCCAGTGGAGCTTTGAGACGGAAAGTGAACCGACCTCGCCAGTAGTCATGGCGGATCGAGTGGTCGTGGCGACCCGCGATGGGGACCTCATCTCCCTCGACCTTGGCTCAGGCAAGGAGTTGTGGAGGGTCAAGATCGAGGCGGGGTTTGAGGGCGCACCCACCTGTTCGCCCGGTCTGGTTCTGGTCCCCGATCTCGAAGGAATCATCCACGCGTTCGGGTTCGGGGATGGAAAGAAGATCTGGTCGCAGGCTACCGAAGGGAAGTCGGAAATCAAGGCCTCGATTGCCGTGGCTTCGGGGGTCGCGATCGTGGGGTCGTACGACGGCACCCTCCACGCCTTGAATCTCGCCGATGGCGCGCCGCGCTGGAAGTATGAGAGCGACGCTCAGATCCACTCCACTTGCGCGATTCAGAACGGTCTTGCGTATGTCGCAGGGTGCGACGGTCATTTCCGCGGTCTCGATGTCGCGACCGGTGTCGTGAAAGCGGACATTCGCTTTGGTGGCTATACCGCGGCATCACCGGCGGTGAGTGACGGCTTTGTGGTTTTCGGGACTTTCAGCAATGACGTGGTCGGGATCGATCTCGCGAAGAAGGCGGTGGTCTGGCGCTACACGCCGAAGAAGCAGTTCCCCTTCTACTCCTCCGCGGCACTCTCCGGGGGACTCGCTTTTGTAGGGTCAAGGGACAAGGCTCTGCACGTTCTCGACCTCAAGACCGGGGAACTCCAGTGGACCGTGGACACCCAGGGGAAAATCGACTCATCTCCGGTGATCTTGGGCTCCCGGGTGTTTTTTGGTTCGCACGACGGCCGAATCCGGGGCGTGGACGTCAAAACCAGGCAGAGCGTGTTCTCATACGAGACAGGTGCGCCCATCGCCACGTCCCCGGCCCTCGCGGGGAACCGGCTTCTGGTGGCGGCGGTGGACGGACGTATCCTCTGTTTCGGCTGACGATCCCGCCCGTTAACCCCCCCCTTGCCCGTTACAGGGCTACAGGAGTCCTCATGAAAACGTATGCCCGGGCGCTGACCCTCCTCGTTGCTTTGCTCCCCGTAGCCCCGGCCTCGGCGGATTGGCCGCAGTTCCGAGGAGTCAACCGCGACGCCCAATCGGCGGAGAAAGGCCTCCTTCAACAGTGGCCCGCGGGCGGGCCGAAACTCGCGTGGCAGGCGAGCGGCCTCGGCGGCGGTTACTCGAGCGTCTCCATCCAGAACGGCCGCCTCTTCACCATGGGCGACATCGGGGACGATCAGTTCGTCATCGCCCTCTCCCTCGATACCAAGGCCATCCTCTGGAAGACAAAGATCGGGCCCGCCTGGACCGACGACCGGTACGCTGGTCCGCGCGGCACACCAACCGCAGACGGCGCGGTGATCTATGCGATCGGCACCGAGGGTGACCTCGTGGCCCTTGAAGCCGCGACCGGCAAAGTCCGCTGGAGGAAGAGCCTGCCCGGCGATTTCGGCGGCAGCGTGATGTCCGGCTGGAAGTGGGCGGAATCGCCCCTCGTCGATGGCGACCGCCTGGTCGTGACTCCGGGATCTGCGAACGCCCTGCTGGTCTGCCTCGATAAGGCCACGGGAAAAGAGATCTGGCGGACCCAGGCGGGGGAGATGGGAGCTCAAGGTCGCGATGGCGCCGGCTACTCTTCGGTGGTGGTGTCGAACGGAGCGGGCGTCAAGCAGTATGTCCAGCTCCTGGGTCGTGGTGTGGTGGGGGTGCGCGCTTCCGACGGGAAGTTCCTCTGGAACTACAACAAGGTTGCCAACAACACCGCGAACATTTCGACGCCTTTGGTCAGCGGCGACTTCGTCTTCGCGGCCACCGGATATCAGACGGGCAGCGGCCTTGTGAAGCTCACGAAGGCGGGTGAGGGTGTCGTCGCTACCGAGCAGTATTTCCTTGATGCACGCACGTTCCAGAATCATCATGGCGGCATGGTGCTCGTGGGCGGCCACATCTATGCCGGCCAGGGGCACCGGATGGGTCTGCCCATCTGCATCGAACTCACGACTGGTCGCAAAGTGTGGGGGGGCGACATCCGCAACGAGGGCAAAGGATCGGCGGCCATCGTTTACGCCGATTCCCACCTCGTCTTCCGCTATGAAAACGGTGTCGTCGTCCTCATCGAGGCCACACCGACGGGCTACAAGGAAAAGGGCACGTTCGAGATTCCAAACGCCTCGCCACTAAACTGGCCCTACCCCGCGATCGCGGATGGGAAGCTGTTCCTGCGCGATCAGGACCGACTGCTGGTCTACGACATCAAGGCCGCCGGTCCCGCTAAATCCACCGACGAGGCTCCGGATTCGACGCGAGATTGATCGCGGCCCGACCCTCCTACTTAGGGCTCGCTCGAGCTTCCGACCGAAAACAGAAAAACATGAAAACCGCACGCCACTTCGTCACTCTTGCCTGGCTCGCCCTGCTTGCCTTGAGCGCTTCGTGGGCCCAGGCCCAGGCCACCTCCAGCACCATCGAGGGCGTTCTTCGCGACAGTTCCGGTGCGGTTCTTTCCGGAGTGGCCGTCGTCGCAAAACACCAGGACACCGGCCTGATCCGCGAAGTTGTCTCGGGCGCCAATGGGCGCTTCGTGATGCCGGGCCTGCCCCTCGGTCGCTTTGAGGTTCGCGCGAGTCTTTCTGGGTTCAAGCCGGCGGTGAAGCCGGGTGTCCCCGTTGTCCTCGGGGTGGCGGCGGTGGTGAATCTGGTCCTCGAGCCCGGTGTCCGCAACGAGGAGGTCACGGTCCTCGCGGAAGGTTCGAAGGTGCAGACGGGCACCGGAGAACTTTCGTTCCTCGTGGGTGAGCAGGAGATCAAGGACCTGCCCCTGAACGGCCGGAACTACACCGACCTCGCGTTCCTCCAGCCAGGCGTCGTGGCCTTCAATCACCGTGACGGCGGTTCGGTCGTGGCTCATGGCGTGGGTGCTTCCATCAACGGTCTCGATCCGCGATCGAACGTCTACATGCTCGACGGAACCCTGCTGAACGACTTCACCAACGGACCCGCGGGCAGCGCCGCCGGCACCACGTTGGGCACCGAAACCGTGCGGGAGTTTCGCGTGGAAACAAACAGTTACTCGGCCGAATACGGCCGCAATTTCGGCGGGCAGATCATTGTGGCCACCAAGTCGGGAGGAAACGAGTGGCGGGGAAGCGTCTTCGAGTACCACCGCAACGACGCCCTCGACGCGCCGAACTATTTCGACAGGGGGGTGAAACCCGACTTCCAGCGGAATCAATTCGGCGGAACCCTCGGCGGCCCGCTTAAGAAGGACAAGACCTTCTTCTTCCTGGGCTACGAAGGCCTGCGCGAGAACCTCGGTAAGAACGTTTTCACGGTGGTGCCCGACGAAAATGCTCGACGAGGGTTCTTGCCGACCACCGGAAGTTCGCTTTTGCGCGATGTGGGTGTGGCCCCGGCGGTGAAGCCCTATCTCGATTCCTACCCCCTGCCCAATGGTCCATCGCTCGGTGGCGGTCTGGCCGAGTATCGGTTTCCCTTTGATCAGACGGTCGATCAGAACTTTTTCCAGGCGCGCATCGACCACAACCTCTCCGCCAAAAATCAGATGTTCATCCGCTATACCCGTGATGTCGCGGACCAGTTTCTCCCCACCGACTTCCCTCAGTTCCCCCGCACCTTCCTTTCGAAGAACCAGTTTCTGACCGGGGAACTCCGCCATGTGGCCTCGGGTTCCACGCTTCACACGGTGCGTCTGTCGATGAGTAACACGCGGATCGGCCAGACCGTGGAAGCGAACCTGTCGAATCCGCTGCCGCCTTTCGTGACCGGGAGGCCGGTGGTCGGTGGTATCGACATCGGCGGCATCCCCGGGCGTTTCGGTCCTCAGACCTCGGGCGATCTCGTCATCAAGCAGCGGGTGCTTGGTGGGGAGTACGCGTTCACTCAGTCTCGGGGTTCGCACCTCATCAAGGCCGGAGCGCTCGTCGAGCACTACAAGAGCGATCTTTACAACCCCACATTCAGCCTCGGCATCTATACGTTCGGGAACCTCGAAGGTTTCCTGCGGAACACGCCCATCCGCTTCGTCGGTCTCACCCCCGAGGCGTCACTCGAGCGGCTCTGGAAGTTCACTCTGTTCGGTGCCTATCTTCAGGACGAGTTCCGCGTCTCCGATCGGGTTTCCGTCCATGCCGGTCTTCGCTACGAGATGACCACCCTCCCCAAGGACGTAGAAGGCCGCGACTCCACCATGGTTACGATCATGGATCAGGCGCCGACCACGGGTGTCCCCTACCGCAGTTCGCCCAAGCTCAACTTCTCTCCCCGGGTGAGCTTCGCGTGGGACGTGAATGGCGACGGAAGGCTCGCTGTACGCGGCGGCTACGGGCTGTACTACAACGTCAACAATCAGCAGAACCTCATTGTCACCATCACCAATCCTCCGGTGACCCCCCGGGCCATCATCGCGAACCCGACGTTCCCTCAGCCGCCGTTCGCGCGTGCGGCCACGAACTCGATCCGACCGGTCCAGTGGGATCTGCAGAACCCGCGCGCTCAGGTCTACAACCTGAACCTGCAGAAAGAACTCTGGGGCAACACGATTCTGACCGTTGGCTACGCGGGCTCGCGGGGAACCCATCTTCTTCGGAGCGGTGACGTCAACGTCCCGACCCCGGAGCTGCGGCCTGACGGAACGGTCTTTTATTCCGCGACGGGTGCCCGTCCGAACCCAACCTACGGCGTCATCGAGCAGAAGAAGAGCGACGGCGACTCCTGGTACAACGCGGGGATCTTCGATCTGCGCCACACCACAGAGCGACTGCGTCTTCAGGTCTCCTACACGCTGGCCCGGACCATCGACACCACTCAGGCCTCGACGTTCTTCTCCGATGCCACGAACGGCACGACTTCCGCGTTCCCGGAGCCCTTCGGCCTCGAAACCAACAAGGGTCCCGCCGATTTCAATGCCACCCACAACCTCGTCCTGACCGGCACCTGGAACTTCCGCACCCACTGGCAGGCTTCGGTGATCGGGCGCTACCGCAGCGGAAATCCGTTGACCGCCTTCGTCGCCAACAACCGCTCGCGTTCGCGCTGGTCGCCCTCGATCGGCCCCGGTCTGGGTCTCGATCGGCCGTCCCTTGCCGCGGGCCGCACTCCCGAGAGCGCGGTGACGGGGAATCCCGATCAGTGGTTCGATCCGACGGCTTTCGTTCTCCCCGCCGCCGGGACATTCGGTAACAGTGGGCGCGGAGCCTTCACCGGCCCCGACCTACGCACGGTCGATCTGTCCCTGGTTCGCTTCTTCCCGTTCAAGATGCTCTCGGATACGGGCCGGCTCGAGCTCCGCGTCGAGGCCTTCAATGTCTTCGACCGCGCGAACTTCGGCATCCCCTCTTTGCTCGCGTTCACAGGTGCCGCCGACAACGAAGCACCCCTCACGACGTTCGGCCGAATCCGGACGACGGTGACGTCCGCCCGCCAGGTCCAGATCGGTATCCGCGCGACGTTCTGAGTCTAGGGGGGCCAGACACGGACCCGGCCCCCCTAGGACCCCCACGGCCTCCGCTCGCCGAGGCCAGTCGTCATTGCGAGTCGGTCGTCGATCGTCGGCCGGCGAAGCAACCCCGTCCCACCACTACCAAGCCCGATGCCGCGCGAGTGAGTTGCGCGATACTTGCTGGGGGTCCGCGGCCCTTCTGGGTGCAGTCGTCATTGCGAGTCGGTCGTCGATCGTCGGCCGGCGAAGCAACCCCGTCCCACCACTATCTCCCGTTCCTTTCCGCGGCCACCGCGACCGCGCTGCCATCCCGCACCAGCCGGAACGCCACCATCTCCTCGGCATTCCGAACCAGAAGAACATCGCCGGCAAGCACCGGGTGGTTCCATGTCTTTCCCTCGACCGCCTTGAAGCGGGCAACCTCGCGAAACTCATCTGGTGTCGCCGACACAAGGGCGACTTCGCCATCCTCCGAAGAGACCAGCAGCAGATCCTGGTCCCCAAGCAGCATCATCTGGCCGCCGCCGTAGCGGCCACCCTTCCAATTCCGCTTGCCGTCCGTGAGGCTGATGCTCGAAAGGATCGTTCCGTCGAAACCGTACGCGTGACCCTTGTGCACCACGAAGTCATTGAAGTAGGGCTTCAGGCCGCGCGACGTCCAACGCGCTTCGACGGTCCAGCCCGAAGCTCCTGGAGTGAGCGCAAGACGTCTTATCCCTGCACCTCCCGAAGCATCGGCGCCCGCGAGGAGGATGTCCCCATTCTCGGCAAAACCGGGCTGAACGATGCTGACCCCCTCTTCCCACGCATGATCCCAAAGCACCACTCCGTCCAAAAGCGCCACGCCGACAGCACCGCCCCCGCGCAGAAGGACGATCTGAGAAACGCCATTCGAGGTCATGACATGAGGTGAGCTGTACCCACCGCCGCCGACTTTCGGACCGAACCACCGCGGCGCGCCTGTCGTGAGGTCATACGCAACGAGACGTCCCGAGGCCGCCACCACCACGAGATCGTCGACCACCAGCGGTGAGCCCGCAAACCCCCACAACGGCGTTGTGGCTCCAGTGTCCGTCGCCGCATTGCGCGACCACACAACCGAGCCATCTGCCGCATTGAGGACATTCACGATTCCCGTGCCGCCAAGCGAATACACCCGACCGCCGCTCAGCGTGGGGGTGCCGCGAGGGCCGGCCCCGCCATTCGACTCCCAGAATCGTGCCCGGTCCCGATGTCGCCACACCGGCTGGCCCGTGGTGAGGTTGTAGCAGGAGACAAGCTCACCTTCGCCGCGTTGCTCTTGCGTGTAAACGAGATCGCCGCTGACCGCGAAGGAGGACCACCCGGGCCCGACGGGCTGGCGCCACATCTCCTTGGGAGGGGCCGCCGCCCAATTCGTCTCAATGCTCATGCCGCGGATCACGCTGTCACGGCCTGGCCCACGGAAGCCGGGCCAGATTGGCGCGACCTTCGTCGTTTCCGCGCTCACCGCAGGGACAGCCGAGGCCACGGCCTCGGCGCTCTTTGTCGCGGCCGTCTCCGCGCGCTCGGCCGTCGACTTGTCGTTCGTGGGCCCCGCAGGCTCGGAGACCGTCGGTGTAGCGTCAGTTACTCTTGCCGGAAGAGGATCTGGCGTTTGCGCGTCCTGAGCCAGAAGGTGATCTTCGGGCGTCGGAGTCCAGCGCCAGTGAAGATCCATCCGAGAGGAGCCGATGCCGCCCGTTCGGATCAAGGCGAAGCTGAAAGAGGCGACGATCAGGGCGGCCACCATCGAGACGCGCCGGGGGCCGGTCGCGAGATTGCGGGTGGCCGCGGCCCAGACGACGAGGGCCAGCCCGAGGACGGGGATGGACATAATGGGCAGCAGCATCCCCATTCCCGCGTTCGCGATGGAGATGTGCACGAGACGCGACGTCGCGGCCACCGCACCTATCGCCACGGCGAGGGCCCCCAGCCGCTCGACCCAGGGGGCGCGACTGAAGAGCAGCCACCAGAGGGCGATCAGCAGGCCGAAAATGGCGGGGCCAAGGATGGCGAACGAACCAGCATCGGGCAGGATTGCGGGAACCACGATGCGGCTCACGACCATCAGAACCCCAAGGGCCACGCCCGGCCAAAGCCGTAGAGGCCGCGTAGTCGTCGTCAGTTCAGCCGGAGAAGAGGATGCCATATACAAAAAAACGACATTCCCGCACGGTTTGTTCCGCATCATCCCGAAGCCTCGGCCTCATGCCCACCTCGCGGCCGAAGCCCGGACCCAGCCCGCGCTGCGGCCGGCATTTAGCTCGTTATTGCGAGGAGCCCGACGAGATGCACGCGAGCGTGAAGCCTGGCCTCGGGCCACGAAGCAACCCCGTCCCCCCACTATTGGCCGCCCTGCTCCGTGTCTTGGCCCCCTAAGCTCTCAACGAAAAAGGCGTGAAGTTCGTGTCGCGATCGTAGTAGTCCTCAGACTCCGCCTTCTTGAGGAAGTTCACAATGCGATAAGTGATGGGAGTGTTCACCACCTCCCAGCCAACCTTGAGCATGTAGTTGCTCATCATCACCGCGATCACCTGCTCGGCCGGCCAGACGCCAAGAAAGGCCAGCGGGTAGAAGATGAGCGAATCCACCGCCTCACCCACGATGGTGGAGCCGATGGTCCGCATCCACAGGAAGCGCCCCGCCGTCTTCACCTTCATCTTGGCCAGCACGAACGAGTTGCAGAACTCGCCGCACAGATACGCGAACATCGAGGCTCCCGCGATCCGCCAGGTATTGCCGAACACGGTTTCGAACGCGGCCTGATGCGGCCAGTCCGAGGCGGGCGGGAAGGCCAGGATGGCGAGGCTCATCACCGATGCGAAGAGCAGCGCGGCGAAGCCTGTCCACACCACGCGACGAGATCGGGCATATCCGTAGACCTCAGTGAGGATGTCGCCAAAGATGTAGCTGATAGGGAAGAAGAGCACCCCCGCCCCGAACGTGAAACCGAACAAGGTCGCCACCTTGGAGGCGCCGATGAGATTGGCGCAGAGCAGCACGGTGACGAACGCCGCCATCACGAAGTCGTAGTACTTGTAGGTCCGCTGGCCTTCGGGCTTCATTGGCGGAGCAGTCTACGCAAGCCGCCGAGGAGGCGGAATCCCGGCTCTTCTTGATACACTCCGCAGGCCGAATCTGGAGCGACGCCACGTCGCCCGCGGGCGCTTAACTCAGCGGTAGAGTGCCACCTTCACACGGTGGAAGTCGTAGGTTCGATCCCTACAGCGCCCACCAGTATCGACGCGGGTTTGGTCAAGGTTGGACCCTCCGAAGGAAACCGGGAGTCTTGCCGGGGAAGCACGGACACCCAGGTACCCTTCTTTCGGTCGGACGGGTTCACGCCAACTGTTTTTGCGATCACCTACCAGTCCACCGGGTCCCGCCGCCAGCGCTTAGCAAGCGTCGTGAGCGACCAGGGGAATGATGCTAGCGGCCGTGCTCGTCCACGACGGTCCGAAGCCGTTTTGTCGAACGGACGTGTCCCCTTCCAACGGAAGGCGCAATCCTGGCTGATCAGTCTGCTTGTCCACGAAAATGATCTCTTTGGGCACCCACATCTGGCACCTGCGAACCATGGCTCGCTCGCTGGCCGTGACGATCCGAATGACGACGCGATTGCGGGCCAAGGCCAGAGCCTCGGCGCATGGCTCCCGGTCTTGCTGCTTGGGGCGCCTGAGAATCAGCGCCTCTGCGACGATCGGTCCCGTTGCGGGGCTGATATGACCGGTCCGACCGTGGTGCCGCGCTTTGCATGGGCGTGAGTCGGGGAAGGAGGGGTCGCGCCCGCTTTGTAGCGCTTCTCAACATTCACGTGCTGAACCGAGGCAGTCGCCGAGTCGAAGCCCCTGGGAGCACCTGCCCAAGCTGCCCTTATCGAAATACCTTGCAAGAAAGGGAGTGGCGTTTGACAGGGCCGGCCGAAAGCCGCTGTAATACCTTGGTGGAGACGGACTTGAATCGAAATGCGCTCCCGACGCCTGAAAAACGCCCGCCCGAATTATCGAAATGTACAGCGCTGGACACTAAGTGTTCGACGGGCGGCATCAGAGCCGGCCAAGAGTCAAGAATAAGGAAGCGCCATGGGAGCTTCCGTTCATTTGGAGTGCGAGCCGTCCTCGAAGAAGGGATACTTCGACAGCGCTATCAGCGATGTGAAGATCATCGTTGGCGAGATCGAAGCCCTGGACGCTCTCGCCGACGAGATAGGGGTCCGCGCACTGGGTGAGTTCGGACTCTGCGAACAAGACGACGAGGACTGGGACTCCATCGCTCTCTCTGATCCAAAGGAGGCCATCGAGTCGATCGAGGGCCTGGTCGCCGCGCTTCGGAAGCCAGCACCGCCGAACGCGGCCCGCCGCAGAAAGGCACCCCCACCGAGCGCCTTCTACCATCCACATGAAGAGATCATTCAAGAGCTCGAGGAGCTGAAGCGCCGCCTGAAGTCGATCTCACGGGGTAAGACCCGCTTTCGCTTTGTAATCGTGGAATGAGTATGCCGGATAACAATGGCTTGGAACTGACGAGGCAAGTTGGAGGGCCCGCTTCGCGGGCCGTCGTTAGAGTCTCGCCTCGCAGCTCAAGCCAGTGTTAGGCCGACATAGGAATAGGCCCGAGGCGGTAATCAAGGGACGCGCGCAGGCGTGAGCGTACCGTATTCAAAGGCGCTTGCAGCGGGATGCCTCGTGGTGGCGCTCGTCGCGTTGGGTGTTGCTGGCGTCGCTGGCACCGTTGCGCCATTCCGCTTCGCTGCCCTGTGGGTCGCCGCAATCTCGCTACTGGTCAGGTGCCACCGCTGGAAGCAGGGCCAACGCGATCGCTGCCTCGCTGCGAGGCTACACCGGAAGGAAGATGAGCGCGGTGGTCTGGCAGACTCCTCTGCCTGATGGTAGCGGGGAATCCCTGATCCTCGAGAACGCTTTCGCAATCTCGGTGGGTCTTCACCGTGGTCAGAAATCCGCGCTTTCTCATGGCCGCTAACAGCATTGAACTGATCTCCCCGAACGACGATCGGAAGACGTGGTCGGAGGCATCGAGGGCGAGAGAGGGGACTCTCTTTTCGAAGGTCGCGAACGCCGCGCTTGCCTTCTCGATGTTGTGCCGATACCCCTCGTGCTTCCGATGCTGGTCACGATTGAAGCCGACAAATTCGGCGAGGAGGGGGTTTGGGCGAAAAAGCTCCAACACCATCCGGTCGATGTCGTTGGCGCGTGGCTCAATATCGAAAGCCGCTCTGAGCCCTTTCCTCGCGGTTTCCTCCAGTTCAACAGGTGTTGAGGCTGAGGCCCCCTCCATACTCTTCACGCGCTCGCCATCCGAATCTCCACCACGCGGACCGCTTCTTCACCGACCTTGACGCGGTCGAGCCACCGCGCCCACGTCGCGAGCGCCGCGTTCCCGCCTTGGCTCCTCCCGAGAGACGATCCATTGACCCGTTCCGCTTTAGTGGCGTGCGTGAGTTCTCGCGTCGCTCACCCAAAGAGTCCGTCCGCCTGCCTTCACGCGGCCTTGACGGCGAACCGAATCCCGAGGAAGTCGAGGACGCGGAAGACGGTTTGAAGTCCAGGGTTTCCGTCTCCCGAAAGGGAACGGTAGAGAGTCTCGCGGGAGACACCGGCCGCCTTTGCGATCTTCGTCATGCCCTTGGATCGGGCGACGTCTCCAAGAGCGCTCGCGAAGAACGCGACGTCACCCGGCGCTTCCGCCATCGCCGCTTCGAGGTACGCGGCGCAATCCTTGGGTGTCTCCAGGTAGTCCGCGGGGTCGTAAGGCGTCGTCTCGATCTTCACTCGCTTCGATGTCTTCTTCTTCATCGCTCTTTCCTGAGAGATCGCGCCAGTTCAATGGCCGTCGCGATGTCTCGCTCCTGTGTCGCCTTGTCTCCTCCCGCAAGCAGGAAGATGATCCGATCGTCTACGCGCGTGAAATAGACCCGGTATCCGGGACCGAAGTGGAATCGAAGTTCCCAGACGCCGAGGCCTACACTCTTCGCGTCCCCGGTGGGTCCTTGTCCGAGTCTCTTCAGACGGATGTGGATCCGGTTGCGTGCCTGCGTGTCCTTGAGTCCGCGGATCCACTCCTCGAACCCTTCCGTCTTTCGAATCTCGTTCGGTTGAAAGCGTATCATAAAGGCTACGATGCCGGGTGCTTGAAAGAGAGCACCTTCGCGGACTGGGTCTTGCCGGTTCGCAGTTGCTCCAACCAGTCTGCCCAGGCGGCGAGAGCCGCCCGGCGTTCGTCCAGAAGCTCCGCCCGCTGATAGTTCCGCGTCACCTTCGGCCCGGGAGGAGTGTGCGAGAGGAGAAGGGAGATCACGTCGCCTGAGATCTTGAGCTTTCCGCGTCCGTGAGTCGCGAGCGCCGACCGGAACCCGTGAACCTTCCACGGTTCCATCTTTCGCCCGTGAATCCGCGCCGCTCGCGCCTTGAGATCCGCGACGAATCGAGAAGACCACGTCATCGGTTTGTCCAAGGCTTCGCCGGCGGTCCTGTATTGCGGGAAGAGGCTCTCCGTCCTCATCGCTTTCGCCGCCGCGAACCTCCGCTCTAACAGTTGCACCGCCTCACGAGAGAGAGGAACCTTGTGAGCCTTTCCATTCTTCGCCCGCTCGCCGGGAACCGTCCAAAGAGGCTCTTTCGAGTCGAGCCCTTCGACCTCCGAACGCTTCAGCCCCAGGACCGCCGAGCGCCGGACGCCGGACAGGACAAGAAGCCGCGTCGCGTCAACGTAGGCGAGTCGAGCTTCGATCTCATGCCGTCGCACCTTCGGGACCGCCGCGAGCTTCACGCCCCCCGCCTCGGCTTCGTAGGCGTCGCGAGACTCGACCGCTTCACCTTCCATTTCGCCGAGAGCCAGGAGGACAGCGCGAAGCTCCTCTGGGGAGAGAACGCGCTCACTCTCCTTGTCGTCGGCCTCGGCGTCCGGCTTTGGAACGTTTGCGATGGGGGAGACCGTGATCTTCGCACCGTCCCCGTCGCGGAGTCGTTTCTTCTCGACCGCCCAGGAGTAGCAGCGAAGGAGAACCGTCCGCGTGCTGTTAGCGGAGTGTCCCGAACGCTCTGCAATTCCAGAGAGCCAGGTCTCGACCTCATCGGTCGTCAGAGCCGCCGCCGCCTTCTTCGCGAAAGGAGCCGTCAGAATCTCGACGTCAACTCGTCGCGTCCACTCCTTTCGCGTCGCTGGACGGAGAGGGAGCGTCTTGAGTGACGCGAGCACGAGATCCGAGACCGTCGTCTCCTTTGGGGCGTGCTTTCGTTTTAGATCCGCCGCCCGTTTCGCCCATCGTTCCGCTTGAGGGTCTTCTTTACGGCCGACCCTCGCTGCTACTTGTCGAGCCTCTTCACGAGCCCCCAGGAGCGAGAGCCCCTTGTCCCCGGCCTCCGAGTAGGCCCCGAGCAGGAACCGTCGACCATGCCCACCACGGACGCTCGGCTTGGGTCTGTACCAATAGCTCCAGACCTTCGAGCCATCGGGAGACACCCTCATGCGAAGCCCGGGAACGTTGGCGTCGCTGATCTCGAAGCGTTCCGGTTTCGGCTTGAGCGCCTTCAAGAACTCCGCCGTTAGCACCTTCGGCATGCCCCCTCCGATCTCTTACAAGAAGCCGAGATCTCTGGGGGAGCACCGGGGGAGCACGGACCCAAAGGTACCTCCTCCCGTCGCTTCTCGTTCCATCGTGTCACATTCTAGGCGTAAATGCTGGTCGAAACGTGTCTTGCGAGAAAAGAGAGGGACGATCTGCAACGGCTCGCAACGTCCGAAAACAGCCCGGGTCCACCTTCCCACGGTGGAAGTCGTAGGTTCGATCCCTACAGCGCCCACCAATATCGACGCGGGTTTGGTCAAGGTTGGATCCTCCGAAGGAAACCGGGAGTCTTGCCGGGGGAGCACGGACACCCAGGTACCCTTCTTTCGGTCGGACGGGTTCACGCCAACTGTTTTTGCGATCACCCACCAGTCCACCGGGTCCCGCCGCCAGCGCTTAGCAAGCGTCGTGAGCGACCAGGGGAATGATGCTAGCGGCCGTGCT
>ENA-ORBV01002027-ORBV01002027.1-microbial-mat-metagenome-genome-assembly--contig:-NODE-2027-length-43628-cov-12.760901_pt1 | contig 43628 bp, 33 predicted proteins | sample MGYA00237777_ERZ505514 | MGnify/ENA primary metagenome ERZ505514 (study PRJEB26160, sample SAMN06269048) | microbial mat metagenome | isolation source: Oligotrophic lake microbial mat | place... | reverse complement strand
AAAGCTATGTCACCATCAAGTACAAAGCTGAATCGACCAGCGCAGTTTTCACGTTCGCGCAGCAGATTGCTACCGCTTCGTGGCATCAGTATGCGGTGACCAACGAAGTCGTCACCGGCAACCTCAACGGCGCTTCTTCGTTGATCCAGGGATTGTTCAACACTGGCGTGAACAACAACGGCGTCTCCGTCACTGATAATTCCATCGATTCCCACTGGACCCTCACCGGCCAGGGTTCCGCTTCCAGCGTCACCGGCCCCAACGCCATCGTCGCCACCTCCGCAGGCGGCTTCCCGATCGGGCCGTGGCTGGCCGACAGCACGCTTTCAGCGTGGATCACCCCTGCCAACGACACCAACGGACCCAGCTTTATTAACGGGTCGGCAACCTACCTGTATACCACCCAGTTCAGCACCGGCGAAGTGGGGAATGTCAGCCTGACGGGACAGTCGGCCTCCGACAACGGCATCGTCGGTTTCACGGTCGATGGAATCGCCGGCTCCTTCATTTCCAGCGGATTTGGCACTTTCGCCAACTTCTCCTTTGATGGACTACTTGGAGCAGGTCTGCACACACTTGCCTTCACTGTCCAAAACGGAGCTGGCTCGCCCAATAATAACCCTGGCCCCACCGGTCTGCGCGTGCAGTTCACCAGCGCGATCTTCACCCCGATCCCCGAACCTGCATCGGCGGGTCTGCTGATCCTCGCCATCGGCGGCCTGGCTTTGCGTTCGCGTCGTCAGCGCGCCTGAAAGTTTGAGGCAGACTAGAATTGATCATCACATCGGGCTGCTTGACGGCAGCTCGATGCCTTCCATGACCCGACCCTTCGCTCAGTACTTGAACGCCCGACCAGCGAGAGCTTTCACGCTCATCGAACTGCTCGTGGTCATCTCCATCATTGTCCTGCTGATTTCGATCATCCAGCCTTCGCTGGGCAAGGCACGTGAAAACGCCCGCCGCGCTGTCTGCGGCCTGCAGATGCGGCAGCATGGTGTGGCCATGGGCGCCTATGGGAACGATCGCAGGCAGCGCTACCCTGATCCCGTCGCATCGTCCAACTGGCCTGATGGTGCAATGACCAATAACTGGTCGATCGCCAATTCACCAGCAGGCCAGGCCGCCCTCTTTACTGAAAACTACCTCACCGACCCGAAGATTTTTTACTGCCCTTCCAACCGACATGCCCAGAGCAACTGGGCCAGCCAGGCAACGGGCTGGCGCCCGCAGGACTGGCGTTATACGTACATTCACTATCCCTACTGGGCTGGGTACCGCTCCACCTACGACCCAGCCGCCACCCTTGAACGTCTTGTGGCCAAGGATGCAACCTCTTCAGCGGATCGCATCATCGTCAGCGACAACATCACCATCGATGTCGGCTCGGATCATGCCAACTCCATCTCGCGCAACCATCTGGGATTGGGCAACAAGCCTGCCGGCGGCAATGTGCTTTTTAACGACAACAGCGCTCACTGGAAGTCCTTCGAAAATGTCTTGCTTCGCGTCTCCGTTCCGCTTGGTGCACCGCATCAGCGCGATTTTTACTTCTGAACTTAGGCAATCATAGGGGCCAAGTACATATACACGAGTGAAACGCAGCGCTATCGTTTATCGAAAAACCAACCCTCCCCCGGCCCCTCCTCGCTTTTGCGAGTCGCCTATGGAGACCTGGGAGGGAGGGGAGTTTGAGGCGGCGGAACGGAAAACGAGACAGGTCCAAATAAAGAATTGGGATAGCGGATAAGTGCATTCAATTCTCCTGCGCTGTGTCTTTCAACCAAAAAACCCTTGAATCTTAGTTCACTACCTGCTATACTATGGCCGAATCGTCCCTTTCTTTTCTTCCGGGGTCTTGGCCATGTGTGTTGCTGATCTAGTCGCGGTTTTCGTCGCTGCTTTTTGCCCTAACACCGCTGATGTACAGGCGCTGCGCTCCAAGGCTAAGGGTTTCCGGGTAGACGTCTACCGGTTTACCCATAGACACTGCGTAACTAGCGTATGCAAAACGGTTTACGATGCTGATGGCGAATTGAAAAACGCGCAAGTAGACAAAATTTGGGTCGAGTTGGCACCGGCCAAACGATCGGTTTCGAGTTTAGGGGGAAAGAAAACGGAAAGAAAACGGGACAGGTCTGCTCCGTAGAAAACCTTGTGAATGAGACAAAATCCGATGGCGAGGCTCTGCGAACAGTCGGGGCATTTCCGGGAATTTCACACAGATGTGCCCCAACGGCTCGGAAGACTCGGCCATCGGACTTGAGGTTTTCTACGGAGCAGGACATTCCTCTTTTTGACACCCGCCGACACCTTTTAATTAGCCGGTGAAGGCGAGCCATTCCCGCGGCTCATTTCTCTTTCCGCTTCTTGCTGGGTTTTCTCATGGCGTTCCAGGCGCTTTGCAGATTGCGGTTGACTGTTTCGATGTCGAAGTGTTCGGGGTCGAAGTCGCCGCCGAGCCATTCGAGGATTTCTTCGCGTTCGCCGCTATCGGGGCGGGTGAGGATGTCGAGCATTCGCTGGTAGCCGGGGATGCCGCCGCAGTCTTCGGGCGGGCAGGCGCCTTTGCCGGTGAGGCAGAGGGGGTAGGTGACATCAGGCTCGGGCGGGTGGACTTTTTGCACGGTGATCTTGTGTCGCCAGCCGTCGCCGAAGTCGTATTCGTAGATCAGTTTGGTCTTGGGTTTCGCGCAGACCTGGGCGATGGTGTGGGCATCCTCATCGTCGCCTTCCATCTCGATGGGGCCTCCCATGGGGTCGTAGCTGGAGGCGAAATACTGGATGCCGCGTGTGGCGGCGTTATAGTCCATCCCGATGCCCTGACGAAGCATCCTCATGATCTCATCACGCGAAACCTTGAGACTCGGATCGTGAAGCTCGAACTGATGGAGATGATCATCCTCCCAGCCCATGGCGATCTGAATGATGACGTGCAGCTCGCCCAGCGTGGTGTCGCCGGGCACGGCAACCTTGCGCCAGATCGGTGGCTTGGCTCGTTCCAAGGCGATTCGCAGGACGTGGATGTTAGAGCTCATGTTCAAAGGCCTCAGGGGTTCAAAATGATGGATGATGATGGCATGATAACGCGATGGGGTGGTGTGGCATACACGTCGTTGCAAAACAAAAAACCCCGATCGTCTGATCGGGGTTTGCGTTCTGTTTGTTGGTGTGCTGCTGCGTGACTCACGCACCCGATTTGGCGGCCTCGGGTGCAGCTTTGGGGGCTGCATCGGGCGCAGCTTTCGCTGCCGGCTTGGGCTCTTTGGGCGCGACTTTGGGTGCAGCATTGGGTGCGGCCTTGAGCACTGGTCTGGGCGCTGGTCTGGGCGCTAATTTGGGCGCAGCGGCGGCCGATGCGGGTGCAGCGGGGCCATCAGCCTTGGCGGGTTTTTCGCCGGGCTTGGGCACTGTCTTGCGCTCAGGGATCAGGATCATCGTCATGCGACGGCCCATGTTGCGCGGGGCCGCTTCAACACGGCTGATGTCTTCCAGGCACTTGGCCACCTCGCGCATCAGGTCCATGCCCAGTTCGCGGTGCGCCATTTCACGGCCTTTGAACTGAATCGTGAACTGCACTTTGTGACCTTCATCGAGGAACCCGCGCGAGCGCGATGTCTTGATGTCCAGATCGTGCGGATCAATTTGGGGGCGCAGCCGAACTTCCTTGAGCTCGCTTTGCTTGCTGTGGCTGCGGGCTTTCTGGTCTTTCTTTTTCTGCGAGTATTTCCACTTGCCGTAGTCCATGACGCGGCAAACGGGCGGCGAAGATTGCGGCGAAACTTCAACGAGATCAAGGCCTGCTTCTTTAGCGAGGCGCTTGGCTTCGGTCACTTCGATGACGCCGATCTGTTCGTTATTGTCGTCGATGAGTCGGATCGGCGTGGTGCGAATGGCATCGTTGATGCGAAGGCGCTTGCCGGTTTCCCGAGTGGTCGGTATGAAACGTCTGTTGATGGCCGTTACTCCTGCGGGTCAACAAAAGAAGCTGCTGCGAAGCGCCTGACCCGTGCGCATTCGCAGCGAACGATCAACCCGTGCCGACAATACCGGCAGCCCCGGCCGGTCCGGAGCAAAACGGAATCTGATGTTCGTCCTATAAATAGAGTATCGCGCAGGAGCGAATCAGGCAAGAGAAAGGTGCATCAAGCCAGAAAAATCGCAGGCAGGCATCACTGGGAGAGCGAGGCTCCTGTCGAGCTTTTTGCCCACAACTGCGAAGCTGTCGCTTCACTGCCTTTTTCAGAGCCGGAGTCTGTGAGCTTTCCCTTTTACACATCTCGACGCATCCTCATGGAGACTGCGGCTCTGATAAGTCAGCAGGACACCGTGTCACCGGCGAAAACATTTGCAGAATGACGGAAGGTGATGCCGCTGACTTCGATCAGTGGCGTCACTTTTTTTCTTCTCACCAGCCTTCGCTTCTTTGAAGAAACGAATTGCCGGAGCGGCATTCATGCGCTCAACTTGGATTGGCTGCTCGCCGGTCCAAGCGTAAAACTCATTCGCCTTCATTGTTTTTCTAGCGGAGCGATTGCACTCCTTGAATAGTCGTGTTGTCTAATCCTGTCGAACTCGCGGCCAGCAAGTCGGCGTTGTGTCTGACGGTGGTCGCGAGGTCAAGTGGATGCGAGTGTTTCGCATCTGTACACCTTTTTCATCGGAACAGGAGATTCGTCATGTTTAATTGGAATCGTGGATTGATGGTCAGCGGTGCCGTGCTCATGGCTGCCACTCAGGTCAAGGCAATTACGCTCACGAACTTTGACAACTTCACCCCGCTCGCAAACTCAGCCGGTCCCATCCCGGTGGGCGGCGCTGGCGAAGCAACACCCATCACGCTGGGCAACAAGTCGTGGGTGCAGCAGTCCATTGCTGACCGTGCGACTCAGAACACCCTGGTCCCCGGCTCCAACTCCGGGAACTGGGACATGATCGCCGCGAACGAAACCGGCCCTGATGCCGGCCGTTATCTGTTCATGCCGTTTGAGACCGGCACCGCCGGCGTGCAGCGCGTCGATCTGAAGGACCCCAACTACAACACCCGCACCGTCAACATCGTCGCCCCCGGCACGCAAGCATTCGTCGTCGGTGATGCTTCCCGCTGGACTCCGTGGGGCTCCTATCTCACTGCCGAGGAATCATGGGGAACCAACAGCACCAAGGGCCGGCTCTTTGAAGTAACCAATCCCGTCACTGCGACGGTCAATGGTGGCACGTTCATTCACCGAAGCACTGTTGCCCGTGTCTCCCACGAAGGCCTTGCTTTCGATTCCTCCAACAACCTTTACTACATTGATGAACTCAACGGCGGCTCTATCTACAAATTCACATCCGACACTCCCAACGCCACTAGCGGCAACGACTTCTTTGCTGCGGGCACCAACTCCGTCCTTCGCGTTGGCGATGGCAACACTCCCAACGCTGTTGGTGCTTATCAGTGGATCGCCTTCGCCGACGAATTAGGCGTGTTCGCCGGCGGCATCACGACCGATGGCAGTGCCGACGGCCGCCTGACCACCAATGTCGCAGCATACAAAGGCACTGACTACCAGCGCCCCGAAGACATGGAAATTCAGGTCATTAACGGTGTCGAACTCCTCTACATCGCAACGACGACCACCAATGAGGTTTACGCGCTCAACCTGCTGACCAATGAAATTAGCGTCTTCGCCAATCAGAGCACCATTGATCTGGCCACTGGTCTTCCTGTTGGATCGGGATTGCTCAGCCCCGACAACATCGCCATCGATAGCGAAAACAATATCTACATCATCGAAGATCGCAACGGCGGCGTCGATGACGACATCTGGTTCGCCAATGACATCAACAAAGATGGTGATCTGCTCGATGCAGGCGAAGGCATCGCTCGCTGGGCTTCCAACGGAACCCAAGGCTCCGAGTTCACCGGCCTCTACTTTGACAGGTTCAATCCCAACCTCGCCTACGTCAACATTCAGCATCCCAGCAGTGGCGTGGATCGCCTCCTCGTGATCGATGCCTCGATCCCCGAGCCCGCCACCATGAGCCTGCTCGGCTTCGCTGGTCTGCTCGCGATTCGTCGCAGTCGCCGTCGAGCCTGATTGATCCTTGCATCGTGAGTCGGAGAGAGTTCGTGAGTTGGAGAAAGTATTCGTTAGCCCCGGCGAAAGCCGGGGTTTTTCTTGCGCCTGTGTTTTCGTTGGTCACTGTCTCGATTGTTACACTTGCCAATCCATGAGCATGCCCACCGACATTCGCCCTGTTGCCGCCTCCGTCTATTTCATTCCTGTCGCCACGCGAGTGCCGCTCAAGTTCGGCAGTGAAACTCTCACACACGTCACCGTGGCCCGCGTGAAACTGACCGTGCAGGATCGGCAGGGCAACACCGCCGTCGGCTGAGGCGAGACGCCTCTCTCCGTGTAGTGGGCCTGGCCTAGTGCGCTTGCGACTGAGCACCGCCTCGATGTGATGAAACGATTCGTGCTAAACGTCGCCAAAGCCTGGTCGCAGTTTGATTCGTAGGGTCACGCTCTCGAAGTCGGACGGAAAAGGGGGATGACGGAAAAGGGGGATGAGTACATATATTTGTCATCGGTTCGTGTTTCGCTTGCGCGGCATCCGTCTCGTCTCGCGATTTTCGCATTTCACCCGCGCCGCCACCCATCTGACATGGTATAAAAGTGCGTCGTTTCACCCATCTCTTTCCGTGGGGTTTTCATCGTAGTTTTCCAGTCGTTTCGTTCTGCAGTCGGCGGGGTGCCTTGCGTGTAGAGGTGCGGCGTTCATATAGCCCCGGCCTTGGCCGAGGTGAGGGTGATATTTTGCAATAGTCTGCGTGGCGGAAGTGACCCCCGGCAAGCCGTGGGCTATGTGGGCGCCCACCGTACGCCGGGATCATGCATTGAAGCAGTTATATAATTGAGAAAACACTTGAACCGAAGTTCATTTTGTGGTAAACTATGGCCTGTGTGGAATCCTGTCCTGTTTTCAGTGGCCTTAGACCGGGGACTTGGTCATGTCTGTTACCGAAGTTTCCGTTTTCGTACTACACCCTCGCGCCGCCCGTGGGGTCGCCCGTGGGGTCGCCTCATTGGAGGGCGATCATTCGATGGGGCGGATTCAAACGAGTAAGGGTTTGTGGGTAGACGTCTACCAGTTTACCCATAGACACGACGTAACTTGTGCTGTGGCAATGAATAACGATGGCGATGTCAGATTGAAAAACGCGCAGGTAGACAAAGTTCGTCGGGGTTTTAAGGCTACGTGTGGACTGGGACGGGGGCGGGGGAACTGAGAATTATCTGCAAAACGTTGCAGGCGTGGGAATCTTTGGTTGTCACAGTGCGTACTACTTGTTGTGAGGTTGATCCTTTGATCGACCCTTGCCTTGGAGGTATGACCATGAAACGCAACCCTTCACGTTGGTTTTCGCTGACGGCCATGACCATCATGACCACCATGACCGGCCTGTTCGCGTCGCCGCTTCTGGCTGCGGGCGTGGGAGACCCCAATGGGCCCGGGCCGTATCAGAGTCTGCCGCTGGTGGTGCCCTCCGCGCCGGCTTATGTTCCAGCTATTGTTCCAACCGCCCCCGCTCAGCCGATCATCGAGCAGCAGCAGCCCGCACCTGCCCCGGCACAGGAGGTGAACAAGCTCACTGCAGCCCAGCTCAAGGAAATGGTCTCGACCATCGCGCTCTATCCTGATCCGCTGGTTGCACAGATTCTTGCCGGTGCGACTTTCCCTCTCGACATTGTGCAGGCCTCGCGCTTCATCAAAGCCAACGCGAACGATCCCGCACTGCGCGATCGCATCGCGGAGCAAAGCTGGGATCCCAGTGTGCAGGCGCTGGCGTATTATCCCAGTGTGCTGGCGATGATGGATGAGAACCTTGCGTGGACGCAGGACCTTGGTGCAGCGTTCTTCTATCAGCAGGAAGATGTGATGGCTGCGATTCAGGATTGCAGATTGCAGGCTCAGACCGCGGGTAACCTGGCGACGACGCAGGAGCAGCGGGTCGTGGTGGAAGAGCGGATTATCTATATTTATCCTGCCGACCCGCAGGTGATTTATGTGCCGGTGTATGAGCCGGAGATTGTTTATGTGCAGCGAAGGCCCGACTACTTTGGCCACGCCATTTCCTTTGGCATCGGCTTCTCGGTCGGCTCGTGGCTTGATCTGGATTGCAACTGGCATGACCACCACGTCTATCGCGGCGGTTGGTACAACTCGCGCAACGATCATCGTGATCATCGCGACCATCGTGATGTGAATGTGCATGTACACAAGCAGGTGAATAACAATGTGATCGTGCATCGCGATGCGCCTGCACGCCATGACGATCATCGTGATGATGATCATCGTGATGACAATCGTTTTGATAGCCGTAGTCGCACGGAGAATGTGTGGAAGCGCGATGTTTCGAAGCCGGTGCCACAGGTTCGATCGCAGGGCGAGCCTGGCCGGGTGAATGCGAATGTGAATTTGAATGTGAATGTGCCCAAGCACTCGGATGCGGGTAATCGTGTGGTCGTTGGCGAGCGCGGTGATGATCGTGGTGATGCGCGTGGGGGCGAGCGCTTGAGTGATCGCGCTGTTGATCGAACGGGTGATCGTCCGATTGTTCAAGGTGGTAAGAATCGTCCGGAGGTAGGGCCGACGGTGAATCGTTCGACCAATGGGTATGTGCGCCAGACGCCTGGCTATGTGCGTCCGGTGACGCCTTCGGTTTCGCCTTCCGGGACGCCATCGGGGACGCCTTCCGGGACGCTTTCCGGGACACGTAGTGTGCCGCAGCTTCCTGACAATCGTATGGTTGCGCCGGTGGATCGTGGTGGGTTGGGTGATCGCGAAGCGCGAAGTGATCGTGATGATCGCCGGGTAGAAAGTCGGCCGTTGCCGGGTAATTCGGATTCGAGCAAGCGTTCGGCTGACGGAGCGAAGGATCGTCCGAAAGTTTCGCCACGTGTGGCACCCGTCCCTTCAACTCCGCCAGCACCGCCAGTGCCAGTAGTGCCTGAGGTTCGTTCAACTCCTGCGCCACGAACGCCATCGGCAGTGGTGCCTGAGGTTCGGTCGGCCCCTGCGCCGCGAACGCCTGCGCCTGTACCTGCACCTCGCATCGAGCAGCCGGCGCAGCCGATACAAGTTGATCGTTCACGCAGTGACGCGCGCCCCGACTTGCGTCCTGATCCGCGCATGGATCGTGCCCCGTCCGCCAGCGATGTGAAGCGTTCACGCGATGAATCGCCCCGGTACACGCCTTCGCCCAGTTCGTCTTCATCTAGAGACGTGCCTTCGCGTGCACCAGTCGCAACGCCGGCTTCACCATCGAAGGCACCTGCGAGAGCGACACCTTCTGCCCCCGCACCGCGCCCGTCGATTGAATCCTCTAAACCGAGCAGCTCTCGGGAGAGCACACGTGAAAGCGCACCTAAGCCGCTCATCGCCAGCGAACGCGCAGAGGGCAACGCGGCTGCTCGGGAAAAGGCCAGCAGCACGAGTAAACGCTCCGGTACACGCGGCAAGTAACCGCTGAACAAAATAAACGCCAAAGCATGACGCGGTGAAATTTCACCGCGTCATTTTTTTGGTCCGACAGGTTCATACAAGTCGAACGGCTATATACATGTCGCATGTTGGCCGTGGTAGTCTGTGACGACTCAACATGCGAACACCTGTGCGCACTCATCTTGGCACCTGGCTTTATCTGATGCGTGTGGCGCTGCTCATCGTGCCCATGGCAGCGCTGGTCGGCTCTGCATGTGCACTGTTTCTCTCCCTGCTCGACAAGGTGACGCATCTGCGGTGGGAGCAGCCTTGGCTCCTTTACCTGCTGCCGATCGTGGGCATCGCCATCGGCTGGATCTACCACGTCTTTGGCGGTAAATCGGAAGCGGGTAACAACCTCATCATGGATGAAATTCACGAGCCCGGCGGAGGCGTGCCTCTGCGTATGGCTCCGCTCGTGCTCATCGGCACACTCGCTACGCATCTGTGCGGCGGGTCCGCCGGCCGCGAAGGTACAGCCGTGCAAATGGGCGGCTCCATCGCCAGCGGCTTCAGCAAAACCCTCCGTCCACTCCTTCACATCGACACGCGCACGCTTCTCATGGCCGGCATCGCCGCGGGCTTTGGCGGCGTCTTCGGTACACCGCTCGCTGGTGCGATCTTCGCCATCGAAGTGCTCGCCATTGGGCGCATGAGTTATGCCGCGGTCATCCCTTGTTTGCTCGCCTCCATCGTCAGTGATTATGTCTGCACTGCGTGGGGCGTGGGTCACGTCACCTATCACGTCGCTTCGCTCATCGACGCGGAGACGCAGCATCACATGACGCAGGGGTGGCTGATGGTGAAGGTCATCATCGCAGCCGTCGCGTTTGGACTCGTGAGCATCATCTTCGCCCAATCGACCCACGGCTTCCAACGTCTCTTTCGCGCCATCATCCCGCTGCCTTATCTGCGTCCTTTTGTCGGCGGCCTCATCATCATCGCTCTGGTCTTTCTCTTGGGTACACGCGATTACCTGGGCATCGGCGTCACCACTCCCGATGATCTGGGTGTGAGTATCACCTCTGCTTTTCGAGCCGATGGTGCTGATGCCTCGAGCTGGTTCTGGAAGCTGCTCTTCACCGCCATCACGCTTGGTGCCGGCTTCAAAGGCGGCGAAGTCACCCCACTCTTTTTCATCGGCGCGACGCTGGGCAACACCCTCGCCTGGCTCTTCAACGCTCCCGTCGATCTCTTTGCCGCCCTGGGTTTCGTCGCTGTTTTCGCAGGCGCGACCAACACCCCCCTGGCCTGCACCATCATGGCCGTGGAACTGTTTGGCCCCAGCCACGTTGTCTATTTCGCGGTCGCCTGTTTCATCGCCTACCTCTTCTCCGGCCACAACTCCATCTACACCTCCCAGCGCATCGGCACCCCCAAACATGGCGACGCCGCGCAACTCGAAGGCACAAAAATCAACCCGCACTGACGCGCCGCCGTCCACAAGCATTGGTCTTTTTCCAGCCAAAGTTTGTCTACCTGAGCATTTTTCATTTTTGACATTCATTGCAATCCCTTGTCAATAAAAAGGTTATCTCATGTCTACGGGGAACTACCTAGACGTCTACCCGGAAACCCTTACCCGCCAACCCATGCGAAATCGGCGAGCGTGATAGGTAAGCCCCGAGACAGTGAATCAGCAAACATGATTAGGCCCCCGAAAGAAAGGAAAGGATCGCGCCAGTCATAGTTTAGCATCTAATGAACACAAAATCAAGGGTTAAATTAAAATGAGAACACGACTGGCGAACAGCCCCGCACGCAGAACCATTCGTGCTGGCCTTTGCCTTATCCGAGTTGGACTTTGTAAGTCCGGTCAGTCACACGAGGCCCGTCCTCGGGTCGAGTGTGACTGTCGATCGCGCAGCGGACACAAATGAAACATTTCATGTCCCCCGCGCAAATGCGTCTTACTCGGCTTCGAGCCTCGTAAGACGACCGGGTTTGCAAAACCCGGCTCTGATAAGGCAGTGAAGGTAAGTGCTATTTCACACTGTGCCATGCCTTATCCGAGCCGGACTTTGTAAGTCCGGTCAGTCACACGAGGCCCGTCCTCGGGGTCGAGTGTGACTGTCGATTGCGCAGCGGATGCAAATGAAACATTTCACGCCCCCCCCGTGCAAAGCGTCTTACTCGGCTTCGAGCCTCGCAAGACGACCGGGTTTGCAAAACCCGGCTCTGATAAGGCAGTGTGGAGCCGGAAAAGGGGACAGATACATTTGATTTCGACCTCTCTCCATGCTACCCTCACGCCATGCCCCGACAACCACGAATTGCTCCTGGCGGCGTCATCTACCACGTGCTTAATCGCGGGGTCGGGCGGATGACGCTTTTTGATAAACCGGCTGATTACCAGGCTTTTGAGGATATTCTTGCTTCGACTTTGGAGAAGATACCCGTCCGCCTGCTGGGGTATTGTCTCATGCCCAATCACTGGCATCTGGCGCTGTGGCCCCGGCGCAAAGGCGAACTTGCGGCATTCATGCAGCGGCTCAGTGTCACGCATGCTTCAGGCTGGGCGGTGCAGCGCGAACTGGCTGGGACGGGGCATGTGTATCAGGGGCGGTTCAAGTCGTTTCCGGTGCAGCAGGAGGATTACCTGCTGATGCTGCTGCGGTACATCGAGCGGAATCCGCTGCGGGCGAGGCTGGTCAAAAAGGCTGAGAATTGGCGGTGGGGCAGTCTGTGGCGGCGGGTGCATGGTGATAGTGAGCAGCGGGCGATGCTGACGGAGCCGCCGGTGGAGTTGCCTCGCAATTGGCGCTGGCGCGTGAACCAGCCGGAGTCGGATGCGGAACTGGAAGCGGTGCGCAGATGCGTGACGCGTGGCCAGCCGCTGGGTGATGAGAAATGGACAAAACGCACGGTAGCGAAGCTAGGCCTGGAATCAACCCTGCGTCCGCGCGGCAGGCCAAGGAAGCAGGGCGGGGGTGAGTGATGGGAGGGGTGATGATGGCGCGGAGAGTGTGGACCTGTCCCTTTTTACGCCAGTAGATTCACGCGGAGCGACGGCGGCCTTTGCTCCGCGGCTAAACGGGGTGGTTCATTTGGTATAATCACGTCATGCAACTACATCGAAATTACTCACCGCTTTGCGTGCTCATGATGTTCCTGGTTTGTCCTCTCCTGTGCTGCGCAGCGCTTGCAGAAGAGGTCGCGTCGGCGAAGAAGATCGAAGAGGTCAAGCATCACGCGCTGATCATTCGCACGCAGGGCGGCGAAGCGTGGGATGCATCAATTGAAGATGTCGAGAAAGTGCTTCATTCTGCTGCGGGGGAACTGTGGAAACATTTTCCCGGTCGTAAGCTTGATCCGATTCTGGTGGCTCCCAAAGGCGGGCCGATTGTTCTCTTTAAGCGCGGGCCTGAGCGCGAGTATTACGTTCGCCTCGACACGGGCGGGAATCTGTGGGCGCAGTATTCGTATCAGTTCGCACACGAGATGTGCCACATTCTTTGCACGTATCGCGAAACGCAAAGCAGCGCCAACAAATGGTTCGAAGAAACGCTGTGCGAACTCGCATCGCTTTATGCGCTGAGGCAGATGGCGCAGACGTGGAAGACGAAGCCGCCTTATGCGAACTGGAAAGGTTATGCGCCGCGCCTTGGCGAGTATGCACAGAAGGTCATCGATAAGTCAGCACTGCCCAAGGATCAGACGCTGGCGCAGTGGTACGTTGCCAACGCCGAGAAATTGCGCAAGAGTGCGACGCAGCGCGATCTTAATAATGTGGCAGCGGCGGCGCTCTTGCCGCTGTTCGAGAAGGAGCCGGAGCATTGGGCGGCGGTTGAATATCTGAACGCGGGCAACCTCAAAGGCGATGAGCCGTTAGAGCAGCACCTGAAAAACTGGCACGATCAGGCACCAGCGAAACATCGCGGCTTCATCATCAAGGTGGCGGCGGCGCTGGGGATTAAGATTCAGGAGTAGGGGGTACCCACGCTCTGCGTATTTCTGGACACCGCGAACCATCTCGCCGATGAAACCTTGGGGCTTGCGGGTTCAATCATGAGTATGGGTGGATGATTGTGATTTTGCCTGTTGACATGGTTTGTGGAGTTGTTCGTTAATGTCAGATTGGAATTCATTTCTGCAAAGTAGTACAGGGCAGTCCCGCCGGGATTTTCTACGGCTGGGTGCGCTGGGGCTATCGCTGCCGGGCATGTTTGCGTTGCAGTCAGCAGCTCGCGCGAATCAGGGCAATCAGCAGCGGCCTCGCGGCTCCAATCAACTGGCGTTTGGCAAAGCGAAATCGTGCATCGTGCTTTTTGCCTGGGGTGGCATGAGTCATATTGATACGTTCGATCTCAAGCCGGAGGCGGGCAGTGATGTTCGCTCGAGTTTCGGTTCGATTCCCACGACGCTGCCGGGCTATCACGTCTGCGAACATCTGCCTCGCATGGCGAAACAGGTGCATCGCATGACGATTGTGCGCTCGGCCAATCACAACGCTCCTTCGCATCGCTCGGCTGCCTACTGGAATCTCACTGGTCACGAGCCGCCGAATCTTGCGGGCAACTGGGAGGCCACTCGAAAAGATTGGCCCTGCCTTGGCTCGATGGTGATGGCAGCTAAAGGACGAAGTCAAGAGTCAGGAGCCGGGGGACAGGAAACAGATGGTCGCAATCGCGCATTGCCTGGCGCGGTTTGTCTGCCTTACACGATGGCTGATGGTGGCCGGGCCAATGGACAAGATGGTGGCTTCCTCGGATTGGCTTACGACCCGGTCATCGTGCGTCCGCGCACCGGCAAGCCTTATGAAGGCGTCTCGCCATCCTCGGGCTCAATCGATCTCGACTTCACGCAAGGCATCGATGTCAATCGTTTCGTCTCTCGCCGCAGCTTGCTTGATGCGATTGAATCGCGCGATGCTTCGCTGCTTGGCCTAGAGACTTCGCAGGTGCAGCAGTACCGCACGCAGGCGATGGATATGTTGCTGGATCCGAAGGTGCGTGCAGCTTTCAATATTGATGATGAACCCGCAGCTGTGCACGCTGCTTATGGCAAACACATTTGCGGGCAGTCCACGCTGATGGCGCGAAAACTCGCCGAGGCCGGTGTGCCGCTCGTCACTGTTTACTGTGCGGCAGGTGATCTCAACGGCTCCGCCGGTGCGCACTGGGATACGCATGGCGACGGGTACAACCGGCTGAAAAATCAACTGCTCCCGCCCATCGATCAGGCCATGTCCGCACTACTGGATGATCTGCATCAGCGCGGCACGCTCGATGAAACGCTCGTCGTGCTGCTCACCGAGTTTGGCCGCACGCCCAAGACCAACGCAGGCGGCGGCCGCGATCACTACCCGAACTGCTACACCGTCGCCTTCGCAGGCGCAGGTATTTCGCAAGGCCTGCTCTACGGCACGTCCGACAATATCGGCGCTTATCCCGCGAGTGATCCGGTGAGTCCAGCCGACCTGCACGCGACCATCTTCCACTCACTGGGCATCGACCCGCATTTCACACTGCACGACCGCGATGATCGCCCGCTCAAGGCGACCGATGGCAAGGTGCTGCCGCTGTTTGGGTGATGTGTCAGTCTGAATTTATTCCAGGTGGCTGGGGCTGGAGTCCGCACAAGGCCCGGCGTGATAGACATTGCGTTGCCCTTACTGTGGCTTCGCGGAATCAGCAGCAGGCACCGAAATTCAAATTGGCGCACGACGGATGTTTGAATGGTCTTGCTTTATGCTCGCGTAGCGAGATATGATCACTACAGGTGCAACATGCCTACTTTGCAGGAACTAATCACTGAGCTTCGGTTGCCGCTGAGTTTCGTTCCTTCAGGAACGATTCGTGTCGCCGGTACGCGTGTGTCGCTGGATACGGTGATCGAGACCTTTGAGGAAGGGGCGACGCCCGAAGAGATCGTTGCGTCGTTTCCAGTACTCCTATTGGCGGATGTCTATGACATCATTGCGTTTTATCTGCGTCACCGTGAAACCGTTAAAGCCTATATCGATTCAGAGAACGTGCACGCTGACGAATTGATGAGATCGATTGGAAACCGAAAGTCTCAGCATGGTCTTCGTGATCGATTGCTCTCGCGTCAAAAACATCGTGACGGGGTCTGATGCTCACCTTTCTCGCTGATGAGAATTTCGACAATCGGATCCTTCGGGGACTGCAACTTTGGGTGCCGGAAGTGGATCTCGTACGCGCACAGGATGTGGGACTACGTACGAAGTCGGACGAGGATGTTCTCGAATGGGCAGCGCAACATTCACGCATTATTCTGACGCATGACAAAAGACCATGATCGCAATAGCAGCACAGCGGATTCAGAAAAATCTAAAGATGCCCGGCTTGATCATCGCTCGCAAGGCACTGGGAATTCGAGCGACCATTGGTGACTTGGCGATTCTAGTCAATTGTGGTGTTCTAGAAGATTTCAATCAGCAGGTCATTCAATTGCCGCTGTAGTCAATGTTGAAAAGATTGCGTCACGATGCTTCACTTCTTCACCTCATAACACAACAGCTCATCCTGATTTCTCAGATAGAGTTTGCCGCCCGCAACCACCGGATGCGGCCAGCTTTCGCCTTTGCGGTTGGGGATCGTGAAGTTTCCTTTTTCGACGTAGCCGCGCGGGTTGGCAGCAACGAGTGTGACGGTGCCATCCTGATAGCGGAAGTAGAGATTGCCGTCGGCATAAGTGATGGCGGCGGACTGGCGTCCCTGAATTTCGTTGCTCTTTTCCAGCCATAGGATCTTGCCGGTTTTCCATTCGAGGCAGAAGGGCATGCCTTTGTTGTGGCCGTGGCCGCCGAAGATGTAGTTGCCGAGCATGACGATGCCGCCGTGATGATTCTGAAGTTCATCGGACTTTTTGTAATAGACCTCGGTGGCCTCGAAGTTGTTGCCGCGCTTGCCGATTTTCAGAAGTGCGCTACCGCCGTCGCCGTAGCCGCTGGTGGTGAAAACGAAATCGCCGGAGATCAGAGGCGTGGGGATGTTGGCGGTGCCGTTGGCGACTTTGTTGTAGCCCCAGAGAAATTTTCCATCGGCTGCGCTGACGCCGATACAGCCGCGCCCGACGAGCTGCACATACTGCTTCACGCCACCTGCGTTACTGATGACGATGGAAGAGTATCCCGCGCCGTCGCCGCCCTTGTTGCCGAGTTTGTCAGGCACGGCCGATTTCCAGATGACTTCGCCGGTCTGTTTGTTGAGCGCGACAATCTGAGCATCCTTAGCACCGGGTGTGACCAGCACGCGATCGCCATCGACGAGCGGCGATTCGGAATAGCCCCAGCCTGAGTGCATCTTGCCGCCAAAATCTTTGGGGAAGGACTTTCGCCATTTCACCTCGCCGGTTTTTGTATCGACGCATGCGAAGTCGCCATCTTTCGACAGGCCAAAAGCGAGATTCGCAGCGGTGTCGATGGTGGGGGTGCAATTAGGATCGCCGCCTCGGCCAACCTCAGCAGCCCAGATTTCCTTGCCATCTTCACGGCTGAGCGCGATGAGCATCGTCTTGCCGCTGCGCCCGCCCAGTGTATAGATGCGATCGCCTGCGATGGCGACGCTGGAGAATCCGCTGCCGATGTTCTTGGCCGTCCACAAAAGCTTGGGGCCATCTTTGGGCCACTTGTCGAGCAGTCCTTTTTCTTTGGAGATGTTGTCGAGATTCTCGCCGCGCCAGCGCGGCCAATCACCATCAGAAGTCGCCGCGAGAAGACAAGCACCGGTGAGCAGAAGGACGGCTGAAAATGCGGACAGCTTCATGATGCGAACCTCCGTGATGGAATGGGCGAAGCGCGAATGCGCCACGCTGATTGTAGCGATGTCATGCTGCAATCGAATGGACAATCATGCGGCGTGCTTTGAACTTTGAGGCCCATTGAATTACACTTGATCTTTCACGGTGTACGGGTTGGGCCAGAACTGATCATTTTGGAAAGGTTTCTTATGTTTCGTCTTCTTGCGACGATCGTCGTTCTTCTGTTCGCCGCCAACACCTTCGCTGACAAGCCCAACATTCTCATCATCATGGCCGATGACATGGGCTACTCCGATATCGGTTGCTACGGCAGCGAAATCAAAACGCCTAACCTCGATGCGCTGGCGAAAAACGGCCTGCGCTTCACGCAGTTTTATAACACCGGTCGCTGCTGCCCGACGCGAGCGTCGCTGCTCACCGGGCTTTACTCGCATCAAGCAGGTGTGGGTCACATGGTCGGCGACTACAACTTGCCCGGCTATCGCGGCAGGCTCAATGATCAGTGCGCGACCTTTGCAGAGGTCGTTAGGCCTGCGGGATATCGCACTTATCAAACTGGAAAATGGCACGTCGGCGAAGCGCGGCCGCACTGGCCCGTTGATCGCGGCTTTGATCGCTCTTACTCACTGGTCTCCGGCGGTACGAATTATTTTCGGCTGGATCCCTCGCGCATTTTGGCGATTGATGATCAGAAAATTCAGCCGCCAGAGGATTGGTATGTCACCGATGCGGTCACCGATTACAGCGTGCGCTTTCTCGATGATCACGCGAAGGACTCGAAGGGAAAACCGTTTCTGATGTACGTGGCTTACACCGCGCCGCACTGGCCGCTGCATGCGCATCCGGATGACATTGCGAAGTATCGCGGCAAGTACACGCATGGGTGGGGCAAGGTGCGCGAAGCACGGCTCGCGCGCATGATCGAGATGGGCATCATTAATAAAGAGTGGGCGATGACGCCGCGCGCGGGGAATGTGAAGGCTTGGGAACAGGTGGAGGATCAGGATGACAAGGACCTGCGTATGGCGGTGTATGCGGCGCAAATCGACAGCATGGATCAAGGCATCGGGCGCATCATCGGCAAGCTGCGCGAACAGGGAAAACTCGACAACACACTCGTGCTTTTTCTCGCAGACAACGGCGGCTGCGCGGAGATCATCGATCGCGGCAAGAAGGGTGTACCTGCGGGCGGTGCTGATTCATTTCTTTCCTATGGTGTGGGTTGGGCGAATGCATCGAATACGCCGTTCCGTTTGTATAAGCACTGGGTGCACGAAGGCGGCATCGCCACGCCGCTGATTGCCTATTGGCCCGCGAAGATTCAGCGCAAGGGTGAGCTGGATCATCAGCCTGGCCATCTGATTGACATCATGGCGACGATCGTGGAGATGACTGGCGCAACGTATCCGAAAGAACTCAACGGCAAAACGATTCTGCCACGTGAAGGCACTTCGCTGATGCCTGCGTTTGAAGGAAAGTCGCTAGAGCGAAAGGCTCCGATCTTCTGGGAACACGAAGGCAATCAGGCGGTGCGCGATGGGCAGTGGAAGCTGGTGAAACAGACGGGCAAGGCGTGGGAGCTTTACGATTTGTCGAGCGATCGCACGGAGCTTCACGATCTGGCTGCGAAGGAAACGGATCGCGTCAAGGCGATGAGTGCGCAGTGGGATGCGTGGGCCAAGCGGGCGAGTGTGATTGAGTGGAGCGAGTTGCAGAAAGCCAAGCGCGGCGGGAATGCGAAGGGTAAAGAGAAGTGAAGTTGACAATAAATGTTGCCGTAATGTGTGGCACGGGCAGGCCGTCGCTCTGGACGGTTTGCCCGTGGTGCTTTTGAGACTTCTCTACTTCGCCACTGGCAAACCGCTCAGAGCAGCGGCCTGCTAGTGCCACACGATTTCATCCAATGGGCCAGACGAGCGTGGCGATGGCGATGGTGCTGACCATGACGAGCAGATCCAGCGGCAGGCCGATGCGCAGATAATCGGTGAAGCGGTAGCCGCCGGCGTTATAGACCATGAGGTTGGTCTGGTAGCCGATGGGCGTGGCGAAGCTGGCGCTGGCGGCGATCATGATGACGATGGCGAAGGGTGTGAAGTCCGCGTCCAATTGTTTGGCAGCCATCTGAGCCACGGGAAAGACCAGCGCAGCGGCGGCGTTGTTGGTGATCATCTCCGTGAAGATCGCAGTGATGAGATAGACGGCAGCGATGACCACCCATGGCCGACCACCGGCGATGGAGATGAACCATTCCGCGATGCCTGTGGCAGCGCCGCTGGTCTTGAGCGCGCTGCCCACGCCCAGTGCCGCCCCGATGACCATGAGCAAACGCCAGTCGATTGATTTGCGTGCTTCGGTCGCCGTGCAGCAGCGCACCAGCACCATTGCGCCAGCGGCCAGTAGTGCGCCATTGAGCATCGTCAGCCAGCCGGTGGTCACGCAAAGCACCATCGCGCCCAGGATGGCCAGGGCGAAAATCGCGCGGTCATGGCGCAGCGGCTGCGAATCGGCGACGGCGGAAACCAGCAGAAAATCATGCGTATTTCGATAGGTCTCCACAAAGCGCGGGTGCGTCTCGATGAGCAGCGTGTCGCCGGCATGCACTTTGATATCGCCGATTTTCTGATTGACAATGTGCTCGCCGCCGCGATGCACCGCAATGACAGCGGCGTTGTAAACAGTACGAAATCGGCCTTCGCGAATCGTCTTGCCTACGAGTGGGCACTGCGTGCTGATGACGGCTTCGACGAGGCAGCGATTATGGCGCGGGTCATCGAGTTTGAAGACCTGATCGGTGGCGGGAATGAGGCCACGGATGCGCTGGAGATCGACAACCGATTCGACAACGCCGAAGAAGATGAGGCGGTCTTTGCCGCGCAGCACTGTTTCTGGGCCGACGGCCACCAGCGCTTCGCCGCCGCGATCAATCTCAGCGAGGAACACGCCGCGCAAATGACGCAGGCCTGCTTGCTCGATGGTTTTGCCATCGATGGGGCTGTTTTGTTCGACGAGCATTTCGACGGTGTAACGGCGAGCTTCCGATTCATCAGCGCGGCTGGTGTGGCGATCAGGCAGCAGCTTGGGCGAAGCGATCAGAATGTAAATCAGTCCGAGTATTGCCACCGGCACCGCGACGATGGACATGGTGAACAGGCCGATGTTCGTCGGGCCCAGTTCGCCGCGCTGGACGGCATCGCGCACCATGCCGAAGACGACGATGTTGGTGCTGGTGCCGATGAGCGTGCAGGTGCCGCCGAGGATGGCGGCATAGCTGAGCGGGATGAAAAGTTTGGAAGGACTCAGTCCGGTTTTTTTGCACCAGTCGGTGACGACAGGCATGAACATGGCGACGATGGTGGTGTTGTTCAGAAATGCGCTTAGGCCAGCGACGGGAAACATGAGGCGAATCTGTGCGCCCAGCGTTGACTTTGGTCGGCCGAGCAACGGATCGGTGAGCATGCTCATCGCCCCGGTCTGGCTTAAGCCGGCGGCAATGACAAAGAGCACCGCCACGGTGACGAGGCCTTCGTTGCCGAAGCCTTCGATGATCTTGTGCGGCGCAGGAAGCTGCGTGGAGCCAGCGATGGCGCCGACGGTCATCAGCACCGTGAGCGCGGCCATCATGATCGCATCAGGCCCGGCAACGTTTTTCGCCAGAGCGAAAATCATGCAGGCCACCGTCGCAAGCGTAAACCAGGCTTCCCAGCCCATGGGGGACTCCGAGGGGACAGAGGTCAGAAGTCAGAGGTCAGAAGTCAGAGGTCAGAGGTCAGAGGTCAGAGGTCAGAGGTCAAGGGGGAAAATAGTTAGCCGTTCGCCTTGGCGAACGAATGAATGATTCGATCCAGATTTTCAGCAGGGCGGGTATTGTAATCATCATGAGAAACTTCATCGGCTCTGCGATTACAGGTCTGGGATATTGCAGCTTTCTGGCGGCAGTGCTTGCCGGCTGCGCGGCCGAGGGTGACAAGGTCGGCGACCGTCGTGGTGTTGTGCCGGATGAAATAGAGACCAGCACTCCACCTGCGACAACCACAGCTTCCCCGGGCACGAAGCAACCGGAAGCGAAAACCATCACAGGCACCATGCTCAATCCGCTCAAAGAAGAGACGGTTCAAATCACCTACACCCAAGGCAGCCATCAGGGCAAGACCGTGAACATGGTGACCAAGGCTGCGGCTGGGGGTGCGGGTACGTGGCAGCAGATCACGCAAGGCATTCGCAGCATGACGCTCACGAATACTGACGGCCAGCTCATGCTTCTTAGCGAGGAGGATATTTCGGAAAATGTCGCCATCACTTATGCGCCGCCGATTGTGCTGCTGCCTGCGAAGGTGACGGCGGGACACAAGCACCAGGGCACGTCGAAGATGACGGTGAAGAATCTTAAGACCGGCGCGCATCGCGACAGCGGCCCGTGTAATTACACGGTAGAGCTGCTGGGTGTGCAGCAGATCACCACGCCAGCGGGCAAGTTTGAGGCGTATGTTTTTCGCACAGTGCGCCAGATCGATCTGAGCCTGGCGAAAGTGAAAGTCACCATCATCACCGCCCACGTTCCCGAGCGCGGCATCATCATGACCCGCGTGGAGCAAAACACCAGGGCACTGGGCTTCATCTCGATGAACAAGAAAGAAGAATGGCAATTGGCCAAGTGAAGGAGTATTCCGTCAGCACCGGGCTTAGCCCGGTGCTGACGGAATACGTGGTGGTGTCAAGTCGAGGCATTACAGAGCCGATAAGGCGATAGGTGTATTGCATTCATCAAAGGAGAGGCACATGTCAGGCCAAGTCATCCGATTGATCTGTCCGAATCTGACCTGCCGGGCGATTCTTTCAGTTCCCGCGGCTGCCAGGGGCAAAGATGTGCGCTGTCGTTCGTGCGGCACCAAGCTTCGTATCCCGCAGGCCAAGCCTGTGCCCGCTCCCACCGAAGGCGAAGCGACCTCCGGTGAAAAGACGACGGCCTGATTGCCAACATTGGTTAGAGCCGCGACTCAACGAGTCGCGGATGCCAACGGCCTGTGTGATTGTGAATTGTGGAATTGATGCGGTGCGAAAGGGTGTGCGGTGATCCGTGCGGCCCCAGGGAATTTGCGCGATGATCACGCCTTCATGCCTCAGACGTCCGCGACTCGTTGAGTCGCGGCTCCACGTGAAACCCGCGTTCACTTCTTCTTCGTCTTGGGACTCTTGATAATGTCCTGCGTGAGCATGGAGAACTCTTCCTCCTGTGCACGCTCGGCAGCGGCCAATCGCTCCAGTGCTGCGATAGGGTCTTCGTGATCGAGTTCTGTGGCACCACCTGAGAAAGATTCGCCCGGCTTTTTGGGCTTGCGCGCAGATTTTTCGGCAGCATTGGCGGCGGCGGCGAGAGCATCTTCTTCATCCACCGCTTGGGCTTGCACCGGTGGCGCGAAGGACCTGGCGGATGCAGCTACCGACGGCTTGGAAGGCGCGAGCAGGTCGCCAGGTTCTTCGAGTTCGGCGAGAACTTCATCATCAGCATCGTCATCACTGGCACCATCTGTAGGTGCAGTGGCGAAGATTGGCGCAGGAGCAGCAGGTTTTGCGGACTTTGTTGGCTGAGGGGCAACTGGGCCAGCTTCCATCACTTTGGCCGGGACGTTTGCTTCGCAGGCCTCATCGTCGCTATTGACAGCGGGCATGCCGACGCTGGTATCGACCAAGTCCTGTTCCAGAAGCGAGCAGACCTTTTCGACCTCCGCAGGCTGACCATCGATCACCACAATAAAAACGACCGGCCCGACTTCGATGCGATCGCCAGCGGAAAGCTCCGCTTCCTTGACGCGAACGTTATTATGGAGTGTCCCGTTGCTCGAGCCCAGATCGCGAAGGCGAAGGACATTGCCTTCGATGGCGATTTCGCAGTGTTTGCGGGAGACGCTTGAGAGCGGAATGCGTAAGCCGACCTCGTTGGTCCTGCCGATGATGATGCGATCGCGCGTCAACGGAAAATCGCGCCGACTGCCATCGGATTTAAACATCACCAGTTGAACTTGCATGATCCAGATCCTACCCCAAGTTGAGAACAAAGGCCCGTTGCCAATAAGCAAGTCTAACGGTGTCCCGCAGCCGCTGCAAACAGTTGAAGGTCGGGGAATGTCCCATGCCTCCGCGCTTTATTTTCACGTGCCGTTCTGTTTTCACAAGTGCCACTACTGCGATTTCTACAGCATCGTCGATGCGCCAGGGCATGGCGAGGCAAAAGAAAATGAAGCGGCACACCCCACGATGCCGCCCGCCAGGCAGTTGCCGTTTCTCGATCGACTGCTCGCTGAGCTTTCACATCGAAGCACGCAATTGAAACTCGAGCCTCGCACCATTTTCGTCGGCGGCGGCACGCCCACGCTCCTGTCACCTGATCTGTGGAGACGCTGGCTGAGCGAGATGAAACAGGCCGGGCTGCTTGAGCGCGTCACGGAATTCACCGTTGAAGCGAATCCGGAAACAGTCACGCCGCAGCTTCTCGATGTGCTCGTAGAGGGCGGCGTCAACCGCATCAGCATCGGCGCACAGTCCTTTGATCCGGCAATGCTCAAAGTGCTTGAGCGCTGGCACGATCCGATGGCGGTGGGCAAGGCTGCGAAGATGATCAAGAGCGCGGGCATCAGCAATTTCAATATCGATCTGATCTTCGCCATTCCCGGGCAGACGCTGGCGATGCTTGATGAAGATATCGATGCGGTCTTGTCGCATGAGCCGATGCATGTGAGTTATTACTCGCTGATCTTCGAGCCCAACACTGCGATGAATCAGCGGATGAAGCTGGGGCAGATCACGCCGATGGATGAGGAGACGGAACGGGCGATGTATGCACGCGTGATGGAGCGACTGAGCGCGGCTGGCTTTGAGCATTACGAAGTGAGCAACTGGGCGCGGCGAAGTGATGAGGTGATTAGCCGTTCACCTTGGCGAACGAAGTCGCACGAAGACGAGGTGTCGCCGTTGCGCTGCCATCACAATCTTCTCTACTGGCAAAACGCCAACTGGCTGGGCATCGGTCCCGCAGCCGCCAGTCACATCGATGGCCACCGCTGGAAGAATGAGCCGCACCTGGGGCGATACCTGGCGATGAGTCCCGAGCCTCCAACGCAGGATCACGAACATCTGCCGACAAATGAATCGGTGGGCGAGCAGCTCATGCTGCGATTGCGATTGCGCGAAGGCGTGGCGCTGTCGTGGCTGTCGGAACATCTCGTTGAATCGGATGGCCGCGCTGCTGTGATTGACGAGATCATCAAACTGGGCATGCTCGAGCGCACCGCGACGCACCTTCGGCTGACAAGTGAGGGCCTGTTCATCGCCGACGCTGTGCTGGCGAAATTGCTTTGAGCTGATGCGCTGCCGCGAAAGGAAAACAGATGGCCGCGAAAAATCGCAAAAGGGGTGAGCAGGGGAGCAGCACCGTGAAGTCCTACAAGACATTTTTCTAAGGAAAGCAGGAAGGAAGGAAATCAGGAACAAGGCAACGAAGTCCAAGCTTTTCTCTCTCTTCTTCCTGCCTTCCTAACTTCCTGCTTTCCTAAGAAATGGCCTTGATGATTGATCTCTGAAAACTCCATCGCAGCAAGACGACCACCTCCCGCGCCCTCATCCATCCGCCCCCTCGGTGCCTTCTCTTTTTTGCGCCTTCTGCGCTTTTTCGCAGCCAATGCCTTCACTTAGTGCGCATCAGGTAGCAGCGGCCCCGCTAGTTCCTTCACCAGAAACAGCCGGCCCGCCATCGTCGGCATCCAGCTCGATGGAATCCACGGATCGTTTCCATATTGCAGCGTCACGCACAGCGACATCCCTTGCCACATCGCCCCGCGATCCGGGTACGCACCATCGGCCCCGCCGATGCAGAAATCCGATTGCAGAAACAGCCCCGGCCCAATCGTGTTCGCCCAGCAGGGAATCAGCGTAAACCTACTATTAAATGAGTGCAGCGCATTCTGCTCAATCGTCAGCGGATGCAGCGCCTGCCCGATGCGATGTGTCTGTTTCTTCCACGCAGCTTTCGATTTGAATTCGCCCGCAATCTGCGGCTCCCAGAATGCGATGTGGCAGGCGCGCCCGATGCCATAGACGGTGACGAGTTGCCCGCCGCCGCGCTTGATCGCTGCAATCTTCTTCGCATACGTCGGCAGATTTTTTTTCGTCGCAAAATTCCGCTGTAGCACCGGCACCGTATAAGCACCCAGCGGCCCAAACAGCGCCTGCCCCATCGCCTGTTCAAACCCGCCGGCCTGATTGCCGGGGAAGGTGTTGCCTTTGCGATCAGACCACTCATCCATGTTGAAGGTCGTGACATGATCGCACATCACCTTCGCCTTCCTGATCCGCGCGACGACCTGCTTATACATCCCCATCGGACCCACCGGCAGAATAATCGCCAGCTTTTGTCCGCGTTTTTTCGTATGGATAATCTGATCCGCAATGGCATCGCCCATCTTGCGATCCATCTCCGCGACATCCTTCACCGTGACAGGTTTGAACTGCTTGTGCCAGTGCTTGGCCGGCGCGAGCAGCTTCTTAGGCCCCATCGCGCAGCACGCATCAATCTTTTTGAAATCCCACCCCTTGGGATAAAACCCTTCGAGCAGCGAACCCTTGACGGTGGTCATGAAATTGATGGGCATGAGATGATTCCAATCCAGATTAGCCACAGATGAACACAGATGAACACAGATAAAGAGGGTACAGGGCAGCCGCTGTCAATTGGATATTCGTTTGACTTCAAGTTTGGGTTTGGCGAAGTTCATGAGCAGGCACGTCGTTAAACGAGTGGCCTTGAGGTAATTGATGCACTGTGCAAGGTGAATGTCATTGAACTCACTCACCGTTTTCAGTTCGACAATGATCGTGTTGTCGATGAGCAGGTCAGCGAAATACTCGCCGACCACAACGCCATCGTAACGAATCAGCACGGGCTCTTGCTGCTTGACATCAAATCCTGACTTTCTTAATTCGTACGCCAACGCATTTTCATAAACCTTCTCCAGGAACCCGCAGCCTAACGCGTTGCTGACTCTATAAGCGCACTCAATAATTCGTTCGGTCACTGGATCGCGGCTCATCGGTTTATTCCTTTCTGATCTGTGTTCATCTGTGTCCATCTGTGGTTGATTCACTTCGCAAACATCGTCGCCAGCACATCATCTTTCGGATACGGATGGCCGCGGTGTTGTGTGAAGGCCTCGGCGTATTTCGCGCCGATCTCTTTGCCGCGCATCGAACTCTGGCGGCGCATCGACTGAAGATATTCATCCATGCCGTGATGGGCACGCAGCCAGTCGCGCTGGGATTTATGCGCTGCCAGTGCTTTCGTTTTCTTCGCGGTCTGTTTGGTGACATTGATCCATGTTGTCAGCGCGGGCGCGTTGCCATAGGGGTCGATGCCTTCGACGGGGTCGCAGTAATAGAGATAAGGCACATGCGAGCCGGGCAGCAGCGGGAGATGCGAGGCGTTGGGCGCACCAAAACCAAAACTCGCCCCGCGTGCCAGTAGCGAAGTCATCTCGTGATCCATCATGTAATCCTTGGGCGCATGCGTGAAGACCAGATCAGGCTTCACCTTTCGCATCAGATCAATGCACTTTTGGATCGCGACTTTGTCATACACCACCATCAGATCGCGCTCATCGAGGCAGTGATAAGTCCCGTCCATGATCTTCGCAGCCGCAGCATTTTCCTTCGTGCGGATCGAGGCGATGTCCCAGCGATTGTGCACCATCGAGCCGCAGTCGCCCGGCGTCATCGAAGCGATGTGAATCTCCCAGCCAGCTTCCCTCAGACGCAGCAGCGTGCCGCCGCAGAGAAACTCGGCATCATCAGGATGAGCGAGAAGTGAAAGCGCGATCTTGGATTTTGACATGAAAAGGCTTCCAATGAAAGAATAAAAAAGTATTCGTTTAGCCGCGGAGCAAAGGCCGCCGTCGCTCCGCGTGATGGAACGATGACCGATTGAACCACAAAACAATCTGTGATCAAGGCGTACTACTCGCCTGCTTCTGCGACAGCAAAAACGCAAGCAGATCGAAAAAGTCCGGCTCGCTGATGATGTCCGTAAAATTCGAAGGCATCGGCGACAGCGTTGATGCGCGGGACTCGGCGATGTCATCGCTGTTCACGCGGATTTCCTTGCCTTGCGTGTCAGCGAGGACGAGGAGTTTGCCTTCTTCGCGCAGCTTCATGCCGGTGATGGTTTCGCCCTCTTTGGTGGTGTAAATGAAGGATCGGAACGCGCCATCAACATTGCGATTGGGATCGAGAATATCTTCGAGCAGTCGCTCCTGGCCGCGCACGCCGATGCCTGAGAGCTGCGGGCCGACGAGGTTGCCGACGTCGCCGATCTTGTGACAGGCAGCACAATTGGTCTTGAATATCGCCAGGCCTTTTTCAAGTGTCGCCTTGTCACTTTGTATGGCTGAAAATTTGCTCGCGCGATCCGTGATGAGTTTGCTGATGCGATCTTCTGCGGTGGGCAGATTCTTCACGAGTTCAATGCGACGGCCATCGCTCATCACCGCTGGGTGCGCGCTCATGCGCTCGGCAATCTCTTTGTCCTGCAGCAAGCGAGGTGAAGCCTTGCCCGCTGCAATCGCATTGAGCAGCGACACCGAGCCTTCACTGGTCGTGCTCATCGCAACAGCAATCGTTCGCTGAAGCAGCCCCGGGGCGCTGGTCAGCGATGCAGCCAGCGCATCGCGTGTTGTCTTGCTATTCACCGGACCAAGCAACTGTGCTGCACGAGCACGAAGCGAGATTGTCTGCGCCGGATTCTGCACCAGCGCTGCGAGCGCTGCAACCGCTTTGTCACGATCAAGCTGCATCGCAGCGGTACACGCAGCGAGGCGCGACTCGGCGGAAGCATTTTCATCATCGACCAGCGTGAGAATTTGCGGGATCAGACCAGTCAGATTCAGTTCGCCTGCGATGGCGATGGCCTGCGATTGACGATCGCTGGTGTTGCCGATGACGGCAGGCACGCGCACCACGGCGGGTTCAAAACGGGAGACGCCGATCCATGCGTAGGAGTCGCGGTCATCACCATCGACAATCTCGATAATGCCTTGTTTTCCAGACCATTTGGCGAGGTCCCAGGTTTTCTTCACCGCGATGTCCTGCCGGGGGACAAGCTGCTGGGCGATCACGCCGTCGCCTTCGATGAGGCGCAGGCGGATCAGGTTGGTTTGCGGCGACTTGGAGCCGGGCAGGCCGTTGTGGCCGCAGATGTGGAAGGAGAGGGAGGCGGGAATTTTGAAGGGTTGACTGCGGAAGAGGCCGGTGAGTTTTTCGCCTTGGACGATGGAGTCGATGAAGAGAGTTTTTTGACCGTCATCGCAGGTGCGATCGCGGAGACCGAAAGGCGGAGGCGCAAGCGTGGTGGTGGATGAGGGAGTAATCGGGTGGCTGGTCCATGCGGCGGGGGGATGTTTTGCGGGATCAAGGAGATCGGAGGCGAGCGCGAAGGCCCACTTTTTCATGTCGCTGCCTGTCGCGATTTTGGTGCCGCGCTGTTTCATGCCTGCGTGAATGGATTGGAAGAGGGCGAGTTGCTGGTCGATGTTGCTGTCGAACTTGGAGCGCACGAAATGGATCACATCACTGATGCGGCCGTCGCCGATGTTTCGAGCGACATGCGCGAGGATGCGAGCGGTGACATCGGGGGCGGTGTCGTTGTGCAGTGCATACTCAAACGCAAACCACGCAGCACTCTCATTGGGCACTGCGAGTGCGATGTCAATCAGCTTCGCAAGCTCTGCGGGTTCGAGTTTGATCTTCGCAAGCTGCTCGATGGCAGCATCACTGCGAAGCTGATTGCGCAGCGAAAGGCGGATCGTGTGAATCAGTGCGGTGTCGTGTTCGTGAGCGCTATTCCACGCAGCGAGCAATGGTTTGATATTTGCAGGATTGGGGTGCCTACCCAGCGCATCGGCGGCGAAGCGACGAATCATCGGCTCCTTGGCACCTAGTCCTTCCGTGACCCATTCTCGGGCGGGCGGACTCAAATTCACGTGCTCGGCAAACTGACGAATGACGTTGGTCGTTAGAAACGCTCCAGGCTCAAGCGGACCTTTAGGATCCATATTGTTCCTGCCAATCAGGTCCATCATCCAACTAGCTTGGATAAGCGAGCGCTCCTCTGCATCCGTATCATCCGGAACGACCACAGCTTCTTCGAAGATCGCTCGATGGTCCTCCTTCGGTCGGTCCATCGCTTCGCGGGTCGCCAGTGAGCGCAACACCAAGTTGGGATGATGAAATAGCGAGCCCAACTCCTTGATAGTCTCTTTGGAGAGATTGGTGTGTGTGTTCAGTGATGCAGAAGTTGAATCCGTTCCCTTATAAACCACGCGCCAGATTCTTCCATGCTCGCGATCGCGCCTGGGGTGTTTCAAATCGACTTCATAATGCCCGATGATGCAGTTATAAAAATCCGCGATATAGAGTGCACCATCAGGGCCAAGCTGAATATCCACCGGGCGAAACCACGGGTCATCGCAGGTGATGAAATCGACGGGCTTATCGACCCAAGGCGTTGAGCCGTTCCACTTGATGACATCGCGCTGCACGATGCCGGTGACGACGTTGCCCAGGTAAAGGCAGTTGCGATATTCCTTGGGAAAATGATCGGCTGCGTAGTACGCGATGCCGCCGATACCGCTGGAGCCGTGATCGTTATTCGTCATGTTCGGGCCATAGCCCAGACCATCGTGAGGCTTGCCGAAGCTTTCGTACATCGCGCCGCGAATGACCATCGTGCAGGCTTTGCTGTGGCAGTCAGCGGAGAAAAGATTTCCCCATTCATCGAAGGTCAAGCCGAAGGGATTCACTTGGCCCGCGCTCCACAATTCGATCTTCGAGCCATCGGGCTTGAAGCGGTAAGTGTTGCCCGAATTCATCTGCATGACGACGGGGCCTTCGCCTTTTGCTTTGATGTTGATGGAGTTATTGCGGAAGCCGTGGTTGGCGTAGATCCAGCCGTCGAGGTGGTAGCGGAAGGCATTTTGGTTGCCGTGGGTGTCAACGTAGTCGAACGGGCCGAACATGATCTCGCGTTTGTCAGCGATGCCATCGTCATTGGTGTCGGTCATTTTCCAGATATTGGGAATGGACCAGACGATCGCTTCGCTGCCGCCTTTGAGAGGGAGAACGCCGATGGGGATGTTGAGCTTGTCAGCGAAGACGTGCGATTTCTCCGGCTTGCCATCGGCACTGATGTTCGTGAAGACCGTCAATCGATCGCGGGCTTTCGTTGGGTCGGCGGCGGGCCAGGGGTATTCGTTGGAACTGGTGACCCAGAGTCTGCCGCGTGTGTCGAAATTCATATTCATCGGCTGGCCGATGGTCGGCTCACTGGCGACGAGTTGAATCTCGAAACCCGGAGGCAGCTTGAATTTCTTCTGCTGCTCTTGCGGCGAGAGCGGCTCAGTCGGCGCAACCAGCGGGGCGGCGGCAAATGACGAAATCGTCTGGAAAAACAGGGCGAAGATCGATGTGATGACAAGGAGCCTGCGATTCATGCGAACCTCCGGGAACAGATAAGGAAGCGCTGCATGATATAGGCACGGCAGGCAATCGCCATGCGGATTTGTGATGTGTTGACTCTACTTAGATTAGACGAGCGCTTGCGTGATCCACCCGCCGCCGATGAGTTCTTCGCCGTCGTAGCAGACTGCCGCCTGTCCCGGCGCGACGGCATGCTGTGGTTCTTCGAAGTGAACTTCAAGCTCACCATCTGCGTGGACGATGACGCTGCCGGGCACCGGATCGGAGTTGGAGCGAATCTTGATCGTGACGGCGCGGGCCGTCGTGGGGATGTCATCGATGAGCCAGTTGGTCTGATCAGCGCGAAGGCCGTTTGCATTGGTCGCTTCGCGCGGACCGAGTGTCACGGTGTTGGTTGCCGCGTCTTTCCCGATGACGTAAAGCGGATAGCTGCGATTCACCGGCAAGCCGCGCCGCTGACCGATGGTGAAATTCTGATGGCCCTCGTGCTCGCCGATGGTCTGGCCTTGTTCATCGACGATGGTGCCTTTCTCGAAACTCTCGGGCGATCTGCGTTCGAGAAATCCGCGATAGTCGTTGTCAGGCACGAAACAAATTTCATAACTGTCCGGCTTATCAAAAATCGGCAGGCCCATCTCCTGTGCCATCTTCCGCACCTGCGGTTTATGAAACGCCCCAATGGGCAGCAGCATGCGCGCCAGACGATCGCGCTTCATGCCGAAGAGGACATAGCTCTGATCTTTGTGATGATCCAGGCCACGCAGAAGACGAGTACGAGCGGCAGGAGCAGTAGCAGTAGCAGAAGGGATGAAATCACTGTCACTGCTACTGCTACTGCCGCTGCTTCTGCCGCTGCCACTGCTACTGCCACTGCTCCTGCCGCTGCTTCTTTCCACGCGTGCATAGTGGCCGGTGGCGATGTAGTCCGCATCGATGGAGCGGGCGTAGTCGAAGAGCTTGCCGAACTTGAGCCAATCGTTGCAGCGAACGCAGGGATTGGGCGTGCGGCCGGCGTTGTACTCAGCGGTGAAGTAATCCTTGATGCGGCCAAAATCCTTGCGGAAATTCATCACATAAAACGGCACATCCAAAAGCGCCGCGACCATGCGGGCATCGGCAGCATCGTTGACTGAGCAGCAGCCTTGGCGATTGGCGCCGGGTTTCGTTGAACATGCGGTTTCTTGTGTGGCTTGGCTGCTGGCACCCGTGTCCTCCTCGATCGAATCTTCACTGCCCAGCCGCATGAAACAGCCCACGACCTCGTAGCCATCCTCTTTGAGAAGGGCTGCGGTGACGGAGCTATCAACGCCGCCTGACATGGCGACGAGCACTTTTTTTCCGGTGCCGAGTTTCATGGTCAGACATTGTAGGCGAATCCAAGCACAGCCCGCGCTTGGATCACTTGCCCTGCGGCACCACGAAGATCGAGCCATACAAATCCTGCTTGATCTCGCTGCCATCTGCCGCATCGAGGTTGCACTGAATGCGAATCTGCATGCTCGGTTTCAGATCGGGGATGGTCAGCTTCACTGTCTTGCCGTCTTTATCCAGCTTCGCTGAGGCAAGCTTGATGGTGTCGCGGCCTTTGGTTCCGTCAGAGAGTTTGAACTCGGGTGAGCCGTAGTTTTTCGTCCATTTGTAATCCCACTGTTCAATGGCGTAGCTGTCCACATCGTTGGCGGTTTCGGGATCCAGCGCATGATTGAAGGTCAGCACGATGCCATCGTTAGCGACGTGATAGCCCACGGGTACGTTCACTTTCGCGCCGGTGTAACGGATGCGCCAGAAGCCGCCGGGGCTGGTGCGATCACTGCTCCAGCCAAAGAGGCCGCAAGCATAAAGCTGACCATCAGCGGGATGAAACCTGCCGCGCATGATGCCGGTGGGGAACTGAATGCCGAGTCGAAACGCAGCGCCTTGGGCATTGACGTGCTTCACATCTTTGATCGGTTCATAGATAACGCTCAAGATGTGGCCGGTGCCATAGGAGAGGGAGATGATGCTGTCCTTGGGCAGACCCCAGCGATCATCGCGCACCCAGACCTGCTCAGCGGGTGAGCGGTCAAAAGGCTTGGGCAGCCAGACGATGGGGCGGTCGTAATCGGTGGGGCGCTGGCCGCGATGGTAGGAATACATGTTGCCGCTGAAGCTGTCTTTCTGGACGAGATTGATGCGGTTGGCGGGCATCCAGAAACCTTCTTGGTCAGAAGTGAAAAACGTGCCGGCAGGGCCGATGCCTACGCCGTTGGCGGCGCGGTAACCGTTGGCGAGGATCTCAGTGGACTTGCCATCTTTGGAAACTTTCAGCAGCGTGCCGTGCTGCTCAACGAGTGAGTCACGGGCATGTTGGCCGCTCTTGGCGTAATAGAAATTGCCAGCGTCATCGGTCTGAAGTCCCATGGCGAACTCGTGGAAGTGCTCGGTGACTTGATGATCGTTATTGAAGTTTTCGTAGTAATCAGTTTCGCCGTCGCCGTTGAGATCGTGAAGGCGGGTGATCTGATCGCGGCAGGTGACGTAGATCTGTTCATCGACGATGCGAAGACCCAAGGGTTGGAACATGCCGGTGGCGATGCGCTGCCAGGTGAGATCGCTCATTGGTTTGCCCGGCGTGATGCCGGTGACGATCCAGACATCGCCGCTCCAGGTGCAGATCGCAGCGCGGGTGCCATCTTTGAAGAAATCAAAGCCGCCTAGGCGCATCCATGAGTTCCAGGGATTCTGCACCGGCAGCGTGATTTCATCGGTGGTCCAGGGCGATTTTTTGCTGGTTTCGCCGGTCTTTCCTTGCGTGGTTACTTTCTGCGCCCAGCGCGGCGGGCCTCCTTGCGTCAATGCTTTCACATCCACCGCAGGCTTCGATTGCTTGACGCTCTCAACCGCTGCATCCAGTTGCTTTCCATCGCCGCGCCAGAGGATGAGCTTGAGTGTGATCGCTTTGTCGTGCGCGGCAATTGCCAGCCGGAGGTTGTCGCCATCGACTTCAAAGGTTGCTTTGGAATCATCGGAAGCGATGCACGCATAGGCAGCAGCATTTTTGTCCGCGCCTTCGGTGGTGGTGAACCATCGCGTGTTTCCCTTTTCGCTGGCAGTGCCGGGTTTGCCATCGAGTGTGGCCAGTTGCACGTGCAAGGTTTCTTTGGAGGGTGCGATGTGAAGAGTGCGCGTGATGGCGTGCGAATCAGCGACGGGTTCGCCGGCGGGCATTTCGAGGATGGCGGTATCAGAAACGGTATAGGAAAAAACAACGTTGCTGCCGTGAAGGTAGAGGCCTTTCCAATGGCCGACATCATGAGGCAATGGGCCGTAAGGCTTGCCATCGTTGCCGCGAAAGCGAGTGTCGGCAAAACGTTTGTCAGCAGTTGCCCCCGTCTTGCCCCAGCCTGGGCCAACAGGGTTGGTGAAGAGGTAAGGGCCGTTGGTGGTGGGGTAGGCCCAGTGCTTGCCGTCGAAGACGATACCGCTCAGGGCGATGTAGCTGTTGCTCAGGCCCGCGGAATATCGCAGTGTGTCAGTGTCGAAGATGATCGTCTGTTCCTGCTTTTCGCCGACGCGAATGACAATGCCTTTGTAGGCGAAGTTGCCCTTGGGCTGCGAGGCTTCGACGGTCGTGGTGAGATAAGGACCATAATCCATATCCAGCCACTGTTTGCCGGTGGTGGTTTTTCCCTTGTCGGCTGCTTCGAGCGGACTGCCGGAGATGAAACTGACCCAGAGAATCAAGGCGATCAAAAACATTGGCTTGAGCAGGTGATTCATGAATGATCCTATTGCATGGATTCGTAAACAAAAAAAACATTCGTACCCAGCGGGCCCTGGCAGAATTGAACATCATACGTGTCATTGAGCAGATGGCCGCATCACGCTTTGACCTTCTCCATCGGCACAGGCGTAGCCCCAACCGCCACTAGACATTTGAGTGCATCGTTCACTTTCATATTGACGGTGCGCACCATGTGCGGGGCGATGACCACCATGCGACCCGCCGTGGGCGTCGGGGCACCAGGCACGAAGACCATGAGCATCGGCTTGCCCTGCGCATCTGCCACTTCATTGGTGACCAGGCCAAGCTCTTCGCCCTCGCCTTCGCCGTTGGAGACGAGCACGACCGATTTGAAGATGGCGTCCTTGCCGGTGCCGTAGCCCAAGATTTGTTTGAGCGTTTGATAGAGCGCACCCAGCAGCGGCAGACGATCCATCAGTTGATCAAACCTTCGCCACATCCACCTTCCAAGGAAAGTGGTGACGGTCAGTCCGATGAGGTAGATGAGAATCGCGACGGCGATGATGCCCATGCCGGGGAAATAGAACGGCATCTTGTCGCGCCATGGGCCGGCGATACTGGTTTCGAGTGTGACGATGACGAGCACGAGGCCGCCGATGGGCAAGATGGCGACGAAGCCGGCGATGAGGCAACGGGTGAAGTGACGACTGAACCATTCCATGGGCAGGTCTCCGGAGTGTTATGCGCTGGGGTGATGCGCTTCCTTCAAGCGCGGCAGTATAGATTGCCGCCGCTTGATATTGGCGTGTGCATGCTTCCTGTTTCCCATTCGCCAACGGCCGACACATTTGTCAAGCCATTATGCAACGCGAGGCGATGGTGAAATCCATTTTTACCACGAAGGCACGAAGGCACGAAGAAGGACCGGAAAGGAGTAATTACTGGTTTCATTGACTTAAAACTTCAGGACCACTGCATAACCCGATGCAATCGTTTTATAAGGAAAGAAGGAAGGATGGAAACAATGAAAAGAATTCTGTTTATGAGTCTTTTTCCTGCTTCCCGCCTTTCCTGCTTTCCGTAAAAAAATCATTAACGAGGTTATTCAGAAGTCCCCTTCGTGACTTCGTGCCTCGTGGTAAATCCGGCTTGGCATTGAGCTTCGCCATGACGAACGACAAACTGAATGTGCCAGAAGGTGAACACAGAAGGGGAGGAGTTCGCCGCCACAGCACATGGCAACATGCGACGGCGCTGCGTCTTGCGCAGTGCGAGTCGCTTAGCGCGGGCAATCGCGTCATAATCTCGTCATGGCCGACGCGACCGATTCTGAATTGATGACAGGTTCCATGTGGCTGCCGATCTCTTCCGTTGAGAGTGATCGCGCATTATTCACAGCACAAAATTTGGGACGCAAAGGCCTGGCGCTGGCCACCATTGCTGACTTGGGTCTTGCGCTGCCGGTGGCGGTGGTCATTCCGATGCAGGTGTGCAGTGCGTTTCTTCTGTCGCCGGTGAAGATGAAAGCGAAGCTGCGCGAAGCGGTGATCGAAGCCATCGCGTGGATTCAAAAGCAGAGCGGCGCGATCTACGGCGGGCAGCCATCGCTGCGACTGATCCTGCGCCCCAGTCCAGCGAAAAGGACGATGGGCCTGATGGACGCGGTGACTGATCTTGGGCCAGCCGCGCGAAGTGAAGATGATGAAAATCGCGATCCCTATGCCCCCGTGGTCGATGCGATCGCCGGTGCTTTTGCCAGTTGGAATCATCCTCTGGCGCGGCGGGCCCGCGCTGTGCAGAACATCGATGATCAAGGCATGGCGGTGATCCTTCAGCAGCAGATCAGCGGAAGCAAGTTACCCATCCACACCTGGCAAACCCGCAATCCGCGCACAGGCAAGGCGAGCAAGGTGCCCGCGCTGCTGCGCAGGAAGCCCCCGCTTGCCAAAGCATTTGAGAAGGCTCGTCACGCACTGGAGCATCACTTTGCCGACCTCGTCGAGTTTGATGCGGTGATTGAAAGTGACAAGCTTCTGCTGCTCGATGCTCGCCTGGCGGATCGTGATGCGGCGGCGAACATTCGCATGATGGTCGGCCTCGCCAAAGAAGGACTGCTCACGCGTGAACAGGCACTGGCCCGTGTGCCTGCCAATGATGTGATGCAGTTTCTGCTGCCGACGTTTGCGCCCGCTGCGCGCGATCGTGCGGAACTGCTCACGCAAGGTGTGGCAGCATCGTCGGGTGTTGCGGTGGGGAAGCCGGCCTTCACACCGATGGAAGCGATCGAGCGCGCCAAGGCCGGTGAATCGATCATTCTCGTGCGCAAGGAAACGTATCCGGAAGACATCGATGCACTGCGCTTGGCAGCAGGCATACTCACAACAACTGGTGGTATGACCAGTCACGCAGCTGTGGTGGCGCGAGGCTGGGGCAAGAGCTGCATCGTGGGTGCCGGCGAAATTCGCATCAACCCCGGCAAGCGCCGTCTGCACGTGCGCGGCAGAACTTTCACACACGATGATGTCCTGAGTCTCGATGGCGCAACTGGGCAGGTCATCGCTGGCGAGCTGCCGATGCTCAAGCATCGCCTGACGCGCGATCTGACGAAGCTGCTCGAGTGGGCTGACCAAAGGCGCACGATGAAGGTGCTCGCCAATGCGGATACCGGCGAGGATGCGCGAAGAGCCCGCGCCATGGGCGCACAAGGCATCGGCCTTTGCAGGACGGAACACATGTTCTTCCAAGGCGAGCGCATCGAATCCATGCGGCAGATGATTCTCGCCACCACCGTTGCTGCCCGGGCGGCGGCACTCGATCGGCTGCTCCCGTTTCAACGGCGGGATTTCATCGAAATCTTCAAAGCAATGGATGGTTTGCCTGTGACGGTGCGATTACTTGATCCGCCACTGCACGAGTTTCTGCCACAGGATCGCGCTTCGCAATCAGCGCTGGCGAAGTCGCTGAAGATTCCGCTGCGAGCAGTGCAGCAGCGCGTGACGCAGCTTCACGAAAGCAATCCGATGATGGGCCATCGCGGCTGCCGACTGAGCATGAGCTATCCCGAGATTCTGCAAATGCAGGTGCGCGCGATTGTCGAAGCAGCAGTTGAACGCAAACGCTTTGGCGGCGACCCTCGTCCCGCCATCATGCATCCGCTGGTCGCCACTGCTGCGGAACTCAAGCTCCTGCGCGAAGCGACGCTGCGCGCCATCGAGGAAGCCAAGCAGCGCGTGAATTTCACCGGCGAACTTGCCATTCCCATCGGCTCCATGATTGAGGTGCCACGCGCTGCTTTGCTCGCTGGTGAACTGGCTGGTCACGCAGATTTTTTCAGCATCGGCACCAACGATCTGACGCAGCTCACTTACGGATTCAGTCGCGATGATTCGAATGCTTTCTTGCCGCTCTATCTGGAGCGCGGCGTGCTCAAGCGCGATCCGTTTGAATCGCTCGATGCTTCGGGCGTCGGTGCGCTGGTGATGATGACGGTGGAGAAGGCCCGCGCAGTGAAGCCGGAGATGTCCATCAGTGTGTGCGGTGAGCACGGCGGCGAGGCAGCATCAATCGCCTTCTTCCATCAGGCAGGCATCAGCGCGATCAGCTCGTCACCATTTCGTGTGCCCGTGGCTCGCTTGGCGGCGGGGCAGTTGTAGGTTAGGACATTCTTCAAAAAAAAGATTGGACACCGAGGCACCGAGGGCACTGAGAGCACCGAGAGCACTGAGAGCACCGAGGAAGACAACCTATTGAGTTGGTGACGATTTTGAAGTGTCTCACGCTTTTGCATTCTTTCACTTGCTTTCTGCCTTCCTCGGTGTCCTCGGTGTCTCGGTGGCCAATCCTGTTTGGCTTGAATGAAATTCAAGTCCACAAATCCATATAGGCCCGCGCGATTCTGCGGGAAACTGAAAACAAGCCATAATCCGTGCGGCCCAGGCCGATGAAGATCGCGAACACCCCAAAAAACATGAACGCCCCAAGCTGCGGATTATCCATCAGCCAGCGGTCATATCGATAGCTGAAGTTGGCGAGAATGCGTGAGCCATCGAGCGGCGGCACAGGGATCAGATTGAAAATGAACAGCCCGATGTTGATGTAGCCAAAGTACCAGAGTGCATCGCGCAGATTGGTTTGAAACGTCGAGAGATTCGCGTAGGGCACCGCGTTCTGCCAGAGCGCCAACGACGTCAGCCCGATGGCAGCGAGCAGCAGGTTCATCAGTGGCCCGGCGAAGGCGACGAAGGCTTCGGCATATTTGCCGCGCATGCGCGAAGGATTAATCGGCATCGCGCCCCAGCCGATGCCCATCAGACAAACTGCGATGAGCCCCATCGGCCCCATGTGCGTGACCGGGTCGGGTGTCATGTGGCCCAGCACGCGCGGCGTGTCATCGCCTTTGTAGATCGCCGCCCAGCCATGCGCCAGTTCGTGCAGCGTGATGCTCAGGATCAGGCCCACGACGGCGCTGATGTAGAAGACCGGATTGGTGCTTAGATATTCAATGAACATGATGATTGCAAAACTTATTTAGCCGTTCGCCTTGGCGAACGAAAACACGCGTCAACATTCAAACCTTCATAAGAAACTCGATGCCGTACCGATCGCCAATCTCTTTGAGCTTGGCCATATCAGGCGCTTGATCGGTCGGCAGCGCAGCGAACTCACGAATGAAATTCTCAAAGCCCGATGGACGCACGATAATGATCAGTCGCCCCGGCGTCGTGCCCACGTTCACAAAACGATGCGGCACATTCCTGGGCGCCACCAGCACCGACCCCTGGCCCGCCATGATGCGCCGTTCGCCGATGTGAAAGACAAAGCTGCCTTGCGCTACGTAAAAAGTTTCCTCTTCGTTTTTGTGCAGATGCAGCGGCGGCCCTTCATTTGGCCTGGTGACCGTCTCCATCATGGTGAACTCATTATTCGTCTGCTCGCCGGTGATCTTGAAGGTAATCACATCGCCGCCCAGCACGTGAAATGTGGTGCCCTGACCTGGCGCGAGGTAGAGAACGCTATCCGTCGTTACACCTTTTTCAGTCATGTTGGAGTTCCCTCCGCAGTGCGATGGTTTGAGATTTCTGCGCAGGATCGTAACCGACCCATGCAGATTTGTGTTGACCTGCACGGCCTGCGCATCGACAATGATGTATCACGACCGCGAAGCTTTCCATTTTTCAGGAGCCAAGTATGTCTGCCACGTCATCGTCTACCCCGTCATCTGATTCACCCAATTGTCCTGACTGCGTTAGCGTCTCTCGCCGTCAGTTCATCAAGACCACTGCAATGACCACCGCAGCGCTCACCGGCATGAGCATGGGGCTGGCCCGCGCATCGGCGGCCGCTCCAGCACCAGCAGCAGCAGGGGCAGCAGCAGTTCCAGTCGCAGCGTCGAGTGAAACGCTGGTCGCTTCGTTCTACAAGACGCTCACCGATGTTCAGAAGAAGGCGATCTGTTATCCCTTCGATCATGAGCTTCGCAGCGAAGTGGATAACAACTGGCACATCACCGATGCCCGCGTCGGCAAAGACTTCACTCCCGAGCAGCAGGATCTCGTCAAGCAGATCTTCATGGGCCTGCATAGTGAGGAATATGCAGAGGCGGTCGTCAAGCAAGTCGATCACGATTCAGGCGGCAGCGGCGGCCTGACGAAAAGCTCCATCGCACTCTTTGGCGACCCGGGCACAGGCAAATTTGAATTCGTCCTCACCGGGCGTCACTGCACTCGTCGCTGCGATGGCGATTCGGTGGAAGGCGCAGCTTTTGGCGGCCCCATTTTCTACGGCCACGCCGCTCAAGGCTTCAACGAAAAACCTGACCACCCCGGCAACGCCTACTGGTTCCAGGCCAAGCGAGCCAACGAACTCTTCCAGGCCCTCGATGGCAAACAGCGCAATGTCGCGCTGCGCAGCGATCCACGCGCTGAAAAAAGCACCGACACTGTCAAACTCGCCGGTGCCACCGGTGAGCTGCATGGCCTGCCCGTCAGCGACATGAGCAAGGATCAGCGCGAACTGATGCGCAAGGTCATGGCTGATCTACTCGCGCCTTTCCGCAAGAAGGATGCCGATGAATCGATGAAACTTATCGAGGCCAACGAAGGTTTCAATAAGCTCGCCATCGCGTACTACAAGAACATGGACATCGGTAAGGACGAAGTCTGGGACGTCTGGCAGATCGAAGGCCCGAACATGATGTGGTACTTCCGCGGCGCACCGCACGTGCATGTCTGGGTCAACATCAAAGACAAGGCGTAAAGCTGACGTAACGACAACTAATCTGAATTGCACAGCGACATGGAGCATTCTCCATGTCGCTTGTTTTTTTGATGTGTATCACAACTCGATACGCGGATCGACGAAGGCGTAGGCGACATCGACGATGAGGTTGAAGACGATGAGCATCGTCGAGTAGATGAGCACCAGACCGAGAGTGAGAAAGCGGTCGCCGTTGAGGACGGAGTTGACGAAGTGCTCGCCTAAGCCGGGGATGGCGAAGACGCGTTCGATGACGAAGGAGCCGGTCATCGTGCCGGCGGCAGCGGGGCCAAGGAAAGAAAGCACGGGAAGAAAAGCGACCTTCATGGCGTGATTGATCAGGGCGGAGTTTTTGCTCAACCCTTTGGCGCGAGCGGTGCGCACGAAGTCGCTGGACATGACATCAGCCAGTCCAAGGCGCGTGAGTCTGGCGATGTAAGCAGCGGGGGCGGCACCTAGAGCGATGGCGGGTAGGACCATGTGCATGGGCGTGCCCCAACCGGAGATGGGGAAGATTTGAATCAGCCCGGCAAACGCAGTCAGCAAAATGGAAGCGGTGACGAAGCTGGGCAAACTCACGCCGATGAGGGCGATGACCAGACTGCCAAAATCCCAGGGTGAGCCGGGACGAAGCGCACCCAAAATCCCTGCGCCCAGTCCCACGATCAGCGCGAAGATGAGTGCGAAGACGCCCAGTGCTGCCGAGACGGGGAGGCCTTGCTTGATGAACTGCGTGACAGTGCGGTCGCGGTAATGCAGCGAATCGCCGAAGTCGAATTTGGTGATGACATCGGTGGCGTACTTGCTGGCGAAGGCGACGGGGTTGTGAAAGTTGTAACGCTCTTCGAGCCTGCGCAGCGTTTCAGGATCCATCGGACGATCGGGGTTTTTTTCAAACGGATTGCCTGGCGTCATCATCAGGAGCGAAAACGTGACGAGGAAAATCACCGCGAGAATGAAGGGCAGTTGTAGCAGTCGTGAAAGAATCAGTCGAGCCATGGGTGTCTCAAATTAGCAGATATTTAGCCGTTCGCCTTGGCGAAGGAAGGCGGGTCAGGTTCAGGGCAAACGCATTGACTCATTCTTATTCCCCTCCCTCTCAGGGAGGGGCAAGGGGAGGGTCGCGTGTTCGATCAAACCTGCACGAAAATAGCGATCTCATTCACCGTAAATCCGACCCTCCCCCTGCCCCTCCCTGGAAGGGAGGGGAGTACGAGCCACGTACGCCGTCCCGGGTCAGGCTCTACAAACGAGCACCTGATTCGTCATCATCCGATGCCTTCGATATGCTAACAGTTTCGCTTACTCAAGATGAAAGGCAACCATGGCGACCACTCAGGATATTCTCGACGCGGCCAAGAGCCTCGGCAAACTGATCTCCACTCATCCAGCCGCCAAGCGCATGGACGATCTGATGAAGAAACTTCAGAGCGACCGCGAAGCTCAGCGGGCACTCACCGATTTCAATCGCCACATGCAGACGCTCTCACAGAAAGAGCAGATGGGTCAGCCCATCGAAGTCGAAGACAAACGCAAGATGGATCAGTTCCAGGCGGCTGTCGCTGCGAACCTCGTGCTCCGCGAACTTCAGATGGCGCAAATGGATTACCTCGACCTCATGCGACAGGTGGATGATCTCGTCGGCGGAGCCGAGGGCGAAGGAGCCGCAGGTGGTGCGCCGCCAGCGGCTGCGCCCTCACCGATCATTTCGGGATGATTTAATTCTGATGACTGTTAACGCAGGCACGCGAACTTCAAGTTCGCGTGCTTTTTGCTTGATGGGTCACATGCACAAGACTCACTTCCCGCCTGCGTGCAACTGGGCGATGACCTCGCCGCGATCCTTCGCTCCAAAAAGTGCCGAGGCGGTGACGAGTGTGTCCGCCCCGGCATCGACAGCTTGCCCGACTGTTTTGGGGCTGATGCCGCCATCCATTTCCAGACGCGTTCTCTTACCGATGCGCGAGCGCAGCCAGCGCACTTTGTCGAGAACTTCGGGCATGAACGCCTGGCCAGAGCGCCCGGGGTTCACGCTCATCACCAGCACCAATTCAAGCATGTCGAGATAGGGGGCCAGTCCATCTGGAGCCGTGGGCGGATTGACGACCATGCCTGCGTGCATGCCTGCGCTGTGGATGCGATCGATCAGTGCTGCTGCATCTTCGCCTTGCTGCCGCATGGGCTGACTGACTTCCAGATGAAACGAAAACAGATTCGCTCCTGCCGCGGCAAACATATCGACATAGTCACTTGGCCGTTCGACCATCAGATGCACATCGAGGTAGGTATCGGGGAAGTGTTTGCGAAGGCCGCGAATCATATCGACGCCCATGGTGAGGTTGGGCACGAAGTGGCCATCCATGACGTCAATATGCAAGAGGTCCGCGCCCTGGTCGAGGACTGTTTTGCAATCGGCCGCCATTTGGCCAAAATCAGCCGAGAGAATCGAGGCGGCGACAAGAGGACGGAGCGGTGGGGCGGTGAGATCAAGCATGCTCGCATCATATCTCACGGGGCGAAGGAGGAAATAAACAAATCGCAATGATCAAATCACAAACAAATTCCAAAAGCCAATGGGAAGAAAATAGACAACAGAGTCGCGACTTTCCTTTTTGATATTGGCTCGTTGGAATTTTTTTGTGATTTGTATTTTGTGATTTGGATCTTTTTTTGTTGGATCTTTGCATGCTCATTCGCTCAGCTTGCTCATCACCACCTGCCGCAGCACATCGAGTGGTGCTTGCTGGCCGGTGAAGCGGGTGAACTGGTCGGCTCCCTGGCGGATGAACATTTCTGCGCCGCTGATGGTCACGCAGCCAGATGCCCTGGCTTCGCGAAGCAGGCGGGTTTCCAGCGGGTTGTAAACCGTATCGAAGACGAC
>ENA-ORBV01002026-ORBV01002026.1-microbial-mat-metagenome-genome-assembly--contig:-NODE-2026-length-43635-cov-10.845172_pt1 | contig 43635 bp, 43 predicted proteins | sample MGYA00237777_ERZ505514 | MGnify/ENA primary metagenome ERZ505514 (study PRJEB26160, sample SAMN06269048) | microbial mat metagenome | isolation source: Oligotrophic lake microbial mat | place... | reverse complement strand
GGGTTAGGGGCGGGGAAGAGGTCGAGGTCGAGATAGTAATCAGGGAGTGGAAGAGAGGAGGTGCCTGGCGATCAGGAGGGAGGAGTCGGCGCGGCAGGAGGCACGGAGATTTGCTTGCCAGCGTTTGGCCAGAGCAGCGTTATCAGCGAAAGCTTTTTTGGTCCAGTCCGCAACTTCCTGCGGATTGGAGGCCAGAGCGCCTCCTTCAATGCGGCGGATCAATTCCCAGTTTCCTTCTTCCTGGCCGGGAACGACCTGGTTGATAATGAGGGGGCAGCAGGCCGCGAGGGCCTCCTGGACAGTGGCCCCTCCGGCTTTGGTGATGAGGAGGTTGTGGGTCATCATCATCCGGGGCATCTGATCGGTCCAACCCAGAAGTTCCACCCGTCCGGGGTAGGCGGAAGTCACTTCTTCGATGAGGCTGCGCAGTGTCTGGTCGCGTCCAACGGAAATGGTGAGCCTGGCGGGGGTTGCGTCCAGCAGGGCCCGGACGGTGTCGGGGGCTTTGAGTTTACCGGAGTTGATAATGTAGAGAATGCGGGGGATCTCGGTGGCAGGGTCGGGCGGGATTTGTTTTTTGTCGGAGAGATGGAAATCCAACTGAACCGGGAAGCCGAAGACTTTGAGGCGGTCAGCGGGAACCCCGGCCTGGATCATGACCTCGGAGGTCTGGATGTTGGGGACAAGCCACTCGTCCGATGGGCTGCGATACCAGAGGGAGTTGACCGAGATGGAGTCGGTGACGATGTTGACCAGGCGGAAGGGGCGTTTGGCCGGATCCGGGTAGAGGCGGTTGAAGAGGAAAGCGTAAATGGGGTAGGTGGTGCAGACGATGTCGGGCTTTTTTTCTTCCATCAGGACGCCGAGGTTGCGCTCCAGTTTACGCATGCTGAAAAGGGTCTGTTCAAATATCCTGGTCTTGTCGAGCATGTTATAGAAGCCTTGCCAGACTTTGGGTGTTTCATTGATGGCTCCGATGTAGAGTTTCCGGGTAAACTCGTTGGCCTCGCCGTAGGTCAGGGCTAAACAGTCAAGCACGTCGGCTTCGACCTGATCCCCACCAACATGGAGGAGTCCTTGGCGGACGTTGCGGGCGGCGGTGTTGTGGCCTTCGCCAAAGCCGGCAGTAAGGATGAGGATTTTTTTTGGGCCAGAAGGCATTGAAGCTTCTGATTAACGGTTTGGACAGGGCTTGGCAACCCTGAATTGGGGGGTGTGTCCTGCGCAAAAATGTAACATGTCATGGAAGGGAGGGGTCGGCTGCGTGTTGGGGGCTCAGTTTTAGGGGTATAGGGGCTTAGGGCTCACTGCCTGGGGTGAAGGCGGTAGACAGGAGTCGTTGTGAATTCTATGCTGAAAGGATGAATTCGTTGGAAGCCTGGGAAATGGCCAGTTATGTGGTGACCGTGGTGGGTCTTCCCTTTGCCATTACAGTTTTTCTGCTGGAACAGCGCAAAGAACGGCAGGGCGAGCAGGAAGAGATTTATCAACGCCTGTCGGATGAATACCGGGAGTTTTTGAAATTGGTTCTGGATAATGCAGATCTCCAACTGTTGCGGAACACGAAGCCGGACAAGGAGTTGACAGAGGAACAGAAAGAAAGGAGACAGGCCATTTTCGGCATACTGATTTCGCTCTTTGAGAGGGCCTATCTCCTGGTTTTTGAGGAAGAAATGGATTTTCATACCCGTCGCTTGTGGTCTTCCTGGGAGGATTACATGCGGGAATGGTGCCGGAGGGAGGATTTCCGGATCTCCTTGGATGAGATTCTGGAAGGGGAAGATCCGGATTTTACCAGGTATATCCTGAAATTAAGCAGTGAGACCTGAAAAAGCCCGATCCTTCCGGTAAAAAAAGGGGAGAGCACGCGGAAGAATCTTGTCGGAATGGCAGTTCTGACTAAATTGATTCCTTCTCTCCTATGCGCCCGTTCACTTTTCAGGATTCATGAGCGACCCGATCAAACATGAATGCGGTGTGGCCATGGTGCGGCTGCTCAAACCCCTTTCGTATTACTACGAAAAATACGACACTCCGCTCTGGGGTCTTCTCAAGCTCTACCTCCTGATGGAGAAACAACACAATCGCGGCCAGGACGGGGCGGGTGTGGGTGCGGTCAAGCTGGATGTCAAAGCGGGTTATCCCTACATTTTCCGCGAGCGCGAGATGCGCAGCAATCCCTTGGATCGCATCTTCAACGGGATCTTCAAGGATTACAACAAACTGGTTCGTGAAGGCACCGTGCACCCGGAATTCGCCATTACGGTCAAAGAGAACTTTGATTACGGCGCGGAAATCTACATCGGTCATCTCCGCTACGGCACTTCCGGCGGTTACAACATCGGCTGTTGTCATCCTTATTTCCGTCGCAGCAACTGGCCGACGAAGAATCTGCTACTGGCAGGCAATTTCAACATCACCAATGACCACGAGATGAACAAACATCTCATCGACCTTGGCCAACATCCGATTTTCAGCACGGATACGCAGACGCTTTTGGAAGAGATCGGGTTCCAACTGGATCAGGATCACGATGCGCTTTATCGCCAGTATCGGGATGATGGGATGAAAGGAGCGGATATCGCCCACCGCATCAGCGAAGACCTCCATCTGCCGGACATCATCCGGAATGCCTCCAAGGGTTGGGATGGCGGTTACAGCCTGGCGGGAATTGTTGGAAACGGCGACTGCTTCGGCCTGCGTGATCCCCAGGGTATACGGCCTTTCTTCTATTTCCAAAACGACGAAGTCATCGCCTTCGCTTCCGAGCGTGCGCCCCTCATGACGGTGTTTGATCTGGATTTGAGCCAAGTGCGGGAAGTCCGGCCCGGTCATGTGGTGGTGGTCAAAAAAGACGGTTCGAGTTTCGAGGAACCTTTTACCACCTCCGGAACACTGAAGCAGTGTTCGTTTGAGCGGATTTATTTTTCGCGCGGAAACGATCAGGATATTTATCAGGAACGCAAGAAACTGGGAGCGCTGCTGAGTGACCAGATCCTGCACGAAATCAACAGCGATTTTGACAATTCAGTCATCAGCTTTATTCCTAACACGGCTGAGACAGCCTACTTCGGTCTGATGCAGGAACTGCGGCTGCGACGTCGCCTGAGTGTGCGCGACCTGATCCTGCAAGCGGCCAAAGAAGGCGTCCTGGATGAAAAATTTCTTGATCCGCTAATCATGAAAGGCTGGCCCCGCACGGAAAAAGTGGCCCACAAGGACATCAAGCTCCGCACCTTCATCAGCCAGGAAAACGGACGCAACCACCTTTCCTCGCACGTGTACGACATCTCCTACGGCACGATCACCCCGCACGATACCCTGGTCTGTATTGATGACTCCATTGTGCGTGGCACCACCCTCAAAAATTCTGTCATCAAGATCCTGTCGCGTCTGAACCCGAAAAAGATCGTCTTTGCCTCGACCGCCCCACAGATCCGTTATCCGGACTGTTACGGGATCGATATGTCCCAACTGGGCAAATTCATTGCTTTCCAGGCGGCCATCTCACTGTTGAAAGAAAACGGCCAGGAGGAATTGATCCGCGAAGTTTATCAATCCTGTCTGGAGCAGGCGGACAAGCCCTCTGTGCAGATGCAAAATCATGTGAAACGAATTTACGAACGCTTCAGCTGTCAGCAGATTTCCGACCGGATTTCGCAGTTGGTGACACCCAAGCTGGACAACTGGCGGGGTGAGGTGAAGATCCTTTTCCAAAGCATCGAAAATCTGCACAAGGCATTGCCCAATCATAGTGGCGATTGGTATTTTACTGGAAATTATCCCACCCCGGGCGGATACCGGGTCCTGAACCGCGCCTTCATCAATTACTACGAGAATGCTAACGATTCCCGTAGTTATTAGGGCCAGCAAAAAAAGGCGGAAAGCGGCGGCTGATCCAGAGGCTCCTTGGAATCCCCTGACTATCTGGTAATCGGGGCCAATGATTGGGCGGCGGATTCCACTTTCTTTTTCACCTCTGCGGGAAGACCTTCGGCGTCTATTTCCCGGAGTAGCCCGCTTTCCTTGTAGAAGGCGATCAGCGGTTCTGTCATTTCATGGAAAACGCGGAGTCGTTGCCGGATGGTTGCCGGGTTGTCGTCATCGCGGCGGAACAGAGGCCCACCGCAATGGTCACAGATGCCTTTATTAGCAGGCGGCTGGAACTTGATGTGGAAGGATTTCTGGCAGTTGCGGCAGACCAGTCTTCCTTCCAGTCGCCTGACGATTTCTTCATCGGAAACCTTGAGATAAAAAACGGCGTCGAGCTTTTTTTCCCCCTTCTGGAGAAGTTCTGCCAAATCCCGGGCCTGTGGAAGGGAGCGGGGATATCCGTCGAGGATGAAGCCTTCAGCCGGTGGCAGGTGCTGCAGGATGTCCCTGAGCAGGCGGGAAGCCACCTCATCGGGAACAAGCATGCCGCGGCCGATGTAACGTTGGGCCAGGATACCGAGTTCCGTGCCTCGCTGGATGTGGTCGCGAAAGTATTCTCCGGTGGAAAGATGTTTCAGTCCCAACAATGAGGAAATGATTTGTCCCTGGGTTCCTTTGCCTGAGCCGGGTCCTCCCAGAACGACCAGACGCAGCTCTTTTTTCATCGTGTGTGCAGCTGGATGTTAGGATTAGGCTCTGGAGTCCTGCTCATCAGCCCGGCGGCAGGCGTCCATGAGGATGCCCATGGCGTCTCCGTCGATCGTGGTGACCGGGCTGTTCTGGTTGAAGAGAAACTCGAAGCTGCCGTCCTTCATATTCAGAAGTGCGGGCAGGGCGTCTTCGCCACTTAGGCTGTTGAGGGCTTCGGCATGGACGATGGCACCGCAGTAGAAATAAATGGATCCGACGTAACGGGGTTCTTTCTGGCGGAGCAGCATGAGCTGTCCGGTTTTGGTTCCCTGCACCAGGATCTGGGCCAGATCAATAACAGAGAAATCGGTCAGCTTGCCACGCATGGGTTCGTCCTGGCCGCTGTGCAGGGCTCCGGGAGTGGGCACTTCCTCGCTGCGGGTTTCGATTTTCTGTGCGACATCAATGATGGTTTCCAGCTTTCGCATGAGCTGATCCATGTCTTCCTGGCGATCAATGAGATTGGTGGCCACGCTGCGGGCCAAGCCGATGGCGTTGGCGTTGGACAGCTTCATTTTGATGGCCTGGGTGATTTTGCCCGGGGGTTTGGCATGGGTGATGGAGGGCCTGGATTCCACGATGTCCCGGGGGCCGACCGTGGGATTTTGTCCTGATTGGATGATGGTCAGCATGATGTGCTGGCCGTCGGGAGTGAGATCGGCCAGCGCCTGGCAGGGGAGGCTCTCGTCATGCCGGGTGATCAGAACCAGGCTGTATTGGGAGGACTCATCGCGCAGGGACAGATCCTTCCACTTTTTGTTCTCCTGGTCAAAGAGGCTGCGGAAATCGCCCTCAAAAAGTTTGCGGTAGCTCAGTTTGGTATCGATCTGTTTGGCCGTGTAATCAGCTAGTCCAATGAAGTGTTGGTTGCCGGAAACGAATTTACCGTGTTCATCAAAAACGACAATGGGAACCGGGGTCTGTTCAAAGATGTCCTTGTATTGGGTTTCCATCCGGCCCTGGCGAAAACTGTTTTCAAAGAGTTCCTTGTTTTTCCTCGCGAGGGCGGCGAGTTGGGCTTCCATGGCGGTAAGGCGATGGGTCAGGTTTTCAAGGTGATTCATGATCAGATCCCGCACAGAGATCAATCCGACAAAATGGCCGGCTTCCTGAACGATGATATCATTGAAGAAGCCGTCATCGGAGCTTTTATTCAGAATCAGGCGGCTCATGGTGAAGTCGATGTCGTGGGCGGCATCCACCACGACGGGATTGTTGATCATGATTTCGGAAACGGCTTGTTTAAGGACGGAAGGATCGTGTTTTTGGCCGGTGAGATATTGGCTGAGATGGCTGCGGCTGATCAGGCCGAAGGTTCCGTTGTCACAGACGATACCCAGACAGGCGACGGAGAGTTGGGTTTGAAACCAGCCTTTGACGTCAGCAATGGACATGGTTCCCTCGACATAATTGGTGGTGTAAACCAGATCTTGGGCCAGGGTCGTCTTCTGTGTGGACACAATCACAATTTAAAGGGCGATTAACTCAGGAAGCAAGAACGCAGTCTGACTACCTGAAGCTTATTCAGAGAATTTTCCGGGTTGGGAGTGGGTAGGAAAGTTTTTTTACCCGGTCACAGCTGTTACCAAGAACCGGGGGAGGCGCCATCGGTCTGGCTCAGAAGCGCGCCCTTGGGAGTGATCTTTACCTCCAGGCCGTTCAACATTCCCAACATCGTCAGTGCTTCATAGATTGAGGTGTTTTTCAGGTTAAGATCCACGGTGGGATGCGGGCTGTTGGTTTTGGATTCTGGAAGCTTGTAGGTCAGGTTGATAGTCATTTTGCTGTCGGGCGATAGACTGGCTTTGGCCACTTCCTGCAGATCGGAAAGGACTTTGGATAGGGGAGCTCCTTCGTATTTGAGATCCTTGATGGCGATGGAGCGGAGCAGTGTGGTCATGGCCCCGTTGGCGGCTTCTTCAGCCGGACACAGCTGGGTAAAGGCCAGGGTCATTGCCAGAATCAGGCAAGTTTGGAGAGTTGGACGGTGTGATTTCACAAAGAGATCTTTTCAGTTCTGATTTACTCTAAGATTTAATATATATCCTTAATATAAATAAAGGCAATTACTGCGAATTAAGTTATTCACCGTGGATCTTCCAGAGGCCTTGAAGAAACTCGCTTGGCAGCGGGGGGGCTTCTCCTACACTGATCAGATGCTTTCCCGTGGTAGCCTTTCTCATCTGGTCTCACGGTTTTTCCTGATTCTAAGCCATCGCCGGACGCGTTGGGCTCTGATCCTGACCATCCTCCTTTTTCTGGCCGCGGCGGTTGTGCTCTGGATGTTTTTCCGCCAAGCCAAACTCAGTCACACACTTTCATGGCTGGGACAGCAAACAGGGCAACGAGTGGAAGTGGGTCGTGCCGAATTCAAGGGCATCAACGGCATCGAACTGCGGGATGTGCTGGTGGGAGACTTTGCCCGTATCAACTACTTGGAATTGCGTTGGAGTTATAAAGGCCTGGCGTCACGCGAAATCGAACAGGTTCGCATCCATGGGGCACAGATTTTCCTGGGCAAACTGATTGCGGCCGCAGGGCCGGGAAAAAACAATGGCGGAAAAAACAGAACCACACCTTTCAAGGTAAAGCTTTTTATCCTGGGTCAAGGCACGTTGTTCATGGACAATCTGGGGGCCGGACTGCCGCCCCTTCCAGTCCGGGTTGCTGAGGTAACGCCCATGGTGCTGGAAAATCTGCGCCTGGGCGGATCCGAAAAAGATCCAGCGGCCAACGATCTGCAGGTGGTAGTGCTGGAAGATCTTAAATTCTTTTCGCCTTATGACCCTTTTATGCCAGTTCTGGGTTTTGAACAGATACGCCTGGTCTTCAGCTGGAACGGGATTCAAAACCAGCTTCTCGACCAGGTCTACATCAGAAAGCCCACGATTTATGTCGGAGAGGATCTATTCCTTTTCGTCGATAAGGTCAAAGAGCAGGCCGCTTTGAACCCTTCATCAAAACCGGAAGCGCCCTGGAGCATCAGCAGCTTTGAGGTTAAAAACGGTCAGATTGTCATCACATCCTTCGGAGACAAAGGAATTACACTGCCGTTTCTGTTTTCCAGCAAGGCGCAGCCAGTGGTCTTGGATGACTTTTCCAAAATGCAGTTCGCCACCAAATTCACTTTTGAAAAAACCAATCTGAATTACCTCGAATACGGATTGAAGGTTAAAGCCATGGAGGGCGTCATGGATTTCAGCCTTCCGCTGGGTGAGGACAACAGCAACATCGTGCTCACGCTCAAGGCGAATGATATCGATTGGAAAAGCCTGAGGATGACCGAGCCGTGGGTCAGTATGACATTCGATAAAAAAGGGCTCTTCGGCGAATTCGGCGGCAAGAGCTACCAGGGTTATATCAAGGGTAACGCCCAAGTTTTTCTGCAGGAGGGCTTTCCCTGGGTGGCCTCCGGAGAAGCGACGAAAGTGGATGTCGAACCCATCACGCGCCTGTTGTCTCCTGAGAACTTTCTTCTCGATGGCCCGGTTTCCTTTGATTTTAAAGTACAGGGACGGAGCAAGCAGGTGTTGGAGTTGCTGGGATCGGCCCGACTTGAAGGGCCGGGTAAAATGCAGATCACCGCGATTGACGATGTTCTGAAAAATCTGCCCGGCGAGTGGAGCATGACCAAAAAAGATCTCTCCGGGATTGCCCTGCAAGCCTTCCGGTCCTACGATTACACCTCTGGAAACTGCATCATTTCCTTCGCCCCCCCCCTCAGTTCATTTCAGCTTCGGCTCGACGGGAAGCAGGGACGGCGCAATATTAACCTGCAGTGGAATGACCTTCGCGACAACCCCGGACTAACCTATTGATACCTATGAAAAACCACCTTCTATTAACGCTGACATCAGCCACCTGTCTCCTGTTCTTTTCCTCCTGCACGCCCACCATCCGTCTGGACACGCCGGAGCCGGTGAAAATTGATGTGAATATGAAGGTGGAGGTCACGACCAAGAATGAGGGCGGGACGATAGTAGGACCCGGATCTGAAGCCAACCAGGATGCGTCCCCCCGTCTGCGTCAGCGCAAGCGCATCACAGAAGTGCAGAGTCTGAAAAATGACCGCGTGGTAGGGGAGTCCAAGAATGGCCTGTTGGAGGTAAAAAAACTTCCAGCCGACCCCGCCTATCAAGAGTATGCTAAGAAACTCGTGGCGGAGGAGAATGCCGATCGCGGCCAAATTTACCAGATTGAAGCGGACGCCCAGAACAAGCCTTTGTCTTATATAGTGTCGGAGTATTCCCGTCGTTTGCGCGACAGCGCCTTTCCAGGGGAATGGGTTGAGCAGGAGAACGGAACGTGGACCCAGCGCTGAGAAGTGTTTGCCGACTGTTTCGGTGAAAAGTAAGGCTAAGCATGTCGCTTTAAAGAAACGCCCGACAAACTTAAAGCTTCAGCACCAGTTCCAGGCTGCCATCGACCGGAAGGTTTTTCCGCTTGAATTTGAGGGAGTGGAACAGGGAAAGAACAGGCGCGTTGTCGGCCAGAACCATGGCGTTCAGTTCTTCCAAGCCACGACTTCCGGCCTCCTTGACCAGTGTTTTGATCAGAAGGCGCGCAAGGCCAAGGCGGCGCATGGATTCTGCAACAACAACGGCGACCTCGGCTTTTTTTCCGTCGGGATCTAAACAATAGCGACCTACGGCATAAATAACCTGATGATCCACGCTGGAGAGCGTGAGCGCGAAGTCCCTGCTTTGATCGACGGCCACCAGGCTGTGGGCCCGCTCGGCAGTCATTTCCGAAATCATATAACCGTAGCGATAGTGGATGGTCTCCTGGGTGTGAGAGTAAAAAAAACGTTGCAGAACGGGAGCATCTTCTGGTTTGAGCAGGCGCAGGACACAGGCTGTATCGCGAAAGCAAAAAGTCCGGGGAGGGAAGTCGGGAACGGATTTGACAGCAAGGGCCACGGGTTCAACCTAGCAGAAAGCTTACTTCAGGAAAAATCATTTCACGCGTTGCTGAAATAAGTTAGAATCGTTGACGTTTGAAGCCGTCATCTAATAGTTGCAGCGTTATGCGTCAATCCTGGCGGCATCTGCTTTTTGCCCATTGGAGCCTTGCCCCAGAAAAACTCAAGGGCTACTTACCGGAAGGTCTGGAGCCGGATCTGTTTGAAGGGAAAGCTTGGATCGGGATTGTTCCGTTTTATATGCAGAAGGTCCGGCCGGTGGGGTTTCCGGCCCTGCCTTGGATTTCGGATTTTTTGGAACTCAATGTCCGAACCTATGTCAGGGGGCCTGACGGCACGAGGGGGGTGTGGTTCTTCTCCCTCGATTGCGACCAACCTTTGGCCGTGGAGGTGGCCCGCCTTTTTTTTAAGCTCCCGTATTATCATGCCCGCATGAAAGCGGAGATCCGGAATGGAATCATGGATTATCGCTGTTGGCGGTATGACAGACGTAGTCCGGTTAAGGGAAAAGGGGAGTCCGGCTGGCGTTATCGTCTGCCGCATCAAGTGAGCCCTGCCTTGTCCGGAACCTTGGAGTATTTTCTGGTTGAGCGTTACGTGCTTTTTTCCCAGTCCGGAAGACAACTTTATAACGGAAGGGTGGAACATAGGCCCTATGAAATTGCGGTGGTTGAATTGCAGGGCTGGGACAGCGTCCCTCTCCAGCTGGATGGTCTTCCTACAGTTATTACAGCACCTGAACATGTCTGTTACAGTCCCGGGGTGGATGTGAACATCTACCCGCTTGGCCGCGTCTGCTCCGAAACCCTAAGCCAGCCAGAAACTTAAGGCGCGTAGTTCGACCCCCTTAAAAAAGCGACAATCATATTGACGATCGTCAGTATGATTGTCGCGGGAAAAAGAGGGGGAATAGGGTGGTTTTATCCGGGTTGGAGCTATCAGGCGTTGTCCCGCCTGTTTTATTTCTACGAAAAGTGAAAATAAGGACTAAGAAAATCCAAGGTGTTTCGTTACACCATCAGCACACATTAATTATGGGGTTCACGGAACAAGCAAAAATGGGGTGGTTAAAGATGGCTTTAAACAACACGAATCGCGTTTAGTTCACTATGCCTGGACCATACTGGGCGATTTGAAATCGGCCCGGGATGTGGCCCGGGACACCTTTCTCAAGCTTTGCCTTCAGGAGCCGGGGAATGTGGCGATCCTCCCACGTCATAGCTTTATAAAGCCTGCCGAAATCGAGCACTGGACATCTATCGTCAACGAAAGAACAGGCCCCAGGAGCCGGAATCTTCCTTGAACGAACTGGCCTCGGATGAGGGCGATCCGGCCAGCATCGGTGAACGGAACGAAGACAAAGCTGGCATCCTAAAGGCCCTAGGCTCACTGAATAGAAAAGAACAGGAGGTTGTTCGCCTTAAATTTCTCCATGAATTGAGCTACAAAGAAATCGCCGAGCTGACCGGACTTAAGACCGGGAATGTTGGGTTTATCCTGCACAGCTCGCTAGAAAAAATGCACCAAATCCTGCAGGAACAGGCGGCAGTAGGAAAATCCAACACCCTGTCCAGGGCCCCCCGCGTATAAAAACCATTCACGATGATACACGATTGTGTGCCTACCTCTTCGACGAACTGAGTCTAAAAGAGAAAGTAAAACTGGAGAGGGAACTGGCGGAAAATCCGGAGTTGGCAGCCGAAAAGGAAGAAATACGCTGCATGGAATCAAAGCTTCGCGAGGCTTTGGAAAAAGAGGTGAAAGCATTTTCACTCACAAAGGAACAGCGGCAGCTAATCACTAAGAACATCCGTGAGAAGCCGGAAAAGCCGGATTTCTGGCCTCTAATTTTCACCACCCTGTTTAATCGCCCGGGACTTTCGTTTTCCTGTGCCTTACTGTTGGTCAGTGTAGTTGTTTTTGTTGTGAAGGATATGGTTTTGGTTCCGGCTCTGGTCGAATCGAAATCAGTGCCCAAACATCTGGAAATGGCTGTGGTGTTATCTGATACTGTTGGGCTTATGGAGAACTTAGACCAGCAGGCATAGCCACAGGACATACAAGTGGTAGAGGAATCTGCTGAAATGTTCCCCTCTCCGCCACTTACTCTGCTCTTGGAAGAGTAATCCGATTGGCACTCCTCTGCAAGCCCGGCTGCAACAATGTCTCCCCAGGAATTATCAAGTTCTGGAAGTGCAGGGCTAATTGCATCGGCGGGGCCCACAGATTCTTTTGCCTCAAATACTTCAAGCGAGGCCTAGCCTCCAAGAAGTGGGGGGAGTTTGTCAGTTATTGCCTCCAAGCGAATGGTTAACTCATTTGGAGCAAAATCAGCTGATGAAAAAAGTCGGGCTCTCAGCGGCTATGTCGATACGGGGTATGGTTACCGGCCCCAAAACACAGCTAGTCAGGCTTATGAAAAGATCACAGACAACGCCTTTAAAAACGTCAGTGATGAACCTCTTTCCACGGTTTCCATCGATGTGGATACGGCTTCCTACACCAATCTTCGCCGTTTTTTGAGTCAGGGACGGTTGCCGCCGCCTGAGGCAGTTCGCATTGAGGAAATGTTGAATTACGTCACTTAGGATTATGCCAAGCCGGAGGGTGAAACGCCTTTCTCCATCAACCTGGAAATGGCTTCCTGCCCTTGGAAGACGGAGCATCAGCTGGTGCTTGTTGGAATTTAAGGCCGAGAGGTGACGGCTTCAAAAAGGCCCCCTTTGAATCTGATTTTTATAATCGATGTTTCCGGTTCCATGTCGAGTGAGAACAAGCTGCCTCTGGTCGAAAATTCCATGCAATTAATGATTAGGATTTTAAAGCCGAAAGATCGGGTGGCCCTGGTCACCTATGCAGGGAATTCACGGTTGGTGCTGCCTTCTACTTCCGCAGACCAAAAAAAATAATCCTCGCCGCCCTGGAAGATTTGCAGTCTGGTGGTTCGACGAATGGTGGGGGAGGAATCCGTCAGGCCTACGATGTGGCCCGTCGGCATTTCAAGAAGGAAGGCCTCAATCGGGTTATTCTGGCCACGGATGGGGATTTCAGTGTTGGGGTTAGTAATCGGAAAGAATTGGTCAAGCTTATCCAGCAGAAAGCGCAGAGGGGTGTTTTCCTCAACATCTTCGGTTTTGGCATGGGCAATCTGAAAGATGCGACCTTGGAGCAGTTGGCCAACAAGGGTAACGGCATCTATGGCTACATCGACAGCTACCAGGAAGCCCGTAAGGTTTTTGTTGATCAGATCAACAGCACACTCATAACCATCGCCAAAGACGTGAAGATTCAGATCGAATTCAATCCTTCCAAGGTCGCGGCTTATCGCTTGATCGGTTACGAGACCAGGATCTTGAACAAAGAAGTTTCAAGGATGACCGCAAGGATGCGGGGGAGGTCGGAGCCGGTCACAGCGTTACAGCACTCTATGAAGTTGTTCCGGTCGGCGTCCCGGTTCGGCCGGGTGTGGATGTCTTGAAATATCAAAGCACCAAGCCGGAGATTCTAGGCCGACTCAGTCAGGCGGCATCTTCGGGTGAAGTTATGACTTTAAAGCTTCGCTACAAAGAACCGGATGCGGACGTCAGCAGTCTTTTGCAGGCACTGCTCAAGGACAGCAAAACGGATTGGAAAAAATAATCGGACAACTTCCGCTTTTCCTCGTCGGTTGCCGTCTTCGGCATGATCCTGCGGGATTCACCGCACCGGGGAAAGAGCAGTTATCAATTGATCCAGAGTCTGGTGGAACAAACATTGGATTCAGATCCGGAAGGATATCGGCGCGAATTCCTGCGCTTGGTGCAAACGGCCGAAGAGTTAACGAGTGAGAGGCGTTAGAGAAGAAATTTTTGGTAAATTTCTTCGGTTCGTTTGCACATCATCTGCAGCGTATGGTTTTTCATGGCGCGGGCATGGGCATTGTCGGCCATGATACGTGTTTGTTCCTTTTGTTCTAGTGCGGTGCTTATGGCGAGAACCAGGGCGGCGGAGTCGGAGGGGGGAACGAGGGCTCCCGAAATGCCATCTTCGATCACTTCAGGGATTCCTCCGACGGTGGTTGCCACCACCGGGCATTGGGAAAATTGGGCTTGGAGGATAATTTGGGGAACGCCCTCGTGTGCCGTAGAAGGAAGAACCAGCACATCCAAAGATTTCAGCAGGGACGCGACGTCTTGCCTGTGCCCAAGACTGTAGACCCTGTTCCTGTAGAGGGGTTCGCGGATTGTATCTCTGAGCCTTTCCAAGCCGGGTCCATCACCTGCGATCACAAAGCGTGCATCGGGAAACTTGTCCATCAGCGAAGCGGCTGCCTCTAGAAAGAAGCGATGTCCTTTCCAACTGCGGATGACGGAAATCATGCCAATCAGAGAAGTAGTTTCGGGAAGGTCGAGTTCCTTTTTTAGAATCGCATCCTGTCCCTGAAAGAGCGCAGGGTCGATGCCAGTGGGCATGTTGCTGATGCGAGTGGGGGGAATGGAAAGTTCACAGCTTATCTTTTCCTTGATCTTCAGACTTGTTGTAAGGACATGGTGGGGAAGCACGCCGTAAGCGATACGGCTGGAGAATTTCCGGGGATAGTCGACATCAATGTGTTTCGAACGAATGACACATGGAACTCCGGCCAGACGTGCGGCAATGCCACCGATCCAGCCGTCCTTGGAGCTGTGGGTGTTGACGACATCCACGCTGTTTTTCCGGAACCAGCCCGCCAAGCGAAGAATGCTAACAGGGAAAAGAAGGGATTTTTCAGTAAAGGGAAAAACCTCGAATCCGTTCTCTAGGGATTTTTGATAAATCCGGCTGGATGGCTGGGCTGCCAGTAACAGACGGTGGCCGCGTGATCGCATGGCCTGCATTTCGGTGAAGATGCGGATTTCCTGTCCGCCCCAACCCAAAGAGGCTTCGGTATGGACGATGGTCAGGGGACGCATAATCAGGCTTTGCCGTAGTAGGATTGATACCAGGCGCAGAATTTTTTCATACCATCCTCAATTGAGGTTTCCGGCCTGAAACCGACCGCTTCGGTTAAAGTGGAGATATCGGCTGCCGTTGACATGACATCGCCCGGTTGCATGGGCAAATATTCGCAGATGGCCTTCTTGCCCAGTGCGGACTCAATCGCTGCAATGAAACGCATGAGTTCCACCGGATTGTTGTTGCCGATATTGTAGAGACGATGGGGAGCGCTGGTTGTGGAGGGATCGGCTTCGACGCCTTTCCATCCGGGGTTGGGCAACGGGATGTGATTAGCCACACGGACAACGCCTTCCACGATATCATCCACATAGGTAAAATCGCGCTGCATCTTTCCTTCGTTGAAAACCTTGATCGGGTTGCCTTTGCTGATGGCATCGGTGAAAAGAAAGGGTGCCATGTCGGGTCGGCCCCAAGGTCCATAAACGGTAAAGAAGCGCAGCCCGGTCGCGGGGATTCCATACAAATGGCTGTAGGTGTGGGCGAAAAGCTCATTGGCTTTTTTGGTGGCGGCGTAAAGGCTGATGGGATGCTCGGTGCGATCGGCCACCCGAAAGGGCATGCGGGTGTTGAGGCCGTAAACCGAACTGGAGCTGGCATAAACCAGATGGGGAACCCTGGTGTGTCGGCAACCTTCCAAGATGTTGAGGAAACCGATGATGTTGCTTTCCACATAAGCGTGGGGATGGTCGATGCTGTAACGGACACCGGCTTGGGCGGCGAGGTGGATGACGCGGTCAAAGCGGTGTGTCTGGAAAAGCTTTTCCATGACCACGCGATCCGAGAGTTCCGCTTCGACAAAGGTAAAAGCCTGATGAACCTTCAAATTTTCAAGGCGCGCTTTTTTGAGGCCCACGTCATAATAGGCATTCAGATTGTCGAGGCCGACAATCTCATGTCCGGCCTGCAGGAAACGTTGAGAGCTGTGATAGCCCACAAAACCTGCCGCCCCTGTAACGAGAATCTTCATATGTGTTTAATGACGAAACGGAAATCATAGAGGGATCCGGGTCGGGGAAAAGCTTTTTACTGGAGACCGCCGATGGGGTTTATCTGGCTATATTTCAATGGTGCTCCGGCCAAAATCCGGCATGATCCTAAGGCTGATGTTCAAAGGGTTTCGCTATCTCCGCAGCATGGTCGCTTTCGGCTGGCCATTTTTGCGCAAGTATTGGGTCCGCTTTTTTGCGGGAGTTCTTTTGGGAGTGGCTTACGCCGCTGTCAACGGTCTAAGTGTTGGCATCGCGCCCTTGATCGTCAATAGGCTGCAGCATGAGGTTCCACGCGAAGAAAGACAGACAGCCAATAAAGAGACGGTTTTGGCCCGAGATTCCGCACTGAAAACAGCCATTGATTCCGCTGCCGGCCCCATCCGCAGGGTAACATCCTCCATCCAAGGCGCAGCTCAGGAATTTAAAACAGCGGCAAATGCACTGATTGATAACTGGTTGCCCCGCAAAGGTAGGCCTATCAACAACCAGGAAATTTTCGGAGCCGTCTTTCTTATTGCATTTCTGACCACGGCCAGAGGGGCTTTGAATTATTTCAGCACTTACTGCATGAACTGGGCCAATGAACGGATGATCCAGGATCTGCGCTGTGCGGTGGTACAAAAATTAAATTCCCTCTCCCTGTCGTTTTTTAACCGTAGCTCAACCGCTGAATTGACCCAAAGGATCGATCAGGACACGGGAAATCTCCAGCGGGCCTTTGTTCTGGGCATGCCGGATCTCGTCAAAGAACCTTTTACCCTGCTCTTTGTCTGTGGCTGGCTTGTCTATATCGACTGGCGGCTTGCTGTTTTCGCCTTTGTTTTCCTTCCCCTCTGCGTGGTGCCCGCTGTTATTCTCGGAAAAAAACTCAAGAAAATCAGCATTCGCCAACGTGAAACCGGCGTGACCCAGGGCAACATGATTCTGCAGGTCCTGGCCAACATCCGTGTGGTCAAGGCTTTTGGACTGGAAAAAAAACAGGAAGAAGAATATCGCAATCTCTCGGATGACCTTGTCAGGCACAACATCAATGCCAACAAGAAGAAGACAATGATCAACCCGATCATTGAAAGTGTGAGCGGCGTGGCCATGGGCGCGCTGCTCGCCTACATCTTTTACGCGGGCTACAACCTTGGTGAAATCGCCGGCTTCATGCTCGCGCTCGGCCTGAGTTTTGGCCCCGTCAAAAAACTGGCCAATCTTAACATGTTGCTACAACAAACCTCTGTCGGCGTCAACCGGCTGTTGGAATTATTTAAGGAGAAGCCGGCGGTCAAAGATAAAGTGGGAGCCCTTTCCTTTGTGTCGCTCCGTAAAGAAATTGAATTCAGGGACGTGTCCTTTGCCTATGGCGAGACTTTTGTGTTGCGCAATTTTAACCTTGTCATCCCTTTTGGCAGCAAGGTGGGAATCGTGGGGGAAAGCGGCTCCGGCAAGAGCACCCTGGTGAATCTTTTATTCCGTTTTTATGATGTCAGTGGAGGCGGGATAAATCTCGATGGTCATGATCTGAGGGAGCTCTGCCAGGAAAGCCTCCGGAGGCAGATGGCGCTGGTCAGTCAGGAGGTTCTTTTATTCAACCGTAGCGTGGCCGATAACATTGCTTTTGGCCGTGCCAGTGCAACACGTCTGGAAATTGAAGAGGCGGCCAAGGCAGCCTATGCCGATCATTTCATCCGTGAATTACCGGAGGGTTACAACACCCTGGTAGGAGAATGGGGTAATCGTCTCTCGGGTGGCCAGCGCCAACGAATAGCACTCGCCCGCGCTTTTGTTCGCAATGCTCCCATTCTGGTTCTGGATGAGGCAACCGCCGCTTTGGATTCGGACTCGGAAAAAGAAATCCAGATGGCCATTGATGGCCTGAGTCGGGACCAGACAGTCATTACGGTGGCGCACCGCCTGGCGACCTTGCGTTCGATGGATCTGATCATTGTGATGGATACGGGTGTTGTTATGGAACAGGGATCGTTTGAAGAGCTTCTCAGGCGCAAGGGGATCTTTGCCCGCTTGGCGGCTCATCAGGGCATCAATGCTTTATAAGTGTATGGGAAAAAAAAGACTTTATATTGCCGGCCACCTCGGACTTGTCGGACGCGCCTTGACGAGGAGATATTCACAGCTTCCGGAGTGGGAATTCATCACCAGAACCAGACAGGAACTGGATTTACAGGATGCCGGACAAACACAAGCGTTTTTTGAGCAGGAAAAACCGGACTACGTGATCCTGGCCGCTGCCAAAGTAGGGGGGATCAAGGCGGCCTACACGCAGCCTGTGGAATTTCTTCTGCAGAATATAAAGATTCAGAACAGTGTTTTGCAGGCGGCCCACCAGATCGGCGTGAAGAAACTGCTCTTCCTCGGAAGCACCTGCATCTATCCCAAGCAGGCGGAGATCCCGATCAAGGAATCCTCCCTGCTGACCGGTGCCATGGAGATGACCAATGAATCCTATTCCATCGGCAAAATAGCGGGAATACGTCTCTGCCAAGCCTATCGGCAGCAATACGGGGACGATTTTATTGTGGCCATGCCCTGCAATCTTTACGGACCCTTTGACAACTTTGACCCTGAACATTCCCATGCCTTGCCTTCCATGATCCGGAAGTTTCATGAGGCACGCAAAAGCAACCAGCCTTCCGTCACCCTGTGGGGAACGGGAAACCCTCAAAGGGAGTTTCTTTATGCCGATGATCTGGCATCCGCTTGTGCTTTTCTTTTGGATCATTACAGCTCCCCGGAAATCATTAACGTGGGGGTGGGCCACGACATCAGTATTCGGGAAGCGGCAGTAATGATCCGCGACGTCACGGAGTATCAAGGAACGATCAAGTGGGACACCTCCCAGCCGGATGGAAATCCCCGCCGTATTCTGGATTTGGGGAAAATCCACGGGCTGGGCTGGAAAGCCCGCACTTCCTTCAGAGATGGGCTAGCCATGACCTATCGGTGGTTCAAAGAAAATCAGGCTTAAAATTCCCGTGCAACCGTGCTATAGTGTAATAATTAGACAAAAATGAATGTTACGATCAAGATCCATGACCAGCTTTGCCGGGATGCGCGGCATCGTGCGGTTGATGAAGGGCTTTCCCTTTCCGGGTGGATCGCGGGAGTTGTCCGCAAAGAGCTTGACCGTTTGCCTTCAAAAAAGCGGCCCACGCTGCTTGAAGCTTTGGGAAATGAGAAGCTCTCCCATTTGGAAATCCCTTTTCCGCGGGATAAGAGCGCCCTGCGTGAACCGGATTTCACGTAATGGCATTCCTTGTTGATACCAATGTCATTTCGGAATTGCGCAGGAAAACCCTTTGCGATTCTCATGTGGCAGCCTGGCAGCATGGCGCTTCAAACCAGGAACTCTTCATCAGCGTCATCAGCATGATGGAAATCAAGTGCGGAATACAGAGGGCAAAAGGGAAAGATGCCGCCTTCGCAAACCTTCTCGAAGACTGGTATGAAACGCAGGTAAAACCTGCCTTTGACGGACGGGTTCTTTCCGTTGATCTGGCCGTCTCGGAGCACTGCAGCAACTTCATGCGTGAACGGACACGGGGTTTGGCGGATGCGCTGATTGCCACCACCGCCTGTGTGAACAACTTGACCTTGGCTACCCGCATTACGGCTGATTTTGCCGATTGCGGCATCAGGTTGGTGAACCCTTGGAGCGCGGCCTTATCCGGCCCGCTTGATGAGTTGCCCTGTTTTGTTCCTTGATTCTTAATAAAGTGCCCCACTATCTTCTTCTTTTTATGGGTGACCAAGCTTTCAACCCAATCCTTGTTACACGTTCCACCTGCCGGATTTGCGGCTCCTAGGCCCTGACTCCCGTGGTCAGCCTGGGTGACCAGTTCATTGGAGGTGTTCTGGCCAGCGAAGATGGCAGCGCCTTTATCAAGCGGAAGGTTCCCTTGAATATGGTTCGTTGTGATCCTGGCAGGGATGAGAACGCCTGCGGGCTGGTACAGATGAAGCACATTGTTCCCCCCAAGGTTCTTTACCACAAATACTATTACCAGTCCGGCATTAACCAATCCATGCGCGATAATTTGTCCGGCATTGCCGCGCTGGCCGAAGCCTCCATTGCCCTCCAGCCCAGTGATATCGTCTTGGATATTGGCTGCAATGATGGAACTCTGCTTTCCTCTTACAAAACAAAAGGCCTGAGGCTGCTGGGCATCGATCCCTCCGACGTGGCCCTGATGGCCCGCGAAAAAGGGTTCCAAGTTGTGAACGATTTCTTCTCTGCCCGCGCTTTCAAAACGGCGTATGCCAAAGAAAAAGCCCCTGTCATCACGGGCATCTCCATATTCTATGACCTGGAAGATCCTCATGCTTTCGTTGCGGTATCGCAGCATCCTTGCGTGAAGACGGCATCTGGATACTGGAACAGAGTTACCTGCCGACCATGCTGTCAATGAACAGCTTTGATACCATTTGCCACGAGCACCTGGAGTATTATGCGCTGGCAGCGCTGGAACGGCTTTTCAACGATTATCACCTGGAAGTTCTGGACGTTCACCTGAACGACATGAACGGAGGCAGTTTCCGTCTGGTGGTTGGACATGCCGGCCGCCATCAGATCAAGCCGGAGTGGAATGAGCGCGTAAAGGAATTGCGCATTAGCGAATTCGAGTTGGCCCTGGACACGGACGCACCTTATGCGACCTTCCGTGACCACATCGAGACAATACGGAAAGACCTGCAGTCGTTTTTGAGGAAAGCGAAAGCGGACGGAAAACTCGTTCATGGTTATGGCGCCTCGACCAAAGGCAGCATCACCCTACAGTATTGTGGGGTTAACTCAGATCTCGTGCCCGCAATAGCCGACAGGAATCCGCGCAAATGGGGCCAATATACCATCGGCACCCACATCAAGATCATTTCTGAAGAAGAATCGCGCAGGGCGAAACCCGACTATTACCTAGTTCTACTCTGGCATTTCCTCCCCGAATTCAAAACCCGTGAAGTGGATTTCCTCAAGCGCGGCGGAAGATTCTTAGTGCCTTCGCCCACGGTCCGCCTCGGAGGGTGACGGCACCGAAGCGAGCATCGCAGGTCACCTCTTCCATTGAATGCCGGTTTTTGACGGTGTGGGCGGAAGTGCCAGCAGCAATGATTCCGGATTCAAGATTTACACTAATAGTTGACCACGCACTGATAACGGTGCCTTCCCCCACAATTGATCCCTTCAATACCGCTACTTTGGCGGCAAGTCAGACATGCTTGGCGATACTGATGCGGTCCGGCGAATTGATAATTTCAGCGTTATTGTTCATAATGGGAGGGCTGTCGGAGGTCCGCAGATCAAAGCCATAGGCAAAAACGCAGTCTCCACCGACTTCGATGCTGTTACTTCCCCCCGTTACCAGAAGGCTATTGTGGGCCAGGCGGGTTGGCCGGAGAAGGTGCTCTGGCTGGCGATCTGGATGCGACCCCGTGTTCCGTGATATTGAGATCAATCCAATCAAGTTGGCAATTTTGGCCGATGTGGATCCTGTTGTTATTGCCAGTGATCCTGATTCGGCAATGCTGAGACGGAGGCCTTCCTACACCACAACCTGGTTCTTGTCGCCGCGAAAGTAAATGGTGCAACTACGTGTTTGGGCTTGAAAATGGATTTTGTTTTTTTCCCTTTGCTGGTGAAGCGGTTGCCGTCCCAGCAGCGGGGAGGGGAAAAGGCGGAATCGCGACCAGAATGTGAGTCCCTCCTCTTCATACACCGAAGGACTAAAGAGCGAAGAGGTTTTTTTTTCATAGAGGCCTTTGTTTATGCGGAAACAGTTTTGACCTGCGCCAGATGTAGCAAGGCCAGGGTATTAAGGAGAAAATATTCTTGAGACATGGTTTTTCCGGCAAGCTCCGCTGGCGGGAGGAGTTCAACCTGGATTTCTTCCAAATCATTGTACTACGGTTCCTTGCTGCGAACGGAGCCGCTACCTTTGTAAAAATAGGCATGGCCGCAACCGTGTTGGCACGAACTCTCACCCGTTAAAGAAGCTCCCAGCCGGAAGCGGTTTGGACGGTTTCTTTCAAAACCTCCTTTTGGGCTGCCAGCAGGGAATCTGATCCTTGCTCCACCTTGCCGAGAGGAAAGGGGAGAGTCTCACTGCGTTTGCCATACTTGTATTGTCTTAAGAGGACCACGTTATCATCCCCTGTTTCCGCTTAGATTATGACGTAGCCGGCGAACCAGAGCTGATAATAATCCGGGATGATTTGTCCGCTGGGCAAATGTACCTGTTGGCGCAACACGACCATCCTGGGACGCGTGGAGAGAACCTGCATGGAATCCAAAACCTTCCAGGGAGAAACTGTTCCCGGGTTTTCAGGGTTCTCGTTCAATCCTGCGGAGAGGAGAAACGGTTTTGCCCCCGTTTAGTCCTGCGTTCTTTTCATCGATCTTTTGACGGCGTTTCATGCGGTACTTATAAAAACTTCGGATCAATTTGGAGAAAAAATCCCGGCCTTGGGGAGGGCAGGGTCGCCATTTTAAATCAGCCTCTAGACCGTGTAACTTTAAAAATTCAAGGCCGGAAGGCTTCCAGAAATAGCCCTTAATTGATTCCTGATAGGTAATTAACGGCTTACTGTCGGGCCCAAAATAGTAGTTTGTTTCCGGATTCTCTTTCGCCAATTGTTTAGCGACGTTCTCCGCTTTCCAGATGTTAAGTCCCGGAACTGCTATTTTCGCAAGATGTGATTTGCGCCACAGTGCAACGTTCAGACCTACCACCAGATTGTCTTTGGTCACCTGATTCCATAGGGAGTTTTCGACTTTTTTACCAGACTTTGTGAATTTATCAACAGCCAGGTAATCCGCGTTTAAAGTCTGAAAATGATGGAAAGTTTCCTCAACGAGTTGAGGATCGACCGGTGCGCTCAGCAAAAAATCATCCAGCAGAACAAAGACAAACTCTTCCTTCACATGAGGAAGAGCCTTGTGAAGGTTGGACGACCACTGTTCATCTCTGCCTACGGGTATGTTAATCACCCGCTCATCAAGATAGGTGTAATGATTGGTAAAAATGTAAACAGGGACGTTTACGTCCGGCCAATATTTGAACAGGAAATGAAAAAACAAAGGCCAAGTATCTTTATAGGCATCACAGGATGGAACTATGACAGCCCAGTTGGGTCGGGAAGAATTGGCTTCAGTCATGGGCGTTTTTACTCAACCACGCAGTAGCAGGTGCGGGAGGTATAGGGTAGTCGGCGCAAAGAAACATTGCGCAATCCGAGTGTTTCCATTACAGCCAAAGTTTCTCCGGGTGTTTCCGGTTCATTCAGCTCGTCAAATCCTAAAATGCTTCCTTTTATCAAACGGTTTTTGAGATTTTCTAGGCACACCTTGGTGGGCTCGTAAAGATCCATGTCAAAGTAGGCCAGGGCCACAATGGTTTCGGGATGTTTTTCAAAATAGGCCGGAAGCGTCTTGGTCGCATCACCGTCCACTAATTCAAACTTTTTAATATGAGCCAGAGGATTCTCCTGTTCGTGGAACTCCAGGATCTTTTGCAGGTAATCTTTATATCCAGGAGTTACGGAGTAGCTCCCAGGCGTCATGATGCTGCCTTTGCCGTCTTCATTGGCGGTGGAAGGGAATCCACTGAAGGTATCAAAAGCAATAATTTTGCGATGACGATGGAACGGTTCGTAAATACCCCGAAGAGCGGCAAAGGTGGCAACATTTTGTCCCCAGCGTGTTCCGAACTCCATGACCACGCCGGGAAGAGGAACAATCTGCTGGTAAATAAAATCCATGAACTTCAGTCGTGCCCAGCTTTTGGAACTCAGGAAAAGGCCCATATTGTCCATACGTTCGCCAGCAGGAATGGGACATTCTTCCAACAGTCTGGCCATGGCCTCACGGCGGCTCTTTTCTTCTGCGGAAGCAAAATTAACGACATTGTGCGGATCACTCATAGGATGACAAATATTGGTTTAAGGGAGGGGAGACCAGACAATCAGGGTGTGCCCTTCAAGGAAAAAGCTGCCGCTGAAAAGGCGTTGCTTGCGATGGATTTTCAAAAGCCCCTGTTTTTCCAGTTCTTCCAGCTTGGGCAAAAAGGCCTTCAGGTAATTCCTCTTCCGGCAATATGCTACGGAAAGCTGGTCCATCAAATCATCCGGTTCCATGATTTCGTCAATGGGTTCAAAATGAATACAAAGAGAAGGTTTTTTACGAAGCAGAAAATTAATAAAAGCTTCATGTCTGTTCCCTACCTGCTCAAGGGCTGCCACGGAATAAATAACTGAATCCGGCTCAAAATCCAGAGTCTCATCTGGCTGATAAAAATCAAAATGCCGCCCCTGAATATCCGGATCCAAACCGCGCTCTGAAACGCCGTTCAGGATATGTTGTGAAGCGGAAGTCCAATCGAGACCTACCAATTTGGCTTTGGTGTTGATTTTGCGGGCCCGCAGAAGATGGTAGCCAGGCCCGCACCCGAATTCGTAGATGGCCTTTTTATCAGTCATATATTTTTCCATGACATGCTCGACCAGGACGCAGAGGATTTTGTAGTCAAAGTCTTTGGTCAAGGGCTTAACCCAGCGACGCATCCAGCGGACCAAAAGATGTTTACCGAAATAAAGAGGAACAACCGAATCAATGGCGCCAGTTTTTAAAAGCGCTTCAAGATTTTCTCCCCACCCGCGTTCCCAGTCAACGATACGATGTTCGCCGGCTTCTTTTAAATCAGGTTTTTGCAAAGTGCGAACCACTTCAAGTATGTGGTTATCTCGTTCCTTCGTGGTGATTTCTTCGTACTGAAGGTTAAAGTCGTTTATACGTTTCGCCAGACGTTCACTGACAGGTTCACCATAAATCGATTCGATGTGTTTGGGAGTTACAGAAGAAATACTCATTTACGGATATTGGGATAATGGGACTCAAGCCAAGAAACGGTTTTTTGCAGGGCTTGGTCAACAGGTGTGAAGGTGAATTCAGGAAAATACTGTTTCAGTTTCGAAACATCTGAAGGCTTGCGGAATTGTCCATCCGGCTTGTCCGTCTGCCAGACCACGTCCCCCTTGAAATCCATTTTGGCGACGATCAATTCAACAAGTTCACGAATGCTAATTTCATGACCGGAAGAAAAAATGATGGCTTCTTTTTCGTGATAATTTTCCAAAGCCCAGACCGCGAGAAGCGCGATGTCTTCTGCAAAGACAAATTCCCGCAGAGGCTTGCCGGATCCCCAAACGGAAAGTTCTCCACCTTCTTTTTTCCTGAGGTAACAGCGGTGAATCAACGAAGGCATGACATGTCCGCCTTCCAGACTGAAATCATCATGCGGCCCAAACATATTGGTTGGGATGGCTACGATGTAGTCACAGCCCCATTCCATTCGGTATGCGGCGCTCTGGACTTCGAGCATACGTTTGGCGTAGGCATATCCAAAGTTTGAAGGATGAGGAGGCCCATCATGCAAGTTGCATTCTTTCAGCGGATATTTTATTTTGTCCGGGAAAACGCAGGTGGACATGAAAGAAATCAAGCGTTTAACCCCGGAGAGTCTAGCGGCTTCCAAGACGTTCAGGTTTATCAGGATATTGTTCCGGAAATATTCTCCAGAGTGAATACTGTTACTGCCCAGTCCACCAACGACGGCCGCGCAGTGGATGACTTTCTCTGGCTGATACTTTTTGAAGAGAGCATTGGTGGCTTCAAAATTGGTAAGATCCCCATCTGCTCTCGTTAAAAATACGGCATCCTGATCCGCGAGAACGTTACGGAGGGCATTTCCAAGCATACCCGCGCCACCCGTGATCAGATATTTTGCCATAATGAAAATTTTTATCTACCTACTTCAGAAGCAATTGCTTAAGCCAATCGATCGTTTTATGAAGACCATGATCAAAGTCAATGTATTTGATTGGGCCAAATTCCATTTCATAGCGTGAAAGATCCAGTCCCACAGATGCCGGAGCACCTGCCAGAAATTCCTGCGTTTCCGGCATGATTACGGGAACATTTAGATAAAGGCCTATTTTTTCAGCCACCTGTTTAATGCTAAGAGTTCCCGTGCCGCCCACATTGTAAATGTCTTCTTTCCCCTCCATGAGAATTTTTAACATCATCCGCACGGCGTCTGCTCCGTAGCAGTAGGTTCTCAGCGCAGCTCCCTGATCCATCATGCGGATACCATGTTCCTTCAGGCCGCGCTCAATGAAGGAATACAAGACACGCTTGTCCCCCAGGCGAACTCCGGGGCCGTAAGCCAAGGCCAGACGTGCAGATTTTGCGTTGATCCCTCCTTGGCGGACAGCGCAGACAATGGCTTCCCCGCAGCGTTTGGCTTCGATGTAGCAGGCTCTGGGATGGTTGGTGTTGGTGGAGCCGATCTGGTCTTCACGGCATAAATTTTCCGGGGGCAATCCTATATACAATTCGCTGGTGCTTACAAAAAGGAAATGTCCCTGTGGAGCCAGTTTCTCCAACAAAACCATGGTTGCCTCTGTATTAAGACGGATGGTTTTAAGAGGCTTTTCAAGAAAACGGCCAGGCTGACCATAGCCGGCGGCATGGATGATGATATCAGCAGAGGGTAACTGTTGGAGGAATTCCTGATTGCAGAGATCGCCCTGCAGCAGGTTGAACCGGGGATGCGTGGCCCAGGACTTCAGATAAAGTTCAGGCTCACTCAAATGGGTGGCGGTGACTTCGAAGTCGGCTCCGGATTCCAAGAGATGATGGAATGCGGCAAGCATTTGCACACCCACAACTCCTGACGCTCCGGTCAAAAGAATTTTTTTACCTTGCAGCAGTCCTGTGGGAACTCCTTCCAGAACCAGGGAGACATCCTGTTTCAAGAGTTGATCAAGCACGGGACAGTTCCTCGATTTGATGTCTGATATTTTCCACGGTAAATCCACAATCCGCATCATGGAGATCGGCGTGACCGTAATTTCTTAAAAACTTACGCGGAACTCCAAGAGAAGAAAGGCGAATGAACCGGCCGCTCATGGCCTCCATGATTTCAGACGCCAAAGTCCCCTGATAAAAGGGTTCTACGCAGAGAATGCGGCCGGAAGAGCAGTTTTGGGCAAGAGTTTCGCGGTCAAAGGGAAGGACGGTGGTGTAGTAAAGCACCGTGGCGTCAGTTCCTTCCACGGCTTTGAGGACTTTATCCAAAAGGACTCCGACCGCAATAATGGTGACACCCGTGCCTTGTTTGAGAACTTGGGCGCGTCCAAATCGGACGTCCTGAGCTTTGCTGTTGCTGCGTTCTGAAAGTCGATAATACGTGGGTTGACCGTCCGCGTATGCTTCCTGAAACAACACATCATACTCGTGAGGATGTCCGGGCACGACAACCTCCATGCCTGGAATGGTGGCTAAAATCCCGACATCCCCGGGGCAATGATGGGTGCAGCCTAAAGAAGCATAATCGTAGGATGCGCCGACTGAAACGAAGTTGCCTCCCTGCTTTTGGTATCCGAAGTCCACTTTGATCTGCTCAAAGGCACGCTCCACGACGAAAGGGGCGATGCTGTGAAACAAAGGAATAAAACCTTCTTTGGCAAGTCCGGCAGCAACACTTACTGTGGCTTGTTCTAGAATGCCGATATTCAAAACGCGTTCTGGATATTTTTGAAGGCTACGCCGGAAGGCGAAGACGCCGATATCTCCGAGCAGAATAAAAAGGCGGGGATCACTTTCCAACAACCGCTCCGAAGTGACGACAAATTGTTTTCTCATGTGACCTGTTCAAGAATGGAATCCAACTCTTCTTTCGTTGGGGCTTTGTGGTGCCAGGCAGGATTTCCTTCCATTTCCTTACAGCCTTTGCCCTTGATCGTGTTGGCTATGAGAACGGTTGGGTTTTTATCGGAAGGTATCAGTAAGGCTGACTTGAGTTGAATATGGTCATGGCCATCAACCACCAAAACGTTCCAGCCGAAGGAGCGGAACTTCGCTTCGAGGTCCCCCAGGCCAAGGGCTCTGTCTCCGGAGTGGTTGAAATCCACAATGCAAGTGAGCCGGGACAATTGATGATGGGCGGCCAGAAGGGCAGACTCCCAAATGGTTCCCTCATTACATTCCCCATCTCCGATCAGGCAATAGACATGCGAATCAGATTTTTTGGCCTTTAAGGCCAAGGCGCGGCCTACCGCCATGGGCATGCCATGGCCAAGGGATCCGGTTGATGCTTCCACTCCGGGGACTTTGAGGGAATCCGGATGCCCGCCCAGACGGCTTGCATTCGAAGCGAAGGAAGTGAGCTCATCCAAGGGGAAATACCCGTGGGCACCCAGAATGGCGTAAAGACCAAGCGATGCATGGCCTTTGCTCAGGACAAAACGATCCCGTGATTCGTCATCAGGACGGGCTGGATCATGGCGAAGGACCTGGCCATAAAGAACCCAGAGGATGTCCAGAATGGAAAAAGCGCTGGCTATATGGCCTTCTCCTGCCAATGTGGCTGCACGTATGATATGAACTCTAAGGTCTTTGGGTTGTAAGTGCATGGGTGAAGAGGTGAATTAAGCAAGGCCTCCACTCATTGTGCAATCCCTAAAATGGGATGATTCTCCTACTACCCCCCAGATGGTGGTTTTATACAAGGCGAGATTTGATGGATTGAACGTGTGGCATGTTGATCAGCCGTTGCAACTGCTCCCGGAATCTTCCAACAGGAAATACCCAGTTTCCCCTATTGTTGTCTTCATTTTCTGTGATCCCGGAATAAAGCGTAATTCCCTGGTTTCCGCAAACCTGTGCGGCCACACTCGAGTGACCGTTGCTAAATTGAGCTGTTACAGATTCTCCCGACACCAGGGAAATCAACAGGTTGTTTTTCATAAAAATGTTATTACACAAACCCTGGCCTATAGGCCCAAGGACCACAGAAGCTCCACTAAAAAGCTTTATCTGTTCAGACAGGTTGTATTTACCAAGTTGAATGACTTCTGTCTGGCCCAGGATACGACGCGTCTCTTCGACAATCTCAATCTCATTAACAAGACGCTTATCCGGAGCGTCAAGTCGGGAAATAAACAATACAGCGCCCGACTTCCCTGTTCCTACCAATTGGAGAGCGGCGTCCCGGACGGCCCGGCATAAATCCGGACGCGCCAGTGCGTGACTTCCGTAGATATGCGGGACATAGAACAGATGGCGGATGAAAAGAGTTCCGCGGGAACCCTCCAAGACCCTGCTTTTATGAAAGCCCGTCATCTCCAAATAACGGCTCTGCCAAGCCACGTGGCCAGGAGCTAACAGAATTTTGCAATCTGGATTTTCGTCGAGAATCTGCCGTCCTGCCAGGAGCCGGGGCAGATGTTGCATGAGAAAATGTCCTCGATTTTCGTGGTTTCGTCCGGTCAAGTGATACACCGGCTCGTCGATTTTTTGGGCAAATCTTTTGATGGGTCTCCGCACCTTCATGCGGTGCAACAAATGTTCGTGCGGATGGAAGGTTGGAAGAAAAAGTCGGCCATCTTCCAGAAAGATCTGGCCTGTGTCACCGACCACATAAACATTTTTCAGCCACCATCCCGAAGCGTGGTCCCACTTCAAGCGGACCGATTTCTCAGCAAGATTGTAAAAATCCGCTTCAAGGGAATTATCTAAGTCCAATTGTCCCGCCTCCTGCACGGGGACTGACTCCCGAACTCCCGCCTCAGACGGGTTCCGGGCGATTTGTAACGGGATACCCAGTCCCTTGAGAACTTGGTCGTGGGTTTCGTGGAGGATGCGCAGCGCTGAATTCATTTATATGTAGCAATCGGCTGAGGGTGTCCAAACGGTGAAATTGATCATCACGAATCCAGTCAACAGGAAATTAGTGGATTTCACAAATGAAAACAGACTTGCGGCAAGAGAGTGGAACGGATTTAGTAAAGGGTTGCCACCCAAATATCGTGGGCTTCAGGGAGTTTTTTTTGAAACTACTATTTATAGTCGAGAGTATTCAATTTTTCCGTGATCTGTTTCGCAGTGATGTTCTTCAACGTTTGTTGGAAGACCCTGAAAATCGGATCCTGATCGCTACAACCTATGAATCTGTGGCTATCGATGCTGAATTTTCGCACCCACGTCTGCGTGTCTATCCATTGAAACTTGTCCCCCCTTCTTTCATCAATCGGCTCACCGCACCGCTCTTAAAAGATCTTTATGCGCTGGAGCATCCTTCCGATACCTTTGCCCAACACCGTCAGACCACGGCGCAACGTTTGAATAAAAAGCAGGGTCTCCGTCTGGTTCTGGCAGGGTTTTTACATGAATGTGGCCTGCGTTCCTCCTGGCTGATAAGCATGGGGGAAGAGTTTGGGTCCGATCCACTTTTTTCAAGCCTTCTGGTCAAAGAAAAACCAGATGCGGTTCTTTTTTCAACAATGATTCCTTATAATCTGGAGTGCCTGCGTGAAACCAAGCGGCACGGCATTCCCCTGATCCTAGCAGTGACCAGCTGGGATCATCCGACTTCAAAAGGCCCCCTGACGGCCACTCCGGACGGGGCACTCGTGTGGTCCGAAGAAATGAGAAGGGAACTGGCCGTTTCACACGACCTGGGACCTGATACCATTATACCTGTCGGAGTTCTTTATTTTGAAACCTACTTCAGGAGAGAGAATCTGCTTTCCAAGGCTGAATTTTCCAGCGAACTCGGCATCGATCCAGGTGTTAAGATCATTCATTATGCCACCGGCGATAGCTCTCTCATTCGCTGTAACCAGGAGTTCATCCGCATTCTACAAAGGATTGTGGTTTCCGGTCAATTGGGCCAGCCCTGTCATTTATTGGTGCGAGTCAGTCCCAAGGACCTTTTCCACCTTTACGAGGAATTTGAAAACAGCCCGGAAACAACCGTTCAGTATCCAAAGGGAAAAGGTTCTCTTTATGGAAGCAACCAGTGGCTGCCCTCTTCCGACGAAGACTGTCATAGGGCTTCGACCATTCTACACAGTGATGTGATTCTCAGTGTTTCTTCCAGTATGGTTTTGGATGCCGTTTGTTTTGACAAACCTATTGTCAATTTGGCTTATGACGCAGGACTCCAGCTGGAGTTCTGGGATTCAGTCGACCGGTTCTATCGTTACAGCCATGCCCGACCCGTTCTTGAATCGGATTCAACCTGGGTGGTGAAGAATGAAGCTGAATTGGTGAAGGCTCTAGGGGAGGCTCTCCTTTTTCCGGAAGGCAAGAAGGAGGAAAGACGTGTTCTCCTGGAGAGGATTATCCAGTTCAATGACGGCAAAACATCCCAGCGATGGGTTGAGGCTATCAGGCAACTTTTACAACCTGCTCTTTAGCGGAAAATGTAATTCAGTTTTTTCTGCGAGTAGGGCTTCAGTTCCGGCAACTTTGCTGCAATTCTACCGCAGACACCCGGTTCTCCATAAAGGGTGGATACACCGTAGCGCCCATGCTCCAACTGTTCGCGTGCAACCTGGCTGATTTCTTGCGCCAGGGGTTCCACCCTGCGCACGGATGGCGACCATTCCCTTCCGTCTTGCCGGGAGCCAACCAGCACCACCGGAGTTCCCAAAAAAGATGTTTCACGTACAAAAGAGGACGAATTTCCGATGCAGCAGGCGGCGTTATATAGCACGGGAATATACACCTCAGGTTGGAAATTTTTGTAGGCCCGCAAAGGGAACTCATGGTTGAACTCACGGAAACGGCGGATGGCCTGGGAGACCTCACCGGCACCCGCGTCAATGTTGGGCCAGAGCAGAAGGGTCTGGATATTCAATTGCCGCACGGCCTTCAAAACTTCTTCCATTTGTTCTTCCTGATTGCCGTAGTCGGTGGTGACGGGATGAAACAGAACCTGGAGGTAGGGTCTGCTAAAATCAATTTCCGGTCCAACGCCCGTTTTTTTCAGCAGGTCCAAAGGAAGGCTCTTGTCTGCCGCATCCACAATATCACAACTGGGACAACCGAGAGGGAAAATGGTTGCGGGATCTTCGCCCATCGCTTCGATATAACGTCCGGCCCGTGCTGTAGCGGGGAAATGATAATGGGCCAGTTTGGTGATGGCATGCCGGGTGGATTCATCAATCGAGCCGGTGACTTCTCCGCCCTGGACATGGATGATGCAGATGTTCTGATAGGCGGCCGCAATGGCTGCTGCCATTGCTTCATATCGGTCGCCGATGATGAGGGCGAAATCCGGTTTGAGACGCTGGAATTCCGAGGCAAATTCAATGACTCCCAGGCCGATGGACTTGGTCATCGTGATGGGGGCGGATCCTTCCACTTCTAGGTAGACTTCGGAATCTATCGTGAAGCCGTCACGCGCCACGACATCGCGTGCGCGTCCGAAACGATCCAGCAACATGGTGCCTGCGCAGATCGTGTGCAGATGAATGTCTTTCCGGCCCACGAGTTCCTTCATTACGGGTTTGAGACGCCCGTAATTGGCCCGGTCCACCAAGACAACTGCTATTTTTTTCATGCGAGAGTGAAGACCGTAGCAAGAACCCCGGGCGTTTCAACATAGTAGCGCGCCAATTCCAGGTCCTCTGTTTCGTCAATGTTCACAAGGGGACGGTTTATGACGACAGGAAAAGTGTTGTCGCCAAAAATCTCCCCGCGCTCCAGAAGGCTTTTCTTCGTCAGAGCATAGCAGGCACCGTTGCGATAATAATAAGGGGAAAGCGATTGTCTGGTTTTGACGCCCTTCCCTTCCCCAAAGGCCAGCCAAAGTTTTTCATCCCCGATCTTCAGGAGTTTATGAGGGTGAAATTTCGTGTCGACGGGACAAACGGTGACCACCGAATCGGCTTGTTTTTGCAACAGGGTTTCCACGCACAATAAAATGTCAGAAGGGAGGCGTAGCGGGCAAGTCGGTTCGACAATCAAAAGAATATCGTAGATTTCGCCATAATGTTTTTCTGCCTGCGTCCAGACATGCTGCATGGTTTCGACCGCACCCGTTATGTCTAAACTTAAATCCGCAGGCCTAAGAAAGGGACATTCCAATCCAGCCTTACGGCCTTCCTCGGCATACCTCCCTGAATCGGTGGAGAGCAGGCGGCGGTCGATCCAGTCCAGTTCTTTGGAGCCCAGAACCGCTCCTGCCCAGGCGATCAAGCTATGTCCCCCTAGAACCTGCATGTTTTTGTTAGGGATGCCCTTGCTTCCACTGCGGGCGGGGACGACGGCAAGAATTTTTTTTCCGTCCTTCATCAGCGTGAGGCCAAAGCTGTTCCCGTGAGGGAACTTTGGCGGCAGGCTTCGATGATTCTCAGGACAGCAAGTCCGTCCTGGATGCCGCAGGAAGGTTTGATCACGGTGCCCTGTAGCATTCCCATGAATTCGTTTGCGGCTGCCAGGAACATCTCATTTCTCTCGCACTGGAACGGCGTGATCTTCCAGTTGCCTTCTCCCTGGTTGGACTGCTTCAAATGGTTTTGTTCGTAGGCCCAGACTATTGTCCCGTTTTCGCCGGTGGCAAGAATGCTGCGTTCATGCGGCCTTCCGTAAAGATCCAGATGAAGGCCGGCGCGGGTCCCATCGGAGAAAGTCGCCAGGATATCCACGTTGTCATCGGACGTAATGTTCAGATCGGAAATTTTTTCAACCTGCGCATAGACTTTTTCCGGCATGCCCAACATCCAGATCAAAAGATCTATAAAGTGGCTTTCGTCGAGAAGAGCACCCCCTCCCATATCTTTGTCTGACATGAAAAAATCCTGATAGGCCTCCCATGGATGCCAATCCGCCAGGTGGGCGCTCATGGTGAAACGGAGATGCCGGATTTTGCCAATCTCGCCGGCCAGGAGACGGCGACGGAATTCAATGACAGGAGGCCACCAGCGGTAGGTGTAGGTCAGCAACACACGGTCCTGCAGGGCTTCCAGCCCGTGCGCGGCTTCCAGGCTGATACCCAGGGGTTTTTCGCAAAGCACTTTGGCCTGTTGAGGGATTCTGGCCAGTTGAAGAGGATGGAAAGCCGGAGGCGAAGTGATCACATAACCGTCATAGGTTTGTGCATTCATGGCGGCATCCAGATCCGTGAAGCCTGATTGCACGGCGATGCTTTTTCCAGCGTCCTCTAGGCGGTCGGTTCGGGGATCGAAGAGTGAAATGCTGCAGCCCAATCCCTGGAGATTGGCGGCATGCCGTTTGCCGGCTGAGCCGGCACCGAGAACGAGAAGGTGCGGTTGAGAAGTCATCGTAAAAGCTGGGCCTGATTTCTATACACTTCCGGATCAAAACGACAGCCTACAATCAAAGGCAGGCCCGGAGCGCGCTTCCATGCTTCCAACGTTGAGCGCAATTCTTGTATGGAATCCACCCGTGCCGAGTTCAAACCGAGGCCCTCTGCTGCCCGCAGATAGTTGCGCGGCTTGAGCGAGAGGGGTGTTTCGGTAAGTCCCAATTGTTTGGCCCGGCCCATGATGCTGCCAAAATACCCGTCCTCCATGACAAGAACGCACAGCCGGGACGGATGCTCTGCGGCAAGCGCCAGTTCAGAAAAATAACTGCGCAATCCTCCGTCACCTATCCACAGGAGGACGGGCCTTTCCTGTTGTGTTAAGGCAACGCCGAGGGCATAACCAAGGCCTGCGCCCATAAAACGTCCATTGGGTGTCCCCAGAAAATCGCGTTTGGTTCTGGAACGCAACACATGTTCCGCCACCACAGTAAAATTTCCCGTGTCAGTCACATGAACGGCGTCGGGAAGAATTTCCATCGCGACCCGCATGGAGGCCGCCGGGTTGTAGTGGTCGGTAAAAATTGTAGCGGAAGTTTTTTCAAGCGCTTCCTGAACGACATTGGCACCCCATTCGAATGTGGCAAGTTTTTGAAGCAATGAAAGAACGTCTTCGTCGGTGGCGGTGAGGTTGTTCCTTGAAGGATTGGAAGGGAAGGCCTGATCTGCGGAATCGATGAAAACTGTTTTGGCATGCGGAGCCTTGGGAGAAAGGACTTCTCCGGCATTGACTCCAAGGCAGATGACCTTGTCCGCCTGGGGGAGAATGATTTTTTCGGCAGTGATTCCACTGCCATCGCCCGTGTAGATGCCGGCAGACCAGGCACCAGACTCGTCAATTAGGCCCTTGGCCGAGACCGTGGTGAAAACAGGAATCTTGAGAAGGGCCACCTGGTTCTGCCATTTGGCGTTTCTCAGGACAGCGGATCCGGCAATCAGGATGGGTTTTCTGATTTTATCCGAAAGCACTTCCAGCAGGGGTTTCTGCAGTCTGGCAGGAAGAGAATTCTCATTCTGCCCAGCGTCCGAAAGATCAACATGGACGGGGCCGGGCAACTCCCGTGAAGCCAGATTCCAACAGTCGCTGAAAAAATCAGCCTTATCACGGAAGCCGGTGAATCCCCGCAGGAATGGTCCGGCCACTTGCTCATGAGCCAGCCATTTGTGACGACGGCCTGAAGGATCCGTAGTGGAATAGGCCTCAGAAATACCTATCATGGGATAACCCTCGTAGCTGTTGCAAAGCAGGGCAGGCACCGTGTTGATAAAGCCAGGCCCTTTAATGGAAATCGAGAGGGCCGGCTTGCTGCTGAAGCGCCCCACTGCCCCAGCCATCAGCACAGCGGTTGATTCATGGCCTGTTGCCACCAGACGTGCACCCCGCTTTTCCAGCGTGTCCATGAGCTGAAGGCTCGGGCCTCCTCCGGGAATCCCGAATACCCAGGATCCCCCGCAGGATCGGAAGCCCTCCGCAAACGTTTCAAAATTCATGATCAGGTTCTTGGGTGAAAGTGTTCATGGATGCGCCCGGCGGTGAATTTCAGGATAACCCCCAGAGCATCCGGACTGAATCCGCCGATATGTGGAGTGATGAGAACCTGGTCATGGTTTTGGGCGAATTTCCAAAGGGCGGTTTCTTTCACGTCAGGTTCGCCCTCGACCACATCGCAGCCATAACCCCCGAGTTTTCCGCAGTCCAGTGCTTCCAAGAGTGCGGTTTCATCAACGATGGAACCGCGTGACGTATTGATTAGGATCGCGCCTCGTTTGATTTTTGTGAATTCATCGTTACCCATCAGTCCCCGTGTTTCTTCGGATGCGTGAACATGAATAGAAATAAAATCGCTTTGACGAAGAACATCATCCAAAGAAAGATTGAGAACCTCTTTGGGCCATTCTTTTTGATAGGGATCATAGGCGCAGACTTTCACCCCGAAAGCCTGGGCGTATCGTGCCATCCACCCGCCGATGCGACCCAACCCAACCAAGCCCAGCGTGCGTCCCTTCAGCATCATGCCGGGAAACTGTTCACGGTCCCAAAGGCCATCTGCCACATGCCTGATCGCGGGACGGAGCTTGCGTGCCAAGGCCAGTAATAGCATCCAGCTTAGCTCGGCGGCGGGTGTTAAATTACGAAGCACTTCCGTTTGCCCTTTGAGCGTAAGCAGGGGAACATTGTTCTGCTTCAACCACGCGGCGTCAATGTGATCCGATCCGGTGGTTGCCGTGACGAACACTTTCAATAGCGGCGCTTTCTCCAGCCTTTCACGTGGGAAAGGAACCTTCATGGATGCGTCAAGAATAGCTGCTAATTGTGGCAGCGTTTTTTCTACGCAGGTGATTTCAGTGCCGGGCGAAAGAATTTCAAACCCCGAGTTTAATATCTCCTCCACAACGCTGAGGCCTTCGGAAGGTCCTAGGTATAAAACTTTTTTCATAGTTGAAGGCTGCCTGTGGTGCGGGGGGGAGGGAATTTGTGCCCGATGGCATGGCAGACATCTTCCACATGAATTTCGGAGAGGCAATCGGTGATTTTTGTTTTATCGCACATGAGGCCTTTGATTCTCTGGCAGGGGCAGTCGCGGCTTATGACCAAATGCTGGTTTCCATAGGGTCGCCAACGCTGCAATTGGGAAGGCCCGAAGAGCACCACTGCCGGAATTCCGACGGCTGCGGCCAGATGGGCAGGTGCGGAGTCCATCCCGAAGAAGAACCGGGCTCTTCTCATGAGGGCGGCCAGTTCTTTGAGGCGAAGATCTCCAAGACGGGTTGGCAGCGGCGAGTGGGCCAACTCATGAATACGGCGGGCCCGTTCCAGTTCGACCTGGCTGGGCCCGCAGGTCAGGACTGGCTGCCATCCTTGATCGTTCAGCCAGTCGATGACCGCCGCAACCCGCTCATTATGCCAGCATTTGAAAAGCCAGCGTGAGGTCGGATGCACCACCACCAGGCGGTCCGGATGAATATTATTTTCTGCAAGCCACGCAGAAATGGTTTCGTCTTCGCGGTCGGTTGAAGGAAAAGACATTACGGGTTTTTTTGGGGACACGCCCATGTCTTTAAGGAAATCGAGTTCCCATTCCACCAAGTGTCTGGTTTTGTCGGGCTTGCTTCCGTAATTTGTATAAATGTGGGGTTTGAGGAAGGATCCTGCCGTGACTTGGATGGCCCACCGTGAGGGAGCCCTGCTTAAAAGGGCATACCACATGGCGCGGTCGCTCCAGGTCAAATCCACCACCAAATCATACCCGGTTCTCATGATGTCGAATGCGAGATAAATTTCTTTCTTCACCCGGGACCAGGAACCCGTTTTTGCAGGGACTTCCAGAACTCTGCCAACACTGGTGAGGCCTGTTAGCAGCTCTGACATCCCGGCGCTTACCAACACATCCACTCTGGCTTCTGAATATTCAGAATGAAGGGCTTGGATGGCTGGTATAGAACAAATAACATCACCAAAATGTTTATTTTTGATGACCAGAATTTTGTGAATGGCATGGCGGGAAAGGGGTCTGCTCATAGCATCCAGTCGCTTCCAACGTCTTGTGTTGAGGAATTTATAATTAGAGAGAGTGGCGAAAGTTTCATCCGTAACACTGGGAAATCCTACTCGAAAGTTGAGGGAACAAGCAATACTGTTGGCGTAGGGCTTGCGGAGAATGCTCAGAACCCACCACATCATGAATAATTGAATATTTCGAAATCCCTCTTGTAATACTGCAGCAGCAACTTCAGGGATTCGGGGCTCAAGAAAGTTTCCATACGGGGGAAAGGCCATAATGGATTGAGGCGGGAGAGCGAGAGGCCTTTCCTTCCAATCGGTTTACAAATTATCTGAAAATCTTCGTTCAACTGCTCGTAACGTCCCACGAATTGGACCAGGAAGGTCCCGGCTTTGTCGTAAATCCAATCGGCCTTGGGTTACCGGACCAAAGTGGTCTTGTTGTGCTTGAGGCGACCCTCCAATAGGAGCTGGTCGCCGTTGTCAGGACTGACGTTTTTGAGGATTTCATAGTTTAGATGCATTTTTCCCGGGGTTTGTCCGGGATTGAGGGCGGAATGGTAATAGCTATGTTCCCTGCGCACGTGATGATATAGGGACAAAAAGTAATCGATGGTATGCCGTACAAGAGCGAAGGTGAAAATCTGGGAATACATTCTTTCACCCAAAGCTTTTTAAAAATACTCCGCCGAGTGATGATAGGAAGTGAAGAACCCCAACGTCGTGTAAACGCAAGTTCCCGCGCACTTGGGAACATGAACAAAGAAAAAGGAACGCGAGAAATAAATATTGGCCTGACGGGACAGAAGTTTCCGCCGCAGGAAATAGTTTCGGATTTTGTCACGCAAAAAGTTCGTGTCAAAAAAACGCGGAGATCATTAAGTGGGGTGTTATTAAGAAAGGAACTTAAATTCCCGGGAAACATCATTTAACACACTAACAAATCCAAAAAGTGTAAAACTTACATTAAATAGGTTAGGGGTGAAACACCACTTATTTGAATTGTGTGGGAATAACTGCCCCATCGGCAATCAGATGGGAAGTAATCCTACGGCCAGCAGCTACGTGACTGGGCGGCCATAACCCGTTAATTCGTACAGATTCTGGATTTGATCAACGAGGGATAAGATACTGTATTTTTGTTTGACCCGTTCCCTTCCTAGCCGGGCCTTGACTTCAAGCATGTCTGGATTTAAAAGCGCTTGGGACATGGCTTCAGCCAGTGCTTTGGGGTCTCCGGATGGAATGATAACCCCTGCTCTCCCTTCGTCCAGAGCCTGTCTGACCCCGCCCACGTCCGTAGCTATCACGGGTAGACCTGCAGCCATGGCGGATAACATCGCCAAAGCCAGCCCCTCCCAGAGGGAGGGCATAACAAACAGATCCAGTGCCACGAAAATATCCGGCAGGTTGCTGCGTTGTCCCGTCAGAATCACCTTTTCTTTGAGGCCTTGGTCGCAGATGAGTTTTTCCAGTGAAGGCCTGAGTCGGCCTTCCCCCACGATCACGGCATGCATGTTGGGATGCCTAGACCGCAGAAAAGCCATGGCTTCGATAAGATGTTTATGTCCTTTCTGTTCTTCGAGCCGTCCCACTGTTCCAATGAGGAATGCTTCGGGACCGAAGCCCAGTGCACGTCTGGCCTTCTCGCGGCCTACGGTGCTGGTTGCCGTTGTATCAATCGCGTTGGGGATTAGTATTAGTTTTCCCAACGGCACGCCATCGAGACGGCGCACATCATCCAGGACCTGCTCGGAACCGACGGTGATAAAAGACGTAGTGCGGGCGAGCCAACGATTCAAGAGATGCCTATACCAACGGGGTTTAGCGTAGCTGTTGTGGACGGAAGCGATGGCCGGGATTTTTTCTTTCTTGGCGGCAAGACGGCCATAAAGGTTAGCGTGATATAGATGAGTATGAACCAGATCCACCTTTTCCCGCCGGATCAGGTCACGCAGAAGGGAAATAATTTTCGGATCATAGCCACCCTTTTTAAGAAGGCCTAACTCATGCACTTGAATACCCATTTCCTCGATCTGTCGGCCGATCTCCTTTTTCTCGCCAATGCAGCAGACGACCGAACGATATCGAGTGGAATCCAAACGGCCCACCAGTTGCAAGAGCAGGTTTTCTGCACCCCCCATACCGAGCGAAACAAAAACATGAAGGACTGTTTTCACGAAGGACTAAAGAGAAGGAGATTTTCCCGTGCCATAGACTTCCCACATCCATTGCCAGGTTCTGTTTATGCCTCTTTCCAGTGAAACACGCGGTTTCCATTTGAGATATTTGTTGGCCTGGCTGAGATCGAGTTTGATTCGGTGAACATCGACACTCCGGGCTGGAAGATATTCGACAGTGACTGTTTTGCCCGTTGCGCGCCTTATAAGCTTGAGTAATCTTTGCAGACTGATGGCTTCACCACTGGCCAGGTTGAATGTTCTTGGCTCGCCGGCCTTGCTGCGGTAACAGCCGGCCGCCACAACCGCACTGGTTAAGTCGTCGATATGAAGATAATCGCGCACCGTGGATCCGTCGCCCCAGATTTCAATAGGTTTACCCTTCAGCACTTTTCCCAGGAAGACATTGACAGCACCCATTTCGCCAAAAGGATTCTGGCCTTCTCCATAAGCATTACTAGGGCGGAGAACGATGTAATCCAGAGCGTTCAGGCGATGATACAATTTAAGATAATATTCCACCGTCAATTTGCCAATGCCATAGGCGTTGATCGGATCGGTAAAATGATTTTCCTTAACCGGATGTGCGCTGGATTCGCCGTAAACGGCGCCACCGCTGGAAATGAAAACAATGCGGAAATCATACTTCTCCCGGCGGTATTCTTCCAAAAACTTGAGGGCGGGTTCAACATTGTCCAAAAAGTCTGCCAGGGGATCGCGATTGGCCGAAGCGGGTTTGGTTGACCAGGCGAGATAATAAAGAGACGAGGCCTTGGCCAGCGACTTGGAAAGAAAGCGCTTTTCTTTTCCCCACTTTACCTGAACAAAGGGAAACGCCCTGTTGGAGGGCGGGACCACATCCAAAATAACAGGGCTTTCCCCTGCTGCCTTCAGTGCCCGGCAAAGAGCCTGCCCGATGAAGCCGCTGCCTCCGAGAACGAGGGATTTCTTCTTCATGGAGATGTGCTGTTCTCCAGATCGTCCCAAGAAAGAAAAGCGCCCTTTTTGACCGGCACCCGGATCATACGACCGCTGATTTCGCCAGCCTTGGAGACAGGGATGCCCCGGCCGGGCTTGCGCGAAGTCAGGTCTGTCACCCGGATAACCTGACCTGCCGCCAGGTCATTCTGTGCCACCAAACTTTGGCCGAACATTTCACGGAGTGGTTTGAAGGTTTCTGCCGCCAGATCCTTTTCCACAGGATGGGAAAGCATTGCTTCGACAAAACGGACTCCCCGGACCAGTTCGGCAAATTCAGCTGTGGTGACCGAGGCGGGAACATCGGGCCCGAACATATCGCGGCTCATGGTGACATGGACTTCCAGAAACTTGGCTCCTTGTGTTGCCGCTGCGAGGCAAGGAAAAATGGTTCCAGAGTGATCCGACAACCCGACGGGACAGCTATACCGCTTGTGGTAGTCAGCCAAGAGGTTGAGACCGATTTTTTCCGCAGGACATGGATAAGCCGTGGTGCATTGCATGACGGCAAAGGGGACAAGACCGGCTTTGACTTTTTCCACGCAAAGATCCAGTTCCCGGAAATAACTCATACCACTGGAAAGCAGTACAGGTTTTTTGGTTTTTAAAATGAAGTCGAGCAACAAAACATTCAAAACTTCGCCGGAAGCAATTTTCCAGAATGTCATGTTAAGCCGCTCCAAGAGGTCGGCCGCTGCGACGGAAAAGGGGGAGCTGATAAAAGTAAGGCCCATTTCTTCGGCGTGCTGTTTCAATCCCGCCCATTGATCCGCGCTGAACTCCATACGCCTCCAATAGTCGTAGCGACTTTGATCCTGGCGGCTGAACTTGACCCGCCAAGGTTCGTCGGCCGAGCTTTCCTCGTCGGCAATGTGGGTCTGGAATTTAACTGCATCTGCTCCGGCCGTGGCGATGGCATCGATGTAGGCGTGGGCAAGACCCAGGCTGCCGTCGTGGGCCTGGGCCACTTCGCCGATGACGAAAGCCGGGGCCTGTGGATCCTTCCAGTGTGTGTGTATGTCCCGAATTTTTTTCATGATTGCTTCAGGCGCGGAAAACTTTTTTGCCGTCGGGCTTCAACACATTGCGGGTATCAACGACCAGTTTGGACCATTTTTTAATTTTCGCATAATCGATCTGACTATGATTGGTGCAAACCAGCACGAGGTCGGCCTTGGAAAAAGTGGCCTCCGCAAAGGGTTTGCTGCGTTTGGTCTTAAGTTTCGGAAAATGCCTGTCACCGGAAAAAACAGGAATGTAGGGATCGTGGTAATCGATCACACAGCCCTGGCGTTCTAGAATATCCATGAGCTTGAGGGCCGGCGATTCGCGCAGGTCATCGACATCTTTCTTGTAGGCCAGGCCGAGGATGAGGATGCGTGACTTTCTGAGCGCTTTCCCTTTTTTCCCCAAGGCATCCTGAACTTTGCTGACCACGAAGAAAGGCATCTGGGTGTTTATTTCCCCAGCCAGTTCGATGAATTTGGTGGAAAGATCAAACTCGCGCGCCTTCCACGTCAGATAAAAGGGATCGATGGGGATGCAATGTCCTCCCAGTCCGGGTCCTGGGTAAAAAGGCATAAATCCGAAAGGCTTGGTTTTGGCAGCGTCCACCACCTCCCAGACGTCGATGCCCATGCGGTCGAAAACGATTTTCAGCTCGTTGACGAGGGCAATATTAACGGCCCGGAAAATATTTTCCAGGAGTTTGGCAGCCTCGGCCGTTTCCATGCTGCTGACGGGTACGACCTTCTGGATGACCCGACTGTAAAGGCTCACGGCCCGCTTGAGGCTTTCAGGATCGGCTCCTCCCACTAATTTTGGGATGCTGGCGGTTGAGAATTTGGCATTGTTGGGATCTTCGCGTTCCGGGCTGTAGGCCAGGAAAAAATCACGGCCAAGCTTCCACCCCTTTTTTTCGAAAAAAGGTGCGACCACTTCACCAGTGGTTCCCGGATAGGTGGTGGATTCCAACACCACCAGCACGCCGTGTTTGGCATGGTCGGCCACTTTTTGGGAGGCTTGGCGGATGTATTCTAGGTCAGGCTCACGCTGTTTGGTTAGGGGGGTCGGAACACAAAGAATGACCGCATCGGCCTTGGACAAGTCTTTGGGACTGCAGGTGGGCAGAAAAAAACCGCTTTTAACGGCCTCTTTGATGTGGGCCGGATTCACATGGCGGATGGGGGATTTTCCGGATTTGAGAATCTGAACTCGTTTGGAGTCTTCGTCGTAGCCGATGACCCGCAATTTTTGCCCGGAAAAAAGAAGTGAAAGAGGAAGCCCCACGTAGCCCAGTCCCACTACTGCCACGGTTTGTGGGGATACTTTTTCTTCAAATGTCGATTTTGCCATAAAAGATTAATATGCCCTTGTTGGGTAGGGTAAATCAATGTTCTTTCCTTTTTGTGATTTCCAGAACTTTTGGCAGGAGTTTTTCGGCCAGGACGCGGTGACCGGACTTTCTGAGGTGGGCTCCGTCACTGAAGAACTCGCCGGCTTCAAGAAGCGAGAAGGTTTCTTTCATGCTAACAAAGGGAATACTCGGTTGCTGACGTCGAATAAAATCTGTTAGATGGTGGTCTTCGAGTTCCCGGCCTTTTTCATAGCCGCACTGCACAACAACAATCACCGGATACTTTTTTTGATGCAGCATTTCCAGCGTTGAGCCGGTCTTTTCGCGAACCCTGATCATCCATTGATCCATGAGCCCTTTGTTTTGTTGTGACGTCAATTCTGCGTCCGCGTCGCCGACACTTTGCTGTTCTCTGATGGACTGAGGGAGCCAAAACCAAAATATTTTTTCGGTTTTGAGTTCGTACAGTCTGGCAATCAACCGGCTTTTAATCAGCCAGTGGGCTGGGTGCCAGGAACTGAAATCCGCAGCGCGCCTGGATTCACGCTCATCTTCAAATTCATTGGAGTAGTTGAGGTGAAGAATGATCAGATCCGGGTTGTAGTCGAGTGCCTGGTCGATGATAATCCGGGAACGACGCACCCCATTTCCGGCGATGGCCAGGTTGAGGACTTCGGCTGAAAGCCCCTTTTCCTTTAACATAGCCTGCAGTTGCCATGCGTAGGCGGCCTCCAGGCTGGGGCCTCTTGGAACCGAATCCCCAATCACAAAGACGCGCAGGTTTTCCGCAGGCTTTGGCATTTGGAAGGCTTGGGGGCGGAAGCGGCGGCCTCCGGCCCTCACCAGATTGACGGTGCCATCATTTTCCTCAACGAATCCTGCCGTGGGGTGATAACCATACTCAAAACGGCCCGACATATTTTCTGCGAAAAAGATACG
>ENA-ORBV01002024-ORBV01002024.1-microbial-mat-metagenome-genome-assembly--contig:-NODE-2024-length-43659-cov-6.171355_pt1 | contig 43659 bp, 40 predicted proteins | sample MGYA00237777_ERZ505514 | MGnify/ENA primary metagenome ERZ505514 (study PRJEB26160, sample SAMN06269048) | microbial mat metagenome | isolation source: Oligotrophic lake microbial mat | place... | reverse complement strand
GTTGAAGCCACGTGTTGCCCGCCGATATCCTGGGCGAGAGCCCAGACGGCGGGGCCCATGCTGTCGGTGGCGAAGGCGACGATGAAGGCGGCGGCCGAGATGGCGACCGGCGAAGGCAGCAGTGGGCAGACCAAGTAGGCGGCGACGGCAACCGAACTACCCGTAAGGAACGGCAGCCGTCGGCCCCATTTGCGGCCATATTGGCGCGTCAGAAAGTCGCACCACCAGCCGCCGAAGAGCATGCCGCCTAAGCCGCCCAACAGCGCGATCGACACATAGCGATTGGCCGTCACGCGATCCAACCCGCGGACCTCCTGTAGATACGTCGGCAGCCAGGTGATCAGAAATGCCCAGCCGATATTCATGCCGATGGTGCCCAGGTTTAAGAACCAGAGGCCGCGGTGACGGATGAGGGCCATCCACGGCGCTTTCTCGATAGGCTTCTCCGGCGGCGCACCGGCCAGCACCAGGTCGCGTTCTGCGGCGTTGGCCCAAGGGTGCGTCGCGGGATTGTCGCGGAAGATCAACTGCGTCGCGAAAGCCAACCCCAAGCCGATCGCGCCGTAGATCCACAGCACTGGCCGCCAGGAGCCCAGCATCACGATGGCACTGGCGGTGAGCCACGGGGCCAAAGAATTCCCGATGCGGCCACCGAAGGCCACCACGCTGTTGGCACGGCCGCGTTGGACTACGGGGAACCAACGAGTCACCAGCAGCGCGCTCGCTGGGTAAGCACCTGCCTCCGCGAGTCCGCAGGCCGCGCGCACCACGATCAGCGAAAGCAGCCCCCCCACAAAGCCGGTCAGCGCCGTGCACATCGACCACACCAGGATGTACATCACCAGCATGCGCCGCGGCCCGAAGCGATCGGCCAGATAGCCGGCCGGGGTTTGGCCCAGCGCGTAGGCGAGAAAGAAGATGGCGAGCACGTTGCCCACTTGCTCCTTGCCCAGGCCGAGTTCCTGTTGGAAGCTCGCTGATTGCACGACGGCGCTCATGCAGGTACGGTCAAGATACAGGAGAAAGGCGTTGGCCGTGGCGACGCCCAGCACCGCATAGCGAACGCCGGTCGGCTTCACTTCAGATGCTCGCGCAGGAAGCGCAGGAAGTTGCCTTCGTAGATGCCTTCGATGTCGGCGGGCGAATAGCCACGCTTGGCGAGGGGGCCGGCGAGCGTCACCAGGTCGGCGATGCTATCCAGGTCCATCGGCGTTTGCTCAGTGCCGTAGCCGCCGTCGAGGTCGGTGCCGATTCCGACGTGGCGGGCGTTGCCGGCGATTTGGCAAATATGGTCAATGTGCTCGCAGATCTTCTCCATCTTGAGGCCGAAGTTGTGCGGCGTGGAGCGCTTGTGGGTCCAGCCGTGCACCATCATGATGGCGTCGAAAGCCATGCCGATGACAGCGCCGCGTTCGACGAGGGCCTTGATCTGGTCGTCGGCGAGTTGCCGGTTCCAGTCGGCGAGGACGCGGCAGTTGTGATGACTCGCCCACACTGGCCCATGGAAGCGGCCCAGGGCATCCCAGAAGCTCTCGTCGCAAAGATGGGTGACATCGAGGATGATGCCGAGGCGGTCCATCTCTTTCACTAGCTCCTGGCCTTTGGCGGTGAGCGGGCCTTCGTCGTCGGTGCCGTGGCCGTAGATTCCGGGGCCATAGTGGACAGGGCCCATGGCGATCAGGCCATCGGCGCGCGTCTTTTCGAGATGCCGCCAGCTCAGGATGGAGTCTGCGCCTTCCAGGCTCAGCAGGTAGCCGATCGGCAGCTTCTCGGTCACCGTCGCTTCGCGCCAAAGCTTGGCGTGCGCCTCCACTTCGGGCCAGGTGCGCAGTTGGACGAGCTCGCCGGCATCCTCCATCGTGCGATACCACGCGAGTTGACCCTGGGTTTGCGCCCACGCCTGTTCGGGGCTGCGCCAGCCGGGTAAGGTGCTGAAGCGCCCGGAATAGCGCGCAATCTGGGTCGCTACGCAAAGGCCAATCCGCCCGCGACGCATCTCGGGCAGGCAGACCGTGTTGCGCGTCCGGTCCGCCAGATCCTTCATGCCGAGTTCGCGGCGGCGGATCTCCACTTGCGGCAGGCGGATGTCGCGATTCCACTCCATGGCGTTCATGGACAGGTCAAGGTGCGCGTCGAAAATCAGGGGGACATTCGGCATGATTAGCGTAATGCTACCAGCAAAGAGCCGGACCAGCGCAAGAGGGCGACTTTGGCCCGCTCAAGCTGTGTCTGCGAGTCGTAGTAAGTGAGCCAGCGCTCGCCTTCCGCGAAGCGCGCCTGCTCCACTTCGGCCATCGTGGCGCGGCCGCTCTCCTGCCGCGCCAGCGTCACGGCGACGTTCTCGCGCTGCACTTCGAGTTCGAGCCGCGTGAGTTCGCGCGCGCGTTCCGCATTGGTGACGGCCTGGAAGGCGCGCTGTGTTTCGTAACTGGTGCGATTGCGCACGCGGCCCACCTCGGTGCGCAAGCGGCTGATCTCGGCCAGTGCGGTGGCGGACGCCGCGCCAGGTGCCGTGCCCCCTAGCACCGGTAGTTGGAACGACATGCCGACCTGGCCATTGTTGGCTTGGAAGCGGTTGAAGTACTGGTCGAAGTTGTTGAAGCGCGCGAAGAGGTTGTATTGCGCCACGAGCTCGATCTTCGGCAGGCGCGCCGCCCGCTCGGTTTGCAGGCTGAAGCCTTGCGCCAGCATGATCGATTGCAGGCGCTTCAACTCATTCGAATTGTCGAGCGCCATCCGCACGGCGGCGGCTTCGCTATCGGGCAAGCCGATGAGCGGGGCAAGTTCGGCACTGGTCTCCACGCGGTCGTCCGCGCTGCCGCCGATCAAGAGCGAAAGCTGCGTTTGGGCGAAACGGGCGTCGCTTTCGAGTAAACGGGCGCGCTCCCGGGCGCGTTCGCGTTCTAGCTCGGCCTTCATTTCGTCGAGGCGGATGGCGCGGCCTTCGGTGACTCGGACCTTGGTCGCTTCCACCACCTGCGTCAGGGCGTCGATCTGCTTGGCGGCGACGCGGGCGAGTCGCGAGGCCCGGTCAGCGTCAAGGTAAGCCATCGCCACGCGCTCCGCCACCTCTTCGCGTTTTCCCTCCGAGCCAATGCGGGCCGTGCGGGCATTCTCGCGCTCTTCGGCCACCTTGAGGCTCTTGGTTTTGTCGAAGATGGAGGCGGCCGCGCGCGCTTGAATGAGCGAAGGCGCCGAACCGTCGATGCTCATCGGGAAGCCGTAGGTGTAGGCGAGTCCGCTGCCGACGTAGAGCTTCGGGATAAAGGGGTCGCGCGCGGCGCGGACGGCCTGGTTGGCTTTCACTTCGTCGAGCCGGGCCAAAATAATGTCAGGGCTTTGCTCGAGCGCCAAGTCGACGGCCTGTTTCAAGGTCAACGTGCGCGTTTCCGCCCCAAGAGAAATTGCCGTAAAGAACCACAAGAGTCGCATCAATTCTGAGCGTACCGCGGTATGATGAGGCCCATGGTAAATCTACTGCTAGGCTGGCTGGCCAGCGCCCTCAGCCTTTTAATCGTGGCCTACTTCGTGCCGGGCTTTCACGTGAACACTTTTGTCATCGCTTTGATCGCCGCCGTGGTCATCGGATTAGTAAACGGGACGCTCGGTCTTGTCGTGAGGTTGTTAACTTTTCCGCTGCGGTTGTTAACTCTGGGACTGCTGTCGCTGGTGATCAACGCCGTTATGATCTGGATCGCCAGCTACTTTGTCGATGGCTTCCGGATTGATAACTTTGTTACTGCGCTGATTGGCTCCGTATGCTTAAGTATTGTTAATTGGGGTTTGCGTCTCGTGCTTAAGAGCGACAAAGAGTAGCGTTAACCCGAATTCATGTAAATGTAGATGAGTAGCTGATACGATCGAGTATGCAGCTCTCGCGGGTCACCACCCTATTCATTGCCTCCTCTCTTCTCCTCTACGCGCAATCCGAAATCGGCAGCGCTTCTCTCTCCGGCACGGTTACCGATCCCAGTAACGCGCTCGTCACGGGCGCGAAAATTACGGTGGCCAATGTCGCCACTGGCTTAACGCGGTCACTCACCACCACCGGCGCGGGGTTCTTTAACTTCGTGCGGCTCCCCGTCGGCAACTACAGCGTGGAAGTGCAGCAAACCGGCTTCACTCCGCTGAGGATCGAAAGCCTGCCCCTCACCGTCGGCGGACAAACCAACCTGGACCTGAAGCTCCAAGTTACTTCGGCCTCCACTTCGATGAATATCACCACCGATCTGCCGCTCGTCGAAACCACGCGCGCCCATACCGCAACGGCAGTAAATGAAAAGGCCGTCCGCGACTTGCCGATTAATGGGCGTAACTTCCTCGATTTCACGGTCCTTACGCCGGGCGTCGTCCGCGACCCCCGCGGCGGCGACCTCAGCTTCGGCGGCCAACGCGGTACCGCGAATTCCTTACTCATCGACGGCGGCGACTCGAATAACTTGTTCTTCGGCCAATCTTCGGGTCGCGCCGGCACCCGCAACCCGTACACGTTTTCGCAGGACGCGGTGCAGGAGTTCCAGGTGAACACCAACGGTTATGCACCGGAAATCGGGCGCGCCGGCGGCGGCGTCATCAACGTCGTCACCAAAAGCGGCACCAATGCTTTGCACGGCACGGCCTTCTGGTTTTTCCGCGATAAGGCGATGAACGCCAATACCTTCTTCAATAACTCGGTCGGCCGCGTGCGCCAACCCTATCACTTCAACCAATTCGGCGGCAACCTGGGTGGGCCCATCAAGAAGGACAAGCTATTCTTCTTCTATAACTACGATGGCCAGCGCAACACTCTGCCCAACCCCATCTTTTTTCCGCCGAACGTAACCATTCCGAACGACGCCGTTTCGCAGCAGACCCTGCAGGAGCTAACGCGGTTCCAAACTCCCTACACCACGGGTCTCGTGAACAACATTCACACGGTGAAGATCGACTATAACTTCTCCGCAACGCAGCTTTTCAATGTGCGATATAACTTACATCGCTTCACGGGGCGCAACTTTGAGAATGCCGGCAATCAATCGGCGGCGGAGCGGACCGGTAACTCAAAGAACACCACCGATAACCTCGCCGTCAATTACACCAAAATCTTCGGCGGCACGACGGTTTGGGATTCGCGCTTTATCTATCTGCGCGACGATGCCCCCGGCGAGGCGAACTCCACCAACCCCGAGGCGCAGATCCGGCAGGGCGGCAATCTACTGCTGGCGATCGGCCGCAATAGCTTCTCGCCGCGCTATACCAATTCGAAGAAGTATCAGATCATCAATGCGGTTTCGCTGACGCGGGGCAAGCATAGCTACAAAATGGGAGGCGATCTGAACTTCGAGCGGATCACCAATTTTTTCCCAGGCAATTTCAGCGGCGCATTTATCTTCGATAGCCTGATCGACTTTGCCAATCGCCGCCCTTCCTCCTTTACGCAGGGCTTTGCCGGTGCCGGGACGAATGGGGCGACTACTTTTCCGAACGCTAATGAATTCGCGTTCTTCGCTCAGGACCAATGGCGCGTCACTGACCGCTTGACGCTGACTTACGGAGGCCGGTATGACCTCTTTGTTTACGCCCAAAACCCGGTGAAGAACCTGGATGCCGGCCTCGCAGCGGCGAGGCTCGATACTTCGCGCTTTAACCGCGACACCAATAATCTAGCCGGCCGCTTCGGCTTTGCTTATCGCCTGGACAAAGAAGGCAAGCACGTCCTCCGCGGTGGGTATGGCATGTTCTACGGCCGTACGGCGTCGATCCTGGTGGGCACGACGCATTCGCAGAATGGGATTCAGGTGCAGACCTACTCCTTAAACGGCGGCAATCCGGCCCAGGCCGCCGTCATTCCCCGCTACCCGGCCGTCCTCACCGCACCGCCCACCTTACAGCGGACGCCTGATATCTATGTGATGGCACCTGACTATGTTCAACCGTTGAGTCATCAGAGTAACTTCAATTACGAGTTACAAGTGAGCCCGGATACGTCGATCACTTTAGGTTATCTCGGGGTGCGCGGCGTCCACCTGACGCGCGCCCGCGACATTAACCATTTTCCGCTGGAGTTCACGACGGCTACCTTCACCAACGGCACCGGCCCCTTCCAACTTGGCCGTCGCCCGAACACGCGCCCCAACCCGAATTTCGGCCGCATCACTTTGAACGATTCCGGCGGCGACTCGCTCTATCACGCCGGCTTCATCCAGATCACCAAACGCTACGCGCAGAACTTCCAGTTCCTGGCCAGTTACACCTGGTCGAAAGTGATCGACACCTTGCCCGACCAGACCTCGGTCGTCCCCAACAATGGCGGCGACGACGCCAAGGTGGCCTTCGATACCCTGCTCCCCAACCAGGACCGCGCCCTCGGCGACGCCCACATCCCCTTCCGCTTTGTCCTCTCGGGCGTGTGGGATTTGAACTACTTCAAGTCCGCCGGCCCGGCGATGAAGTACATCCTGGGTGGCTGGCAGCTCTCGGCCATCTCCACTTCGCAGTCGGGTCGTTACTTTACCGCCCGCTCGAACCTCGACCTCAACAACGACGGCAACCGCTTCAGCGATCGCTCGCCCGGCTTCGGCCGCAACACCATCGAAGGCCCGGGCCTGTTCTCGGTCGATATGCGGGTTTCGAAGGACATTCCGCTCGCCGGTGAGCGCATCAAGCTGCGCCTGATGGGTGAGGCCTTCAACACCTTCAACCACACCAACTTCAGCGCCCTGCAATTGGTGCCCTATAACTACAACGTGGCGACGCGAATCTTCACGCCCACCATCAATTTCCAAGCGCCCAACAATACCTCCGACCCGCGCATTCTGCAGGTCGCCGCTCGTATTACCTTCTAAGAATGCTCTCTATTGAACCTTCGGCGTGGCTCACCATGGTGCGCCACGCCGAAGCCACGTATCCCCGCGAATGCTGCGGCGTCATGCTCGGTAAGGTATTGGGTGACGACAAGCGCGTCACCATCGCCCACGCCCTCGACAATGCCTACGAAGGCAATCAAGATGACCGTTACGAAATCCGGCCCCTCGACCTGCTGCGCGTCGAGCGCGAAGCCCGCGAACAAAAGCTCTCCGTCATCGGCATCTTCCACTCTCACCCCGACTGCGACGCCTACTTCTCCAAAACCGACCTCGAACATAGCTGCCCCTGGTACAGCTTCGTCGTGCTGAGCGTGCAAAAAGGCCGCTACCACCACGCCAACAGCTTCCTGCCGGACGCCGACCAAACCTTCGCCACGCCCGAAGGACTTACAATGTTAAACGAATGAACAAGCAGCAGATTCTTGGCGCGATGCTCGAAGCTGGCATCGTCGCCGTGGTGCGGACGAATTCCGCCGAAAGCGCCATCAAGTCCATCGAAGCCATCACCCGTGGAGGCATCGTCGTCGCCGAAGTGACGATGACCGTGCCGGGCGCGCTCAAGGCCCTCGAGAAGATCGCAGACTCCTTGGGCGACCAGATCATCTTGGGCGCGGGCACCGTCCTCGACCCCGAAACGGCCCGGGCCTGCATGCTGGCCGGCGCGCAGTTCTTCGTCACGCCGGCATTAAAGCTCGCCACCATCGAGATGGCCCATCGCTACTCGAAGCCCATCTTCCCCGGCGCGCTTACGCCCACCGAAGTGCTCGCCGCTTGGGAGGCCGGCGCCGACGTGGTGAAGGTTTTCCCCTGTGGCAATATGGGCGGGCCCAAGTACATCAAGGCGCTCAAGGGGCCGTTCCCGCAGATCGAGATGGCACCCACCGGCGGCGTCAACCTCGAAACGGTTGGCGAGTTTCTGAAGGCCGGCGCCTGTGCCGTAGCCGTGGGCGGCGAATTGATTGACGCCACCACCATCCAGGCCGGCAAGTATGAGGTCTTTGAAGAGCGCGCCCGCCAATACGTGGCGGTCGTCAAACAAGCTCGTTTGGAAATGAAAGCTTAAGGTTGAATCCCTAAGCCCGCCTCACCCATCGAAGCCCAGTATGATTACCCGTAGCGCGGAAGCGCATTGGAATGGCGATGTAATGAAGGGCACCGGTACCGTCAAGCTCGGCAGCGGCGCCTATGAAGGTCAATATTCGTTCAACACCCGCTTCGCCGATGGCGTGGGGACGAATCCCGAAGAGCTGATCGCGGCGGCCCACGCCGGCTGCTTCTCCATGGCCCTTTCGGGAGTGCTCACCCGCGCCGGCACGCCACCCACCCACATCCACACCACGGCCAAGGTGTCGCTCGACAAGACGGACGCCGGCTTCGTCATCAGCAAGATCCTCCTCGTCACCGAAGGTGCCGTGCCCGGCATCGACGCCGCAGCCTTTGCCGAAGCTGCCGCCAATGCCAAGGCCGATTGCCCGGTGTCGAAGGCCCTCGCCGGCGTCCAGATTCATCTCGAAGCTACTTTCGTCCCCGCCTAAATCAACCGATGGTGGCCAGATAGTGGTGGACAAACTGCACCACCACGCTGCCCTCGCCCACGCCGCTCGCCACCCGCTTCACGCTGCCGGAGCGGGTATCGCCCGCGGCAAAGACGCCAGGAATCGACGTCTCGAGTAGGTACGGATCCCGCTTTAAGGGCCAATTGCGAGTGAGCTTGCCCTCGGCCTTCAGCGACGTCCCCGTGCGCACATAGCCATGATCATCCATACAAACCTGGCTCTTCAGCCAACCGGTGCACGGCTGCGCCCCAATGAAGATAAACAGCAGCCGAGCCGGCACGCGCCGCGTCGCTTTAATTTGCTTGTCGAGCAGCGTAATCTCTTCCAGCTGCTCCTGGCCGTGCGCCTCCACCACCTCGGTATGCGCCAGCACGTCAATATTCGGCTGGCCCTCGATCTGGTCGATCAGGTATTGGCTCATCGTCGCCGCCAAGCCTTCGCCACGCACCAACATGTGGACGCGCTTGGCGTATTGCGAGAAGTGCATCGCCGCTTGGCCGGCGCTGTTGGCCCCGCCGATCACATACACTTCCTCGTCCTGGCAACTCAGCGCTTCGGTGATCGCCGCTCCATAGTAGACACCGCTGCCTTGCAACCGCTCCATGCCAGGCACGTCCAATCGCCGCCAGGCGAGCCCCGTCGCGATCAGCACCGAGTGCGCCGCCACCTGGGCGCCATTGCTCAAGGTCACCATCTTGAAGGCGCCTTCGGTGCGCAGCTCCAAAGCCTCCTGCGGCGCCAGTATCTCGCAGCCAAATTTGCGCGCTTGCGCCACGGCCCGCCGCGAAAGGTCGCCGCCGCTCAAGCCGGCCGGAAAGCCCAGATAGTTTTCGATCCGCGAACTCAACGCCGCTTGGCCGCCGGGCGCTTCGCGGTCAACCAGCAAAGTCCGCAAGCCCTCAGACGCCGCATAGACCGCCGCGGCCAAGCCAGCCGGGCCGGCGCCCACGATCAGAAAGTCGTAGAACGTCGTATCGGCCTGCGTCTTAAAGCCGAGTTTCTCCGCCAACTCCTCCGGCGTCGGACGCTCAAGCCGCGTCCCGTCACCGAAGACAATCAGCGGCAGTTGCACCCGCTCAGAGACCAGCCCTTCTAGCAAAGGATCCTTGAGCGCCACCTCGACGTCCGTCCAGCGGAATGGCACCTGGTGGCGGCCCAGGAAGTCCTTGATGCGGTGCCCTTCCTGTGACCAACGATGGCCAATCACCTGGATGCCGCGAAAGGGCGGCTCGAAGGTGTAATGCCAGTCATCGAGTAGGTCGTCGAGCATGGGGAACAGGTGCTGCTCCGGCGGGTCCCAGGGCTTCAGCAGATAGTGATGCAAGCGAACGTCGTTGATGGCCTTGATCGCCGCATCGGTATCCGCATAGGCCGTCAACAAAACGCGCCGCGCCTCGGGATGCAACTCGCGCGCCGCGTTCAAAAACGTGACCCCATCCATCTCCGGCATGCGCTGGTCGGCCAGCAGCAATGCGACGTCTTCCTTCCGGTCGCGGATCTGCCGCAATGCCTCGAGCGCCGCCTGCCCACTATCGGCCCGCAAAATCCGGTACTCCTTCGAGTACCGCCGGCGCAAATCGCGCTCAATCCCCCGCAGCACTTCCGGGTCGTCATCCACCGTTAATAGGTAAGGTTTAGCCACTCGACTCCTTTCCAGTCTCGCAGGAACTTCGCCGCCACCGCAGCCGGGTCCTGCTTCATTTCCGTTACTTCCGCATTCATCAGCCGCATCTGCTGCGCATTAATCACGCCCGTAAGTTGATCGAGCGCCGCGCGCAAGCCTGGATGCGCCGTAAATGCCGTTCGCCGCACCGCCAAACAGGTCTGATAAGGCGGGAAGAAATGTAAGTCATCTTCGAGGACGGTGAAGGCTCCGGAAGCCAGCGCCGAATCAGTAGTATTGCCCGCCGCCATATCCACTTCGCCCGCCTTCAACGCCCGATAGAGCAAGCCCAGGTCCATCGTCTTCAGCGATCCTCCCAGCTTCAAAGGGTAAGTCTTCTGGAACATCGGCCAACCGTCGGCCCGGGCTTCGAATTCATAGCCAATCGCCAACCGCCAATCCTTTTTGCGCTCCACTGCTTCGCTCAGCGTGCGATAACCGAGTTGCTTCGGAATCACCATGGCGAAGGTGTTTTCAAAACCCAAAGGCCAGCCCCATTCCACATCATGGCGCTGGAAGTAAGCCGCCCGCACCGCTGCAAATACGCGCTGCGGGTCGCGCTCCAGCGGTAGCTTCAGGCACGTGGTCAGCGCCGTGCCACTATATTCGGGGTATAAGTCGATATCGCCGTTCACCAGCGCGGCGTGCGCCAGGTAACTACCGGCCAGATGTAAGCGCGACTTCACCTTCATCCGCAACTCATTACTTAAAAATCGGGTCAATATTTCGCCCAGCACGTCCTGCTCCGTGAAGTTCTTCGCACCCACGGTTAAGCCCGAGGCGCGCGAACAACCCGTTACTCCCGCGGCTAGTATTGCGATAGCTTGTTTTCGGTCCATGCCAATATCCGATCTGCCACAATGGCCATTCCCGCCGCCGGCAAGGCTCCGGCCCAGAGTAAGTCCGGCTCCAGCGTCGCGAGCCCCCGGTAAAGAAAAGTTCCCAAGCCGCCCGCCCCCACGGCCGCAGCGATCGTCGCCGTGCCGATGGTGGTCACCGTTGCGATCCGCAGGCCCGCCACAATCGACGGCGCCGCCAACGGCAATTCCACTTCGCGCAGCACTTGGCGCGGCGTCAAGCCCATCGCCACCGCTGACTCTTTCACCGCTTCCGGCACTCCCTGCAACCCCGCCACCGTATTCCGCAAAATGGGCAGCAACGCGTAAGCAAATAGGGCGATGACGGCCAACCGTGGCCCAATGCCGCCAATCAACGGCAGCGGCAATAACAGCCCAAACAACGCCAGGGAAGGAATCGTCTGTACTAAGTCCGCCGCCCGCAGCAAATAATTGCCCGGGCCCGGATTCCTAGCGGCCCAGACCGCCGCGGGCAAGCCCAATAGCGCGGCCAGGCCCACCGCCAGCAAGACCAGCACCAAATGCTCCAAGGCCGCACTCGCGATATTATTCATTGCAACGTCTCCAAGAACATTCGCAGCTCAGGATGGGTGCTGCGTTCGATCTCTTCGCGCTCGCCAAACGCCGCCAGCCGGCCCGCCGACAAGAATCCGATCCGGTTACCCACGGCGAAAGCTTCGCGTAAGTCGTGCGTCACAAACACCGTCGTCACCGCTAGCGCCTTCACTACGCCCTGTAACTGCAGGCGTGTAATCGGGTCGAGGGCTGAAAATGGCTCATCCAGTAATAGTAACTTGGGCGACGCCGCCAAAGCCCGCGCTAACGCTGCCCGCTGCTGTTCTCCGCCGCTCAGTTGGTGCGGATAGCGATCCAAATACGCCGCCGGTAGTCCCGCCCGTTCGAGTAACTCGCCCGCCCGCGCCCGCGCTGCCCCCGCTAAATCCATCTGCTCACCAATCCGCCGATGCGGAAACAACCCTAAGTTTTGTGGCACAAACCCAATCGAGCGTCGCAACTCGTAAACGTCCCACTCGCGCACCGGCCGGCCCATCACCGTCACCTCGCCCGCGCTCGCTTCCAATAACCGATTCATCAGGCGCAGTAACGTGCTCTTCCCGCTGCCACTGCGCCCGAGTAACACCGTAATCTCACCCTCGCGGAACTCTGTGTCAATTTCCTCGAGCACCGTGCGCCCATCGCGCCGGCAAGCCACTCCCGCAAAGCGAATCATGCGGCCTTCTGCTCCAATGGGAGCCGGATGGAAAACACCGTGCAGCCGGGCTTCGAATCAAACTCAATGGTGCCGTAATGCTGATGGATGATGCGATACACCGTATCGAGACCTAGACCCGTCCCGGAACCCTGCGCCTTCGTAGTAAAAAACGGGTCAAAGACCTTCGTCGAAATGCTCTCCGGAATCCCGCTGCCGTTGTCGGTAAATTCTACTAAGGCATAGTCGGCTTCCACCCGCGTGCGCACCTTCAGGCAAGCCGACTCCTGGCGCTCCGTGTAAGTCAACATCGCGTCGATGGCGTTATCGATTAAATTCGTCCACACTTGGTTCAGTTGGCCGCCGTGGGCGCAGATCTTGGGCAAGGCTGGGTCATAGTCCGTCTCCACGCGCACGCCTTCCTTGAAGCGAAAACTAAACATGCGCAGCGTCGTATCGAGGCTATGGTGTAAGTCGATCTCGACGAGCGCCGCCCGGTCCATATAGGAGTAATCCTTGATGGCCTTTACTAAGTCGCAGATCCGCGTAGTGGCGGTGAGCATCTGCTCCAGCACCTGCTCCATCTGGATGGCGGCCGCCACTCGCTGTAAGCCAAAGGCCCGGCAATCCGCAGCCCACAAGGCCGTGCGCTGCTCAAGGTCATCCCGTGTAATTCCCGCGTCGACAAACGCCGCGCCGACATCCCATGGCTCTCCCACTCCCAGGTCTGAGAGAAGATCTCCCATCGCTTCCTCGCGGTCGCTGCGCTGCAATGAATCGAACGTGGGAGGATCCCGCACGCCTTCGGCCGCAGCTTGCTCAAGCGCGCGGACCTCCCGCAAGAAAGCCTCCGTCGGCCGCAACGATAGGAAGCCGTCGCTCGCCGTCTGGAATTGCTCAAACGCCCGGCGCGCCGAAAGGCTCGCCTGTCTCGCCGCTGAAGCCGGATTATTCAACTCATGCGCCAACCCCGCCGACAACTTGCCGAGCGAAGCCAACTTGTCATGCTGCGTAATCGCCTTCGCCGTCTCCCGCACCCGGTCCGTCAGGATAGCCACCAGCTTGGGTACTACTTCCGGCATTTCCACATAAAGCGCCGGAAACTGGTTGCGGTGGAACCAGAGCACCCGGGTATCGCGCACGGCCCGCACCGTCGCTACAAATTTCGTCATGCGAGAAAACGGCAACACTCCCGCCACGGTGCCCTCTTCAATCATGAAGACGTCGGTGCCAGTATCGCGAGTGTGCCCCTGCAGTTCGCCCTGCAGCATGACAATCATGTGGTCAGCCGGGTCGCCTTGTTGGCTCGAGATTTCACCGGCCGCGAGCGTCCCCTCTTCGGAATGCTCCAGGAACCATTGCAGTTGCGTGTCGGTCGCTTCACGAAATACTTCGATTCGCCGGAGTTCGTCAATCCGTTGTTGGTTCATCCCGCTTCCTCAATCTCGACGATTTCCCCATACTGCTGCCGGTAGCCGGCCGGATCACCCCCGGACATTAAAGACCGCAGTGCGCCATTCACCACGGCATGCGCCACAATCGCGATCCGCGTATGGCCGCTACCCTGAATCAGATGGAGCACCCGGCGCAAACGGTTCATCAACTCCTCCAGCGTCTCGCCATTGGGCGCCGGCTCCGCAAACCAGTTAGCCAATTTGCGTTCAGCCAACTCCGGATCCCGCGCCGCGATCTCAGCCCAGGTGAGCCCTTCCCATTCGCCAAAGTGCAGTTCGGCGAGTTCCTCCAAGGTCGTCCGCGGCGACGTTATAAAAGCTGCCGTCTCCTGCGCCCGCTTGAGAGGACTGACGTAAACATGCTCCACCTCAAGCGTCCGCAACGCCTCGGCCTGCAACCGTCCGTTCTCCGAAAGTGGCGGATCGGTGCGGCCAATGAAGCGGCCAGCCAGTGTCGGCTCGGTGTGCCTTACCAGATAGAGGCGCATAGCAGTAGTATGTAGCCTTCCACCACCTGGCTGAGCGCCCCGCAGCAATCGCCATTCACTCCACCCAAGCGCCGTTCGAAATAATCGCGCCCCAGCAGCGTGATTCCCGCTGACCCAATCACCGCCGGCACCGCGACCAGCCCCAGTGGCGCCGCGAACACCGTTGCCACAGCAATCGCCGTCACGGCCCGGGGCGTCGTCAGGGTCAAGGCAAACAGCTTGCCTGAGCCCTCACCCGCCGGCGGCGTCACCCAAGCCAGCCCCACTTGCGCCGCGCGGCTCAATGCGCCCGCCGCCGCCAGCGCTTCGAAAAGATGACTCCCCGTTTGCGCGATCGCCTGCCATCGCAAGCCGATCGAAAAGACCAAGGCCAGCGCGCCAAACGTGCCAATCCGCGAGTCTTTCAAGATCGCCAGGATCTTCTCGGGCGGGCGCTGGCCGCCGAAGGCATCGGCACAATCCGCCAAGCCGTCTTCGTGCAGCGCCCCGCTCATCAACACCATTGCAAGCACGGTGAGCAGCGCGCCGATGGGCTCAGCCACGCCTTGCCCCAACAGCCAGTGCACGCCCGCCGCCACCAAGCCGATCAAGGCGCCCACCACTGGAAAGTAGGCCGCCGCTTCCCCCGGCGCACACGTCGAGCGACGGATCGGCAACACCGTCAGGAACTGCAGCGCGCCCAGCAACCGGATCATGGCGCTTTCACTTTCATCGGATAGCCGAAGACCATCCAGTAAACCTCGCGAGCTACGCGAGCCGCGTCCTGATTCAAGCGGCCCTGCAAGTCGCGAAAGCGCCGCGCCAAGGCGTTCTCCGGCACAATCCCGCAGCCCACTTCGTTGGTGACCGCGATGACGGTCGCGGGGCTTTGCGCGCTGGCGGCGAGAAACTCCGCGATGCGCCCCTCCATCGAAGCCTCGTCCTGCAACAGTAAGTTCGTGAGCCAAAGCGTCAGGCAATCGACGATGATTACCGGGTGCGTCGCCTCGAGCTTGGCAATTGCCCCCGCCAACAGAAAGGGCTCTTCGCAAGTGAAGAATTCGCCGGCGCGCTCGGCTTGGTGCCGGGCAATCCGGTCCCGCATTTCGTCATCGTAGGCTTGGGCCGTGGCGATAAACGCCCTCGGCGCGGCACCTTCGCGCGCCAAGGTCAGCGCGTAGGTACTCTTGCCACTGCGGCTGCCGCCACCCACTAGAATCAGAGCCATGTGCTTCTCCGTTTCGAGCGTAACAGCAGAATGAAGAATGGCCCGCCCAGCAGCGCCGTCAGCACGCCCACCGGAATCTCCGCCGGGGCCAGAATCATCCGCGCCGCCGTGTCGGAGACGGCCAGAAACGCCGCACCGAAGAGGAAAGAAGCGGGCAACAACACGCGGTGGTCCGCCCCGAGATTGAGGCGTAACGCATGGGGCACAATCAAGCCTACAAAGCCGATCGGTCCGGTAATGGCCGTCACCAAACCCGTCAGGATCGAAATCGCCAGATATCCGCCCCAGATCGCCCGCTGCGCCGGCACGCCCCGCGCCGCCGCCCAATCCTCACCCACCGCCAGTAAGTTCCAATCGCGCGCCCGCCATAGTAACCAAACCAGCACCGGAAGCAAGAGCACGGCTAACCAAATCAACGTCCCGTATTCCACCGTATCAATGCCACCCATCAGCCAACGCACAATTACCAGCGACTTCCCGAAACTCGTAATACTCTGCAAAAACAGAATCAGCGCCAGGCAAATACTATTCAAAGTAACTCCGGTAAGTAACAACGTGAAACTCGACAAGCGCCCTCTATCGCCGGCCAGCACCACCTGGCCCACCGTCGCGGATAAAGCACCCAAAAAGCCCGCCAGCCACACCCCGTTGAATTGCCCCGCTTCGCCCCAGCCCAGGCAGATGGCGGCGACGGCCCCCAAGGACGCCCCACTCGCCACGCCCAATGTATATGGCGTCGCCAAGGCGTCACGCAGCAAGGCCTGGCACATCACGCCCGCCACCGCCAACGCCCCGCCGGCCAGCAGACCCAACAACACCCGCGGCAGCCGGATGTCGAAGATAATCTCCCGATGCGGCGACACCCCCGCCCAAGCCTGCGCCAAAGATACATTCGCTGACCCTACCAACGGCAATAGCAACCCACTCACCGCCACCGCCGCTAAACCGACCCACAGCCACCGCGACTTACTCATACAAAATCACCGGACGCGCCGCGCGATTCTGCTGAATCACTGCGTCGACGCCAAACACTTCCTTGAGGCACCGCTGATGCAGCACCTCGGCCGGCGTGCCATCCGCCACTAAGCGCCCCTGATGCAGTAACAGAATCCGGTCGGCATGCGCCGCAGCCAGATTCAGGTCATGCGTCACCGCGATCACCAGCATCTTCTCTTCGCGCGGCAAGCGAGCCAGCAATCGGTAAAGCGCCACTTGATGTGACAAGTCCAGAAACGCCGATGGTTCATCGAGCAACAAAACCTTCGGCGTCTGCGCCAACGCCGCCGCCAGAATCACTCGCTGGCGCTCGCCGCCGGATAGCGAACCGAATTCCCGGCAGCGGTAATTGCTCGCGTCAGTCAATTCCATCGCCCGTTGCGCCGCCAGTAAGTCCGCCGGCGACTCCTGCCAACCCCGCCCATGCGGCGTCCGCCCCATCAACACGATCTCTTCCGCGCTAAACGGAAAGTTGATCTGCACGTTCTGCGGCAGGAAGGAGACTTCCCGCGCAAACTCCCGCCGTGGCCATTGGCTCACCCCGCGGCCCTGATATTCGCACTTGCCCTCACTGGCACGCTTCAAACCCGCCAGAATGCTCAGCAAAGTCGACTTGCCCGCTCCATTCGGACCCAACACGGCCACAAACTCCGGCCGCGTAAACTCGGCCGATACCTCGGCCAACACCGTCGCGGAGCCATAGCGCATGCCGGCCTGAACAAGGCGAAAGATCATCGAAACATCTTCTCGAATTCCCGCGCCGCATCTACCACCCGCGGCCCCGGCACCACATAGATATCGGAGGCCACGGCAAAAATGCGCCCCTGCTTGACTGCATTTACTTGCGGGAGCTTCGAATATAGTGTGCGCACCGCCGCCAGATGCCCGGGGGCCACGCCGTCGGTATCGGCCATATCGCCCATATCGATAATCACATCCGGTTGCCGCGCCAGGATCTCTTCGGTAGAGATCTGTAAGTAGGAGATATTGGCCGTCGCAAAGATATTCTCGCCACCGGCCAAGGAGATCAGCTCATTCAAAAACGAATCGCGCCCCACCACCACCAACCCACTCAATTGTCCCGGATTGCGGCCCACCACAAACATCGCCTTCCGCTTCGGCCGCCCCTGATTGCGTTGCCGGACCTTCTCGAGCTCCTGCCGCATCCGGCTCACCAACGGCGTCGCCCGCGACGGATCACCCATGGCTTTCGCAATCGCCACGATAGAGCGCTCAATGGCCGCCAGGTTCTGCCGTTCAATGGCGGCAAAGCGCACGCCAGAAAGATTGACCTTGGTGGTAGACGGGTCGCCGATCAGCAGATCCGGCTTCAAGGCCGCGATCGCTTCCAAACTCGGCTTCAGATAGTCGCCAACCTGGGTCTTCTTGCGCGCTTCGGGCGGATAATGGCAATACTTAGTCACGCCCACGATCCGGTCGCCCCATCCCAACGCATACAGCATTTCGGTCGCGCTCGGAGCCAGCGACACCACTCGCTGCTGCGCCAGTAAGTGGCTCGCCGCCAGAAAAAGAACTAGCGCGCGCATAGAAATTGCTCCTCAAATAACTCTAAGTTGGCGTGCTGGCCGAACCACCACGCAAGCCCATCGTAAGCCTCGTCCTTAGTGGGCATCCCGGCCACGGGGCGGTCGAGTAACTCACTCAGTAACTCCCGATCTTCCAAAGCGCCATGCAGATAAGTCCCGATAACATTACGCTGACAAGCCCCCTCGGCCCGGCCTTCGATCGTTGCGAAAGGCGCGCAACGCGACACGCTCTCGCCCATGTGGATCTCATAGGAGTCGAACTCGAGGCCTGAAGCCGACACAGCACGGACGGTGCGCGTGGTCTTCTCCGCCGCCATCATCGTATCGACGGGCAACAAGCCCAAGCCTTCGCCAAACTCGATCTCGGAGTCCGCGCGCAACGGATCGGCAATTGTCTTCCCCAGCATCTGATAGCCGCCGCAAATGCCGATAACCCGCGCCCCACCACGATGCTGCTCCAGAATCCATGGGTCGAGCCCTTGCCCTCGCAGCCAAGCCAGATCCGGCAAAGTGCTCTTCGTCCCGGGCAGAATGATCGTGGCGAATTGGCGATTCACCGGCCGCGTGATCCAAGCCGCCTCCGGCATTAACCGGAAGTCCGTCAGGTTTGAAATGCGCGGCAGCTTGATGATCGCCACGTCGCTCTCCGTAGCCGCGCGCTCTTCGATCGACACCCCGTCCTCTTCGTCGATGGTGAATTCTTTCAAATAAGGAAACACGCCCAAACAAGGCTTGCCGGACCGTTGCTCCAGGATTGGGACGCCGTCCTCAAACAAGCTCGCGTCGCCCCGAAACCGGTTCACCGCAAACGCCCGCACCAAATCCCGCTCCCACGGCTCCAGCAGACCGATCGTCCCGATGATCGAGGCGAAGATACCGCCGCGGTCAATATCGGAAACCAGCAGCGCCGGCGCTCCCACGGCCCGCGCCAGGTTCAAGTTCACCAAGTCCCGCGACTTCAAATTCAGCTCGGCAATGCTGCCCGCGCCTTCGATCACCACATAGTCGAAGCGCGCCGCCCGCCGCTCATAAGCCTTCAACACTTCCCCAAAGAGATAGTCGAAGTGCGTGTAGTACTCACGCGCCCGCAGGTTTTGCCACACCTGCCCATGCAGCACCACTTGGCTGCCCATATCGGAAGTGGGCTTCAGCAGGATGGGGTTAAAGTCCGGGTGCGGCTCCAGCCCGCAAGCTTCGGACTGCGCCACTTGGGCCCGCCCAATCTCGCCGCCGCCAAGGCAGGGGAACGAGTTATTAGACATGTTCTGCGCCTTAAACGGCGCGACACGGAAGGCGCGTTGGCGAAGGTGGCGGCAAATGGCCGTCGTCATCCAGCTCTTGCCGGCGTGCGACGTCGTGCCGCCGATCATGAGCGGTATGGCTGGCACGTTCCCCCTCGGAACAGACCCAACAAGCGTTACGGGGACCGGTCTCCTGACTCGCGGCTCGCCATTCGTTTCGGTCACCTTCCCAGCCCCGGTTTTTGGAAAAATTGGGGACCAGTGGTTTCGCGAGGCGGTTTGCAACAAGGCCACATACAGTTGCGGGGCAGCGACGGATTCTCACCGTCTTCCCGAACATCCCAACGCGGATCGGCGTTTGATGAACCCTTTGAGTTTAGCAGCGATTGCTAACGCGGTCTGGGCCTGGCCTGCATCTGCACTGGTAGAATGCGAGGCGTAAAAAAAGAGAATTTGCCTTCCAAGGTCTGCCTAGTATGCGGTCGGCCCTTTGTGTGGCGCAAGCGCTGGGAGCGGGATTGGGCGCAAGTGCTCTATTGCAGTGAACGCTGCCGCCGGAACAAGAAGGCCCCCCATGCGTCGTGACTTTGCCTCGCGCGCCGACCTCACGGAGTACCTGCGCCAGCAGTTCCCCGACGCTGTGGGAGTGGCGTCGTCCCAGGAAGGGGGCCGCCGCGCCGCCCTGGCAAAGCTGGCCGACATCCAGCCCGCCACTTACGGCAAGAGCCGCAATTATCTCAACGGCGCGGTCACCCGGCTCTCGCCCTACATCCGCCACGGCGTACTCACCCTGGCCGAAGTGCGAGACTTCGCTTTGCGCCGCGTGGCGAACGCCACCGACGCCACTAAGTTCGTCACCGAACTCGCTTGGCGTGACTACTGGCAGCGGCTTTACGCCCTCTGGGGTCAGGGCATTCACCAGGATCGCGAAGCCTACAAGACCGGCCATACCAAATACGCCCAAGACCTGCCAGACGACATTCGTGGCGCTCGTACGGGGCTCGCCTGCATGGATGCCTTCGTTGAGGAATTGCACACCACGGGCTATTTGCACAATCACGCCCGCATGTGGATGGCGGCCTACGTCGTCCACTTCCGCCGGGTGCGCTGGCAGGCGGGCGCCAACTGGTTTCTCGAGCACTTACTCGACGGCGACCCCGCCAGCAATCACCTCTCCTGGCAGTGGGTAGCCAGCACTTTCTCTCATCGGCCATACTTCTTCAACCGGGAGAATTTAGAAACTTACACCCAAGGCACTTACTGCCGCCGCTGCCCTCAGCGCGGCCACTGCGACTTTGAAGGATCTTACAATGAACTCAGCCAGCGGCTCTTCGCCATTACTCTGGATACATGAAGACTGCCTGAGCTCCACGGCGCCCCCGTTCGCGCAGTTTCCCCAAGCTCCGGCAATTTGGGTTTGGGATGATGCGCACTTACTCGCAGAGCGCTGGAGTCTCAAGCGGATTCAATTCGTTTATGAGTGCCTGCTGGAGTTACCCGTCGAGATCGAGCGCGGTGATCCGGTGGCCGTGCTGACGGCGATGGCCGCGAGTTTGGGTGCGGACCGGATCGTTACGGCAAAGTCCCCATCGCCACGGTGGGCGGCGATAATTGCCGGGCTTCGTTTGCCGGTGGAGATCCTCGATCCGGTGCCCCTGGTTCAACTCTCCGGCCACGTGGATCTGAAGCGCTTCTCGCGCTACTGGAAGCGGGCGCAATTTTCGGCCTTCTTGCCCACCAGCAGTTAGTGCGTCATCGAGTAGACGATGTAGTTGATCCCGAGGCGATAGGCCAGCATGGTCATCTCCGCCGGATACTCGGGCAAATCGGCGTGTTCCCAGGCGTCGCCCACGTCCATGTTGAAGTTGATCGCCACCAGCATCCGGCCCCGCTCGTCGTAAATGGCGCGCCAAATTGGCGGCACGGCTTGCGGCTGTACGACAGTCTGCCCGCCCGGCCCGCGCCGCAGGTGCCGCAAGCCGGGGATGGTGGTGCGCACCTCGATGCTGTAGGCCACACGCATCACGGCGTCGTCCAATTCAATGTCGACAATCGGGAAATCCGGAAACAGCTCCCCCATCGAATGACGAAACGCCTCCCAGTCGGAGGGGCCGTGGAAGTCGTCCACCACCAGGAAGCCGCCGCGCCGCAGATAGTTGCGGAGACGGTCCATCTCCGGCTTGCTGATGTCCCAATAGGCGGCTTGCGTCGCGTAGATCCAGGCATAGTTAAAGATGCGATCGTCGGTAAGCGGGACGTGCGTCGGGTCGCCGGTATCGATGCGCGTAAGGCGACGGATGCCCTGGGTAAAGTGGGCGTCGGCTTCGGGCCAATCCTGCTCCCACCAGCCGCGGCCACCGCCAGAGCCACGCCCGAATGGCCGGCGGACGCTCGGGTGGTCTCGATACTCCATGCGCACGAATTTGAACTCCGCCGGCGCGCCTTCATCGCTGGCGGTTGCCGCGAGGAGCGCGAGCGCCACCACCGCGGCCAGAATCTTGGCCATCGCTCATTGTATGATTCCCTCAGCCATGCGTTTTCTCTTACTTTTCGTGCTCCTGTTGCCGGTGTGGCCGGCGGACTACGCGCGCGACGTCGCGCCGTTGCTCAAACGGCGCTGTTATGGCTGCCACGGACCCGCCCTCCAGATGAGCCACCTCCGGCTCGACCAGCGCGCGAACCTGCTCGCTGGCGGCGAAAGCGGCGTGCCCGCCATCGAGCCCGGCCATGCCGACAAGAGTCTATTGATCCGCTATGTTTCGGGCACCGACCCCAAGTTGATCATGCCGCCGAAGGGCGCGCGCCTAACCGCTGAGGAAGTGGACTTACTCAAGGCCTGGATCAACGAAGGCGCCATCTGGCCCGGCGCGGCGGAAGTCATCACGGAGACAATCGATAAGCGCGCGAGTCATTGGGCCTTTCAGCCGGTAGTTCGCCCGGCTATTCCCGCCGTGAAGAATCGGGCTTGGGTGCGCAACCCGATCGATGCCTTTGTCTTGTCGAAGCTCGAGCAGAAAGGCTGGTCGCCGAATCCGGCGGCCACCTCGGGGGATTTACTCCGGCGCTTGTATCTCGACTTACTCGGCCTGCCGCCTACCCTCGCCGAACAAGATAACTTTCGCGGCGACTTCGACCAGGAAATTACGGGCTTACTGGCCCGGCCCGAATACGGCGAACGCTGGGCGCGCCATTGGCTCGATGTCGTCCGTTATGCCGATACCAATGGGTACGAACGCGATGCCATCAAGCCCTCAGTGTATCGCTACCGCGACTATGTGATTCGCGCCTTCAATAGCGACAAACCTTTCGACCGTTTCCTGACCGAGCAGCTAGCCGGTGACGAGTTGCCGGACGCCAATGCCGAGACGATGACTGCCACCGGCTACCATCGGCTGGGCCCCTGGGACGATGAGCCGGCCGACCCGGCCGAAGACCGCTTCGACCAACTGGATGACATGGTGAGCACTACTTCGCAGGCCTTTCTTGGCTTAACCCTTGGCTGCGCCCGCTGCCACAACCATAAGTTCGAGCCGCTGTCGACCCGCGATTACTACAGCATGGTGGCAACTTTCAATGGCCTCGTCCGGCCCCGCGACGGGCGTACGGAACTTGATCGTCCCGTGGGCCCGTGGGCCGCGGTAGATCGCTTTGACGCTCGCGAGAAAGAGATCGCGCGCCTGCGTGCCGCTGCCCGGCGCGAGTGGCTCGCCGGTGCCGGCAGTCAGTTGCCGCCCGAAGCGTTACAGGCCTTCCGTACTTTGGGCAAGGATCGCTCGGAGCCCCAGAAAAAGCTCGTCCGCGACCATACCAAAGCCCTCGATGCTGAGTTACTAAAGCTGCCGATAGAGCAACGCGTAGCGGAGCTGAAACAGCAAACGCCGGACCTCGACCGCGCCTATATCCTCGAAGAGCTCACCCCGCCCACCACGCACATTCTGATTCGGGGCAAAGCCGGGTCCCCTGGCCCGGAAGTGCAGCCCGTACCGCCCAAGTTACTCGCCGCCGGATATGTCACGCCCTCGCCCACCGAACGCACCAGCGGCCGCCGCTTGGCCCTCGCCCAGTGGATGACCCAGCGCCAGAATCCACTTACCGCCCGCGTCATCGTCAATCGCGTCTGGCAATGGCATTTTGGCGAAGGCCTGGTCCGCACGCCCAGTGACTTTGGCGTCATGGGCGCCAAGCCTACTCATCCCGAGTTACTCGATTGGCTGGCCGCATGGTTTATGGAAAATGGCTGGAGCTTGAAGAAACTCCACGCGCTCATCCTCTCGAGCAACACCTACCGCATGGCCAAGTCTTCGAATCCTAAGTATGCGCAGGAAGATCCAGAAAATCGGCTCCTGTGGCGCGTGCCCTATCGCCGGCTCCAGGCCGAAGCCATGCTCGATTCGATACTGGCCGCCAGTGGAAAGCTCAATCGGCAGATGTATGGCCCGCAGGTCTATCCCGAAATTCAGAAAGAGGCGCTCGAAGGGTCTAGCGACCCCGACAAGATCTGGGAGCCCTTCGACGAGCCCAAAGCCTCGCGCCGCGCGATCTACCTGGTCGTCAAGCGCTCGCTGATGGTGCCGCTGATGGAGGTGCTTGACCTTTGCGACACCACCCGCAGCGCCCCCCAGCGCCAGACGACTTCCGTGGCTCCGCAGGCTTTGCAGCTCTTCAATGGCGCCTTTGTCAATCGCCAGGCCCAGGCGCTCGCCGAACGTTTACGGCGCGAGGCGGGGCCGGATTCAGCCGAACAAATCACCCTCGCCTATCGACTTACTTTGGCCCGCACGCCTACGACGGCCGAACTGGCTGCGATGTCCGCGTTCTTGAAAGAGCAGTCCTTGGCGGAGCTATGCCGCGTCCTATTTAACTTAAATGAGTTTGCCTATGCCAACTAATAAAAGCCGCCGCGACTTTCTGTGGCAAACCGGCGGCGGCTTTGCCGGCGTAGCACTGACTCATTTACTGACTGAGGATCGCTTCTGGAAAGTAGAAGCCGCCTCCCGCCCGCCGCATTTCGCGGCCAAAGCCAAACGCGCCGTATTTCTATTTATGAATGGCGCGCCAAGCCAGGTGGATACCTTCGATCCCAAGCCAGAACTTACTAAGCGCAACGGGCAAGCCTATCATGGCGCCTTGGCCGTGGGCTCCAACGGACGCCCCGTCGGCTACTTGATGCAATCGCCTTTCGCCTTTGCCCCGCGTGGGCAAAGCGGCCTCCCGATCAGTGACTTATTTCCGCATACGGCGCGCTTCGCCGATGACCTGTGCGTCATTCGGTCCATGTACACCGACACCGCTGCCCATGCCTCCGGCTGTTTGCAGATGAACACCGGCAGTATCTTCCTCGGCAAACCCAGCATGGGCGCCTGGGTGACTTACGGCTTGGGCGCGGAGAACGAAAGCCTGCCGGCCTTCGTTGTGATGACCGACCCGCGCGGCGGCCCCATCGGCAGCGCCTCTAACTGGACCGCCGGCTACATGCCCGCCGCTTACCAGGGCACGCTCTTCCGCGCCGCCGGTGCCCCGCTGCTCGACCTGCGGCCGCCCGTCGACGACCGCACCCAGCGCCGCTCGCTCGGCCTCTTGAAAGAATTGAACGAACAGCACCGCACCCGCTATCCCGACGACACCGAGCTTTCGGCACGCATCCAATCCTACGAACTCGCCTACCGCATGCAAACCGAAGCCGCGGCCACGGTCGACCTCTCGGTCGAAAGCGAAGCCACCCGCCGCCGCTACGGCCTCGACGAAGCCGTCACCGCCGACTTCGGCAAGAAATGCCTTATCACCCGCCGTTTGCTCGAAAAGGGCGTGCGCTTCGTGCAGCTTTACTCCGGCGGCGGCCACATCGAAGACACCTGGGATGGCCATAACGACTGCATCGCCAACCATCGCCTCCATGCCAAAGAGACCGACCGGCCCATCGCCGCCCTGATGGAAGACCTCAAGGCCACCGGCCTCTGGGACGAAACCCTCTTGATCTGGGGCGGCGAGTTTGGCCGCACCCCCACCAGCGAAGGCATCGGCAAGCCCGGGCGCGACCATGACTGGCACGGCTTCTCCATGTGGCTCGCCGGCGCCGGCGTCAAGGGTGGGCAAGCCATCGGAGCCACCGACGAGCTCGGCTTCGCCGCTGTCGAGGACCGCGTCCACGTTTCGGACCTACACGCGACCATCCTGCACTTACTCGGCTTCGACCACACACGCCTCAGCTGGTTCTACTCCGGCATGAACCAACGCCTCACCGGCGTGCGCGGCGAGGTGGTGCGGAAGGTGCTGGCGTAAACTGGAATTTCCTTCCAGTGTCTCCAACCCTAAAAGTCATCGCCGCGTCATTGATCTGGTCCGGTTCCTGGCTCGCCGGCCGCATCGTGGCGCAGCAGGCGCTGGCGCCTTTGCACGCCGCCAGTTGGCGATTCTTCTTCGGCGCCTTGGGGCTGGCCATCCTCCTGCTGATCCGCCGCGAGCCCATCCCCCGCCGGCAAGTCTGGGTCCCGATGGCCGTCATGGCAATGTTCGGCATCGTCCTCTACAACGTCTGCTTCTTCTACGGGCTGCGCTTCATCCCCGCCGGCCGCGCTTCGCTAATCGTCGCCACTAACCCGTCCATGCTTCTACTCGCCAGCGCCTTCATGGGCGAACGGCTCACCGGGCGGCGGATTCTGGCGGTGCTCGTGGCGTTCACGGGTGCCTTTCTCGCGCTCACGCAAGGCCGATTTGCGGCCTTCTTCTCCGGCGGCGTGGGCTTCGGCGACTTGGTGATTTGCGGCTGTGTAATTGGCTGGAGCGTCTACACCCTGGCCGGCCGCCCCGCCATCGCCGGGTCGAGCCCGCTAGCCGCCACGGCGTACTCCACGCTTCTCGGCACTGCCATCATCTGGCTGCTCGACGCGGCTCTCTCCCCCGCTTCGCCGCCTGGCGATTGGCCGCTCAAGGTCTGGCTGGCGCTCGCCTTCCTGGGCGTGATGGGCACATCGCTCGCCTTCCTTTGGTACATGGATGCGGTCTACGCCCTGGGCCCGGCCCGTGCCGGCGCCTACCTCAACCTGGTGCCGGTCTTCGCCGTAGTGATGAGCGCCTGGTTCTTGGGCGAAGCGGTCACCAGCTGGACCATCGCCGCGGCCGTCCTGGTGCCGGCAGGTATCTGGCTCATGAATTCCTAGTGCTCACTACCCTAGCCCGTCGCGGTGAGCGGCGGGTCACCTAGGTCGCCCTCCGCTTATTTTAGAACTTCATATTCAGCTTTTCCTGGCCCGTCGCGTGAGCGACGGGTCACATAGGCCCCCTCAATAATGCGAAAGGGCAGAATTCAATTGGTCGGAGCACTAGCCCCGCGTTACTCCGTGCGGCACCGTCCACCCTCACTTCTCCAGTAGAAAATTGCCCACCACCATCGAGTCAATTCCACTCGAGTAAAAGCTCCGCACCGCGTCTCGCGGACTGCAAACAATCGGGTCCCCGAATAAGTTAAAGGACGTGTTGTAGAGCACCGGCAAACCTAACTTCTGCCCTGCCTCCAGCAACAGCCGATGATACAGCGGATTCTCTCCCGCCCTTACCGCATGTAAGCGAATCCAGCCGTCACCCAAAATCGCACTCGCAAAGCGCTCCCGGTAAGCTGGCTTCACCCGGCTCATCGTCGCCAAATGCTTCGCGTTCTCGCCCACCTCAAAATACTCGCCCGCCAACTCCACTGGCACCGACGCGGCAAACTTCCGGAAACTCTCGCGGTGCTTAATGTACTGGTTCAAATTCTCCGACGCATAAGGATCCGCCGGAGACGCCAGAATACTCCGGTAACCTAAAGCGCGCGGCCCAAACTCCATCCGCCCCTGCATCCACGCTACGATCTTATTCTCAGCCAACTGCCCCACCACACTGCCGACCATCTCATTCGTCGTGCCTAGTAAGCGGAAACCCAACTTACAGTTTTCGACCACCTTCTTGATCTCTTCCGCCGTGTAACTCGTCCCCAACGCGAGCGTCGGAAAAGCAATCCGCCGCGTCTCGCGCAACACCTCGTGCCAAGCATGCGCCGCCGCGCCCAGCGCCGTCCCCGCATTCCCCGCCGCCGGCTGCACAAACACCCGCTTCCAATGGCCACTATTCTCCAGCGCCGCCACTAACATCGCGTTGTGAAACAAGCCGCCCGCCAGGCACAAATTCTCGCCCTGCCCGGCCAGCCGAATCACGGTCTCTTCCACCACCCGCTGCAACGACGCGGCCACGTCCTTCGGCTCGTGCCCCGCCAATTGCTCCAGCTTAATAAGATCCAGCCGCGCCCAAGTCCCTTCGCTCGATTCGATCATCCCGGCGAGTACGTCCCGATAGCGCGGCTCACCCGCCGCCGACATCCACTGCACCTTATGCTCATCCGCATTCGGTGTAAAGCCCAGCAAGCGCGTCACGCGGCTGTAGAGTTCGCCCAAGGAATCCGGGAAGATCGCCTCTTCCTTCAAAGCCAACGTCGTACCGGATGCATTCCACAACGCGCCACAACGGGAATCGCCCTTGCGATCCAGCGTCAACACCGTCGCCTGATCGAAACCGGAAAGATAGTAAGCCGACGCCGCATGCGCCCGGTGATGCTCCACCAGCGCAATCCTCGCGCGCGGAAACCGTTCCCGCAGCTCAATGTGAAACTGCGTATTAAAAGGCTTCGCGATCGCCACCCAGCCGATATCGTTCGCCGCGGCGCCCGCTAACTTCAGGCACCCTTCCATCGCCGCCTCCGGCAACTGGCCCACCGGACCATGCCGCAGCTTATCCTCTTCGAGCGCACCCACTAACTCGCCATCGCGCAAAATCGCGCAAGCGGCATCGTTCTCGAGCCCGCCAATTCCTAAAATCATCATGCCCTAACCTTTTTCAACCGCTCGATCACGCGCTCGCGCCCAATGCAACTAAACACCACAAATGCCGAAGGGCCCACCGCTTGCCCCGTCAGCGCCGCCCGGCTCGCATTAATCAACAACCCTGGCTTCACGCCCTTTTCCTCGGCTATCTTGCGTAACTCGGCCTCGCAAATCGCCTCCGAGAACTCCGGGATCTTCTCCAGCCGTTCGCCCAACTGCGCCAGTAACTCGCGCGCCTGCGGCTGATCCAATTTCTCCAGCGCCACCGGATCGATCTCGAACTCCTCAAAGAAGTACCCATGGCCGCGTGTCGCAAAGTCATGTAACGAAGTAAATCGCTGCCGCACCGCATCCACCGCAAAGCGAAAACGCTCTTCATCGGCCTGCGGCGGCAATAACGGGCGGATCAACGGCAGTAACTCCTCCAGCGGCATCGACCGCAAGTGCTGCCCATTCAACCACTGCGCCTTCGGATCAATCGGCGACTCTTCCGTAAAATTCACCACCGCATTTGACCGGTTGATCCCCTCAAAACTAAACGCGTCCATCAACTCCTGCCGCGTCATCTGCTCCCGGTCATTCTTCGGAGACCAGCCCAGCAGACAAAGGAAATTCACGTAACTATGCGGCAGAAAGCCCGCATCCCGATAAGTGGTCACACTCACCACCGGCCCGTGTTTCCGCTTCGATAACTTGGCCCCATCCGGCGCGATCAACAAAGGCAGATGCGCAAACTTCGGCATCTCATCGCCCAAAGCCTGAAAGATCAGCACATGCTTAAAGGTATTCGTCAGATGATCCTGGCCGCGTATAATCTGCGTGATCTTCAGGTCGACATCGTCGGCGCACGAAGCCAAGTGATAAGTCGGCATCCCATTCGACCGCAACAAAGCAAAGTCCTCAATATCCTTGGCCAGCTTCGTCTGCTTGCCGAACACACCATCGGCAAACCCCACCACGTGCTTCTCTTCGCGCGGCACCCGGTAGCGCAACACAAAGGGCTCGCCCGCCGCCGCCCGCCGGTCGCTCTCCTCATCCGTCAACTCGCGCATCCCCGGATTGAATAACCACCCGCCCTCGGACGCGTCTTCCTCGGTCCGTGCCGGCGTAAAGTCCCGATACGCGAGACCCTTCAAACGAATCGTCTCCGCCGCCGCCCGATGCAGATCGAGCCGATCGCTTTGCCGGTAGTACTCGTCCCAGCCCAGGTCCAGCCACTTGAGCCCCTCGAAGATCGAATCGATCGAGACTTGTGTGTTCCGTTCCACATCCGTATCGTCCAAACGCAGCACCACGGTACCGCCGTTACGACGGGCGTAGAGCCAATTGAAAATAAATGTGCGGGCGCTGCCAATGTGCAGGTAACCGGTGGGTGAAGGGGCGAAACGGACGCGCAGCATACTCAAGACTTCAGGATAGCAACCTACGCGTAAATGCCCCGCAGCTTGATCGCCTGAATCACCCGGTCCAGCGCCAGCATATTCGCCGCCGTCCGGTTATCCACCTGCCGCTCCTCAGCGTATTTCACCACGTCGTTGAAGCTATTCACCATAACCTCTTCCAGTCGCTGGATCACCAGCTCTTCGTTCCAGAAGTAGCCTTGACGGTCCTGCACCCACTCAAAGTAAGAGACGGTAACGCCGCCCGCGTTGGCCAGAATGTCCGGAATGATAAAGACGTTGTTCTCGCGCAGAATCGGATCGGCCGCTGGCGTCGTCGGCCCATTGGCCCCTTCGCAAATCACTTTGGCCCGGATCTTCGCCGCATTGCGCGAGGTGATCACGTTCTCCTTCGCCGCCGGCAGCAAAATGTCGCACTCCATCGTTAGCGCTTCGTCCTTATCGACATTGTCCGCACCCGGAAAGTCGACAATCGACCCCGTTTCTTTGCGATGCCGCAGCAGTTGCTCAATGTCGAGGCCATGCGCGTTGTATACCGCGCCATCCCACTCCACGATGCCCACAATCTTGAAGCCGGCCTTCGCCATCAGCCGCGCCGACATGCCGCCCACATTGCCGAAGCCCTGGATGATCACCTCGGTTTCGCCCGGCGCTTTCTTCAGGCGCTTCAGCGCCTGCTGGCAAACAATCATGCAACCGCGCCCCGTGGCTTCCGCGCGCCCGCGACTGCCGCCCAGGATCACCGGCTTACCCGTCACCACCGCCGTCGTCGCGTGGCGCTTGTGCATGGAGTAAGTGTCCATAATCCACGCCATCATGCGTTCGTTGGTGCCGAGGTCTGGCGCCGGAATGTCGATCTCCGGCCCAATCATCTCGATAATCGCCGAGGTGTAACGCCGCGTCAGCCGCTCAAGCTCGCCATCGGACAGAATCGTCGGATCGCAGATTACGCCACCCTTGGCGCCACCGTAGGGGATATTGACGACCGCGCACTTCCACGTCATCCAGCTCGATAGCGCCCGCACTTCGTCCAGGCTTACATCCGGCGCAAAGCGAATGCCGCCCTTGGCCGGCCCGCGCGCAATCGAGTGCTGCACGCGATAGCCGGTAAACACCTCCAGCCGCCCATCGTCCAGCATGATCGGGATCGCCACCGTCACTTCGCGCGTCGGGGTCGACAACATCTTGCGCATGCCGTCATCGATGCCGAGCAAAGTCGCGGCCAGGTTGAATCGCGTTTCCGCTGAAATCCAAGGGTTCAGTTCACTCGCGGGCACTACGCTCAAAGCTTCTGCGATCATAGAGATTACCTCAAACGCTATTATGTCATCGAGACCTGAATCCCTTACCCGCCGTGCCACGCTCGCCGGATTCCTGCCCTTCTGGCCCTTCCGTTCGCGCCACCACAAGATCGCCGGCATCAAATTCGACATCATCCGCCATGGCCGTAGCACCCACCGTTACTTCCACGTCCACGGCAACGAAACCACGGCCCGCGAATTGCTGCACCAGCATATGAAGAAGTTCAAGGGCACCGGCTTCACCGTCCAAAGCCTCGAACGCCAAGTGCCCCTGGGCGCCCTCTCGATTGACCCGAATCGCATGTTCTCCCGCGAAGGCGCTGGCCGCAACCTTCGCCGCGTCAACCCCGGCCTCTCCGAAGCCAACCTCCAAAACGCCCTCATCTATCTGGAGCGCAACCGCCGCAAATTCGTCAAAGGCATCCTGCCTCCCGCAGGCGGGCTTCTTATCGCCCTCCACAACAACGGCCCCGGCTATTCCGTCCACACCGAAGTCCCCATCTCCGACCAGGTCTCGCTCGCCGACCCCGAAAATCCCCGCGAATTTATGCTCGCCGTCAACCGCGCCGACTTCGACATTCTGAAGACCTCGCCCTTCAACGTCGTCCTGCAGGACAAAGCCCCGCCCGACGACGACGGCTCACTCTCCCGCCTCTGCACGGTCCTCGGAGTTCGCTACGTCAACATCGAAGCCCGCCTCGGCAACCTCGAAGGCCAACGCCGCATGCTCGAGTTTATCGAGACCAAGCTGCCATAGCCATCACTGACCGAAGTCCCCCAGGCCAAAACGCCGGTGACCTTCGCGCAGGAACAGGAAGGCGTTTCCATCGCGGGGCTTGGCCGTGGGCGACTGTAACAACGACGGCCGCATCGATGTGCTGTGAGGGAACAATCATAGACCTAAACCTCGGACCGGCTCGGCCGGCATCCGAGTTTGCCGGGCATTCACTTTCAGGTCCCCCCCAAACAATTCACGATCGGGTTTACCAGTTCCGGGTCGCTCATGGTGGGCGTCTGGAAGTCAAATCCCGTAATCGGGTTCACCACGCGCACGGGAACGCGCCGGGCCAGCAGCGACCGAAAATCCCCACGCGGCAGACCCTCTTGCGTCCGGTCCAGGGCTTGGATCTGGCGTTCAGGTAGAGGCCCACCATCGCCTCCAGTTTCTCGGCAAAATGCGGGTTCATTTGACAGGCCGCGATATAGCTGTATACTGTACCTGTACTATATACAGTCATGCGCGACCTCGTCCTCTCTGTCGATCTCAGCTCGCCCACCCCGGCCTACCGCCAAATCGTCGACCAGTTCCGCAACTACCTAGTCGAAGGCCAACTCCGGCCCGGTGAAGTCCTGCCCGGCGTCAGGCGTTTGGCCATCGACCTCGGCGTCCACTTCAACACCGTCGCCGAGGCCTATCGGACTTTGGCTCAAGAGGGCTGGCTCGAAGTGTCGCAGGGCAAAGCCGTCCGCGTACTCGATCGCGCGGAGCCCCAGCCTGACCAAGTCGACGTTGAGCAGAACTTCCGGCAGCGCTTGCGCAATTTGGTGGCGGAGATGCGAGGGCATGGACTGTCGGTTGAAGCCGTGAGCCGCGAATTGCGAGCCGCGGCGGAAGGGATGAAGTCATGAACTGGATTGCGATGGGCGTGCTGTTATTCGCGGGCGGGATCTTTCACTTTCTGCCGCAAATGAGCCGCAAGCTTTTCGGCGTGCGGGTCTCAGCGGCGGTCCGGCAATCAGAAGAGGCCAAAGGAATGGTCCGCCGCTACCAGCGGGCCAACCAGTGGGCCATTTTCTTCACGGCCTTCGCGATCGGCCAGGTGACGACTGATCGCTGGCTGCCGTGGTTGCTGGGGGCGCAGATCGCCGTCGCCATGGCGCTGATGATCCGGATGCGCCAGCAAGCGCTCCGCTTCGCCCTCCCGAGCGACAGAATCCACACCACCAGCCTGGGTTTGAAAGCTCCCGAGATCCCCTACGCCTGGCTGGCCACGGCGATTCCGGTACTGCTGATTGCGGGCACCTCCCTTTACCTCTCCCGGCACTGGGACCAGATTCCGCAGCGCTTCCCGATCCACTACAACCTCTGGGGCGAGGCGGACCGCTGGGGCCAGAAGAGTGAAAAGCTCGTGTATGGGCTCCTGATCTTTGGCGTGCTCCTGGAAGGACTATTGGGCTTCCTGGCTTACGGGCTCATCACCGGCACGCGACGCGTTCGGCCAGGCAGTCCAAGCCTCAAGATGTTGACCGCGAATGCCATTCTGCTGCTGCTGATCCAGTTGCATCTGGGCGTACTGATCGCCTATATGGGGTTGCAACCGCTGATGGCCCACAGCCCGGCGGGTTGGGTGATCGCGCTTTTTATCGGCGTGCTGTTTGCGCTGATCGCCGCCTTCGTTATTTACCTGGTGAAGCTGCAAGCCGCGCCCGACGACTCGCCGGACAACACGCCCGACGCCGCCTGGCGCTGGGGCGGCATGGTCTACTTCAATCGCGAAGACCCGGCGCTGTTGGTGGAACGGCGTTTGGGCATCGGTTACACGCTCAACTTCGGCCACGCTCTCAGCTGGCCCTTTATCGGCTTGGTTTCGCTCGTAACGCTCCTGCCCATATATCTGTTCCGCTAAGCGTGATAAAACGGTAACGAACCCATGAAAGCGCTTCTGCTAGAACAATACATGCAACTCGGCTACCAGGACGTGCCGGATCCCACGATTTCGACCGACGATGTCCTGATCCGCGTCAAGGCCTGCGGCATCTGCGGCTCGGACGTTCACGGACTCGACGGCTCGACGGGGCGCCGCATCCCGCCTATCGTGATGGGCCATGAAGCCGCCGGCGTCATTGAAGCCGTGGGCGCCAATGTGAAGGGCTGGCAAGCCGGAGACCGCGTAACGTTCGATTCCACCGTCTCCTGCGGCCAGTGCTTTTTCTGCACGCGCGGGGAAATCAATCTGTGCGACAACCGGCAAGTGCTGGGCGTCTCCTGCGGCGAGTTCCGCCGCCACGGCGCCTTCGCCGAGTTGGTCTCCGTCCCGGCGCGCATCCTCTATCGCCTGCCCGATACGCTTGGCTTCGCCCAAGCCGCAATGATCGAAGCCGTTTCGATCGCCGTCCATGCCGTCAACATTACGCCCAAGAGCCTCGGCGACACGGCTGTCGTCGTCGGCAGCGGCATGATCGGCCTGCTTACGATTCAGGCCGCCAAGGCCGCCGGCTTCGCCCGGGTCTTCGCCGTCGATCTTGACGACAACAAGCTGGCCGCCGCCATGCGCCTGGGCGCTGACGCCACCTTCAACCCCAAAACCACCGACGTCCCGGCCGCCATCCAAGCCTTAACCAACGGCCGCGGCGCCGACGTGGCGCTTGAAGCCGTGGGCGCCGCCGCCCCCATCAAGACTGCCATCATGAGTGTGAAGAAGGGCGGCACGGTCACCTTGATCGGTAACATCGCGCCCAATATCGAACTGCCGCTCCAGGCCGTCGTCACGCGGCAGATTCGCTTGCAAGGCTCCTGCGCCTCGGCCGGCGAGTACCCGGCCTGCATCGAACTCCTCGCGAACGGCACCATCAATGTCGACGAGATGATCAGCGCCCGCGCCCCCCTGGCCGACGGCGCCGACTGGTTCAAGCGGCTCTACAACCACGAGCCCAACCTGATGAAAGTCATCCTCGAACCCTAAAGAATGCCGAGCCTACCGCTTGAGCGGTGGGTCACCCAGGTCTTTGGCCAATGTGACCCGTCGCTGACGCGACGAGCTAGAAGCGCCAGTCAAGGCCGATGATGGGGAACAGACCCAACTGCTCGTTCTGGCGGACACGGTTCGCTTGGCGGTTCCAGGTGACTTGGGCGATGTTGCGGCGATTCGTAACGTTCTGCGTGCCGATGAAGACGAGCAGCGGCTTGCCGCGGACGGTGAAGGTCTTGTCGAAGCGCAAATCGAGACGCACGTAGTCGGGCAGGCGCTCGCCGTTGACGCGGGCCAGATCGAAGATGCCGCGGTTTTGCGACCTGGAGAGCGTTTCGTTGAAGGGCGTGAAGGGGCGGCCGGAGAGGTAGACGAAGCGGGCGGAGAAGTCCCAGGTCTTGGTGACCTTGTAGCCGGTGAGGGCGTTGAAGATCACCGGATAGTCGTAGGCACCGGGCCGCATGATGCCATCGAGGCCGGCGTGGCGGGTGCGGGAGAAGGCGATGTTGGTTTGCCCATACCAGCGGGCGCTGAACTTCTTTTCGACAAAGAACTCGATGCCCCGCACGCGTCCGCGTCCGGCACTGGTGTAGGGCAGAAGAATTTCACTTACGGCGAAGGTATCGCCGGAGTTAGCCAGGGAGAAACTGGGGAATTGCGTGGAGACCGGGTAAGTGGAATAGTCCTTACGATAGGCTTCGATGGTGAAGCGAATGGTGGGGCTGACAATGTAGGAGAGTCCGCCGACGTAGTGGTTGGCGCGGATGGGGCTGAGTCCGCGATTGATGGGGAAAGCTTCCACAAAGACAAATTGCGGCTGTTGGTAGTAAGTGCCGTAACTACCGCGTAGGCTGAGCCGGCCGGTGGCTTGATAACTGAGACCCACGCGCGGGCTGAACTTGGTGCTGCCTAGACGTTGGAAGTTATCCACCCGTCCGCCCCAGGTGAGATTCAAACGCGGGCCGAAGTTGCGGGAAGATTGCACGTAGGCCCCGGTTTGACTGGAGACTAAGGTGCGGGCTAAGAAGAAGGGGTTCTGATCCGGAATGGCGGAGAAGGGATTGTCGCGGCCAAAGGGCTGCCGGGTGTTATAGTTCAGGCGAAAGATCTTGAAGCTGCCGCCGGCTTGCACTTTGTCGAGCACGGGCAAGTAAGTTGTCAGGTCGTACTTAATGGTGGACTCCCCTTCACGACTATTTTCGAGAAAGCGGGCGGGGGTATTATTAATCCGATCGGCGAGGGTATCGCCGGGTTGGCCGTTTTTGAGTAAGTCCTTGGCGGATTGGTTGACGTTGGCCTCGGAGTGGGTTACGCCGAGTAAGCCGACGCCGCGGTCGCCTAAGAGCCGCTGCCAATTGAAGCCGGTGGCGGAGCGCCAGCCTTTATAGCGGATGTCGATGAGGTTCAATTCCGGGTCATCTTCAGGCTTGAGATTGGAGTTATCGGTGGCACCGAGGCGAATATTGTCGACGGCGGAGAAATTCACGAGCCACACGCGGTCGCGGGGGCTGAAATCATAGAGCACTTTAGTGTTGTAGTTATAGTTAATCGGCACGCCGCCGAAGCCGATGTCCTTGGTGAAGGCGTCGAGGAAACTGCGCTTGCCGGAAAAGACCCAGGAGCCTTTCTTATTCTTGAGCGGACCTTCGAGGATCGCCCCCAAGCCGGCCGAACCTAACGAAACGCGTCCGCTGAAGGCTTCGCGACTGCCCTCGCGCTGGGCGATCTGGAGAACGCTCGAGGTCCGGTTGATAAAGGGCGCGGGATAGCCACCGCTCAGGAAGGTGACGTCGCGGATGAGGTCAGCATCGAGGATGCTGGTGGTGCCGCCGGCGGAGGCGAAGTTAGCAAAGTTGTTGATGTTCGGGATCTCCACGTTGTCGACGACGAAGAGATTCTCGAGCGGACTGCCGCCGCGGACGATCAGGTCGTTCCGGAAGTCGTTGCTGCCGATGCCAACGCCGGGCAGCGTCTGCACATAGCGCGAGACGTCCTGCTGCGCGCCGGCGGCCTTGAAGATTTCATAGCGCTGCACGAAGAAGCTTGAAGTCTTCACCTCTTCGGGCGCGATAAAGACGGACTCCGAGACGGTGATGCTTTGCTGCAACGCGTCGAGGGCCGGCAGGGTAATCTCCACCGTGTCGACCAGACCCGCGCGCACCATCAGCTCCGGGCTCACCACGGGTGGCTGGTTCGGCGTCCGCGCTTCGAGCCGGTAAGCGCCCGGGCGAAGCTCGGAAATCCGGAAAGCCCCTTGGGCATCGGTGGTCGCGCAACGTTTCGTGTTTTGGATGCACACCGTCACGCTCGCGGTCTGGTTCTTGACGATTCCTGCGATGGTACCCACCCCGGCCGTGTCCTGAGCGGCGAGGGGCAGAATGGACAAGAGCGAGAGAAGTTTTATCTGGGCTGAAATTTGCACGCATGAACTTTGATTCAACTAGGCGAGGCTCGACTCTTTTTTTACAGGTGCTCATGTTGTTGAAATGAATGCATGTTACATTCGCGTGGAGACGTCATCGCCCCGCCCGGGAGGGTGATAGACTTCCAAAGCGATTGGCCCATCAGGTCCTGCTAGGGAGAGTCTTGAGAGCCATTCCTGTTTGAAACAGAGTAGGGTAAATTCATGGACTTCTTGAACAAAGCAAAAGAGATGGCTGCGGACGCGGCCGAAATGGTGAGCGACGCCGCCAAAGCCGCAGTCGACAAGGCCGAGGACCTCGCCTACGCCGCCGGCGAGAAAGCCTCTTCGCTCGGCGAAACGATCGCTGACGCCAGCCACTCGGCGATGGACAAAGCCGGCGATTTGGCGCATGCCGCCGGCGAAAAAGCCTCGGCTCTAGGCGAAACGATCGCTGACGCCGGCCACTCGGCGATGGACAAAGCCAGCGATCTCGCCAAATCGGCCGCGGACAAGGCGGAAGATTTGGCCGGCGCCGCTGCGCACAAGGCCAAGGATCTGGTCAGCTAAGTCGCGGCTATAATAGTGGACCGTTATTGGGTTTTCGCCCCTTCCCGCGGATTGAAGATCTCATCGATCCGCAACCCGAACGCTTCCGCCAGTTGAAAGGCCAAGGGCAAGCTGGGGTCATAACGGCCGGTCTCGATCGCGTTGATCGTCTGCCTCGACACCCCCAGCTTCTCCGCTAAATCCGCTTGCGACCACTGGCGCTCGGCTCGCAAAACTCGCAGCCGATTGGTCATCTATTTGAACCTCCGCACCGACGCGTGCAGCCGCCAAGTCCGCAGCGGCTCCATCGCAATCAGCCAAGCCGGGTCGATTTTCCAACCGATCGCCATCGCCAGGCCACCGAGCGACATGGCCAGGGCGATCGAGATCACGTAGGTCCAGGCCAAGGCCTCCATCCGCAAACGGCGCTCAAGTTCTTCCAGGCTATCGACATAGCGCCACATCTCGATAGCGATGAAGGCGAAGGCCAGCCCAGGGAAGAGCGCCACCGCGTGGTGGTAGGGTATCGGCAACAGTGCGCCCAAGCCGATACCGAGGATCATCAAGGCCAAGGCCCAGATGCAGCGCTGGTAACGCTTGCCGGCAAGGGAGTCCGTGCCGATAGTGCCCCAGAGAAGGATCGAACTGTAGGGCCAGGTGACTGGCGGTTCCGGTTTGTGTGTCAAGTTTCCTTTACCTCAAGGAGGTAGTAAAGCGAGCTTTACATTTTGTCAATGACAATTTACGTGGCGCTGCTAAAGCAACTAAGCCGTCAGCGCGCCCTGTACAGCCCCCGATGAGAATCGGCGGGCGGGCGACGCGCTCAGCTGGCGGGCGGGGATGGGCGCTGATTGCCGCCTGAGGGCCAGGGCCCATCGCTGATTCGCCTTGGAAGAAGTCGCGTTTGCCGCGGGGGGGTGCCCCACCGCTCGCGCGGTGGGCTAGACAAGGTCGGCATGCGGGTTAGGTTGGGTAGGGTTGAGGTGGAGGTTGCGGCGGTCGGCGTTGTTTAGGGGACGAGGAAACGGTCGGTGTAGGTGGTGGAGAGATCGATTTTCGCGTCGCGAAGCTTGGGAAGGGAGATCCGAAGGATGCGCTCAACGGCTTGGGCTCCGGCGAGGGGCATGGGGCCGCCTTTGGCGAAGATGGGCAAGGACGCGGTGAGGGCGGTCTCGTAGAGGGTGGGGTCCGAACCGCGGAATTCGGCGGGCATCTTTGCGGCGATGGCTTTCGAATCATGCTCCTCAATCCAGGTGAGGGTGCGCCGCATGGCGCGGGTAAGGCGCTGGGCGGTATCGGGATTCTGCGCGAGCCATTCGCGGCGCGCATAGAGTACGGAGGCGGGTACGGCTGCGGTGTCGAACTCGGCGTGCACGCCATTGGCGGAGCGGGTATCGGACAACAAGGGCAGCGGGCCATTGCGCCGCAAGAGCTGGGAGACGCCCGGGTCGGTCATGATAGCGGCGTCGACATTCCCGCTTTCCATGGCGGCTAAGGCGCTGCCGGAGTGGCCGACGCCGATGACACTGACCGAAGGGAGCGGCACTTGGTGTTTGGTGAGCAAGTAGTTCAAGAAGAAATGGGTGGCCGAGCCCGGCGCCGTGACCCCGACCTTGGCACCGGCCAAATCCTCAATGCGGCGAATGCGGTGGCGCGCCGCGGGACTCACCACCAGCACCAGGCCCGGGTGGCGCACCATGACGATGAAGGCCTGCAGGGGCTGGCCCTCGGCGGCCATCTGCACGGTGTGTTCGTAGAAGCCGCTGACGACATCGGCGCTGCCGCCCAGCAGCGACTGCAGGGCCTTGGCGCCGCCCTGATAGTCCTGAAACTGGACGTCCAAGCCTTCGTTTTGGTAGAAGCCCAGTTGGGCGGCAAGCGTGGTAGGCAGGTAGACCATTTGAGCGGCGCCGCCGATGGCGAGCCGCACCGTCCGGCCCTTTTGGGGCGCTGCCGCGCAGCCGGTGAGGCACAAGGCCAAGAGGGCGAGTTTTAGGCCTTTTTCCATCGCAATAAGTAACGCTCCAGCCTGCCGACGGCGTAAGAGACAGCCAGGACAATCGCAGCCAGCACCGCCATGCCGGCGAAGACCCCGGTGGTGTCGAAGAGGCCTTCGGCCTGGGCGATCAGGTAGCCCACGCCGCGCGAGGCCCCCAGGTATTCTCCCACCACGGCGCCGACGATGGCGAAGCCGACGGCGGCTTCGAGGCTCGAGAAGATCCAGGTGAGGACGCTGGGCAGCAGGACGTGGCGGATCAATTGGCTTTCGCTGGCGCCCAGCATGCGGACGTTGTTGACCAGCACTGGGTTCACCTCAAGGATGCCGCGGTAGGTATTGAAGAAGACCAGGAAGAAGACGAGGGTGACGCCGAGGGCGACTTTGGACCGGATGTCGAGGCCGAACCAAAGCAGAAAGAGGGGGGCAAGGGCGACGCGCGGCAAGGCGTTGGCGATTTTGATATAGGGGTCCATGACGCGGGCGGCCAGGGGCAGGCGGCCGAGGGTGAAGCCGACAACGACGCCCAGGGTGGACCCGATGACGAAGGCCAGCAAGGCCTCAAGCAGGGTGGTGCCCAGGTGCGGCCACAGGGAGCCGGAGGTAACCCATTCGCCGATGCGCGCCGCGATGTGGCTGGGGCGCGAGAAGAAGAAAGGGTCGAGCCAGCGGGTGTTGGCGCCCCATTGCCACAGGCCGAGGAATCCACCGCCGACGAGGGCGCGCAGCAGCCAGACGAGGGGTGTGTTTTCGCTAGCGGACATGCTGGGCTCCTTTGGCGACTTGGGGGCGCAGGTCGTTCCAGATGGCGCGGTAGAGGTCGTTGAACTGGGGGTCCAGCCGGAGTTCCTTGACGGGGCGGGGGCGGGTGAGCGGTACGGGATATTGGCCGATGACGGTGCTGCCGGGGCCAGCGGAGAGGACGAGCACGAGGTCGGAGAGGGCGATGGCTTCCTCGAGGTCGTGGGTGACGAAGAGGACGGTGCGGCGTTCTTCGGTCCAGAGGGCGAGCAGTTCGTCCTCCATTTGCTGGCGGGTGTGGATGTCGAGGGCGCTGAAGGGCTCGTCCATCAGGAGGATGTCGCGGCCGGCCATCCAGTTTTGGGCCATGGCGGCACGCTTCTTCATGCCGCCGGAGACTTGCTCGGGGTAATAATCGGCGAAGTCCGCGAGGCCGACTTTTTGAAGCCAATGCAGAGCTTCGGGACGGCCATCTTTGCCGGCCAGGCGCGGGGCGAGCTCGACGTTTTCGAGCAGCGTCTTCCAGGGCAGAAGGGCGTCTTGTTGGAAGAGGTAAGTGGCTTGGGTGTTGAGGCCGGCAAGGGGCTGGTCCGCAATGCGGATTTGGCCGGCAGTGGGCGCGATCAGGCCGGCGGCGAGGTTAAGGATGGTGGATTTGCCGCAGCCGCTGGGCCCGACCAAGGCGACGAAGGAGCCGCGCGGGACGTCGAAATTGAGGTCAGCGACGGCCGTGTAGGCGGCGAAGGATTTGCTGGTGCCGCGAAAGGAGATCAAGCCCGCATTGTACCGTTGTCGGCTTTGGTTGGGGTGGGGCGAGCCGAAGATGAAGAACAGTTTGTCTCTACAGTGTCGAGACAATTGACGATTGAGTAAGGCGCCGGGTTCAGCCGCCAGAATCTCCTACATATGTTCGTTGTGTGGACGCCTGGCCGGATGGAGCGCCGGTGAGTGCGCTGGCACAGAATCGCGGCTGGAGCTGACTGGCAGCCGAATGCTCCCGACAGTCGGCCAATCGCAATTGTGTTTGGTTGCGGGGGCGGATTTGTTGGCACCCATCATTGCTAGTCCCTTTGGGGCTACAATGGCGGCATGATGCGCCGGCGAGCGTTGGTCGCTTTGAGTATGATCGTGTTTGGGTTCTGGACGGGCTTGTACGCCCAGGACGTGCGGGAGCGGGCGATCCGCTTTCAAGAGGCGAAGCTGGAGGATTTGAAGAAGCCAGTAGCGGTGCCGCGTGGCTATGCGCTGGTGATCGGAGTGGGGCAGTATCCGAATCTGCCGGCTGATAAGCAACTGGATTACGCCGAGTCTGACGCCGAGGCGGTGTCGCGCATTTTGCTGAGCAATGAAGGCGGCAACATTCCACCCGAGAACCTGCGCCAGTTGATTGGGCGGGATGCGACGCGGGCGAAGATCGAAGAAGCGCTGACGAAATGGCTGGCGGTGACGGCGAAGCCCGAGGATCGGGTGATTGTCTATTTTGCGGGGCATGGAGTCGTTACTCCGGCGGGCGGGATGCTGGCGCCGCGGGACTTTGACTTGACCCGCCCCAACGAGACCGGCTATCCGATGAAACGGCTGGGCGACATTCTCGCGAATGACGTGAAGGCACAATGGAAGGTGTTGCTGACGGATGCGTGTCACTCCGGTCGCATTACGCCGCAATCGACCGATGAAGCGGTTTATAGCACGCTGAGTAACTTGCCGCGAGGGTTCCTGACCCTTACTTCTTCGCGGCAGCAGGAGCGTAGCCATGAAGACGCCAAGTTAGCCAAGGGATTTGGCCTATTTTCTTATTACTTAGTGCAAGGCTGGGCGGGGGACGCCGATGCGGAGCCGCGCGATGGGGTAATTACGGCGGATGAGTTAATTCACTATGTAACTCGCGAAGTGCGTGCGCATGCGATACGGGTGGGGGTGAAGCAGAACCCGCGGGAACACGGCGACTTTCCGGATGACATGATTCTGGGATATTCGGCGGCGAGGCGTAAGCAATTGACCACGCCGGGGACGAAGGAACTCGAGAACGGAACGATTGTGGTGGAGGCGAATCTCGACGAGGTCGAGGTGTATGTAGACGATCGGCTGGTGGGGAAATTGAAGGCCGGCGAAAAGCTTTCGGTACCGGGGCTGGTGCCGGATGTGCCACATACGATTCGGGGCGTCCGGATGGGCTATGAGCCGGTTGTGCGGGAAGTGGTGGTGATTCCCGGGCAGACGCAGACGGTGACGTTGCGGCTGGTGTACATGCGTAAGGTGAAGCCGGCGGCGCAGAAGCTGTACGACGAAGGCTACGAGATCTACCGGCGCAAGCGGGGCGTGGCGGAATGGCGCAAAGCGGAGCAGTTGCTGGCCGGGGCGTTGCGCGAAGACGCGAGCTTTGGGTTAGCGGCGCTGCAGCTTTGCCGGGTGCGGCAGAACCTGGGCGAGACGGACCCGGCGTTGGCGGCTTGCCGCAAGGCGGTGCAGTTGGATCCGGACCGGTTCGAAGCGCGGTCGCAGTGGGGGGCAATCCTACTCGAAGTGGGCGATGCTCCGGAGGCCGTGCGGCAGTTGAGCGAGGCGGCGCGGCAGAATCCGAAAGATCCCTTTGCGCATTCGCTGCTGGCGGAAGCGTATCTGCTATCGGGAAGTTTCGCCGATGCGGAGCGGTCGGCGGATCGTTCGATTGAGCTGAATCCGGAACACGCGATGGGCTACTTCAGCCGGGCCGATGCGCGGCGTTATTTGAAGCAATGGACGCCGGCGATCGAAGACTTTCGCCGGTATTTGCGGTTGGCGGACTTTCAGGCGAAGTTGCCAGAGGTGCTGGCTTATTACTTCGTGGGCTTTGGGGCGTCGAAGCGCAATGCGGGCTTCAAGCGACAGCACCGGGTGCAGCAATCGTCGGCGTACTTTGGCTTGTGCAGTTGTGAACTGGAGCTCGAGAATTTTGCGCGGGCGGTGACGGCGTGCAAGAAGGCGATTGAGCTCGACCCGGACGATGCGTTTGCCTATAACTTGATGGGGCAGGCGCGGATGTATTTGTTTGACCGCGATAGGCGCCGGGATGATTTGCGGGAGGCGCAGAAGGCCTTGTCCGCAGCCGTGCGGCTGGCGCCTGATGCCGAATTTTCGGGGCGGGCGAAGAAAAATTTGGGGCAGGTGGAGGGGATCCTGTCTCAAATGCGTTAGTTTTTCCGCTTCTTTGATTGAGGGCGGTATATACTCCCCATGGGTTCTCACGGAGGAAATCATGATGGTCAGGCAACGGTGGACGGCAATCAGCTGTGTGGCGCTTAGTCTCTTAAGTCCCGCATTCGGGCAAGAGGTGACGGACGCGGGGAAGTATCGCCTGGTGGTGATCCGCGGAGAGGGCGATCAACATAACGTGAAGCAGGGCCGCGCGACGTCGCAGGCGGTGATGGAAGTGCGGGATGAGAACGATAAGCCAGTGGCCGGGGTGCTGCTGACGTTCACGCTGCCGAGCCAGGGAGCGGGCGGTTCGTTTGTGGGCGGATCGCAAGTGACGACGCTCGCCACCAATAACGCGGGCCGCGCGGCGGTGACATATACGCCCAACAAGGTGGTGGGCAATTATGCTCTAAAGGTGAGCGGGAATGTGCCTGTCTCTTATACACATCTCCGAGCCCACGAGACTAAGGCGAATCTCGTATGCCGTCTTCTGCT
>ENA-ORBV01002022-ORBV01002022.1-microbial-mat-metagenome-genome-assembly--contig:-NODE-2022-length-43670-cov-9.607758_pt1 | contig 43670 bp, 43 predicted proteins | sample MGYA00237777_ERZ505514 | MGnify/ENA primary metagenome ERZ505514 (study PRJEB26160, sample SAMN06269048) | microbial mat metagenome | isolation source: Oligotrophic lake microbial mat | place... | reverse complement strand
GATTCGCCTTAGTCTCGTGGGCTCGGAGATGTGTATAAGAGACAGGCGCCCGACGGCAGCGCCCGCGGCTGCGCTGCCGTCGGGCGCTGCGCCGCTGTCGCTGCCCGAACTGGCAGCACCCCAGGCGCTACAGGCCGCGCCGCCCGCCCTGCGTCAGCTGGCCAATCCGCCCGCTGCCGCGGCGCGCACGCCCGAACCGGCGCTGACGCCCGGCACGCTGCCACCCGCGCCTGGGCAACTGCCACCCGCCGTGTCACTGACCGGCCAGCCCCTGCCGGCCCTGGGCACGGCGCCGGCCGACGCCGGAGCGCGCGTCGGCCACGACGTGGCCACACCGCCGGCGGCGCCGTCCAGCGCGCCACCGCGGCTGAACCTGGAACTGGCCCGCCCACGGGGCGGTGAACTGTCGCGCTACGACACACGCGGTGTTCTGCCGGTGCTGCCGCGCCCACCCGAGCGTGACGAAAAGCTGGCGCGCGACATCGAAAAAGCCGGCAAGGCCGACTGCCGCAAGGCCTACAGCGGCCTGGGCCCGCTGGCCGTCGTCCCGCTGGCCGTGGACGCCTTGCGCAAGGACGGCGGCTGCAAGTGGTGACCGGCTGGCATTGGCGTGGCCAGTGCCGCCAGTGCAGCCCGTGCCGCCCGCGCCGCCCGTGCCGCCCGCGCCACCAGCAACCGGTGCGCAGCCCTTACTGCGCCAGGTCCAGCCGGTAGTCGCCGTTCACCGGCCCGGTGATGCCCCGCGCAAAGTACACCCGCACGATCATCTGCACGGGCACTGCGCTGGTGTTGGTGGCCGTGGCCAGGTCGACCCGGCCCACGCCTTGTGTGCTGCGCGCCAGCAGTGTCAACGCCGCGTCGTAGATCTCCAGGTTGAAGTCGGACTCTGCACCCGGCGTCAGCGTGGCGCTGAGCGTGCGGCCCGGGGCCACGGTGACGGCAAAGAAGTCGCGGTCGCGCACCTCGCCGCGCGCGCTGCCCATGTTGGCGTTGACCTGCGCCGGCAGGCTGGGCACGGTCTGTGTCTGGCCGAAGTTGTCGTTGGGCTCGACCTCGGCCAGCACCACCGGCACCGGCGGCGCGTTGTTGATGTTCAGGAACACCGCCGTCACCGCGCCCCAGGCGCCCGATGCATCACGCGAGCGCACGTACACCGTGTGCTGCCCTGGCGCCAGACCGGCGGTGTTGATGCTGCCGCCCACGGCTTCGGTCACGCTGTTGAAGCTGCCGTCCGTGGCCGACAGGCTGCGCGGCACAGCGCCCGCTTCCCAGGGCGGTGTGTCGATGGTGTATTCGGCCGCGTTGATGGCCTGCGTGCCTTCAACGCCATTGCTGTTGTTGAAGCGCGCATCGCTGGCCGTGGCGCTCAGCGCCACCAACGTGCCGGCGGCCACCCCGGCGCCGGAAGCGTCGCCGGCCAGCACCAGCGCCGTGACGTCGGGCCCGGCGGGTGTGATGTAGGGCGTGCGCACCACCTTGGCGGCATAGATCAGCGCCGGCAGGTTGCCCGGCTTGATGGTGCTTTCATAACTGGCGCAGCTCTGGAAGAACGAGGTGCCCAGCTCGATGGTGAAAGCGGCCACGCCCAGTTCACCGTAGCTGATGCCGTCGCTGGTGCCGTCGGTGGGGTACAGGCCGATCGACTGCATGGGCGTGTAGCCGTTGAAGAAAGCGAACTTGCGGCCCAGGGTCTGCAGCGCCACGCCGTTGGGCGCGGGTGTGGCCGTGTTACCCCAGGGCCACAGCACCAGCTGGCTGTAGCTGTGAATGTCCATGTGGATGCCGCTGGTGTCGGCCGGCGCGGCGTCGGTGGGAGCCGGACCGCGACGGTCGGGCCACAGGCTGCGCACATAGTTCTGGATGGCCTGGATCTCGGGTTCCGATCCGGCGCTGGGCCCGCGGTAGGTCAGGTTGCAGGCACTGCCGCTGGAGCCTTCGCCAGCGGTCGAATTCCAGCTGAAGCTGAAGTTGCGGTTCAGGTCGACACCGCGCGTGTTGGTGTTGGCGCAGTGGGCGTTGTTGACGTTCTTGCGCCAGGACAGACCGGCCTCGGCACGTTTGCGGCCGTCGGGGTTGGCGTGCAGCATCAGGTGCACTTCGTGGTGGTCCATGATCCAGGTCGCGTCGGCGTTGTTGCCGTGGCCGTTGACCAGCCAGCGCGCAAATTCCAGCACCAGCGGTGCGGTGGTGTATTCACGGGCGTGAATGGCGCTGTTGATGAACAGCTTGGGCTTGCCGCCCTCGGGGGTCGGCACCGCGTTGTTGCTGAGCTTGAGCACACGCAGGTCGTAGCCGCCCGCGCCCTGAGTCTTGAGCCAGGAGTCCCCTGCGTCGGCCCAGCTGGCCAGGGTGGGCCGGGCGGCCATCAGCGTGTCGGCGGCGGCAAAGGTTTCTTCCACCGTTTCGTAGCAGGCATAGCCGGGAATGGACAAGGGCTGTGCTTCGGTCGCGCCGCGCTTGGCCTGCAGGATCTGCATCAGTGTCAGCCGCTTGTTGCGCAGTTCGATGAAGTCGCTGGCCAGCTCGAAACGAAAACCGAAGGGCCGCAGGCGGTCCATGTCGGCGGCGTCGAGTTCCATCACCAGGAAACCCCGCTTGGTGTCACTTTCCAGCAACTGGCCGTGGAAGCTGATGGCCGCCTTGCGGGCCACTTCGGCGCTGGGGTAGTAGGCGCGGTAGACGTTGTGGGTCTGCTTTTCCTGCTCCAGCAGCCTGTGCAGCTCGGGGCCGTGCAGGTGCTGCGCGGCGGCCGGCAGTGCGGTGGCAAGAGTCGCGAAGGCTGCGAAAGCGGCCAGGGTCAGCGCCAGTGGTCGTGCGCGCGCAGGGGAATGGATCTTCAAGTGGGCTCCTCGTCCTTTGCCGCTGACTATGCCAGCAAGGCGCCCACCCGCACCCCCCGCATCCCCTGGCTGCGGGGTTCAGGCCGTGGTCTTCAAGCGGGCGGACTTCAAGCGGGCATGGCATCCGGCGCAAAGTCCAGCAGCACCTTCATCGCGCGCCTGCGATCGCCGGCCAGCTCGAAAGCCTGGCGCGCCTGGCTGAGCGGAAAGCTGCCGGTGATCATGGGCCGCATGTCCACCCGGCCTTCGTTGATGAGCTGCACCGCCAACGCAAATTCGGCGTGGAAGCGGAACGAGCCGCAGATGCTCAACTCCTTGGCCACTACCAGGTTCTGCGGGATGGCCACGTCGCCACCCAGACCCAGCTGCACCACCACGCCCCGCGGCCGCATCACGTCCAGCCCGGCGCGCAGCGCACGTTCGTTGCCCGAACATTCCAGCATCACGTCGAAACTGCCCTTGCGGGTGCTGCCGTCGGCGCCATAGCGGGCCACCCAGCCGGTGTCCTGTGCGACGTTGATGGTGTGGTGCGCGCCCATGGCCCGCGCCACCGCCAGTGTTTCGTCGGTCAGGTCCACGGCCACGATTTCTGCCGCGCCGTGCACCCGCGCCGCGGCCACGGCCAGCGTGCCGATGGGCCCGCAGCCCGAGACCAGCACGCGCTTGCCCAGCAGCGGGCCGGCACGCGACACGCCATGCAGCGCCACCGAAAACGGCTCGGCCAGCGCGGCGTGTTGAAGCGGCACCTGCGCGGCCACCACTTCGCACTGCACGGCGTCGCACACCAGCAGGTTGCGAAAGGCTCCTTCGACATGCGGGTCGCGCATGGCGCTGCCGTAAAAGCGCATGTCCAGGCACTGGTTGGGCAGGCCTTCCAGGCAGTAGACGCAGCGGCTGCAGGGCCGGCTGGGGTTGACTGCCACCTTGTCGCCCGGCTTCAACCCCGTCACATCGGGTGCCACGGCGGTCACCGTGCCGGCCACCTCGTGGCCCAGGATCATGGGCCGCTTGATGCGCACCGTGCCAAAGCCGCCGTCGTGGAAGTAGTGCAGGTCCGAGCCGCAGATGCCGCCGTAAGCCACCTGCACCAGCACCTGGCCGGGGCCGGGTTCTGCGACTTCCTGTTCTTCCAGGTGCAGCTTGTCGGGAGCGTGAATGACCAGGCACATGCAGCGCAGTCGCATCGGGGGTCTCCTGTTTGGTGTGATGATTGCGGCCGCGATCATCGCACCCACGCACACCACGACGGGAGACACCGCCTTGAAGCTCTTCGACCTGAGCGGCCGCACGGCCCTGATCACCGGCTCCAGCAAGGGCATCGGCTACGCCATTGCCGGTGCGCTGGCCAGCGCGGGTGCACGGGTGGTGCTGAATGCGCGCAGCGCCGATGCACTGGCGCTGGCGCGTGATGCACTGGCCGCAGGTGGCTTCGATGTGCACACGGCCGCCTTCGACGTGACCGACGCCGACGCCGTGGAAGCCGGCGTGGCACAGGTCGAAGCGCACATCGGCACCATCGACATCCTGGTCAACAACGCCGGCATGCAGCACCGTGGCGCCTTTGCAGAATTTCCCATCGATGCCTGGCACAAGATCATCACCACCAACATCGACAGCGTCTTCCTGGTGGGCCGCGCAGTTGCGCAGCGCATGATCCAACGCCAGGCCGGCAAGATCATCAACGTGTGCAGCGTGCAAAGCGAAATGGGCCGCCCGGGCATCGCGCCCTATGCCGCCACCAAGGGCGCGGTGAAGATGCTGACCAAGGGCATGGCCATCGACCTGGGCAAATACGGCATCCAGGTCAACGGCCTGGGGCCGGGTTATTTCAAGACCGAACTCACGCAGGCGCTGGTGGCCGACACCGCCTTCACCGCCTGGCTGAGCGGCCGCACACCGGCCGGCCGTTGGGGTGAGGTGAACGAACTGGCCGGCGCGGCCATCTTCCTGGCTTCGGATGCGTCCAGCTTCGTCAACGGCCACATCCTGTACGTGGACGGCGGCATCACGGCCGGCCTGTGATTGCCCCGGGGCAGGCCACCGCGCAGCCCCGTGATAATGCGCCGATGACAATTTTTTACTGGGTGATGGGCGTGCTCATCGTCGGCACGCTGCTGCCGTCCATCATGTACTGGGTGCTCTATGCCGTGACTGGCGAGCCGGCCTGTGCGCGCCGCGCCAGCGCCTTGTGGTCCTTCAGCCGCGTGCTGGCGCTGTTCGGCTTCAACCTCCTGATCTGGGGGCACGTGGTGGTGGGGCTGTGGCAGATGGCACGTTAGACGCCCCGTCCAACCGCAGGGCGCCGGCTGCACGCACCGCTTACGCTGTCGCCGCAACCCATGCCCCACCGGGGCGGTAGCGCCAGACCTCGGCGTCGTCGCCCAGGCGGAACAGGTGGAGCCACTCGTTGTCGAGCAGATGACGCACCGTGGTGCTCCTGGAAACGATGTCGTCGATCGAGGCCTGCGGCGCCTGGATGAACACGCTCAGCCGCAACGGGGTGTGACGAAAACGCTGGCCGTCGTGCAGCGATTGCATCGGCAGCCCGATGCGCAAGTCGCCGCCGTTGCCTTCGAAGACGCCGATGTTGCCGCCCACCACGTTGTGCAGCACCTTGTCGCCGCTGCCATAACGCGCGTTGTCAACGGTCGACGCGTGGTACTGCAGGTTGATCCAGTTGGTCACCACCATGGGAGCGGTCATGATCAGCTCCAGCACCCCGAAGCCGCTGTCGCGCTGCCAGACGTAGTCGTGCAGAAAGCTGCGGCCGGCCAGGTTCATGTGCCTGCTTCGGCTGCGTGGTGCCACGATGAATGCCGCGCAGTCCGCCAGGCCCCACTCGGGCCGTACTTGCGCCCAGTCGCTGCTGCGTGCAATCACGGCCTTGTTCAGGGCGGCGGCATCGGCGGCGCATGTGGCCAGCCCCAATGACGCGGCACGCTCGACCCGCGCGCGGTGGCCGGCGTCGGCCAGCCAGGTTTGCAGCTGCGACAGGTCCTGGTCGTGGCTGGCGGGAAGCAGGTCGCAATCGAAGAGATGCATCTCGTCGGTGGTGGTGTTGTGCAGCCCGGCCAGGAACCAGGTGCTCTCGGGCACGACCACGCCTCGGGCGCGCAGGCCCTGGCGCACCTGCGGCTCGTTCAGAAGCAGGGCCAGGGCACGTGAGTTGACCTCGCCGGTCTGGCCACCGCAGGCGCCGCAGTCCAGCCCGGCGGCATGCGGGTTGTTGGCGCTGGTGCTGCCATGGCCGGCCAGCAGCACCAGGCGCGCATGGTCGACGGTCAGCCCCATCGCGCCCAGCGCGGTGGCTGCGGCGTTGACGCCGGCGTCGAGTTCGGGGCCAGCCGCAGCGGGGAATCGCGGGCGCAGTTGGCGGCGCTGCGCTGCGGACAAGCCCGTCTGCTCGACGGGAACCGGGGCGGTCTCGCCGCCCAGGCTGCTCTTCAGCAGCTTGCCGGCAAACAGCAGGCCGCAGGACTCGACGAAGGAGAAGCTCGAACCCGCACCGCTGCGAAAGGCCTGCCACTGCTGGCGCCACTGCAGCTTCTTGCGCCGCTGCCGGGCCAGCGCCTGGCCCAGGCCCGGTGCGTCGCACGCGTCGGTGATGCACAGGCCGGGCGCCAGCAGGCCGGGCAGTTGCGGGCGTTTCATTTCGCTGCCCAAGGGCTGGTAGGCGACAAACATCGCAAAGAAGCCGGCAAAGCCCAGCGTCTGCACATCGGGGCTGCTGGCTTCCAGCGCGCGGCGGTAGACCTCGGAGCGCACGTCGATGCAGAACACCGCCTGAACCGCGGGTGACGCGGCCACCGCAACGGGCGCGCGGCGCAACCCCTGGCACAGCGGCTCCTGGTAGCTGCGCTCCAAGGCGGCCTGCCACAGCCAGTCGGTCTGCTGCGCGCGTTGCGCCTGGTCGATGCGCGCCGTGGTGTCACGCCAGGCGCCGGCCAGACCGTTGGCCACACCGAGATCGACATGTCCTTCGTGCAGCAGCCACTCCCACGCCAGCCGCACCGCCAGCAGGTGCACGATCTGTTCTTCATCCCGCTGTTCCAGCCGGGCTTGCCAGCGCTGGTAGGCACACCAGGAAGACCAGCCGTTGATGCTCAGCAGCAGCGCAGTGAAGTAGGCCTCGTGCGCCGCTGCAGGCACCTGCAGCGCCTGCATCGCGGCAGCGATCAGCGCCTGCGGCTCGTGGGGAAGACGGGCCAGTCGCGCGCTGAAGCCGGGGTAGCCCATCAGCATGCCCGGACCCAGGTCATGTGCCGACTGCCGCAGCCAGCTCGGGTAGAGCCCGCCTTCGCGGTCCGGGCCCCAGGCGGCCTGGCCCTGGTCGAAGAAGGCGGCGCAGCACTGGCTGATGTGGTGCGTGATGTAGTCGCGCCATGCCATGGCGTGGCCCAGGTCACGGTGGGCATCGACGAGGTCGGTGGCCAAGGGCAGGCGTTCGGGCAACGCAGGCACAGCGTCCAGGCTGGCCAGCAGGGTGTCCACGGTCTCGGTCGACCCGGCGTCGGCGATTGCGGCCTTCAGGTGCTGGCGTCCCACCTGGCCGGCCTGCCACTGCTGGCGCAAAGCGTCGCGCGACATCAGCATCGGGCTGCCCGAGAGCGCCGCCAACTGGGCCGCGGCGGCAGCGACGGGCCGTTCAAGATGGCCCCAGTAGGGGTTGACCGCGATGAAGCGGTCGAGCGGCCATGTGGGTGCGATGCGGGCGCAGGCGCGATCGATCGCCGGCTGCAGGGCGGCTGCCATGGCAGGCGCCGGGCGCAAAGTAGACAGGCTGGTGTTCATGGCAATGCTCTCGTGTGAAGCTGGACGCGATCAGGACTGGATCTGCACGTCGGGCTGCCGTGCGCTTGGCTTGTCCAGCGTGCCCGGCATGGCTGGCACACGCGCCGGCCACAGGCGGAAGGTCAGCCGGGTGAACAGCTCGTCCAGGTACAGGCCCGCAAACAGCGTGGGGTAGAGCCAATGCGCCAGTGCGCCGCGCGGCCATATCCGCACGGCGCCCTGCACCACGAACAGGATGCCGAAACAAAGAAGCACCCAGGCCACCAGGGCCGGGCTGGCCTGGCCCGTGCCGGCCACGCCGAGCCACCCGGCGAACACGGCGTGCAGTCCGAAGTAGGCGAATGCAACGCCCGAAGCACCGGCCAGTCCAACCAACGCTCCCCACGTGCCGGCTCGCAGCAGCGGCCCGGTGAGCAGAGGCGCCAACGCCAGCGCCAGGATGCCGCCCATGGCCCAGAGTGCCGGTTCGGCAGCCGGCTTCAGGCCCCAGGCCAGAGCGGCGGCAGCCACCACGCCCACACCAACCAGCGCACCCAGACCCCAGGTCGCAGCGCCCAGCGGCGGCGCGGGCGGCGTCATCTGCCGCAAACGGTTTTGTTCCACCGCACCACCTGCGGCCAGGAAGGCATGGGCCTTGTACAGCGAGTGCGCCGCCAGATGCAACAACGCCAGTTCATGCAGTCCCAGGCCGCACTGCATGAGCATGAAGCCCATCTGCGCGCAGGTGGACCAGGCCAGCGAGACCTTGATGCTGACGCGCGTCATCATCACCAGCGCTGCAACCACGGCCGTGACGCTGCCCACCACCACCAGCAGAGCCTGTGCCGCGGGCACGTCGGCAACCAGGGTTCCGACACGGATCAGCAGGAACCCGCCCAGGTTGACCACGCCCGCATGCAGCAGCGCGGACACCGGCGTCGGTGCCTCCATGACCTGGATCAGCCAGCCGTGCACCGGCAGTTGCGCGCACTGCAGCATCGCGGCGGCTGCCAGCAAAAGCGCGGCGGCCTGCAAGGTGCCGGGCATCTCTGGCAATGCGCGTGCGGCGGCGATGGCGCGGTCGATGTCCAGCGTACCCAGTTGCAGGCCGACCAGCGCCACGCCGCCCAGCAGGCACAGGTCGGCTACACGGCTGGCGATGAACTTCTTGTGCGCGGCGATCAGCGCCTGCGGGCGTTGCTCGAAGAAAGTCAGCAGCCCGTGCAGCGCCAGGCTGGTGGCGATCCACGCCAATGCCAGCACCGCCAGATTGTTGGTGACCACCAGCAGCGCCACGGCTGCCAGCGTGAGCATCAGCCAGCGGATGTAGCGCGGCTGGCCCCGTGCACCGCCCAGGTATTGCTGGGAGTAGCCCGTGATCACCCAGCCGATGAAGCTTACCAACACCAGCATCAGGCCGCTCAGAACGTCGTTGCGCAGGCCGAAGTGCAGCCCGCCCATGTCGCCCAGCATCGCCAGGGCTGGCCCGCGCATCAGCGCCGCGCCGCCAGTCAGCAGGCCGACGAGCGACAACAGGGCTGCGCCAAACGCCAGTGCAGCGCTCCAGCGGGCGACTCGCCAGCCTGCGTCCGGCCGCGGCCCCAGCGCAGCGGCGGCGGCGGCAGCACCCAGGTACAGCACGGGCACCAGCGCCAGCATGGCGGCGCGCCAGGGTGAGAGTTCGAGCAGGTTCGGTTCCATGGCGCAGGTTTCGCGGGATTCGATGACAGGCCACTGTGCCGCCTGGAATATCTTCCGTAAAATTCATTGTTACTGACAATTCGTTCTGAAAAACAGATAATAGAGCCGATGTCGCGACTGAACTTCCACCACCTGCACTCCTTCTGGGCCGTGGCCAAAGAGGGCAACATGACGCGGGCAGCTTCGCGGCTGCATGTATCGCAATCGGCGCTGTCGACACAGATCAAGCAGTTGGAAGAGCAGCTCGGACACCCGTTGTTCAGTCGGGTCGGCCGCAGCCTGCAGATCACCGAGGCCGGCCGCATGACCTTGACCTACGCCGAGTCGATCTTCACCTCGGGCAATGAACTGCAGGCGATGCTGCGTGACGGCGCCATGCACACGCGCCAGGTCCTTCGCATCGGCTCGGTGGCGACGCTGTCACGCAATTTTCAGGAAAACTTCGTCAAGCCGCTGCTGATGCGGAACGACGTCGAATTGGTGCTGCAGTCCGGCAGCCTGGAGGAACTGCTGCAGCGCCTGCGTGTCCACACGATTGACGTCGTGCTGTCGAACCGGCGTGTGCACGCCGACGCCGATCATCCGTGGCGCTGCCGCAGCATCGCGCGGCAGCCTGTCAGCCTGGTGGGCAGGCCGCGGCCCAGGGGCCAAGCCTTCCGATTCCCGCAGGAGCTGGCCGAAGTGCCCTTGCTGCTGCCCGGCCGCGACAGCGACATCCGCGCTGCCTTCGACCTGATGTGCGAACAGCACGGCCTGCGCTGCCAGGTGCTGGCCGAGGTCGACGACATGGCCTTGCTGCGCCTGCTGGCGCGCGACTCCGGCGCCGTCGCGCTGCTGCCTTCGGTGGTGGTGCGTGACGAGTTGTCCAGCGGTCAGCTCGTCGAATACTGCGTCGTGCCCGACCTGATCGAGACCTTCTACGCCATCACGGTCAAGCGCCATTTCGAGCCGCCGTTGCTCAAGGCGCTGCTGCGGCGTGACGAGACCGATGTGCTGGGCACTTCGGCGCCCAGGTGAGGGCGTTGATCGCTGCCAACAGCACCCGCCAGTGCACAACGGTGGCGCCAGTCGCACCTGGTCTGGTGCACGATGCGAACCGCCCCGGTCTACAAGAGCAGCAGCGCCCTGAAGTCGTTGACGTTGGTGAAGGTCGGCCCCGGCTTCACCCTCCCTTGCTCTTCACCGTGACCGTCGTTTCACCGCCGGCCAAGATCACACATGGCTTCTTGAACGGCTGTGACCGCAGCGCCACGGTGCGTGCCAGCGCCGCCTGCACCTGGCCCACCTCGCGGTTTTCGCCCTCCATCTCGTCGTCCAGGATGGGCGCGTCGATGCGCGCCGCGCAGGCCACGGCAGCTGCCGCTTCCGGGCTTTGCTGCGGTGTGGCGCAGTGGCAAGGTTCGATTGACGAGGTCGAAAGGTTCAGTGGTAATCGTCTTCGAGCTGATGTCGCACGGCGAGCACCAGAACCAGCGATGGCGGCAGGATGTCATACAGCGCGACATGGCCGGTCGCCCCAACCGGCACCACCAGCTCGCGCCGCAGCGGGTCGCTGCCAGCCTTGCGGTAGTTGAATGGCGCGCGCGCAAGCTGGAGTTCGATTGCCAGTCGCAACTCGTCGATGGTCTCTTGCACACGCTCGAACTCATCGGGGGTCGTTGCTCGAAGCAGCAGGAATTCGAAGAGTCGGCCGATGTCCTGCTTTGCCGGGTCGCTGAAGTCGACCGCGAAGGCCTCGCTCATCCCAGAACTTGCTTGCGTCGTGCGTCGAGCTTGGACTGGAGGGAGTCGAAGACATCCTTGGCGCCGTGCGAGATGCCTGTACGCTGGTAGTGCTCGAATGCAGCCTGGCCGCGCGCGTGAAACGCGGTTTGAACGCGTCGATGTTCAACGGCACGGCGTACCGCAGTTTCGACGAAATCACTGAGGGTCTCGTTTTCGGTGAGAACGGAGTCGAGCTGAGCGCGCAACTCTGGTTCAACACGGACCTGGGGGATGACGGCGGTTTTCATGCCTGCCAGTGTAGTGCATATGTTTTACATGAGCCAATCGGGTTTCGACGGTCGCCGACAAAGTCTGGCCGTGGGGCTGCTCTTGACTCTTGACCGGCGCGAACTTGCGATGCCGAGCCTCAGCCAACGCTGAGGGCGGCCGCCGCCGGGGCGGGCGCCTTCAGCCTTTGGTCAGCGAGTGGCCACATCACCGGGCGCGATCACGGCGATGCCCGCCAGCGCCGCGGCCGGTTTCAGCACCTGCTCGACATACTGCCTGTACTCCGCCTCTTTGCCTGGCCAAGGCGCCTGGCCAAGGCGGCCCCAGACCGATCCCCTCAAACCTTGGGTATCGGCGGCCTCCCAACTGAGCACGTTGTACATCTGCGAGTCGTTTGGATCGGCTGCCAACACCCGTCGCGCCAATGCACCTGCCTCGCGATACCGCGCTGTGACCTGTGTCCGCGTCAGACCCCGCTGCACAATGTTGTGCGCCGTCAGTGACCCCGCCAAGTGCTTCATGGCGAGTTTGTTGTCGGGTTCCAGCGCCAGAACCCGACGGCAAAGAGCGTCGATCTCGGACCAGTTCAGTCCACTCCAGGACTTGAAAAGCAGCGCTCGCACCTGCAAAAGAAGGTCGGCCACGGTAGCTGACTGAATTCGCTTGTCTGCTTCACGGCGATCACCGCCATACGTAGCCAGTCGCAGCAAATTGCACCCGCCAGTCGCACAACGGTGGCGCCAGTCGCAGCTCATCCGGTGCACGATGCGAACCGCCCCGGTCTACAAGATCAGCAGCGCCCTGAAGTCGTTGACGTTGGTGAAGGTCGGCCCCGGCTTCACCAGGTCGCCCAGGGGCTTGAAGAAGTTGTAGGCGTCGTTGCGGTCCAGGTGGTCGCTGGCCTGCAGGCCCATGGCCGACGCGCGCTGCAGCGTGCTGGGTGTGACGATGGCGCCAGCGTTGTCTTCGATGCCGTCGATGCCGTCGGTGTCTGCCGCCAGCACGTGCACGCGGGGCTGGCCTTGCAGCGCGATGGCGCAGCCGAGCAGGAACTCGGTCGCCCGTCCGCCGCGGCCTCCCTTGCTCTTCACCGTGACCGTCGTTTCACCGCCGGACAAGATCACACATGGCTTCTTGAACGGCTGCGACCGCAGCGCCACGGCGCGTGCCAGCGCCGCCTGCACCTTGCCCACCTCGCGGCTTTCGCCTTCCATCTCGTCGCTCAGGATGTGCGCGTCGATGCCTGCTGCGCGGGCCACGGCAGCTGCCGCCTCCAGGCTCTGCTGTGGCGTCGCGATCAGGTGCACCTGGTGACCGGCAAAAACCGCGTCACCGGGCTTGGGTGTTTCGAAGGCGCCGCTCTCCAGCCCATCGCGCGCCGCTGCGGGCAGTTCGATGCCGTAGCGCTTGCACAGCGCCAGCGCGTCGGCGCAGGTGCTGGCGTCGGCCACCGTGGGGCCGCTGGCGATGACCTCGGGCGCATCGCCCGGCACGTCGCTGATGAGCAGCGTCACCACCCGCGCCGGCGCGCACATCGCGGCCAGGCGACCGCCCTTGATGGCACTGAGGTGCTTGCGCACGCAGTTCATTTCGTCGATGGCCGCGCCGCTTTTCAGCAGCGCCTGGTTGACGGCCTGTTTGTCGGCCAGCGTCAGGCCCGGCGCGGGCATGGCCAGCAGGGCCGAGCCGCCGCCCGAGATCAGGCACAGCACCAGGTCGTCGGCCGTCAAGCCGCGTGTCAGTTCGGCGATGCGTTGTGCCGCGCGCGCGCCTGCTTCGTCGGGCACCGGGTGGCGCGCCTCCACCACCTCGATGCGGCCGGGCCGTGCGCGGTAGGCCGGCGGCACGTGCTCGTAGCGTGTGACCACCAGGCCGCTCAGCGGTGCATGTGCTGGCCACAGCGCATCCACGGCAGCAGCCATGGCGCCACCGGCCTTGCCCGCACCCAGCACCAGTGTGCGGCCCTTCTTGGGATCGGGTGGCGCGGGCAGGAAAGCGGCAATGTTGTGCGCAGGCAGGGCGCGCTGCACGGCGGCGTCGTACATCGCCAGCAGCAAGGCACGGGGTTCGATCGGCGCGCTCATCTCATGCTCATGCTCGTGCTCGTGCTTATCCTCATGCTTATGCTCAGTTTCAAGCCTTGGGCGCCGGGTGCGTGGGGTCGATCCAGGCCACGTGTTCGGGCTTTTCCACGGGCTCGATGTCCAGGTTCACCGCCACCGCTTCGCCGTCGCTGCGGCACAGCACACATTCCAGCGTCTCGGTGGCGCTGGCGTTGATTTCCTGGTGCGGCACAAAGGGCGGCACGTAGATGAAGTCACCCGGGCCGGCTTCGGCGGTGAATTCCAGCTCTTCGCCCCAGCGCATGCGCGCTCGGCCCTTGACGATGTAGATCACACTTTCCAGCGGCCCATGGTGGTGGGCGCCGGTCTTGGCGTTGGCGTGGATGTGCACGGTGCCGGCCCACAACTTCTGCGCCCCCACGCGGGCGAAGTTGATGGCCGCCTTGCGGTCCATGCCGGGGGTCTGCGCGGTGTTGGCGTCGAGCTGCATGCCCGGCACCACGCGAACGCCGTCGTGTTTCCAGGCGGGGTCGGGTTGGCTGGCCATCGTGGGGTCCTCGGTCGGGGGTCACCGGGATTGTGGCGCGGTCCTGGGCAGCGCCATCCGCCAGGCCGGCAGGTGGCTGGCCACCACGCAGATCAGCCAGCACAACCAGGCCGACCACAGCGTGTGGCTGGCGTAGTGCGCGCCGCGCATCAGCTGAGCGGCACCGAACACCAGCCCGGCGGCCAGCACGGCCCACAGCCAGGCCCGGGCGCGACGCCGGTCGTGACTGCGCCACATGAAGTGCAGGCCGAAAAAGGCGAATGCCGCCACCGCGTGGCCCGATGGGAAACAGCGCCCGGGGCCACCGTCGGCCTCACCCCACTGCCAGTGCGACACATAACGCGCCACGCCGCCAAACTGCGCCAGGTCCCACGGGCAACTGGTGGCGCTGAATCGCTTCAAGGCCGGCACCGCCAGCAGGCACAGCACCACGACACCGAAGCACTTCCAACGCTCGGCTCGGCCGGGTGAACCCGCCGCTGGCGGGCCCGGCTGGCGGGCTGCCGCCAGCGCCATGCCGGCCAGCACACACCAGCCCAGGAGCCGACCGCCGTCGTGGGCCAGCGTGCTGGCCCACCAGTTGTCGCGCCAGGCAAAGCCCTGGTCGGTGCCGAACAGGCGCACCAGGGCCAGGTCGGCACCACTTGCGTCCCAGGCCAGCAACAGGGCCAGGCCCAGCAGCGTGACCCCGATGTCGCGTCGCAGCAGGCTCACCCCGGCTTCACTGGCTGGAGACCGTGCCGTCGGCGCGGCAGGCATCGCTCAGGTCCCAGGCCGGCTCGCGCAACGCGGTCTTCACGTCCACCAGGCCCAGCACGGTGTGGAACAGGTGGTCGTGCGCCACCGGCAGTTGGGCTTGCCGGCGCAGGCAGGCCAGGTCCAGCGTGGCGTGTGAACCGCTGCTCAGGCCCGGCGAGAACCACATCACCATCGGCACCTTCTTCTGCACATCGGGCGCGATGGCATAGGGCAGGCCGTGCAGGTACAGGTTGTTCTCGCCCAGCGATTCACCGTGGTCCGACACAAACAGCAGGGCCGAATCAACCGCACCCGACGCCGCCTGCAGCTTGCCCACCAGGCTGGCCAGCACGTGATCGGTGTAGAGCAGCGCGTTGTCGTAGGCGTTGACGATTTCTACCTGGCTGCAAAGGTGCAGGTCGTCCTTTTCGCAAGCCGGCTTGAATTGCGCAAAGGCCGCGGGATAACGCCTGAAGTAAGAGGGCCCGTGATTGCCCAGCATGTGCAGCACCCAGACCTGGGTGCCGCCTTTGGTGGGCAGGGCCTGCAGCCGGGCGTCCATGCCCGCCAGCAGACCTTCGTCCATGCAACGGCCTTCGGCGCACAGGCCGGCCGGGTTGAAGGACACCACGTCGTCCTGCGGCACGCCGTCGCACACCCCCTTGCAGCCGCTCTGGTTGTCGCGCCAGTGCACGGCCACGCCGGCTCGGGCCAGCACGTGCATCAAGGACTCGCTGCCGTGGATGCGGTTTTCGTCGTAGTCGCGCCGGCCCACGGGCGCAAAGAGGCAAGGCACCGAGGTCTCGGTGTTGGTGCCGCAGGCCGTGACGTCGGGCACGTTGATGACCGGCAGCCGCGCCAGCTGCGGCGTGGTCTGCCGCGCATAACCCGACAGCCCCCAGTTGGCGGCGCGCGCGGTTTCGCCGACCACCACCACCACCACCAGCGGTCGCGCCCCGGCCTGGCTGCGCGCAACCATGCGCGGGCCGGGCGTGGCGTCCAGGCCGATGGGCTGACGCGGCTTCGCGGCGCCCTTGAGTTGTGCTGCGGCCACCGCGCCCACCGACCAGATGGCGTTGGCGGGCGTGACCAGGTAGCGCATCTCCTTGTTGTTGCGCATCAGTGAAGAAAAGGGCTGGTATACCGACAGCAACGCAGCGACGAAAAGACCAGCCGCCAGGCCCAGGCCCAGCAGCCGGCGCAGCGTGGCGCCCAGCACTGGCGGCCTTTGCACGCACACGCGCCACAGCACGGCCAGTGGCAGCGCCGCGTAGACCAACAGGTGCGCCAGCAGCGACCAGGAGAGCAGCTCGCGTGCCTCGGCCACGTCGGTGCGCATCACGTTGCTGATCATCGACGGGTCCAGGAACACACCATAGGCCTGCATGAAGTAGGTGGCGCAGGCAGTGACCACGGTCATCGCTGCCAGCAGCGGCTTGACACTGAAGCGGTTGGCCAGCGGCGCCAGCAGCAGATAGTGCAGGCAGGTCAGCATCACCAGCACGGCCCCTGCAAAGCCCCAGGTGGCGGTGTCCGACAGATCGCGTGTGCGCAGCGCTGCGCCCAGGAACTGGCGATTGGCCACCAGGGCCCAGAACAGGCTGGCTGCCCACAGCAGTTGTTCTGAGGTGGCCGCAATGGTGAAGGCCGGCCTGCACCAGCGCCGGTGTGCGGGTGCCTTGTCTGGGGGCGCCGAGAGCTGGGTGTGCAAGAGCATGGCCGCGAGTACGCCTGCGGCAACTGAAGCGAATCTGAAGGCCGACGCAACCTTGCGGTGGTACTGTGCCGCCCGACATGCCACCGGCAAAACAAGAACCCACGGCCTCGCCGCGATGAACCTGCTGCTGATCGAAGACGACGAAACCCTGGGCGAAGGCCTGCGCGACTTCTTGCTGGCCGAAGGCCACCACGTGCAGTGGTGCCGCACGCTGGGCGCGGTGCAGGCCTGGCAAGGCGAGCCCTTCGACGCCTGGCTGGTGGACTGGCAGCTGCCCGATGGCTCGGGCCTGGACTGGCTGCACGCGCGCCGCGCCCGCGGCCATCTCACGCCAGCACTGATGCTGACTGCACGCGACCAGCTGGGCGACCGCATCCGCGGCCTGGACAGCGGCGCCGACGACTACCTGATCAAGCCCTTCCAGCCCGAGGAGCTGGTGGCTCGCCTGCGCGCAGTGTGCCGCCGCAGCGCCGGTGCCGCTGGCGCGCGGCTGCAGCTGGGCGATGTGGCGGTGGACCTGACGGCGCGCGGCGTGTGGCTGATGGACGTGCAGGTGGATGTGACGGCGCGTGAATGGGCGGTGCTGGAAGCCCTGGTGCTGCGCGCCGGCCGCATCGTGCCCAAAGCCGACCTCGAACGCCTGGTGGTGGGCTCGGAAGCCGACGTCGCCAGCAACGTGCTGGAAGTGCATGTGTCGAGTCTGCGACGCAAGCTGGGCCGGGAGCTGATCGAGACCATCCGCGGCCTGGGCTACCGCGTGGGCGGCGCCACTTGAGCGTGTCGCACGTGTTGCCGTCGATAGCCAGCCGGCTGTCGCGCGCGCTTCTGCTATGGGCGGCCCTGTGGGGCGCGGCGCTGGCGCTGGCGGTGTGGCTGTCGGTGCAGTGGGAAGTGGACGAACTGCTGGACGACACCTTGCAGGCCGCAGCGGAAGAGATCTTCGTGCCCTTGCTGCTGGGCAATGGCGGACCAGAGGTTCAGCCCGCGCCGGCATCGACTGGCGCCTGGGGCGCCGCCAGTGCGGGCGCTGCCCGGCCGGCGCCCAAGGCCAGCGGACGACTGGCCTGGCAGCGGGTGTCGCACCCGCTGCAAGGCCCTGCCCAGGTGTTGCAGGCCTCCAGCGCCGCGCCCGTCACTCCGCTGGCGGCCACGGCGTCTGCGGGCTTTTCGGACGCAACCGGCTGGCGTGTGTACGGCCTGCCGCTGGGGCCGCAAGGGCAGTGGTTGTACGTCGCGCAGACCCGGGATGAACGCATCGAAACCCGCGTTGAGGTGGCCCTGGCGGTGACCCTGGCCACCTTGCCGATGGCGGCGCTGGCGCTGCTGTGGTTGCGAGCGCGCATGCGGCACGAGTTGCGGCCGCTGCAGGCCCTGTCGCTGCGCCTGGCTTCACACGACCCCTTGGCAGCGGGCGCATCGCTGGGCCCGGCGCAGCGGCAGGAACTGCAGTCCGTGCACGACGCCATCGACACCCTGGGCGCGCGACTGGCACGCCGCATGGCACAGGAGCGGGCCTTCTCGGCGCACGCCGCACACGCGCTGCGCACGCCGCTGGCCGGCATCGACGCGCAGCTGGCGGTGGCGCTGCGCGAGGCGCCGCCCGAACTGCTGCCACGCCTGAAGCGCGTGCGTACGGCGGCCGGGCGCCTGCAAGGCGTGGTGGCGGCCCTGCTCACGCTGTTTCGCAGCGGCGCCGATGTGCAGCGCAGCCCGGTGCAACTGCAGGCCTTGTTGCAGCGCCTGCCCGTCGAGGGCCTGCAGGTGGATGTCGAGCAGCGCCACGAGCTGTTGGCCGACGCCGACCTGCTGACCGCAGCGCTGATGAACCTGCTGGACAACGCGCTGCGCCACGGCGCACACCGGGTGCGCATCAGCACACCCGCGGCGCAGGTGCTGCGCATGGACGACGACGGGCCCGGCGTGGCAGAACCCCGGCGCCAGGCGCTGCAGCAGGTGCTGGACAGCCAGGACACCGAAGGCCAGGACACGGGCAGCGCTGGGCCGGGCCTGGGCCTGGGCATGGTGTTGGCCGACCTGGTGGCACGTGCGCACGGTGGTCGCCTGCATCTGCTGCCGTGCGAACAGGGCTTTTCACTTGAACTGAAAATGGGTGCCGCATGAAACAGGATGACCCGCCCGGTGCGCCCGGCCCGCCCACCGAAAGCCCAGCGCCGTCGCCCTTCAAGAGCCACTCGGGCCTGCGACGGGTGTGGAACGCCTGCGGCTATTCACTGGCCGGCCTGAAGGCCGCCGTGCGCCACGAGTCGGCCTTTCGGCAAGAGCTGGCGCTGGGTCTGCCGATGGTGCTGCTGGCGCTGTGGCTGGCGCCGGGCCGCTGGCAGCTGCTGGCGTTGATCGGCAGTGTGGTGCTGGTGTGGATCGTCGAGCTGCTGAACTCGGGCATCGAGGCCCTGGCCGATGCCGTGACGCTGAACCGGCATCCGCTGCTGGGTCGCGCCAAGGACCTGGGCAGCGCGGCGGTGATGCTGAGCCTGGCTTTTGCGGTGACCGTTTGGCTGGTCGTGCTGTGGCCCTGAAAATGCCGCTTCATGCACAGCGACACCCGTACTGAAAACGACGCCGCTCTGCCGCTGGCCGGCCTGAAAGTTCTTGAACTGGGCCAGCTGATCGCCGGCCCTTTTGCCGCCAAGACCCTGGCCGAGTTTGGCGCCGACGTCATCAAGATCGAAGCACCCGGCAGCGGCGACCCGCTGCGCCAGTGGCGGCTTCTGAAAGACGGCACCAGCGTGTGGTGGCAGGTGCAGTCGCGCAACAAACGCAGCGTGGCTTTGGACCTGAAAGACCCGGCCGCGCAGGACATCGTGCGCCGCCTGGCCGACGAAAGCGACGTGCTGGTGGAGAACTTCCGCCCCGGCGGCCTGGAAGGTTTTGGCCTCGACCCGGCGCTGCTGATGGCACGCAACCCGCGACTGATCGTGCTGCGCATCAGCGGTTACGGCCAGACCGGCCCCTACCGCGACAAACCCGGCTTCGGCGTCGTGGCCGAGGCCATGGGCGGCCTGCGCCACCTGACGGCCGAACCCGGCCGCACGCCGGTGCGTGTGGGCGTGAGCATCGGCGACACGTTGGCCGGCTTGCATGGCGTGATCGGCGTGTTGACCGCGCTGCACGAACGCCAGCGCAGCGGCCGCGGCCAGGTGGTGGACGTGGCGCTGTACGAAGCGGTTTTCAACTGCATGGAAAGCCTGCTGCCCGAGTACAGCGCCTTCGGTGCCGTGCGCCAGCCGGCGGGCAGCGCGCTGCCCGGCATCGCGCCCAGCGACGCCTACCGCTGCAGCGACGGCCATGTGCTGATCGCTGGCAATGGCGACAGCATCTTCAAGCGCCTGATGAGCGCCATCGGCCGTGAAGACCTGGCGCAAGACCCCGCGCTGGCCGGCAACAGCGGGCGCGTGGCCCGCGTGGCCGAGATCGACGACGTCATTGGCGAGTGGACCGCGCCGCGCAACGTGGCACAGGTGCTGACCGTGCTGGACGGCGCTGCCGTGCCGGCGGGTCGGATCTACACCGTGGCCGACATCGCCGCCGACCCGCATTACGCCGCGCGTGGCATGCTGGACACCATCACGCTCAGCGACGGCACGGCACTGGCCGTGCCTGGCATCGTGCCCAAGCTGTCGCGCACGCCGGGGCGACACCTGCGCAACGCACCCACCTTGGGGCAGGACACGGCCGAGGTCCTGGCCGGTTTGCGTGCAGTACCCGGTGCAGGGGACACCTGACGCGCAGTGGTCCAATGCGCCCATGCAAGACGACCTGAGCCACGAAGCCCGATTGTTGAACCGCCTGACCGAGCTTGAGATCAAGGCCAGCTTTGCCGAAGACACGCTGGACCGCCTGAACGACGTCATCGTGCGCCAGCAGGCGCAGATCGACGGGCTGGTGCGGCAGGTGGCGCAGCTGAGGGCCCAGTCGCAGGCTGACGAAGGCTCCGCCTTCCGCAGTCTGCACGACGATCTGCCGCCGCACTACTGAGTCACTACTGAGTCACTGCTGAGTCACTGCTGATCGTTGGATCCGTTCGGCCGATTGGCACGATTGTGCCGCCGTGCGTCGCGCAGCATGAACAGGTACAGGCTCTCCACCTTCTCGCGCGCCCAGGGCGTGCGGCGCAGGAACTTCAGGCTGCTGCCCAGGCTGGGCTCGTGCGTGAAGCAGCGCAGCGGCATGCGCTCGCCCAGCCCCGGCCAGCCATAGGTGGCCACCAGCGCCCGCAGCAGCGCTTCCAGCGTCAAGCCTTGCAAAGGTGCCTTGGGGTGGGCAGAAGGGCCGTCCATCGTTGCATTGTCCCAGCCGCGCGCTCAACTTCGGCAAGCTTGGGTCGATACCTTCACAGGGGGCACTGGCGCCATGGGCGTGCCCGCTTGTCTACCCGGCGCCGGGCAAAACGGCCCCAGGCGCCGCAATCTCGATCGATGGAGTACCCGAACGTGACCTTGACCCGCCACCCCGCTGCCAGCACCCCGCAGACAGCGGCCCTGATCGGCCTGCTCTCATTGCTGGCCGCCGCTTGTGCGACTGCACCCGAGACTGTGGGCCCGCCGCGTGCCGAGACCGTGTACGCCGTCACCGATGCGGCCGATCTGATCCGCTTCAACGCGGGTCAGCCGCAGATCGTGCAGGCGCGCTTGCCCTTGCAGGGCCTGGCCGCCGGCGACCGCCTGGTGGGCATCGACTTCCGCGTCGCACGTGGCGTGTTGTATGCCCTGTCGGCCAGTGGCCGCCTGTACACGCTGGACACCAGCACCGCGCGCCTGTCGCCGGTGGGCAGCGCGGCGCCGATTGTCCTGACGGGCCAGCACATCGGCTTCGATTTCAACCCGGCAGCCGACCGCATCCGCGTCGTCAGCGACAGTGGCATGAACCTGCGCCTGCACCCCGACAGCGGTGCCCTGGCCGCCACCGACCCCGCCCTGGCGCGTGCCCTGGCGCGTGCCCCGGGGCAATCCGGCGCACCGCTGCGCGTTGCCGGCGCGGGCTACACCTACAACAAGACCAACGACAAGCTCACCACCAACTACGCCATCGACCTGGCCGCTGGTGCGCTGGTGACGCAGGGCACGACCGAAGGTGTGCAGCCTGCGGTGTCGCCCAACACGGGCCAGATCTTTGGCGTCGGCGCGCTGGGCACCGGCGCGCTGGACGACGCGGCCTTTGACATCGCCGACACCCACAACGCCGCACTCGCCGCCCTGCGCAGCGGCGGCCGCACGCGCCTGCACCTGGTGGACCTGGCCACCGGCCGCGCCACACTGCTGGGCAGCGTGGGCGACGGCCGGGCGCTGTGGGGCATGGCGATCGCGCCTTGAGCGTGATGCACGCCATGAAAACCTCACGCCACGCCATGGGCGCCAACAAGGTTCGGGCCTGGGCCTGGCCTTTGCTGTTGTGGCCCGGCTTGGCCTGGTCGGCGGCGGTGGAAGTGCGTGTGCAAGGCGCGGACGGCAAGCCGCTGCCCGACGCCGTGGTGTTTCTGGAGTCGCGCGAAGCGCGCGCCGCCCTCAAGCCCGGGCCGCAGGTGGACATCGCACAGATGGCCCGGCAGTTCGACCCCGCCGTCACCGTGGTGCCGGTGGGTACGGCGGTCAACTTTCCCAACCGCGACACGGTGCGCCACCACGTCTATTCCTTTTCGGCGGTGAAGAAGTTCGAGATCAAGCTCTACGTCGGCACGCCATCCGCGCCGGTGGTGTTTGACCAGCCGGGCATCGCGGTGCTGGGCTGCAACATCCACGACAACATGGCGGCCTGGGTGGTGATCGTGCCCACGCCCTGGTATGGCAAGGCCGGTGCCGACGGCATCGTGCGCTTGCCGAGTGTGCCCGCCGGCAACTACCGGCTGCGCACCTGGCACGTGTCGCTGCCCTTGGGCGCCCCGGCCGCCGACCAGGCGCTGGCTGTGGAAGCCACGCCCCTGCAGGCCGCGGTCAGGCTGATGGGGACCGGGCCTTGACGCTGCCACTTGACAGCCCATCGAGCACAGCAAGCCCGTTGGGCTCGCCATTGCACTGGCACTGGCGCTGGCTCTGGCGCTGGACGCCCTTCAGCCGTTGGCGCTTGTCCAGTCGCATGGTGGCGCTCACGCTGCTGCTGCTGCTGGTGGTGCAGGCCGCAGGCTTGATGGCCACCCACGCCGGCATCGCACGCAACGCCAGCCTGCGCCTGGCCGAAGATTTGGTGGTGGGCGAAAGGGTGTGGACACGCCTGCTGGAGCAAAGGGCCACCAAGCTGGGCCAAGGTGCGGCGCTGCTGGCGGCGGACTACGGCTTCCGTTCGGCGGTGAGCAGCGGGGACCAGCAGACCATCTCATCGGCGCTCGAGAACCATGGCGCGCGCATCGATGCGCGGGTGGCTGCACTGCTTGACACACGCTTGCGCGTGCGCGCTGAATCGCTGGGCGAACAGCCGCAACTGGCAGCGCAACTCATCCCGCAACTGGCCGCCCTGGCGCCGCAGTTGACGCAAAACGGTTCCACCGTGGCGCTGGTGGCCGGCAAGGCCTATCAATTTGTGATGGTGCCGATGAAAGCGCCGCTGCTGATCGGCTGGGTGGTGATGGGCTTCGAGCTCGACAACGGCGTGGTCGATGACCTGCATGCGGTGTCGGGCCTGCACGCCACACTGGTGGCACTGGGCCCCGCCAGCCGTGTCTTGCACACCAGCCTGCCGCCTCATCGAAAAGCGGCCCTGGTGGCCGCGATGGCTTCATCGGCGCGCAGCGTGAACCTGGGCGGCCAGCCGCATCTGGCGCGCACCGTGCCCGTTTCAGATGCGTCGGCCGTGGGCACAGCCGTGGTGGTGCGGCTCACCGGGTCGGTGGCCGACGCCGTCGCACCCTACAAAACGCTGCAGTGGACGCTGGGCGCGCTCACGCTCATCGGCCTGGTGCTGTTTGGCCTGGGCAGTGCCTGGACCGCACGCCTGGTGACACGTCCGCTGGGCGCCCTGGTGCAGGCCAGCGAACGCCTGGGCCGGGGTGACTACGACACCGCGCTGCACCACACCGGCCGCGAAGACGAAATCGGCGACCTGGCCAAGGCCTTCGACCACATGCGCCTGAACATCGGCCAGCAGCAGCGCGAGATACGCCAACTGGCCTATTGGGACCGCCTGACCGGCTTGCCCAACCGCCTGCAATTCCGCGACGCCGTGCTGGCCGCCACGGCACAAGACCAGCCGCTGGCGGTGGTGATGCTGGACCTGGACCGCTTCAAACACGTCAACGACGTGCTGGGCTACGCCTTTGGCGACCGCTTGCTGCAGTGTGTGGCCGGGCGCCTGCAGCAGGCCGTGCGCCCCGGCGACGTGGTGGCGCGCCTGGGCGGTGATGAATTTGCCCTGCTGCTGCCGCAGGCCGACGCGACACAGGCGCAAGCCGTGGCCGCGCGCGTTGCGGCTGCGTTTGAAGTGCCGCTGGCGCTGGACGACCAGAACGTGGACCTGAGTGCGGGGCTGGGCATTGCCTGCTGGCCCGACCATGCCAGCGACGGCGACAGCCTGCTCAGCCGCGCCGAAGTGGCCATGTACGTGGCCAAGCGCCGCACCGCCGGCGCGCAGCTGTACGACCCGTCGCTGGACAACGGCAGCGCGCAGACGCTGTCGCTGCTGTCCGAACTGCGCCACGCGGTGGACAACAACGAGCTGCGCCTGTTCATGCAGCCCAAGCTGGGCCTGGCCACCGGGCAGCTGAGCGGCGCCGAGGCGCTGGTGCGCTGGCAGCACCCCACACGCGGCTTGGTGCCACCGATGGAATTCATCCCCTTTGCAGAACAGACCGGCTATGTGCGCCAGCTGACGCTGTGGGTGTTCGAAGAAGCCGCGCGCCAGCAGGCTGCGTTGGCCGCCTTGGGTGTGCAGCGGGTGTCGGTCAACCTGTCCACACGCGACTTGATGGACGGTGAATTGCCCGACAAGCTGGAGCTCATCCTGCTGCGCCACCAGGTGCGTGCCGAGGCCTTCTGCCTGGAGATCACCGAGAGCGCCATCATGGACGACCCCGCGCGCGCCGAGGCCACGCTCAACCGGCTTTCACAGCGCGGCTACAAGCTGTCGATCGACGACTTCGGCACCGGTTATTCGTCACTGGCCTACCTGAAGAAGCTGCCGGTGCAGGAGCTGAAGATCGACAAGAGTTTTGTCATGGGCATGGAGAAGAACATCGGCGACGAGACCATCGTGCGTTCGACCATCGAGCTGGCCCACAACCTGGGTCTGTCGGTGGTGGCCGAGGGTGTGGAAAACGCGGCCATCCTGCGCCGTTTGACCGAACTGGGCTGTGACGAGGCCCAGGGTTACCACCTCAGCAAGCCGGTGCCGCTGATTCAACTGCAGGAATGGGCGGCCAAGCGGGCTGCGGTGACGCTGGCTGCGCCTGATTTCGCCAACGCCAACGCCAACGCCGCCGACGCCGTCACCGCCTTGCACTGAGGCCAGCAGGGGGCCGCCACCAGAAGGCTCAGGTGGCGGGTGTGGCCCCGCGCGCGGCGTCAGCGCTTGGCTTTATCCAGCGCGCGCTCGGTGGCTTCCGACTCCCACATATTGCTCGTCACGTCGACTTCCTTGGCGCGGCCGGTCTTCGCGTCCATGTCGATCTGCACCTCGTAGCTGTTGCGGCCCTTGACGACTTCGTACTCGAGGTAGTCCTTCTCGCGGTCGTTGGTCGAGGTGACCTGGTAGCCCATCTCGGTCAGCTTCTTGCGATAGAAGTCAGGTGTCTGGCCCTTGGCCATCGCCTTTTCCAGCCCGTCCTTCTCGCCCGACCAGGCCTTCATGTACCTCCGGTCGCTGTAGTTGCCGCTGGTCACCGGCGTAAACGGCTGGCCCTTCATTGCGGCCTTCGTGCTGTCGGCGCGCCAGAGATTGGTCGCAACATCGACCTTTGTCGCCATCTTGCTGGCCTTGTCGACGTCGATCTGCACCTCGGCGCTGGCGTTGCCCTTGACGACCTCGTACTCCATGTAATCGGCCTCGGCATCGTTGGTGGCGGTGATCTTCCAGCCCATGCTGGCGATCTTTTCTTTGATCGCTGCAACCGACTGGCCCTTCTTCAGGGAGTCTTGCAGGGCCGTGCGGTCGGCGCCAGACGTCTTCATGTTGGCGCGGTCGCTGTAGTTGCTGTTGTTGACGCCAGGCGAGGCTGCCATCTTGTCGGAGTGTGCGGCGGCGTGTGCAAACAGCGGCAGCGCCAGGGCCAGGGCCGTCATCAGCGCGGATGTCTTCAGGGTGGTGGGGAAAGTGGTCTTCATATGCATGTCCTCTGAGCAAGAGTTGAATGGGATGCCGTGCATCGGTCCGATCTGTACGAGCGCCGGTTGTGCCGCGTCATCGAGACTGTGGTTGCCCAACCCCGGCTTTTTTGGAAGCCGGTGCGCCGAACGAATGCAGCCATTCGCCGATGGTGGGCGCCAACCGGGCGGCTGTCTGTCGGCATCCGACGATTCGAAGGGTCGGACGATGCCTACACATGCAGGCTGCGCCGGGGCCGGTCGCAGCCTGCCTGGCCCGCCGCTCCGCCGGTCGATGGGCGCCGCCTACACTTGATCTGCCTTGACTGCCCAGGCCTCGCCCTTGCCCGCTTTCGAATTCGACATCGCCGTGCAACGCCTGCAGGACGAGATCTACCGTCTGCTGGCAGCGCTGCCCCTTGTGGCGCTGGCGCTGGTTCTGGTCTTGGCTGGGCTGGCTGGTCGGTGGCTGGGTCACGCGTCACAGCGCGTTCGAGCGCGTGGCGCGCCACAACCCTTTCCTGCGCGAGTTGCTGCGCACCACCGCGCGCTGGACCGTCACCGTGGCAGCGGTGCTGGCCGCGCTGCAGGTGCTGGACGCCACGGCCTTGGTGGGCGCGGTGCTGGGCACCGCCGGCGTGCTGGGCGTGGTGCTGGGCTTCGCCTTCAAGGACACCCTGGAGAACTACCTGGCTGGCATCCTGATGAGCCTGCGCCAGCCCTTCGCGCCGCGCGACCACGTCGTCATCAACGGCAACGAAGGGCTGGTGATCTCGATGACCTCGCGCGCCACCATCCTGATGACGCTCGACGGCAACCACCTGCGCCTGCCCAACGCGATGGTCTTTCGCAGCGTGACGCTGAACTACACGCGCAACCCGAGCCGGCGCTTCGACTTCGACGTTGGCATCGGCGTCGGCGAAGACCTGCTGCACGCGCAGCACATCGGCGTGGCGCAGTTGCTGCAGCTGGACGGCGTGATGGCCAAGCCGCCGCCACGGGCCTACATCGTGGCGCTGGGCGATTCCAGCGTGCAGCTGCGCTTCCACGCGTGGGTCGACCAGCGAACGCACGAATTCCTGCTCGTGCGCAGCGAGGCCATCCGCACCGTGAAGCTGTCGCTGGAAGGCGAGGGCATGGACATGCCCGAGCCGATCTACCGTGTGCACGTCACCGAGCGCGAACAAACCACGCCACCGCCGCCCACACCGGCGCCACGACCCGCGTCGCCAAAGGCCGCGGTGGACACCCGCGTCGTCAGCGACGTGCGCGAACAGATCGAGGACGAGCCGCAATTGCAGGATGGGCAGGATCTGCTGGACCCCCGCGCGCCGAAAGAGTAGGTCAGGGGCGATGGGGAAGTGGTCGGAGCCGAAGGCGGTCAGCCGTTCAATGCGCTCGAGTGTGAAGTGCCGACTGGGTGCGCGATGCCGGGTCCGAGCCCATGCGGTAGAAGAACTGTTCGCGGTCGATCTTGCCGTTGCGCACGCGGTAGACGCAGATATCCTCCGCCGCCATGCGGCCGCCCTGTTTCCAGGTTGCGTCGATGCCCATCGTCAGTGAGAACCAGTCGCCTGCAACCACGGGATCGCCGACGGTGACGCCGTGCATCTCGGTGTAGCTTTCGTTGAACGCGTGGCCTTTGACGCAAGGCCCATGCGCAGGCGGTCTGACGGGGTGAACCGGCCCGCACGCTCGGCGGCCACCAGGCGCTTGCCGGCAACGAGCTGCTGCACGCAGTCGGCGCACTCCGGGTCGCTGCAGGCGTTCCAGTGCTCCTTGTCCAGGTAGACCAGACACAGGTACTTGACAGCGAGGCCGCCAATTCGGCCAGCTGGCTGGTGCATTGGCCCCAGCCTTCGTGGAAGCCCATCTTCTCGTGGGCCTCGCGGTCGGCCGCGGTCCAATGGCGGGCGCGTGCGGTGTAGCGTGTGATGCCACCGCCCAGGTCGTCGAAGGTCAGCACCAGCGTCATGAAGGCCTTCTCTGCCGGTTCCCAGGCGCGGGTGTAGGCATCGGTGGCGACGATGCGCTCGCCCGGCACCAGTTCCAGGTAGACACCGGGGTTGGGGAACTCCTGGCCGTCGGGCCCGCGCATCACCACCACGCTGGTGCCGCCCACGCGCAGGTCGACTTCGGCGTGTGTCGTGGTCCAGGGCTTGGGCGCAAACCACAGCTTGATGAGCTCGGGCTCGGTCCAGCAGCGGTACAGCTTGTCGCGCGAAGCAGCGATATCGCGTGTGATGACCAGGTCGTGTGTGCTGTCCATGGGGGCCTTCTCATGCAGGCGGCCGGCTCGCCGACACAGGTCGAACGCTGCCGCCGGTGCAGCGGGGAAGCCTGACAAGACGGGCAGCAGCGGCTCGATCAGCGCCAGGCCGGCCTCGGGGCCGTCGAGCATGGCCACCGCCACCGCGCGGTTGAGTGCCACCACGGGGCTGGGTTCGATGCGCAGCAGGGCGTCGTACAGGTCGACGGTCTGCGGCCAGTCGGTCTGGTCGGCCTGTGCGGCTTCGCCGTGCAGTGCGGCGATCGCGGCCTGCAAGGCATAGGCGCCAAAGCTGCGCTGCGACAGTGCGGTTTCGGCCAGCGTGCAGCCCTCCTGGATGGCCTCGCGGTTCCACAGCGAGCGGTCCTGTTCTTCCAGCGGCACCAGGTCACCGACTGCGTTGCGACGTGCGTCGCGGCGGGCGTCGTGCAGCAGCAGCAGGGCCAGCAGGCCCAGCACCTCGGGTTCGGGCATCAGACTGCGCAGCAGGCGCGCCAGACGCAGCGCTTCGTCGGCCAGCACCACGGCTTGTGCTGCATGGCCCTCGTTGAAGACCAGATAGACCACACGCAGCACGCTGGCCAGCCGCGCCGGGCGTTCGGCCGGGCCTGGCACTTCGTAGGGGATGCGCGCTGCCGCAATTTTGGCCTTGGCCCCCACGATGCGCTGCGCCAGCGTGGGCGTGGCCACCAAGAAGGCACTGGCGATGGCTTCGGTGCTGAGGCCGCACACCTCGCGCAGCGTGAGCGCGATCTGCGCTTCTTCGGCCAAGCTGGGATGGCAGCAGGTGAAGACCAGGCGCAGGCGGTCGTCTTCGATGGCCTGCAACTCGTCGTGGCGCTGCTCCCAACCGGGGCTGTCGTCGGCCACGGCCTCGGCCAGTTCTGCGGCTTCGTCCCAGGCCACAAAGAGCTTGTTCCTGCGCATGCGGTCGATGGCCTTGAAGCGTCCCGTTGACACCAGCCAGGCCACCGGATGGGCCGGCACGCCGTGGCTGGGCAACGCTCGGCGGCGGCCACAAAAGCATCGTGCAACGCTTCTTCGGCCGCGTCGAAGCTGCCCAGCAGCCGCACCAGCGTCGAAAACACATGCCGGCTGCCTTGCCGGTAGATCGTGGCCACGAGGTCGTTCATGGCGCCAGGGTAAACCAGCGCCGCGGCGCACCAGAAAGAACGCCGCCCAGTGGGCGGCGTTGGCAGTGAGGCTCGAGCCTCTTGGCTGTGGATCAGTCGGCCGCGCGACGACGGGCCGCAAAGCCCACACCCGCCAGGCCCAGCGCCAGCATCAGGTAGGTGCTGGGTTCGGGCACCAACGAAGCGTTGATGAAGTCGGCGTGGATGAAGGTGGGCACGTAGCCGCTGAATTCACCGAAGCTGCTGTTCAGGCCGGTGTTGATGTCCCCGTAAGCGGTGCCGAAGCTCAGGCCGTAGGAGTTGACACCCGACACCATGCCGCCGATGAAGTTGGGGCCGCCCGAGTCACCACCGGCAACACCAACCTCACGCACACCGACGCCCGTGTTGCAGTACTTCGGTCCGCTGAGGCCGAAGTCGGCATCAGCAGCCAGCAGGCAAGATGTGTCGTTGGCGCCCAGGCCGTTGTCGAAGTCCGATACGTATGAGTACGCCACCTGCGCCGAAGGCAGGGCCGGGTTGTCGAAGGCACCGTCCCAGTAGCCGACGCCGAAGTCAGGGTCGCCAAAGCGGAAGTCGTAGCGGTTGTCACCCGTGCGCAAACGGCCCGTGGTGGTGTTGGTGCCCGCGCCGGTGCCCAGGCGGCCGTAGCCGGCCATGGTGAAGTCAGAGCCGGTCAGGTCGCCGCCGGTGTAGATGCCGTGCGACGTGGCCCAGGTCGGTGCCACCGTGGACATGCGCAACACGGCGATGTCGTTCTGGTCGATGACCTGGCCGGTGTAGCCCGGGTTGACGAAGATGTCGCTGACCGTGACGGCCGTGGCTGCCGGGTTGTTGTAGATGGTCTGCGTCACCGGCAGGCCTGCGGCCGGCTGGAAGAACACCGTGGTGGTCAGCGGGCCGGCGGTGCCGAAGCCGTCGGACACGCAGTGGCCGGCGGTCAGGATGGACTGACGGTCGGCCATCAGCGTGCCGCTGCAGATGAAACTGCCGGCGGCGCCGTAGCTCATCAGCAGACCGACCACACCGCCGTTGGCGGGATAGGACGGCAGATAGGTCGCGTCGCCAGCGGTGCTGGACGTGCCGGTGCCGGAGAAGCCGGTCAACAGGCTTTGCGCTTGCCAGTCCACACCATTGAAGGTGCCACTGACCGAGTTGACGCCCTGCGCTTGCGCAGAAGCGACCAGACTCACCGCCAAGGCGATGCCAGTGAGTGCCAAATTGAACGACTTTTTCATTGTGTGCTTCGTGGTTGGGGTGGGTTGGGTTGGATGGAGACTTGACCGTGGCCCAGTTTGCCAGCCAGCAAGCGCAGCACCGCTCCCTCGAGTCGGGGGTTCACACCCGACGCCAAGGCACTTTGTCGCTTTTTTGATCGCGTGCCCGCAGGCACAAGGGGCGAAGCCGCCGCGCGCCTGTCCGGCGCCTTCCAGCGTCGGGGCCAGGGCGGAATCTCGAAAGTCGGCAGCTCCCGCAGGCACAGGCTGATGGCGAAGATCAGCGTGGGCACGTGGTACAGAAGCAACCACAGGCCGGGGTTTTGACCGGTGTCCAGGCGCGGCATCAGCAAGAGGGTGGCCATCAAAACCAACGGCGTCAGCAGCGGAATGGCACGCCGCAAGACCACCCAGCGCCGCGCGGCGGCGTGTTGCTCATGAAGAGATGAGGCTGCAGCGTGTCGAGCAGTTCCGGATCGTCAGGCGCCGCGCCAGCACGCTGCACATGCTTGAAGACCAGCAGCCGTTCTTCGCGTTTGCTGGCCGCCAGGTCCAGCTGACGGCCACTTCGCAAGACAGGTCCGCCCCGATCAAGGATGTCGTGGTGCGACAGCGGCTGCAGGGGCATGGACACATCCTGCCGTCGGATGGACGGCGCTGTGCCGACCCTGCCAAGTTACTCTCGCGAATGCCCGAAGCGCCTGAATTCACCGAAGTGCCTGAAGCCCCTGAAGCCCCGTCGATTCACTGGACCGAAGCCGAGCAGCCCTGCAGCGCGCGCTGGCGCAGCGAACGTGAAACGCCGCCGCCCGCGCGGGTGGCGCTGGCCGATGACAGCACCACCGCCGACGCGGCCTACCGCCTGGCCTGCGAGGGCACGGCGCTGCTGTGGCGCGGCGACTTCCACAACGCCCGGCAGCTGTTGCTGGCGCTGGCCAAGCGCGCTGAAAAGCTGCCGCGCCGCAAGACCCGCGGCCAGAAGTCTCAGGTGGCACCAATGGAGGACAACACACCTGGCGCGGCCTTCCACCGACACCGGCAAGCGCAGGCCCAACGTGCACGTGTGCTGTCGCAGCTGCTGATCCCGCTGGACGGCCAGTACGGCATCCCGCTGCGCCGTGCGCCCGACCACCGGCAGGCCTGCAACGAAGCCTGGGGTGCAGCCGACGGCCAGACGTCGGTGGTGCCGCTGCGCGAGTTGCTGGGCGTCGTCAGCGCCTTCGAATGGCGCAAGAAGGGTGTGCCCATCACCGCCCTGGGTCCGGCACCCGACAACCGCATCCACCCGCACTACGGCGTGTTTTCGCCGCTGCGTGGTGAGTACGTGGACCTGGTGGCGCACACCGCCTTGCCGCCGGGTGCCGAAGCCCTGGCCCTGGACATCGGCACCGGCACAGCGGTGCTGGCCGCGGTGCTGGCGCGGCGCGGTGTGCAGCGGGTGGTCGCCACCGACCAGGACCCCCGTGCGCTGGCCTGCGCGCAGGACAACCTGGCTCGCCTGGGCCTGGGCAGCACCGTGCAGTTGCTGGCGGCCGACCTCTTTCCGCCGCCACCCGACCACCGCGCCGCGCTGGTGCTGTGCAATCCGCCCTGGCTGCCGGCACGTGCCGGCTCGGCCATCGAGCGGGCGGTGTACGACGAAGACAGCCGCATGCTGCGCGGTTTTCTGACCGGGCTGGCCCGGCACCTGCTGCCCGGTGGCGAAGGCTGGTTGATCCTGTCCGACCTGGCCGAACACCTGGGCCTGCGCACACGCGCCCAATTGCTGGACTGGATCGCCGACGCCGGCTTGCAGGTGCTGGGCCGCATCGACGTGCGGCCCCGCCATGCCAAGGCCGCTGACAGCGAGGACCCTTTGCACGCGGCGCGTGCGGCTGAAATCACGTCGCTATGGCGGCTGGGAGCTGAAGCATGAACACCACGGACTTTGCGCTGCGCGGCGACCACATCACCTTGGACGGCTTGCTCAAGGCCACCGGCCTGGCCGGCAGCGGCGGCGCGGCCAAGGTCTTGATCGCCGATGGCCAGGTGCGCGTCAACGCCCAGGTTGAAATGCGGCGCGGCCGCAAGCTGCGCGTGGGCGACACGGTCGAGATGGCCGACGCGTCGGTGCGGCTGACTGCGGCTGCGCCGGGGCCGGACGACTGATCGTCGTCGGGCGGCCGGCAAAGCCCGAAACGCAGGTGCGCCGGGGGCCGCAGCCTCAGCTCTTGGCCGCCATGCCCAGCCGTTCGATGGTGCTCTTTTCGGTGGCGTAGGTCTCGCGCGCAAAACGGGTGTAGTCCTCGGTGCCCATGTAGATGATCGACTGGTCGAACTTGTCCAGCATGGCCAGCACGGCCGGGTCGTCCAGCGTGCGCTTGAAGGCGTCGTGCAGCGTGCGTGTGACGGCCGGGTTCATGCCCTTGGGGCCGCAGACGCCGAAGGGCGAGTCGCTGACCGTCTTGTAACCCAGTTCGTCCAGCGTGGGCACGTCGGGCCAGCGCTTGGTGCGCTTGCTGCCATAGGTGGCCAGCAGGCGCAGCTTGCCACTGGCGACGTGCGGCGCCCAGCCGGTGGCATCGCTGGCAGCCATGGTGTGGCCGCCCAGGATGGCCTGCATGTTGTCGGCGTTGCCCTTGAAAGGCACGTGGTTCAGCTGGATGCCGGCGCGCTGCGCAAACTCTTCAACCGCCAGGTGCGGGCTGGTGCCGGTGCCGGTGCTGCCGTAGTTGAATTTGCCCGGGTTGGCCTTGGCATAGGCCACCAGGTCGGCGATGTTCTTGATGGGGCCGTCGGCCGGCACCACCAGGCCGAAGGTGTAGCCGGTGAGGCAAGCGATCCAGGTGAAGTCCTTCAGCGTGTCGAACTGCGTCTTCTGCATGTGCGGGATGCGGAACACGCCATGCGGCAGCTGGCTCAAGGTGTAGCCGTCGGGCGCCGCGTTGACCAGTTCGTTGGCCCCCAGCATGCCGCCCGCGCCGGGCTTGTTGTCCACCAGCACCTGCTGGCCCAGGATCTTGGCAGCACTCTCTGAAAAAGCGCGGATCACCGCGTCGGTGCTGCCGCCAGCCGGCCAGGGGCAGATGTAGCGGATGGGTTTGGCCGGGAAGGCCTGCGCGAAGGCCAGACGAGGCAGCGCCACGCTGGCCGCAGAGCCAATCACGAACGAGCGTCGATCGAGTTTCATGGGTGTGTCTCCTGTAATGAATGGGGTGCGTGGGCGTGGAAAGGTGCCAGAACGCCCATCAAGGTCCCCGCCATGGAACCGGCTTCGCCAGCGAGGGCAAGCGAGGGCAAGCGAGGGCAAGCGAGGGCAAGCGAGGTCAAGCGAGTTCGAGGGCTCAACTCCATCTCGGGGGCCAGCAATTAATCGGCCTTGGCGCCCGAGTCCTTGACGACCTTGGCCCACTTGGTGATTTCCTTGGCCTGGTAGGCGCTCAACTCTTCGGGCGTGGAAATCCACGTCTCCAGCCCCAGCGCCTTCAGCTTGTCGGCCACGTCGGGCAACTTGAAGACACGTTGCATCTCGGTGTTGACCTTCAGCACCACCTCGCGCGGTGTGCCGGCCGGCGCAAACACCGCAAACCAGGTGGTGGCCTCGAAGCCGGGCACGGTTTCGCTCACGGTGGGCACGTCGGGCGCGGCCGGCGAACGTTTGGCCGTGGTCTGCGCCAGCGCGCGGATCTTGCCGTCCTTGGCCATCGGCAAGGCCGAGGGCATGTTGTCGAACATGACCTGGATGCTGCCGCCCACCAGGTCAGGAATCGCGAACTGCCGGCCCTTGTAGGGCACGTGAACCATCTGCGTGCCGGTGAGCGACTTGAACAGCTCGCCCGACACATGCACCGAAGTGCCCACGCCCGGCGAGCCGAAGCTCAGCTTGCCGGGATTGGCCTTCATGTAGGCGACGAGTTCGGCCACCGTCTTCACCGGCAGGTCGTTGTTCACTACCAGCAGATTGGGTGCCGACGCCACGTGGGCCACCGGTGCGAAGTCGCGCACCATGTCGTAGGGCATCTTGCTGTACAGCGCGCCATTGATGGAATGGGTGCCCACCGTGCCCATCACCAGCGTGTAGCCGTCGGCCGGCGACTTGGCCACCTGGTCGGCGCCGATGTTGCCACCGGCACCCGGCCGGTTGTCCACCACCACGGCCTGCCCGAGTTGGGCCTTGTCGGCAAACAGGCGGGCCAGGATGTCGGGCGCGCCGCCGGGTGGAAAGGTCACCACCAGCCGGATGGGTTTGTTGGGGTAGGCCTGCGCGGTGGCCGCAATGGCCGTGGTGGCCAGCAGCGCGCCCAGCAGCGCATTCAGCAAGAACGACTTGCGGTTCATCTTGTCTCCGTCATTTGGTGTGCTGCGGCTGTGCGGCTCCGCGGCCGGTGGACCCGGGCGGGCGAGAAGCCCGCTGGTCGGGGAGGCAGGATACGGGCAAAGCATGGGCGGTGAGGCCGGGTTTTCGCCAGCCAAGCCTGGCGCCCGGTTGCCATGGCGGCGGTGCGGCTACGGGCTTGGCTGTACAAGCCAGGCTTCTGTGGCCAAAGGCGCGATCCATGTCTTCTGTCCCGACCCCATCGCCCAAAGACTTCGACCCCGAGCTCTGGTGCCTGTTCGACCAGTACGTGCACGGCGACATCGACCGTCGCGGTTTCCTGGAGCGTGCGGCGCGTTTCGCAGCCGCCAGCGGCACCACGGCCGTGGCCTTGCTGGCCGCGCTGAATCCCGATTTCGCCAGCGCGCAGAAAGTGGCACCGGCCGATGCAAGGCTGAAAACCGAGTCGATCGAGATCGACTCACCCGCCGGTTACGGCAAGGTGCGCGCCTACGTGGCGCGGCCCGCGCAGGCGGCGGGCTCATTGCCCGTGGTGCTGGTGGTGCACGAAAACCGCGGCCTGAACCCGCACATCGAAGACATCACCCGCCGGCTGGCGCTGGACAACTTCATCGCCGTGGCGCCCGACGCGCTGTTTGCGCTGGGGGGCTACCCCGGTGACGAAGACGCGGCGCGGGCGCTGTTTGCCAAGCTCGACCAGGCCAAGTCGCGTGAAGATTTCGTGGCCGCTGCCAACTGGGCCCGCACCATCGCCGGTGGCAGCGGCAAACTGGGCGCGGTGGGCTTCTGCTACGGCGGTGGCATGGTCAACCTGCTGGCCACCCGCGTGCCCGAACTGCTGGCCGGCGCGCCCTTCTACGGCGCGCCTGCGCCGGCCGATGCGGTGGGCCGCATCAAGGCCGAGTTGACGCTGGTGTTTGCGGAAAACGACGAGCGCATCAATGCCGCCTGGCCGGCTTATGAAGCGGCATTGAAGGCCGCGGGCGTGAAATTCGAGGCCTTCAAGTACCCGGGCACGCAGCACGGCTTCAACAACGACACCACGCCGCGTTATGACGCTGCTGCGGCAGGGCAGGCCTGGGCGCGTACGCTGGCCTTGTTCAACCGCACTTTGCGCTGACACGAAGAGTTCGGGCGCCGGCGGGCGCGCAGATCATGGCTGCAGGTAAGCGGCGGCCAGGGTTTGCAGATGCGCGCGCGAGGCTTCGTCAAGATGTGGCATCAGGAGCGCCAGCGCGTGGTACCCGCCCCGGCCCATTGCCGCAGCGGCGCTTTCAGGCTCGAGTGCACGGCGCGGGTCGCGCACGTACTCATAACTGAGCCAATAGGTCACCACCACCACCATGCTGGTGGCGGCCGGTGCGGCTTCGGCACCGGTGATGCGCACCGCGCCGTTGCGCGCCAGGCCGTCCAGCAAGGCATGCATGGCCTTGGCCTTGTTCTTCAGCACAAACTGGAAGTGCGTTTCCAGCCGCCGGTTCTTGCTGAGCAGGTCGTTCAGGTCGCGGTACAGGAAGCGGTAGCTCCAGATCAGCTCGAACAGCATGTGGAAAAAGAGCCATGCGTCTTCAACGTTTTCCACGCTGTCGGCGGCCTGCAGAATCTCGCCCAGCGCCTTTTCATAACGGTCGAAGAGCGAGTTGATGAGCTCGTCCTTGGCCGGGTAGTGGTAGTACAGGTTGCCCGGGCTGATGCCCAGTTCGGCGCTGATCAGCGTGGTGCTGACATTGGGTTCGCCAAAGCGGTTGAACAGCTCCAGCGTCACCTCGAGGATGCGCTCGGCCGTGCGGCGGGGTTTTTTGAGTGCGACCATCTCGGCCCATTCTGGCAGCGGCCGAGCTTGCTGGGCCTGCCTACAATCCCGCGGCTCCATGACCCCACACATGCCCGCCGTCCGCCCCGCCATCCTCCCCGCCGTCCTCCCCGCCATACGCTTCAGTCACGTCTCCAAGGTTTACCAGGGTTCCCGCGGCACGCTGCAGGCGCTGGACGATGTGTCCTTCGACATCGAGCAGGGTGAATTCTTCGGCCTGCTGGGCCCCAACGGTGCGGGCAAGACGACGCTGATCTCCATCCTGGCCGGCCTGTCGCGCGCCACGAGCGGCCATGCGTCCGTGTTGGGCCACGACGTGTTGAGCGACTATGTCGAAGCCCGCAAGCGTCTGGGCGTCGTGCCGCAGGAACTGGTGTTCGACCCTTTCTTCAGCGTGCGCGAGACGCTGCGCATCCAGAGCGGCTATTTCGGCATCAAGAACAACGACGCCTGGATCGACGAGGTGCTGGCAGAGCTGGGCCTGTCCGACAAGGCCAGTGCCAACATGCGGCAACTGTCGGGCGGCATGAAACGGCGCGTGCTGGTGGCGCAGGCGCTGGTGCACCGGCCCCCGGTGATCGTGCTGGACGAACCCACCGCTGGCGTCGACGTCGAACTGCGCCAGACGCTGTGGCGTTTTGTCGCGCGCCTGAACCGCGAAGGCCACACCGTGCTGCTGACCACGCACTACCTGGAAGAAGCCGAAGCACTGTGCGGCCGCATCGCGATGTTGCAGCAGGGCAAGCTGAAGGCGCTGGACAAGACCTCGGCACTGCTGGCCGGCACCGCCAGCACCATGCTGCGCTTCAAGACCGATGCGGCGCTGCCGGCGGAAGTGGCTGCGAAGGCCCGTGTCACCGGCCGCATCGTGCAGGTGAAGGCGCATGACGCAGCCGAGGTGGAATCGCTGCTGGCCCTGATGCGCACCAGCGGTGTGAAGGTCGAAGACCTGGAGATCGGCCGCGCCGATCTGGAAGACGTGTTTCTGGAGATCATGCAGGGCCCAGCCGCCAAGGTGGCGGCATGAGCGGGTTGCTCGCAGGCGCCGCGCCTCTGTTCCGCAAGGAAGTGCTGCGCTTCTGGAAAGTGGCCTTCCAGACGGTGGCTGCGCCGGTACTGACCGCCTTGCTGTACCTGATGATCTTTGGCCACGTGCTCGAAGACCATGTGCAGGCGCTACCGGGCGTGGGCTACACCAGCTTTCTGGTGCCCGGCCTGGTGATGATGAGCGTGCTGCAGAACGCCTTTGCCAACAGCAGCAGTTCGCTGATCCAGAGCAAGATTACCGGCAACCTGGTGTTCCTGCTGGTCACGCCACTAAGCCACTGGGCCTGGTTCGTGGCCTACGTGGGCGCGTCCGTCGTGCGCGGCCTGGTGGTGGGTGGTGGCGTGTTGCTGGTGACGGTGTGGTTTGCACCGCTTCGCATGGCCGAGCCCTGGTGGATGCTGGTGTTTGCCGCACTGGGCGCCGGCATGATGGGCTCGCTGGGCCTGATCGCCGGGCTGTGGGCCGAAAAGTTCGACCAGTTGGCGGCGTTCCAGAATTTCGTCATCGTGCCCATGACGTTTCTGTCCGGCGTGTTCTATTCCATTCAGAGCCTGCCGCCGGTGTGGCAGACGGTGAGCCACCTGAACCCCTTCTTTTTCATGATCGACGGCTTCAGGCGCGGCTTCTTCGGTGTCAGCGACGCGTCGCCCTGGCTCAGCCTGGCGGTGGTGGGCTGCAGCTTCTTGCTGGTGGCCGGCATCGCGCTTCGCTTGTTGGCCGTGGGCTACAAACTCCGCACCTGAGACAATCGCAACATGGCTGATCCCACCCCCCAAGAAGTCCGCGACTTCATTGCTGCTGGTTTGACTTGTGAGCACCTGGAAGTTGAAGGCGATGGCCGGCACTTCTTTGCCACCATCGTGTCGGGCCAGTTCGAAGGGCTGTCGCGCGTGCGCCGCCACCAGCGGGTCTACGCGGCCCTGGGCGATAGAATGCGCGAGCAAATCCATGCCCTGTCGATGAAGACGCTCACACCCGCCGAACACGCCACTTCGCCTGAAGTGACGTCGCCTGCGGCCGGTCACCACCCCCACTGAAGCACCCTGCGGTGTGCCGCGGGGAACCGCTGCGCGCCGTCCATGCGGTGAACTTCGGCCCCTTTTAGCGTGCACCGGGAAACTGACCCATGATCACGCTCGCACTGTCCAAGGGCCGCATCTTCGACGACTCGCTGCCGCTGCTGCGCGCGGCCGGCATCGAGGTGCTGGAAGACCCCGAAAAAAGCCGCAAGCTCATCATCGGCACGACCAGGCCCGACGTGCGCGTGGTGCTGGTGCGGGCCAGTGACGTGCCCACCTACGTGCGCCACGGCGGCGCCGACTTGGGCGTGGCGGGGCTGGACAGCTTGCTGGAAGATGGCGACGGGCTCTACAAGCCCGTGGACCTGAAGATCGCGCGCTGCCGCATGAGCGTGGCCACCCGTGCCGACTTCGACTACGCAGCGGCTGTCAAGCAAGGTTCGCGCATCCGTGTCGCCACCAAGTACACCCACACCGCGCGCCAGCACTTTGCGGCCAAGGGTGTGCACGTGGACCTGATCAAGCTCTACGGCAGCATGGAACTGGCGCCGCTGACGGGCCTGGCCGACGCCATCGTCGACCTGGTGTCCACCGGCAGCACGCTCAGGGCCAACCACCTGGTGGAGGTGGAGCAGATCATGGACATCTCGGCCCGGCTGGTGGTCAACCCGGCGGCGTTGAAGCTCAAGCGCGAAGCGCTGCGCGCCCTGATCGATGCTTTCGAAGCGGCCGTGGAGTCGGCTGCGCAGGGCGGCGCCCAATGAGTGCGGTCAACATCCGCCGCCTGTCCACCGCGGCCACCGGTTTTGAAGCCGACTTCCAGCGTGTGCTGCACTGGTCGGCCGAAACCGACGCGGCCATCGAAACTCGCGTGGCCCAGATCGTGGAAGACGTGCGCCTGCGTGGCGACGCGGCGGTGCTGGAATACACCGCGCGCTTTGACGGGGTGCAGGCCAGCAGCGTGGCCGCCCTGGAAGTCGGCCGCAATGAACTGCGCGCGGCGATGGACGCCATCACCTCCGCTCAACGTGCTGCGTTGATGACCGCCGCCGAACGTGTGCGCGACTACCACCAGCGGCAGATGGACGCTACCAGCCGCAGCTGGCAGTACCGCGATACCGACGGCTCGCTGCTGGGCCAGAAAGTCACGCCGCTGGACCGCGTGGGCATCTATGTGCCGGGCGGCAAGGCGGCGTACCCCAGCAGCGTGCTGATGAACGCCATTGCGGCGCAGGTGGCCGGCGTGGGCGAGATCATCATGGTCGTGCCCACGCCGGCCCGCGGGGCCGGCGCTTTCGAGGCATCGGGCGGCGAGCGCAACGCGCTGGTGCTGGCCGCGGCCTTCGTGGCCGGTGTGCACCGTGTTTTCACCATCGGCGGCGCGCAGGCCGTGGCTGCGCTGGCGTATGGCACAGCCACGGTCCCGCGCGTGGACAAGATCACCGGCCCCGGCAACGCCTATGTCGCCAGCGCCAAGCGGCGGGTCTTCGGCCAGGTCGGCATCGACATGATCGCCGGGCCCAGCGAGATCCTGGTGCTGGCCGACGGCACCACGCCGCCCGACTGGGTGGCCATGGACCTCTTCAGCCAGGCCGAACACGACGAACTGGCGCAGAGCATCCTGCTCAGCCCCGACGCGGCCTACATCGATGCGGTGCACGCGGCCATCAACCGCCTGCTGCCCGAGATGCCGCGCCAGGCGGTGATCCGCGCCAGCCTGGAAGGCCGCGGCGCGCTGATCCACACCCGCAGCCTGGAAGAGGCCTGCGCCATCAGCAACCGTATCGCACCCGAGCACCTGGAAGTCAGCTCGCGGGAGCCGGGCAAGTGGGAGCCGCTGCTCAAACACGCCGGCGCCATCTTCCTGGGCGCCTTCACCAGCGAGAGTCTGGGTGACTACTGCGCCGGCCCCAACCATGTGCTGCCCACCAGCGGCACGGCGCGATTCAGCTCGCCGTTGGGTGTGTACGACTTTGTCAAGCGCAGCAGCCTGATCGAAGTCAGCGAAGCGGGCGCGCAGTTGCTGGGGCCCATTGCAGCCGAACTGGCTTATGGCGAAGGGCTGCAGGCGCATGCTCGCGCAGCTGAATTGCGGCTGAACGGCCGGGCCGCCCAGCCGCGGCCCCCGCTGGTGTTCAGCGTGCGGCCGGTGGACGCCGACAACCTGGACGCCGTGCTCAAACTCAGCGTGGCGGCAGGGCAGAAGTGTTTCGTCGCCACGCCCGAGCGGTCGCTGGCCCAGGTGGCCTACGAGCCTGCGGGCCGAGCGCTGGCCATGTTCGACGGTGATCAAGCCGTCGGCATGATGTTGCTGTACGACGCCCGCATGGACAAGGAAGACCCGGCCGGGCAGCTGTACGTCTGGCGCATCCTGGTCGATGCGCGCCACCAGAAACGCGGCCTGGGCCGTTTGGCCATGGCCTGGGTGGTGGACGAGGCGCGGCGTTGGGGCGTGGCCGAGGTGGGGCTCTCGCACGTGGGCCTGCCGGGCCACGCCGGGCCGTTCTACGAAAAGTTAGGGTTCACTTACACCGGAAAAGTTGAAGACGGAGAACACAAGATGGTCTTGCGTGTGGTCTGATTCCATCACACGAACTTCGTGAATCACGAACCTCGTGCTGGTGGACCACGCCACCGTCGAGTCGGCCTGGGCGGTGGAAAGCCGCAGCCGGCTGAGTTGTTGGACGCGCTGATGGTGGCGTCGGCGCAGCACATGCGTTGCACGCTGCTGCTCACCGAAAACCTGCAGCACGACCAGCGCATCGACAGTGTGCGCATCGTCAACCCCTTCATGGTCGCGCCAGAATTGCTCGACTCATCCGCATGAACACGCTCGCCAAACGCATCCAGTCCACCATCCGCCAGGACGTGCAGAGCATGCACGCCTATGCCATCCAGCCCAGTGCCGGTTTCATCAAGCTGGACGCGATGGAAAACCCCTTCCGTCTGCCGCCTGAACTGCAGCGTGAACTGGGCGAACGCCTTTCGCGCGTGGCCATCAACCGTTACCCCGCGCAGTGCATCGCCGACCTGGTGGCCGCCTTGTCGCGCGCGGTCGAGCTGCCCGCTGGCTGCAAGCTGATCGTCGGCAACGGCTCGGACGAGCTGATCGACATCCTGTCGGTGGCATGCGACGTGCCCGGCGCCACGGTGCTGGCGCCGCTGCCCGGCTTCGTGATGTACGAGATGTCGGCCCGATTGCGTGGCCTGAAGTTCGTCGGCGTGCCGCTGACGGCCGACTTCGAGCTGGACGAAGCCGCCATGCTGGCCGCCATTGACGAACACCGTCCGGCCATCACCTACATCGCCTACCCCAACAACCCCACGGCCAACCTGTTCAGCGACGCCATCATCGACCGCATCGTGGTGGCGGTGGGCGCGCAGCAGGGCCTGGTGGTGTTCGACGAGGCCTACCAGCCCTTTGCCAGCCGCACCTGGATGCAGCGCATGGCGGCGCACGAACACGTGCTGGTGCTGCGCACGCTGTCCAAGTTCGGCCTGGCCGGTGTGCGGCTGGGCTACCTGTGCGGGCCGGCGGCGTTGATCGACGAGATCGACAAGGTACGCCCGCCCTACAACGTGAGCGTGCTCAACGCCGAGGCGTCGCTCTTTGCGCTGGACCATGCCGATGAGTACGCACGCCAGGCGGCGCTGCTGAAGAGCGAACGCCAGCGTCTGCAGCAAGCGCTGGCGGGTCTGACCGATGTGCACGCCTTCCCCAGCGAAGCCAACATGATCCTGGTGCGTGTGCCCGACGCCAAGCGCAGCTTCGAGGGCATGAAGTCGCACGGCGTGCTGGTCAAACACATCGCCGGCCTGCACCCACTGCTGGCCAACTGCCTGCGCCTGACCGTGGGCGCACCCGAAGAAAACGACACCATGATCCGGGCCTTGAAGGCCAGTCTGTGAGCCCGCCCATGAACCGCACCGCCGACATCCGCCGCGACACCAAGGAAACGCAGATCCGCGTTGTGCTGGACCTGGACGGCAGCGGCACCGCCCGGCTCGCCACCGGCATCGGTTTTTTCGACCACATGCTGGACCAGATCGCGCGCCACGGCCTGATCGACCTGGACATCGACGCCAAAGGTGACCTGCACATCGATGGTCACCACACCGTGGAGGACGTGGGCATCACGCTGGGCATGGCGGTGGCTGCGGCGGTGGGCGACAAGAAGGGCATCACGCGCTACGGCCACAGCTACGTGCCACTGGACGAGGCCCTGTCGCGGGTGGTGGTGGACTTCTCCGGCCGGCCTGGCTTGCACATGGACGTGCCTTTCAAGGCCGGCATGATCGGCGGCTTCGACACCCAGTTGACCTACGAGTTTTTCCAGGGTTTTGCCAACCACGCGCTGGTGACCCTGCACATCGACAACCTCAAGGGCGACAACGCGCACCACCAGTGCGAGACGGTGTTCAAGGCTTTTGCACGTGCGCTGCGCATGGCGCTGACACCCGACCCGCGCTCGGCCGGTGTCATTCCTTCGACCAAAGGCTCGCTCTAGTTCCATGGCCACGGTGGCGGTGGTCGACTACGGCATGGGCAATCTGCGCTCGGTGTCGCAGGCCGTCCTGCACGTGGCGGCGGGCAGCGGCGTCGACGTGATCGTCACGCAGCGTCCGGAGGATGTGTTCGCGGCCGACCGCGTCGTGCTGCCCGGCCAGGGCGCGATGCGCGATTGCATGCGCGAACTGCAGGACAGCGGGCTGAAAGATGCCGTGCTGCACGCCGCGGCGCACAAGCCGCTGATGGGCGTGTGCGTGGGCATGCAGATGCTGCTGGACCACAGCGAAGAGCAGGACACGCCGGGCCTGGGGCTCATTCCGGGCCGCGTGAAACGTTTCCAGCTTGAAGGGCGCCTGCAGCCCGACGGCAGCCGCTACAAGGTGCCACAGATGGGCTGGAACCGCGTGCTGCAGGTGCAGCACCCGCTGTGGGCGGGTGTGCCCGACGGCTCGTGGTTCTATTTCGTGCACAGTTACTACGCTGCGCCCGACCAGGCCCGGCACGCTGTGGGCCACACCGATTACGGCGATCGCTTTACCTGCGCCGTGGCACGGGATAACATTTTCGCTACCCAATTTCACCCCGAAAAGAGCGCTGACCAAGGCTTGGCCCTGTACCGCAACTTCTTGAACTGGAAACCCTGACGGCCTTTCCCGGCTCGATGGGTCGTGCCCCCCCCCCGGGCCGCGCCGTCTGCCTCTTCTCCCCTTTTGATATCCACTCCCCACCACCC
>ENA-ORBV01002021-ORBV01002021.1-microbial-mat-metagenome-genome-assembly--contig:-NODE-2021-length-43690-cov-13.186527_pt1 | contig 43690 bp, 38 predicted proteins | sample MGYA00237777_ERZ505514 | MGnify/ENA primary metagenome ERZ505514 (study PRJEB26160, sample SAMN06269048) | microbial mat metagenome | isolation source: Oligotrophic lake microbial mat | place... | reverse complement strand
TCCCCATGACACAACGCCAGATTCAGGACGCTTACATCGTCGCGGCTACCCGCACGCCCGTGGGCAAGGCACCCAAGGGTCAGTTCCGCAATACCCGACCCGACGAAATGCTGGCGCATGTGTTGCGCGCCGTGGTTGCACAAACGCCGGGGATCGACCTTGGCCGAATTGACGACGCTATCATCGGCTGTGCCATGCCGGAGGGCGAGCAAGGCATGAACGTGGCGCGTATCGGTGTGTTGCTGGCGGGCTTGCCGAATACCGTCGCCGCGCAAACAGTGAACCGGTTTTGCTCATCGGGGCTGCAAGCGGTTGCGCTTGCCGCTGATCGCATTCGTTTGGGCGAAGCCGATCTGGTGTTGGCCGGTGGCACCGAGTCGATGTCGATGGTTCCCATGATGGGCAACAAGGTCGCGATGAGTCCGAAGGTGTTTTCTGACGACAACGTCGCGATCGCCTATGGCATGGGCATTACTGCCGAGAAGGTGGCCGAAGAGTGGAAGATCAGCCGCGAGGCACAAGACGCATTTGCTTACGCCTCGCACCAGAAGGCGCTCGCCGCGCAGGCAAACGGGCACTTTCGGGCCGAGATAACCCCGTATCAGGTGACCTCGCGGCAACCGGATATCGGCGGCAACGTGGTGCGCCTGCGCGAGATGATGATCGAGACCGATGAAGGACCACGCGCCGATACTTCGCTCGATGGTCTGGCCAAATTGCGGCCGGTGTTTCGTATGGGCGGCAGCGTTACCGCCGGCAACAGCTCGCAGATGTCGGATGGTGCGGCTGGCGTATTGCTCGCTTCAGAGCAGGCAATCAAGGACTACGGCTTGACGCCGTTGGCCCGTTTTGTCGGGTTTGCGGTAGCTGGTGTGCGCCCGGAAGTCATGGGTATTGGTCCGATTGCAGCGATCCCGAAGGTGCTCAAGCAAGCGGGTCTGAGCCACGAACAACTCGACTGGATCGAACTCAACGAAGCTTTTGCAGCGCAGGCGTTGGCTGTGATCAATACCTGCGGACTGGATGCCAGCAAGATCAATCCGCTCGGCGGCGCCATTGCGCTCGGTCATCCGCTGGGAGCGACAGGTGCCATTCGCATCGCCACCATCGTGCACGGACTACGCCGGCAAAAGCAGAAGTACGGCATGGTGACCATGTGCATCGGCACTGGCATGGGTGCAGCGGGGATTATTGAGGCGCTCTAATCAGGTCGAAAACAATCAGGCGGCTTGCGGTTGAGAATTGCCACAAGCCGTTTGAAACGAAGCGTCTTCGCTACTTACCCGACTTCAGCAAGTGCCGCCCGCATGTAAGCACGTGCGTCATCGGCGAGGTCGTCATGATCGAGCGCAAAGCGAATCGTTGCTTCTACAAGTCCAATCCGGCTGCCGCAATCAAAACGACGGCCGGCGAAGCGATAGGCAAGCAGTGGGCTGTGTTGACTGAGACCGGCGATAGCATCGGTCAGCTGGATTTCGCCGCCTTTGCCGGGCTTGGTCTGCTCCAGCAAGGCAAACACCTCCGGCCTCAACACGTACCGACCGACCACCGCCAAGGTGCTCGGTGCGACCTCGGGATGGGGTTTCTCGACCATGCCGAGGATACTGGCCGGGTTGGATTGGATGCCGCCGGTGTCAACGATGCCATAGCTCGCGGTCTGTTCCCGCGGCACGTCCTGGACCGCGATCACGCTGGCATTCTGGGCCTCGGCAACGTCGGCCATTTGCTTGAGCGCGCCTGGACCCTTGTTCCAGATCAGGTCATCTGGCAGTAGCACGGCGAAGGGTTCATTGCCGATCACCGGCTTGGCACACAGCACAGCATGACCAAGACCCAGCGCCTCGGCTTGGGTGACAAAAACCGCGCGCACATTGGCTGGCAGGACATCACGAATGAGCGCCAACAGCTCGGTTTTGCCTGCCTTCTCCAACTTCTGCTCAAGCTCGTAGGCTTTGTCGAAGTAGTCAGCCACAGCGTGCTTGTAGCGGTTTGTGACGAACACCAAGGTATCGCAACCTGCCTCAATGGCTTCGTCCACTGCATATTGGATCAACGGTCGATCAATGATGGGAAGCATTTCCTTGGGCACCGTTTTGGTGGCCGGCAGAAAGCGGGTACCCAGACCCGCGACGGGAAATACAGCTTTGCGGATGCGCGTCATCGTTACAGCGTCCTTGCAGTGATAGATCGCTAGCCAGCGCGAGAAATGGAAACCACATCGGCGTCGGCTGTTGTTGAAGCCCGATACTCTGGCACCCAGTCACGGATGAGACGAGAAAGGGCGGGTTCATCAAAACGCATACTGGCTTGCCGCATTTGGCTCAACGCATTGTCAAACGTGCTGCGTTCAAGCGGTCGCGAACGCGCCAGCCAGATCTTCGGATGCGAGGTGAGTGCGTAGTCTTCCTGCGCGTGGAACAGTTCCTCAAACAACTTTTCGCCGGGCCGCAAGCCTGTATACACGATGCGCACATCCCGATCCGGGTGCTTGCCGGCAAGGTAGATCATTTGCTCGGCCAGATAGCGAATACGTACTGGCTCTCCCATATCCAGCGCGAATACTTCGCCGCCCTTTCCCAACGTCATGGCCTGCAGAATCAACTGGCAAGCTTCGGGAATGGTCATGAAGTAGCGGGTGATCTCGGGATGAGTGACGGTCAGCGGGCCACCACGACGAATCTGTTCTCGAAAAAGCGGCACCACGCTGCCGGCGGAGTCCAATACATTGCCAAAACGGACGGTGACAAATCGTGTTGTGCTGCCCTCCCCGGCTGCTTGGCAGGCGATCTCAGCCAAGCGCTTGCTGGCACCCATGACGTTGGCCGGGTTCACCGCTTTGTCCGTCGACACCAGCAGGAAACAATCCACGCCGTGGCGCACGCTGGCAGCGGCAACCGTTTGGGTGGCCAATACATTGTTGCGAATCGCTTCGCGCAATTGCCCTTCCAGCAAGGGCACGTGTTTGAACGCCGCGGCGTGAAACACCAACTGCGGTCGCACCCTTCCAAACACCCGCTCGCAGACAACAGCATCGCCGGCATCACCCAGCACGCAACTCAACACGAGGTCAGGAAACTCTTCGCGCAACTGCTGTTCGACCCGATATAAATTGAATTCTGAAAGGTCGAGCACGGTGAGCGACTCGACACCGAGGCGCGCCACCTGCCGGCAAAGCTCGGCACCGATTGAGCCACCACCCCCGGTTACCAGCGCGCGCCGCCCGGCCAGTGCAATGCGTATCGCTGACCAGTCCAACGAAACCGGATCACGACCCAACAAATCTTCGATCGCGACCTCCTTGAGTTCATTGAAGCTGGAACGACCTTCAACAATATCGCGCAGGTGCGGCACCGTTCGAAACGGAAGCGCGGTTGCCTCGCACAACTCAACCACGCGCTGCATTTGCAGATTGCTGGCAGTAGGCATGGCGATCAACAGCATCTGCGCGGCCGATTCGCGCGCCACCTCCTGCATCCTGTCCAACCCACCCAGCACTGGCACGCCATGCAACTTGGCCCCGCGCAGCGCGCGGTTGTCATCGAGAAACCCGACAGGACGAAAACGTTCCTCGCGCTTGAGATCGCGCACCAGCGCCTCTCCTGCCCGCCCTGCACCAAGAATCAGGACTCGCCGCGGTGGCGCAAGTGGTCCAGCGCCATAGCGACTGTCTTTCCAGAAGCGGTACAGCAGCCGTGGTGCTCCCAGAAACAGCAGCAATGCCAGCGGATAAAACACCAGCACCGAGCGCGGCACGCCCTCGAGTCGACTGAACAGAAACAAGGCCAAGCTGATCGCCAATGCGCCAAACACACCCGCGCGCGCAATGTTCCAAAGGTCAGGAAGGCTCGCAAATCGCCACAGTCCGCGATACAACCCCGTCCACCAAAGCACCAACCCTTGCGCCCCCAGCACCAACGGCAATTCCGTTGCCAGCAGGGAAATCGGCGGCGCATCCGGCTGAAAACTGTAGCGCACCAGGTTCATCACATACCAGGCAAGCCAGACCATCGCGAGATCGTGCAGGACGACCGCGATACGCGGATGAACCCGAGCGACGAGTCGGCCAAAAGGCATTAGTCCGGGGTCCTTGCCGGTGTAGTCGAACGAGCCAAAGAGAGCGGAGCCTGGCGCCGCATTTGTCGCCGTAGTCCCAGCCGGGCGCCGACCCATAGCGCCGTACCGCTGCCTAGGACTGCCGCGAAAGCGGCAAGTTCGGGCAACCATCCAGCCATCGAAATCAACACCACCGGAACTGCGAAAAGCAGTGTCCAAGCCAGATACAGGTAGGCGACCTGCGGATGCGACCAGCCGCTCCGCAACAGCCATTGGTAGAGGTGTGAGCGATGTGCGGACATCCAGCGTCGCCTGCTGAGGATGCGCATTGACAAAGTAAGACCTGGGTCCAGCCACAGCGCCGAACTCAAGGCCAAAAGCAGCCATCCGTTGATGCTGCCATCGACGAAGGCATGCAAACCCAGCGCAGCGATCAAGAAACCCATTGCGCCACTGCCGACATCGCCTAGGAAAATCTGCGCCTGTGGAAAGTTGAATGGTAGAAATCCCGCAGCAGTGGCCACCAGCAACGCTGCGAGCAGCGCCAACGGGACATTGCCCGCAACGATCGCGAGCAACATCAAAACCGCCGCAAGCGCCATCGTTTGAATGGTCAGCATGCCGTTACTGCCATCCATGAAGTTGCTGAAGTTGATCGCCGTCATCACAACGATCACGCTGATGATCGACATCAACCATTGCCAGCCGCTTTGTGGAATTCCCTGCATGCTGATGGTGAACAGGACGGACGCGAGAGCGTGCACAACAAGTCGGCGCGAAACCGATTGCGGCCGGTGATCGTCCACGTAGCCAATGCCTGCGACCAGGATCAGCCCGACCGCCAGTCCCCAGGCAGACTTCACCGGCACCATTGCAAACAACGCCAGGACTTTCAGGCCAGCCAGAAAGGCGATGACGACTCCGATCCCGCCACCCCTTGCTGTCACCTTGCCATGGCTACGACGAACGCCAGGCTGATCGAGCAATCCCTGGGTGCTGCTGTAGCGAAGTGCCGCCAAGACCAGCAATGCTGAGAAAGCGAAACCGCCAATCAACAAGGCGAGCCACAACGCGGATGAGGTTGCGCCCATCGCTATTCGCCGATTGGACCGTGGATGGGCTTGACCGAGTTCCAGTTCTTGCAGCTCGGGCACTGCCAATGATGAGCACGCGCGCCAAAGCCACAGCGACCGCAGCGATACGCAGATGACCCGGCTACCAACTGGTCCGTGAGCTGCTTTAGCACCTGCAACACGTCGCGTTCTTGCGGGCTGCTGTCGGCCATGCTGAGATCAATCAACAACCCTTGGCCGCGCACCGAAGGCCGTTGTCGCAAGTGTCTGACAAGGAATTCGACGGCCTCTTCGCGTCCACTCTCACGCTCGATCAAGCGTGTAAGCGCGAGCAGCGGCGACACACCCGGATGGCGCTCCATCATCTCGATCAAAAAAGCACGCGCGCGGTGCGACTCGTCGCGCCGCTCACATGCGGCCATCAGCGGTCCTATCACTTCCGGCAACATCTCTGGCTCATGCCGCGCAACCCGCTCAAAGGCGCGAATGGCTGCTTGATCGTTACCTGAAGTCACCTCGATCTGGCCGTCCAAAATTCCTGCTCGGACACAGTTTGGCTCTGCCTCAAAAGCTTGAGCCAAGCTTGCCCGTGCACCCGCAAGGTCGCCACGCTGGCGCGATTGCTCCACGCACTCGCAGTGGAATTGCGCCACCATCGGCCCGGTTCGCTCAGAAGTGGCCGCTTCAAAGCGCTCTGCGTGCTCGATCGCCTTTGGCCAGTCACGCTCTTGTTGATATATCGATATCAAGTGACGCAGTGCTTGTGGCGCTGAAGCTTCCAGCTTCACCAAGTCCGTGAACAGGGTTTCGGCGCGATCCAGCAGCCCAGCTCGCATGTAGTCTTCACCGAGTTCTAGCACCGCCTGAGTCTTCTGTTCTTCGGTAAGCCCGGTCCTAGCGATCAGGTTCTGATGAACGCGAATGGCGCGATCCACTTCGCCACGCCGACGAAACAAGTTACCCAAGGCGAAGTGGGTTTCGACGGTTTGTTTGTCGACCTCGGCGAGCTTGAGGAATACTTCAATGGCCTTGTCCGGCTGCTCGTTAAGCAGATAGTTCAGGCCGCGGAAATAGGTCGTTGAAAGCCGACTTACTTTGCGCCCAGTGTGCTGCGCGCTTCCACGGCGGCCTGCAAACCAACCTGACAGCGCGGCGACCGGCAGCAACAGAAACAGAAACAGCAGCGACAGCTCACTCACAGGGTCAGCTCATCATGCGTCGCGATAACCATCTGTTTTTCACGCGCGCGGGCTTCGCGTGCTTGCCGCGCAACCCGGCGGCTTAGCGGGAGCACAACTCCCGCCCACATGCAAAAGCCCCCTAAGGCGGCACCGCAAAGGGCGGCGAGCAACAGGCCAATGCCTAGCCGCAATTCAAAAGCAAAAAGATAGAAGTCAACCAGCACGGGCTCAGGATTGAGCGCGCCAAAAACGGCACCGCTGGCCATCACGATCAAACAGACAATCAGGTAGGCAATTCGCACCGGTCAGCCCCGCAGGAAATCATCAGCAACCAGCTTAGCGGAGGCAGGCTCTTTTGGCCTGCGTTGTGGTCGGTTGCGGCCAACGGGCCTTGCCCAGCGAGCTCTCTCGGCAACCCATCTTGTGAGCCACCGGACTCAGCAGCAACTAGCCACTTGCGCTGTTGACACGCTCGCGCAATTCTTTGCCCGGCTTGAAGTGCGGGACATGTTTGCCTGGCAAGGCAACCGAATCTCCAGTCTTGGGGTTGCGACCAATACGCGGCGGCCGAAAGTGCAGAGAGAAGCTTCCGAAGCCTCGAATCTCAATACGATCTCCATTGGCCAAGGCGTCTCCCATCTGATCAAGCATCGTCTTGACCGCAAGGTCAACGTCATCCGCTTTCAGATGCGCCTGACGCAGGGTCAGTGCCTCAATCAATTCCGACTTGGTCATGCGTGCTCAGGCTGGCGTGGACAGATTATGTGGTGGGGCCCAAATCGGCGACCCGCAAAAGCGGGCCGCCGATCTGCATACCTTACTCGTACAACGCAAAGTCTGGCTAATGTTTACTCAGACTTGCCAAGCTGCTCACGCAGCAGCGCGCCGAGCTTGGTGGTGCCGCTGGCAGCGCTGGTGGCGTTGGCCGAGTACTCGTCCATCGTCTCACGCAGGTCGGCCTCGTCCTTGGCACGGATCGACAGCTGCAAAGTGCGACCCTTGCGATCCATTCCGATGAACTTCGCCTCAACCGCGTCACCCAGCTTCAAGTGCAGGCTGGCGTCTTCGATGCGCTCTTTGGCGATATCGGCAGCACGCACATAGCCCTCAATGCCATCGCCCAAGTCAATGGTTGCGCCCTTGGCGTCAACTTCTTTCACTGTGCCGTTGACGATGCTGCCTTTGGTGTTGGCCGCCATGTATTGGCCAAACGGGTCCTGCTCCAACTGCTTGACGCCCAGCGAAATGCGCTCGCGCTCGGGGTCAACCGCCAGTACCACGGCCTCAACCGTGTCGCCCTTCTTGAAGTTGCGCACGATGTCGTCGCCGGTCGCATTCCACGACACGTCTGACAGATGCACCAAGCCATCGATGCCGCCATCCAAGCCGACGAATACACCAAAGTCGGTGATCGACTTGATCTGGCCAGAAACCCGGTCACCCTTCTTGAAGTTGGAAGCAAACGCTTCCCAAGGGTTCTGCGCGCACTGCTTGATGCCGAGCGAAATGCGACGACGCTCTTCATCCACATCCAGCACCATGACTTCGACGTCGTCACCGACCTGCACCACCTTGGACGGATTGACGTTCTTGTTGGTCCAATCCATTTCCGACACGTGCACCAGACCTTCGACGCCCGGCTCGATCTCAACAAAACAACCGTAATCGGTGACGTTGCTAACCTTGCCAAAGATGCGGGTGTTGTTCGGGTAACGACGCGAGATGTTGTCCCACGGATCCTCACCCATCTGCTTCAGACCCAGGCTGACGCGATTGCGCTCGCGGTCAAACTTGAGCACGCGAACCTGCATTTCCTGACCGACTTCAACCACTTCGGACGGATGACGCACGCGCTTCCACGCCATATCGGTGATGTGTAGCAGGCCGTCGATGCCACCCAGGTCGACGAACGCGCCGTAATCGGTGAGGTTCTTGACCACGCCCGGCAGGATCGCGCCTTCGACCAAGCGCTCCATCAACTGCTCGCGCTCTTCCGAGTGCTCGCTCTCGACCACCGCGCGACGCGAAACCACCACGTTGTTGCGCTTGCGGTCGAGCTTGATGATCTTGAACTCGAGTTCCTTGCCTTCCAGGTAAACCGGATCGCGCACCGGCCGCACATCGACCAGCGAACCCGGCAGGAATGCACGAACCTCTTTGATGTCGACGGTGAAACCGCCCTTGACCTTGCCGCTGATCCGACCAATAACGGTGGCAGCTGCTTCCATTGCCTCTTCCAGCTCGTCCCACACCATCGAGCGCTTCGCTTTTTCGCGCGACAGCACGGTTTCGCCAAAGCCATTTTCGAGCGAATCAAGCGCGACTTTTACTTCATCGCCAACGCCGACATCGATTTCGCCGTCATCGTTGCGGAACTCTTCGATGCGGACGATGCCTTCGGTCTTGAGGCCGGCGTTGATGACGACGACGTCCGAACGGACCTCGACGACGATACCGGTAACGATGGAGCCGGGTTTGAGCTTGGCCAGTTTGGCTTCAGTCTGCTCGAACAGTTCGGCGAAACTCTCGGTCATGGGTTGGATTCCGGTTGAACGAACAGGTCACGACTGCGTATTGGCAGCGTGCGACCCACCACGTTGGCGGTGCGATGTGCACCTGATTAAAAAAACCGGCGATAAGCCGGGGCTATCCGCTACGCCAGACGGCGAGCGCAGTGCGCGGGTGGCTGCGTGAATCGCCTCAGCCGGCGCGGAGTGATTCCGGCAGCAGGGCAAGCACCCGATCAACGACGAGGTCGATCGGAACGCCAGTGGTATCAACCAAGACTGCGTCTTGCGCAGGCTTGAGCGGAGCCACCGAACGTTGGGCATCTCGGGCATCGCGCGCGAGAATCTCGCGCAGCAGACCGCTGAGTGTAACGTCAAGCCCCTTTGCCTTCAACTGCTTATAGCGCCTCTCGGCGCGCTCATCTGCACTTGCCGTCAGAAACACTTTGTAGGGCGCATCCGCAAAAATCACCGTCCCCATGTCGCGGCCGTCAGCCACCAGCCCCGGTAACCGCCGAAAATCACGTTGCCGCTGCACCAGCACCGCACGCACGCCCGGGATGGCAGCAATCGCTGAGGCAGCAGCACCCGCGGTTTCGGTACGCAGTTCGTCGGTGGCATCGATGCCATCCACGATGACAAGAGGCTCGCCCGCGCCATCGTCTCTGAACGCAACATGGGTGCGCTCAGCGAGACGAATCAAGGCATCGGGATCGCTTAGATCGACATCCTCCCAACCTGCAGCCACGCCGACGGCGCGGTAAAGCGCACCGGAATCCAGGAAATGCCAGCCAAGTCGCGCGGCCACATTGCGACTGATCGTGCCTTTGCCCGATCCGGACGGTCCATCGATGGTCAACACGGGAACAGCGATGTCAGGCACGGCTGACTGAGAACAATCGACTGAGATCATGGGGCCAATTGTAGCGGGCTCGGCCACGCTCAAGCATCCACCCCGCGCAAACTCGAAGCGCGTCGCTACCGATCATGCGCGGCTGCTGACCAGCCCGAATCCGGACTGCCGAGCCAATTGGTCAAAACCCGGGAACGACGTGGCCACGTTGTCGCAATCGAGAATCTCGACATCATTCTTGGAAAGCTGGCCTGCGATCGCAAAGCTCATGGCGATTCGATGGTCAGCGTGGCTCTCGACCACCCCGCCATTCAAGGTTCCGCCACGAATGACTGCCCCATCGGGACGCTCCTCAATGGACACGCCCAAGCGACCCAGGCCAGCGGCCATCGTCGCGATCCGATCCGACTCTTTCACCCGCAATTCGGCAGCGCCGCTGATGATGGTGTCGCCTTCGGCCAGAGCAGCGGCCACGAACAGCGCTGGCATCTCATCAATCATGTCTGCCACCAATCGCTCGGGCACCGCGACACCACGCAAACGCGCCGAACGCACGCGCACATCGGCAATCGGCTCGCCTTGTCGTTGCCGGGCATTCTCGATCTGAATGTCCGCCCCCATCAGCGTCAGTGCGCTAAGCAAGCCTGTCCGCCTTGGATGCACTCCAACGTCGCGCAACAACAATTCAGAGCCGGGAATCACGCTCGCCGCGACAATGAAGAAAGCGGCCGAGGAAAAATCTGCGGGCACCTCGATCTCTCGCGCCGTCAATTGACCGCCACCGGTCAGGCGGGCGAAGCCTTCGCGATGCTCAACCTTCCAACCAAATGCCTGCAGCATGCGTTCGGTGTAGTCGCGGGTGGGATGAGGTTCGACCACGGTGGTCTCGCCGGTGGCGTACAAGCCCGCCAACAGCACCGCCGACTTTACTTGCGCACTCGCCACAGGGGTCGAATAGTGAATGCCCTGCAAGCGCTGACCGCCAGATATGCAAAGCGGCGGCGTTCCCGCGCTCGTTGTCAGAATTCTGGCGCCCATTCGCCCCAGTGGCTCGGTCACTCGCCGCATCGGCCGCCGTGACAGCGACTCATCGCCGATCAGTTGGCTATCAAAGGATTGACCGGCCAAAACGCCCGCCAGCAAGCGCATGCCGGTCCCGGCATTCCCGCAATCCAGGTCGGCGGCTGGTGCACGCAACCCGTGCAGCCCCACCCCGTCGACGATTTTCACTCCATCGGCGGCAGATTCGATCCGCACGCCCATCGCTCGGAACGCAGCAGCGGTGGCGAGTGTGTCCTCTCCCTCCAGAAAACCAGAAATCGTGCTGCGTCCCTCGGCCAACGACGCCAACATGATCGCGCGATGGGAAACCGACTTGTCACCCGGAACCCGCAACTCACCCCTTAACGCCTCGCCACGAGACGCGACGAAGCGCAGACCGCTCATCGCACCTTGTCCAACGCGTAAAGAAAACGATCGTTTTCCTCCGGTCGACCTACCGTAATGCGCAAACAACTGGCGAGGTCATAGCCTCCCATCGGCCGCAACACGACGCCCTCGGCCAGCAACGCAGCCTCAATACGTGCACAGCGTTGACCGAAATCGACCAGCACGAAGTTGCTCTGAGAGGGAGCAACGTTGAGCCCCCGCTTACGCAGTGCCTCGGTCAAGCGACGTCGCTCAGCCGCATTGCGCACGCGAACCGAGGACAAATGATAGCTGTCGCTCAAGGAGGCTTCAGCGGCAGCCAGCCCCAACAAATTGACGTTGAACGACTCGCGGATACGTTCCATTACCGCGACCAACGAGGGATGCGCCAACGCGTAACCCACGCGCAACCCCGCCAAGCCGTGGGCCTTTGAAAAAGTCCGCGTAACGATGAGATTCGGATATTCGCCTAGTAGATCGACCGCACTACCGATGCTTGGATCGTCAACGTATTCCGCGTAAGCCTCATCGACGACGACGAGCACCTGTGGCGGCAGCTTGCTTAGGAAATTCTCGAGCGCTTCCGCCGCGAACCAGGTTCCCGTGGGGTTATTGGGATTGGCGAGGTAAACCAAACGAACGCCGTGCTTGGCGGCCACCGCAATCGCGTCGAGGTCATGGCCGCGCGGCATCAGATCGTCCAGCGGCCTTGCCGGGGCCACAACCAAGCGCGCGCCTGCCGCCTGCGCGGCGAGTTGGTAAACCGCGAATGCGTAGCGTGACACCGCCACATCAGCACCCACGCCTGCAAATACTTGGGCAAATTGCATCAACAACTCATGCGAACCATTGCCCAGCAGCACCGACTCCGCTTCAACCCCATGCTTACGAGCCAACGCCCGCTTGAGGCCGCCGCCGAGCGGGTCTGGGTAGCGATACAGATTCGGCATCGCAGCGAAGATGGCATCTGCGACGCGCTCGCTGCAGCCCCAGCTGTTCTCATTCGAACCGAGCTCGACCAGCCCCTCGCGACCCTTACGCAAGGCAACCAGATCGTGGCCAGGGTCATAGGCACGCAGACCGCGAATACCCGGTCGGACGAGCCCGGCAAAGTCAGGGACAGTGGCGATCACAGCACCGCACAGGGATAGGAGCCGAGCACCTTAACCTCTGAGGCAAACGCTTGCAGATCAGACAGCGCCGCGCGCACCGATGCATCCTCGATATGACCTTCAAAATCGATGAAGAACGCATAGCGCCACAGACCCTGATGCGCGGGTCGCGATTCGATGCGATTCATACTCAGCCCATGCTCGGCCAGTGGGCGCAAAATATTGAAAAGCGCACCGGGTTGATCTTTGACGTAGACGAGAATGGACGTCCGGTCATGGCCACAGGCCGGAAACAATTCTCGACCAACCACCAGAAACCGGGTGGTGTTGTCCGGACGATCTTCGATGGGGCCAGCGATTGCCTTGAGACCATAGACATGGGCTGCGGACGATCCGGCAATCGCCGCCGCATCATCCGAACTGCGTGCCCGCCGCGCTGCTTCAGCATTGCTGCTGACCGCAATGCGTTCGGTCTTCGGCGCATTCTGTCGCAGCCAGGATTGGCATTGCGCCAGCGATTGCGGGTGCGAATACACGCGCTCGACGTCCTCAAGGCGACCGCTGCGCGACAGCAGATACTGGTGTACCCGCAACTCCACTTCGCCACAAATTTTCAGTGGCGATACCAGAAACATATCCAACGTCGACTGGATCGTGCCTTGCCCGGAGTTCTCCACAGGCACCACACCAAAGTCGGCATTGCCAGCGGCAACCTCCTGGAACACTTCCTCAATGCTGGCCAGCGGCAGGCCATGGGCGGAATGGCCGAAATGCTTGATCACCGCTTGCTGGGAAAATGTGCCCTCAGGACCAAGAAAACCGATCTTGAGCGGTTCTTGCTGGGCCAAGCATGCGGACATGATTTCGCGAAACAAACGCACCAGAACTTCGTCGCTCAAGGGGCCGTCATTGCGGTCAACGACCTTGCGCAGCACCTGCGCTTCACGCTCAGGACGGTAGTAGTCGATCGCCGCCTTCAGTGAACCTTTGGCGCGGCCCACTTGATGCGCCATTCGCGCGCGCTCACCGATCAACGCTTGAATCTCGCGGTCGATCCCGTCGATGCGCTGGCGCACCTCGCCCAAAGCCAAGGGTCCGGTCGCCGTATCGTCAGCGGCGACAACGGCGGTTTTTTTCGCGGACTTGGCTTTGGACTTGACGACCATCACACCACCCGCAGCGACAAAATGCCTTCCAGCGCAGTGATTCGCGCGAGGGCTGCCGCGTCCGCCGGCGCATCAATGTCAACCAGCGTGTAGGCGATCACACCCCTCGACGCATTGTGCATTTGCGCAATGTTCAAGCCCGCTTCGCCCAGCACCAAAGAAAGTTGTCCGATCATGCCGGGCCGGTTCTGGTTGGCAATACACAGCCGCACCGCACCTTCTCGTGCCATGCGAGTGGCTGGAAAATTGACCGAATTGGCGACATTGCCGTTCTCCAGAAAATCGCGCACCTGATCCACCACCATCACCGCACAGTTTTCTTCCGCTTCAAGCGTCGAAGCACCCAAATGAGGCAGATTGATCACCCGCGGGTGGCCGATCAGATCAACATTCGGGAAATCGGTGATGTAGCGACCAATGGTGCCGTCGCCCAGACCCTTGCGCAGAGTTTCGGCGTCAATGATGCCATCGCGAGCAAAATTGAGCAGCGCCACACCGCGCTTGGCCACCGTCAGGGCGGCATCACCGAAAATGCCGCGGGTGGCGTCGTTCAAAGGCACATGAAAGCTGATGAAATCGGCGGCGGCAAACAGTTCATTGAGGCTGCCGGCTTTGACGACATCGGCTGAAAGCTGCCATGCGCCATCCACCGTCATGTGCGGGTCAAACCCATACACCTGCATGCCGAGTGCGCGAGCCGCATTGGCAACGCGAACACCGATGGCACCCAGGCCGACCACGCCCAGCGTCTTGCCGGCGAGTTCGGTGCCTACAAAGCGCTTCTTCTCCGCTTCCATGGCGTGATGTGGATCCGCCACATCGCTCAAACCGGCCGAAAAGCCAAGCGCTTCGCCCAGGTTTCGTGACGACATCAACATGCCGGCGATCACCAACTCTTTCACCGCGTTGGCGTTCGCACCCGGCGCGTTGAATACGACCACGCCGCGGGCGCTCAACGTCTCGACTGGAATGTTGTTGGTACCGGCGCCCGCCCGACCGATGGCCTTCACGGACTCGGGAATGGTGAGCTTGTGCATGTCGGCCGAACGCAGCAGTACCGCATCGGGTTCGGCGAGGTCATTGCCAACCTGATAGCGATCCGCCGGCAGCCGGTCGAGTCCATTGCGAGAAATATTGTTGAGCGTTTGAATTTTGAACATACGTGGGTCCTACGGGTGGGGCCTCCCCCGGAATGCGGTGATGGTCGATGCCAGCTTGCCGCGAAAAATTCTTGCAGCTTTGACCTAGCCGCGGCGGCCGGCGAAATCGGCCATGAAATCAACCAACGCCTGCACGCCGGTAAGTGGCATCGCGTTATACAGCGACGCACGCATACCGCCGACGGCGCGATGGCCCTTTAGGGCGAGCAAGCCTGCAGCTTCCGACTCTTTCAGGAATGCAGCGTCCAAGGCTTCGTCCTTGAGGGTGAAAGGCACATTCATCCAGGAACGTGCGGCGGGCGCGACAGGGCTGCGATAGAACCCCCCGGAACCGTCAATGGCCGCGTACAGCGTTTCCGCCTTGATCCGATTTCGCTCGCCAATGGCAGCCAGGCCGCCTTCGGCCTTCAACCACTGGAAAACCAGGCCAGCCAAGTACCAGGAAAGTGTGGGCGGCGTATTCAGCATCGATCCCTCTTTCGCTTGTGCGGCGTAGCTCAGCACCTTCGCCTTGGGCTGGCCGGCGCGGGCGAGCAGGTCTCGACGAACGATCACCAGGACTAGTCCCGAGGGCCCGATATTTTTTTGGGCGCCGGCGTAGATGACACCGAATCGAGAAACGTCGATTGGGCGAGACAAGATGGTGGAACTGAAATCAGCCACCAGCGGTACCTCAGCGGAATCTGGAATCTGGTGAAACTCAACACCGTGGATGGTTTCGTTGGGTGTGTAATGCAGGTAGGCAGCGGCTGGATCCACCGCCCAGCTTCCGTTGGCAGGCACGTCGGTGAAGCTGCCGGCTTCGGTAGAAGCAGCGACCCGCGCGTTGACGTAGGGAGCCGCTTCCGACACCGCTTTCTGGCCCCACGCACCGGTGACCAGATAGTCAGCCGCTTGCCCGGCTGAGGCAAGGTTGAGCGGAACCTGGGCGAAGTGCTGGGTGGCGCCCCCTTGCAGGAACAACACCGCGTAGTCAGCGGAAATGCCCATCAGCTCGCGCACATCGGCTTCCGCCGTTTCCGCCAACGCGATGAAGCTCTTGCTGCGATGGCTGATTTCCATCACTGAGGCGCGCTCGGCACCCCATTCAAGCATCTCGTCGCGAGCGCGTTCGAGCACGGGTTCGGGCAGCGCCGCAGGACCAGCACTGAAGTTGAAGGCACGCGTCATAGTGAGCTCCAAAAGTAAGCCGCCGACACTAGCATGATGCAGCGCAACACGAAAAGAGCGCGACCGTATCCGCTCATACGGATTGATTCTGGGCTTAGGCCTCGCGCGTCAGGCGCTCAGCAATCGCTCGAACGAATCGACGCTCAGCGCCGGCGAATACAGGTAGCCCTGACCCAAGGTACAGCCCAGCGACTGCAGCAGGTCGGCCTGTGCTTGCGACTCGACTCCTTCGGCAGTTAGGGTCAATCCAAGATCGCCGGCGAAGGCCACGATGGTGCGGACGATGGCTCGATGGCGTGGATTGGTTTCCATGTCGCGAACGAAACCGCGATCAATCTTTAGTGCATCGAATGGCGCCGACGCAAACGACTCGAGTGACGAATAACCGGTACCAAAGTCGTCGACGACCAAGCCGACCCCCAGCCCCTTGAGCGCTTCCAAAGCCCGTCGCGTGCGTTCGGCTTGCTCGCTGCCGCCGCGAAACACGGTCTCGGTCACTTCCAAGCTCAAGTTCGCAGGCGAGATACCACTGGCTTCAATGACCATGGCGACTTCGTCGATGAGCGTGGCACTTCCCATCTGTCGATCATCGAGATTGACGTTGAGCCGCAATCCCGCATACGCAGGATAGGTAATTTGCCAGGCAACGATCTGGTCGCATGCGGTCTCCAGCACCCAGCCATCGAGCTGCGCGATCAACCCCATCTCTTCGGCGACAGGCAAAAATTCGCCCGGCAAAAGCAGGCCGCGTTGAGGATGATTCCAGCGTACCAGCGCCTCGCAGCCAATGATCTGGGCGTCCGCCAAGCGCACCAAGGGCTGGTAGTGGACTTCAAACTGCCCCCCTCGCAGCGCTGCACGCAAGTCGCGTTCCAGCTCAAACCGGGTACGCGCCTCGCCGTGCATGGTGTCGTCGAACAAAACATAGCCAGCCTTTCCGGCGGCCTTGGCTCGATACATTGCGGTGTCAGCGTCGCGCAACAACTGCACGGAATTGCGGTACTCCGGGCGGCCCAGCACGATACCGATGCTGGCGCTGGAATAGGCAACTTGCTCACCAATCTCAAACGGCGCCTCGAACAGGTCTAGCACGCGGCGCGCAATCTCCCTTGCCCTGCCGCGATCACAGGCTCCGTGCGGCAGGATGGTGAACTCGTCACCACCGTAGCGTGCCACCAGCGCCTCGCCACTCAACGCCATGCTCATTTTCTCGGCAAGTGCGACCAGCAAGAGGTCACCTGCAGCATGACCGAGACTGTCGTTAACCAGCTTGAACCCATCAAGATCGAGAAACAGGACGGCGTATTCGTGCTGATCGCTGGCTCGCGCCTGCGCCAGCGAGTTTTCCAACGCCTGCTGGAACATTAACCGGTTGGGCAGGCCGGTAAGGGAGTCGTGGGTGGCATGAAAACGCAGTCTGCGCTCGGCCTCACGGTGGCGCGTGATGTCCAGGACCATGCCGGTCAGATGACCCACACCCTCGATATCAATCGGCGAGCAACTCACCCGCACCCAGAACCTGCTTCCATCCTTGCGCAAATAGCAACTCTCGAACTCAGCCGGCAGCGGCTCACCAGTTCGCAGCATCACCAGACGACGCTCGGATTCGGCAAGCTGTTCCGGTGCAATCAAATGGCGAAAGTTCATCGTGAGCAATGTCGGCTCGTCGTAACCGTACATCGCTGCCAGCGCATGGTTGACGTAAACGTAGTGATCACCAGAGGTGATGAACACGCCCACCTGACTGTGTTCCACCAGCGTCCGATAACGTGTTTCCGAGCGCGCCAACGCTTCTGTCAAGTCACGCTGACGGGTGACGTCGATGACCGATCCGGCAAACTCAAGTGCGGCGCCATCGGCTGAACTGATCACGCTGGCGTTGACGCTTGCCAACAGGCGTTCACCGCTAAGAGTTTTTAAAAGCACTTCGCGATCTCGAATCAAGCCATTGCGTGCGAGCTCCTCGAGCACATCCTTTCGTTGCGCAGAATTCTGATAGATGGATGCCATCGTTGGCAGACTCTCACGCATCTGCTCGAACTCGGAATACCCGAGCATGCCGAGCAATACCGGATTGACCTCCAGAATACGGCCGTCCGCATGGGTCTTGAACAGCCCGATGGGCGATCCCTCGAACAATTCCCGATAACAGCGCTCGGCCGCTTGCAGTGCTTGTTGCTGCGTATGTTCCTCAGTGACATCGCGCATCAAACCGGTGGATGCGATGGCTCCATCGAACATCACCGCGTGGGCGTGCACGGCAACGGTCACGTAGTGGCCAGCGCGGTGACGCATTCGAATCTCGTAACGATGAGGCTCGCCTGAGCCCTGTTCGCGCACGCGTCGCCGTGCGGCCTGAGCGGCAACGTCATCCGGGTGTACGAGCTCAATGTAGGGGCGACTGGTCAGATCGTGAGTAGAGCAGCCGAACATGTCGGCCATCGCCTGATTGCAAAAGCGGATGAGGCCGCCTTGAGTCAAAAACACGCCGTCACTGCAACTATCCACCAGCACTTTGTAAAGGGCCTCGGATTGCTTCAAGGCTGCTTCAGCCGCCAGCGCCTCGGTGATGTCCACCACCGAGCCCTCTTGCAAGGCAACCTGGCCGCGTTCATCGCGAACGGCGCGACAGTTTTCGCTCACCCAGATGACTGCGCCATCTCGACGCAGGATCTGACTGCGCTGCTGACTGTAAAAGCCATCGTCCTCGATCATGGCGCGAAGCGATTCACGTCGACCGGGCTGCACATACAAATCTGTCGCCTCGGTGGCCTGCAGCTTCAACATTTCTTGCGGTGATTCGAAACCCAGCAAGCGCGCCATCGCCGGATTGGCATCAATGAAGCCGCCACAGGGCAGACTTCGGTACAAGCCCTCCGCCGCCGCGTGGAACAATGCTTGGTAGTCCTGTCTAGGCGCCTTCCCGGTTGCGGAGCTTGCTTTTTCGACGCTGCGAATCCAGCAGAAGTAATACGCCTCGTTGGCGTACTCGAAAGGTTCGCAGGTCAGCCGCCCGCTATCGATGCTGCCGTCACAATCAGCAGTTCGCACTGGCATGTCGACCACCAGATCGCCAGCTTGCAGGCGTGACCAGATGAGCGCTATGAGCTCAACATCTGGCCATAACCCACTATCGATCAGCCGCAACCCAACTAAATCGTTACGGGCATGCCCTAGCTGTTGCTCGAATGCCGGATTGACGTCGACGAACTCACTAGTGTCCGCGCGGACAACCGCCACCAAGGTCGAAGAATGTTTGAACGCTGAGGCAAATTGCATGCGCCTGTCGCATATCTCCATGGCGCGTGGAGCAGACCCACTGGCCTGCAAAGGGTCGCACCGCGCTCAGCGCGGCGCGTAAACCAGCAGCGCAGCGAGTCCTGCGCCAATAGCGGCAGCAACCAGAATCAGCCAGCCGTAGGAGAATCGTGAGGATTGATCGTTCTCGTCACTTTCGCCCGACCGCAAGGGGTTGCTCGTCGGCACCGGACGGGGCGTCGAACGAGCGGCAGGTTTCGGACGATCACCGCTTGCATTGCCAGCGTCGCTTGCTCTCACCGCCTGTAAGGTCTGGGTGCTTCCGGCGGCCATGCCGGGCACGATTGCAGCCGGCACACTGCCGCGTGGTGGCAAGCCGGGTGCCTCCAACACAAAACGATGGCCGTCGAACGCAATTTGGTCGCCGGGGTGCAAGACCGCGTCGCGCACCGCCACACCATTGACCACACTACCTTCTGCGGACCCGATGTTGCGCAACAGCACGCGTTCGCCGTAGATCTCAAGTGTGGCGTGGTGCTCGGCCAAGTCGGGGTCGTCAAGATGCACCTCAAGCCCGCTGCCACGCCCAATTCGCAAGGGGTCACAGAGATTGAAGCTGCGGCCAGAATAACTGCCGCTGACGCCGCGAAGCACCACGCGCGAGGCACCGGTGCGCTGCGCGGAGTCGGTCAGCGGCCGGCTATCCGCCGGCACCTTTGACTCGATTAGCACGTCGCGGTCAGGTTTGACCAGAACTTGCAAGCGCTCAAGGCTGACCACATCGCCTAGGCGCAGGAACGACATTTCGCGGACGGGCCGCGCATTGACGTGGACGTTGGCTGCCGGGTCGAGCACATTCAACAGGATCCCTCGCTGGGAATCCACACGGAAACTTGCGTGCTTTGCAGCCAGCCCAACCCCTGGGATGAGCACACGATTTCCGGGTGCGCCGCCCACGGTCAGCTCGCCATCTTCCAGCAGCACATCCGGGTGCTCGCCATTGGGAAAACTCAAGCGCATTCGTACACCCCCTCCCACTCCTGCGCGGACTCTAGCACCGGGCAATACAAAACGTGAAGCACGACATGAAAATGGGGCTTCGAAGAAAATGTCCCGGCGGTACACAATGCCCGCGCATCCTCTTCGATTGGAGACCGGCGTCATGCCCAGCATCGAGATTCGGCGTCAGCATAAAAAGCCCATGAAGGACGCGAGACACGCGGTCGAAAAGGTCGCCGAGAAGATCGCCGAGCGCTTTGGCATCGACTACAACTGGCAAGGAAATACGCTGCATTTTGAACGCAGTGGCGTCAATGGGTACATTGCGCTCAGCAAAGGAGAAGTGCACGTAACCGCCAACCTGAGTTTCTTTCTTGGGGCGCTGAAAGGACCGATCGAGCGCGAAATTGATCGCCAGATCGAGCAGGAATTTGCCTGACCCTCGTTTTCAGCGAGCATCGGCCTCGGCTAACTTCAGCGCGCGCGAAACGGGTCGGGGTCGCCGGCAAATAACTTTTCCGAGACGCTGAGTTCGCGCGCGGCGATCTCGTTGACGAACGGCCCCGAACCGCCCAGCGCCCGAAACGCTTCGAATCCGCGCTCCAGAAAGCTTTGCAGCTCGGACAACCCCGCTGCGCGCGCAGGTATGCGCGACATGCGCAGCAGATGGCCAATCAAGGGTTTGGAGACTGTCCGATCCAAACTCTCACCGACACGCGTGATCAGACCGACTTGATGACTGCGCAGGCGTGGCAGCCCAGCGGCCCGGTAAGCCTGCGCATACCGAAACAACTCAATGACTTCGCTGTCGCTATGCTTTACCAGCTGCTTGGTTACTCGCAGGTCAAAGGCATGACTCAAAGCTGACAACTCGATCGCATCGGCTGCCGCCGCCAGCAACTTCTCCGGCAACACCCTGCGCATGATCGGTAGCACGCGCTCGATGTTCTGATCGCGCACGCTGACGTCAAAGTCGCCATACAGATCAGACAAAAAAAATTCCGCAGCCTGTCGTTCTCGCGGCGACGCGAGAAAATCCGCAAAGCTGGCCCGAAGCCGCTTGGCTTGAAAGCGCTGCAACGCGAGCAGGACGGGATGCCTGTTCAGCGGCTCGAGCACAGGATCGCGATAGCGGCGGTTGGCGGCCAGCAGGTTGATCAGGCGGCGATCAAGAACGGGGTGACTCATGAGAGCCAGCCCGGATATTTCATGAATTCGCGCACTGCTGGCACAGGGTATTGGCTGCGGAAAGGATTTTCTGGTGAAGCGCCGTATCGGACCATACCGCCGACTGAGGAAAATTCCTTGTGCGGCCAAGCGTCCAGCGAGGGCGTGTGCAATGTATGAAACATTCGGACTAACAGCCTGTCGGACGGGTGGTCGGGGCGAAAGTTTGCCTGCGTGAGCACAGACTGCAGCGGTTCGCCGGCCCTTGGCAGCACTATGGGCCATCAATTGGTGGGCGACCTACTTGAACACTGGGACCGCGCGGACGGATTTGCAACCCAGCCGGCCTAAGTCTCGCGGGCCGCCAACGTCGAAAGCAAGCTGCGCAGCTGGCCGCGCGGGTGAAACCCACTTGTCAACGATTGTGCACAGGATTCATCAGCAACAGACTGCGACCATGGTCTGGTTGCCGACGTTGTGCCGGCAGCTACAATCGGGCGTCGACTCTCGCGGAATGATCGAATGCTCTCTGTGCAGCCCGCTACCCGTCTCAAACCCAGCTCGGCAAGAGTGGGCGTCGCGATCGCCGGAGGTGGACCCGTCGGCGGCATGTACGAACTAGGCGTGCTGCGCGCGCTGGACGAAGCAATTGAAGGGCTCGACCTGACCAACCTCTCGGTTTACGTCGGCGTCAGTTCCGGTGCATTCATCGCTGCGGCCTTGGCCAATCGAATGAGCACGGCTGATATCACTCGGATTTTTGTCACCGAGAGCGCGCACGACGTCACCTTTCGACCCGAGAAGTTTCTGCGCCCGGCATTTCACGAATTTGCGTTGCGCTTGGCATCGGTTCCGCGCGTACTGTTCGGGTGGTGGCGTGACGTGCTGTTGGATCCTGCTGCCGCCACCGCCAATGACGCCATCAACCGACTCGGCGCACTGATTCCTACCGGTCTGTTTGACAATGAAGAAATCGGCCGCTTCCTGTCCGCCGCGTTCGGCGTGCATGGTCGAACCAACGACTTTCGTGAGTTGCGACGCAAGCTTTACGTGGTTGCAGTCGACCTCGATAGCGGCGAAACCATTTGTTTTGGCGAACGCGGTTGGGACGACGTACCTATTTCGCGGGCGATTCAAGCCAGCTCGGCCTTACCTGGCCTGTATCCGCCAGTGACGATTCGCAATCGCCAGTTCGTCGATGGCGCACTGCGGCGAACGATGCATGCGTCAGTCGCGCTTGAACAAGGCATCGACATACTCATCGGTATCAACCCGCTAGTCCCGTTCGACGCCACGCAAGCGCGTGCAGAGGGGCGACCGCCAGCCAGCCTAGTCGAAGGCGGATTGCCCGCGGTGCTTTCGCAGACCTTTCGCACTTTGCTGCAATCCCGCATGCAGGTCGGTATCGCCAAGTACGCGCAGCAATACGACGACGTCGACAAGCTGTATCTGGAGCCCGACGCCAACGACGCCGAGATGTTCTTCACCAGCGCTTTCAGCTACAAGGCTCGAAAAAACGTCTGCGACCACGCCTACCGCGCCACCCTCAACGACTTGCGCTTGCGAAGTGAAACCCTGGGACCGTTGCTCGCCCGCCACGGCCTGCGTTTGCGCGAGGAAGTGATCGGCGACGCCGGCCGCACCCTTTTGGATGGCATGACACCTGAGCGCAGGCGTGCGAGCAACACCTCCGCGCGTTTGCGACGCGCGTTGGATGACGTTGACAGTCTGGTGCACCAGCGCAACCAGCAGTTGCTTCGGCGCCGCCGTCGCTAGCGGCCTGCCGGTTGCCGCCGGGTCGATTGGCGCATTGCCAGCTGCTCAGAGATCAGTGGCGATGCCCGCCAGGGGCATGGGCGTGGCCGTGCTGCAATTCTTCTTCGCTGGCCGCGCGGACGTCCACAATCTCAACGGCGAAGGTCAGGGTCTTGCCCGCCATCGGGTGGTTCATGTCGAGGTCGATCACGCTCATTCCTACCTTTACCACGGTGGCCATACGTTGACCTTCCTTCGTTCGTACGCGTGTCTGCATGCCGGGCCGCAGCCGATCAGCGTTCGGCAGATGCTTCTTCGGCACACGTTGAGCGAGGCTGGCTTGACGATCACCGTAGGCCTGGTCCGGGCTGACTGTAACTTCGAATTGATCTCCGGCCGTGCGACCCAGCATCGCCGTTTCCAACCCGGCGATGATGCCGCCATGGCCGACCAGGATGGCCAACGGGTCGCTGCCTACTGAGGTCTCCATCGTGGTCTGACCCGGCTCTGCAACCGTGTAATGAAATTGAACCACTGCATCCTTGGCGATCTGCACGGGTGTTTCCGAAGAACGAGAGGACGCGGATGCTAGTCGCAATTGCGGGACGTGACCAGCGTTTGCCAATTCCAGTACCGAGGATTGACTTGCGACTGCGGGACCAGCCAACCTCGCAGCGAGCACTACTGCCCCATCTCTGTAAGGAGAGCCGACTGCATGCACCTTGCGTCTGCAATTGGGTGGCGACACGCCACCGTGCTGCTGCTGACGCTCAGCCTGCTCGCATGCTCGAAGAACGTTCATGTCGACGCGCCGTCGAGGAGCGATTTTGCCTACGCGAACGCGGTTTCGATTCATGCCATCGGTTTGGTCGGCACACCCTATCGCTATGGTGGCAACACCCCCGCGGGCGGGTTCGACTGCAGCGGACTGATCGGCTACGTCTTCAGGGAATCAGCGGGAATGGTGCTGCCGCGCTCGACTTCCGACATCGCAAATTTGCGCGGAATTGACGTAAGGGCCGATGCGTTGCGGGTGGGCGATCTGGTGCTGTTTGGGCAGCGCGGACGGATCGACCACGTAGGCATCTATGTCGGCGAACAGCGCTTCGTTCACGCCCCTTCGAGCGGCGGAACCGTGCGCTTGGACAGCTTGGCTGGCAGTTACTGGAAACCACGGCTGGTTGGCGGACGCAGACCGCTCAAATAAGTCGGTCGAGATTCGAGCTTGCCCGCGATTTTTTTCCTGCCACACCCACGTTGCGCGGGCGGGGAAACAGCCGCACGGTAGCAGAGGCCACCGCGCGGCAGCGTGTCGCTATCAGCGGCGACGGCCGCGAATGCGTGTTTCAGACTTCAAACCCACGCGGATCAGATCGCCGCCTTGGGCGCTGCCATCCAGCGCGGCAATCGCGGCGCGTGCTTCGTGGCCTTCCATCTCGAGTTCTGCAAAACCTTTGCACTCGCCAGAAAACAAATCTTTTGACATCTTCAAGCCGCGAACGCGGCCATGCGCCTCAAACAATTCGGTGAGGGCCTTTTCAGTCATTCCGCGCGGCAGGCCGCGGATGCTCAAGCTCAGCATTTTGTCGCTCCTTAGAAACGAAAACGCCGGGCGGAACTGGCCCGCCCGGCGTCATAACACCAGTTGGCGCGCTGCTTACAGCGGCTGCACCTGGTCAGCCTGCAGGCCTTTCTGGCCGCGGGTGACAACAAAGCTCACTTTCTGACCTTCCTGCAACGACTTGAAGCCGCTGCCCTGGATGGAACGGAAGTGGACAAACAGGTCTTCGCCCTGCAACGGGGTGATAAAGCCAAAGCCCTTGGCATCATTGAACCACTTGACGGTTCCGGTCTGACGATCCGACATCTAACTACTCCTGAAACGATTAAAAAGTATCGCGGCCACGGAGACCTCCGGGCCGAGTCTGAGGTTGCAGGGAGCAAGCGAGAAGCGACGATGCAGCGGATCGTTGGATCAACCCCACCGGGCCACGATTGATAGTGACCCTGGCAAACACAGCCTGCGGAGATTACACCAACGGTTTGCTGTATGCCAATACTTATGCGTAAAGCCCGTTCAGTATTGGCATGGAAAGTCGCTAGTCCAGGCTCATCGGTGCTTGCGTCGGTGCGCTTTCGGCGCTGTCGGCCAGCAGTACTTCGTTGCCAGGGAGCGGGCGTCCGCCCAGGAAGGCGACCAAGCAGGCATTGGTCGCCGCGGTCGCATCAAACGGCGTGCCGTGACGCGAACCGCGCACCACCGCCAAGCTGGCTCGCAGCCGTTGCGACCACATGGACTTCTCCGCCAATGGCGTGTAATCGAACTCACCGGCAATCATTAGTGTCGGAACCCGCAGCGTTTCGACACGTTCAGCTGCACACCAGACGGCGAGCGCTCGCGCGGTTGCCAGATAGGGTCGGACCGGGCTGGCACCGACGACATCCGCGACGCGCGCGCGCATGGGCGCCTGGTGCGGCAGCGGGAAGAGTCTGGCGGCAACCATTTTTGCGGCGCGCGGCAATCCCAGCGCGCGCACCATGCCAACCTGCGCGTACAACTCCAACCACTTTTTCCAATGGTCGACGCGGTAGCTGGGCAAGCTATTGATCAGCACTAGGCGAAAAACCTGAGTCGGCCGCTGCAGCGCCATTTCCAGCGCAACTGCTCCGCCCAATGAAAAACCGACGATGTGCGGTTGCCCAGCGTCGATAGCATCCAAAAGCCGCCATAACGTGTCAGCCATCGCGGAGATACTGAAGCCGGCGGACGGCGGATCGCTTTGCCCGGAGCCGGGCAAATCCGGCAGGATCAGCCGATAGCCATCGACTAAGGGCGGTACTTGAAACGCCCAATCGGCGCCACTCGAACCCAAGCCGTGAATGAGGACGACGACTTGCCCCTGCCCCAACTCACGCCAAAAAAGGCGACTGCCAGCGACAGCAAGGAAGGGCATCGAGGCAAATTCCGCGATAGGGGGCGCGCATCCTAACGCACGCAGCGGTTCTCGCCCGAATCGTGACTCGCCAATCCAGCATCGGTTGCGATCTCGGCTGCCTATTCGAGTGACTATCTTGAACTATGCGAGGATTGGCCACAGACTCAAGGCGTTAGCCGCCAATTTCTCGAGGATCACAAGCCATGTCTGACATTCGCAGCACCACCGCCGGCCACGCGGTCAGTGAGCAACTCAACCGCACCGTCCGCCAGGCTTACACCCTGCTCGCCATCGTCATGGCCATTGCTGCTGCCGGCGCCGGCATCGGCCTTTACATGGGACTGCCGTGGGGCATCGGCATGTGGATTGGCTTTATGGTGGTGTTCATCGGTGGGCCCATGCTAATCAGTGCTAAGCGGGACAGCCAATCGAGTATCGGCTTGACGATGGCCTGGGCTGGCCTCGTCGGCTTCTTGTTGAGCCCGATGGTCAATGCCTATTTATCGATGCCGGGCGGATCGAGCATCGTGCTGAATGCGCTGGCGACCACCGCAGTGCTGTTTTTTGCCTTGTCTGCCTATGCGCTGACAACCAAGAAAGACTTCAGCTTCATGGCGGGCTTTCTGTTTGTCGGTTTGATCGTGGTGTTGCTGGCGATCGTCGCCAACATCTTCCTGCAGATTCCGGCGCTGTCGCTCACCATTTCTGCGGTGGCCGTGTTGCTGATGTGCGGAATGATCCTGTTTGACACCAGTCGCCTGATCAACGGCGGCGAAAGCAACCCGGTAATGATCGTGATTGCCTTGTTTGCCGACATCGTGGTGTTGTTCAGTCACCTGCTGAACCTGTTCAGCTTTTTTGGTGGTGACGACTAAGCCTTGCTTCGATGACTAAAAAAGGCCCGCAATGCGGGCCTTTTTTGTGCGAGCGTCAACGCTCTCGTCGCGAGCGACTAGTCGCAGGCGGCTACTCCAGAGTGAACCACTGCACTTCAACCCGACGATTCTGCTCGCTGTCCTTGCCGGTGGGCTCTTCCCAGCCGCGCCCCACCAGCTCGATGCGATCCGGCGCAATGCCCGGATGCCGTTGCAGCAGCGCTTCACGCACGCCTTGCGCACGTTGCCGCGACAACTCCATTGCTTTCAAAGCCATTTGCCGGACCAAGGCTTCACCACCTTGCTCCCGAAACTCCTCGACTTTGGTGTCATCGACGTGGCCGCGCAGCAGTACGATGGAGCCAGGGCTCACCTGCAGGAAGCCCTTGATCGTATCCAGATAGCCAAGGTTTTCGGTGGCCGCCGGATCCAGCTGAGCGGAATTGGGCTGATAAAAAAATCGGATGTCCTTGCTCAACAAGGCATCACCCTCCAGCGACACAGCACCGCCGGTGCGAATGGGTGCGATGGCCACCGTCTGGCTCGCAAAGGGCGCTTGCGTCGCCAGCGCCTTAAGCGGGCTGAGATCGACCCAGCGCGCAGGATCGGCGGGGTTCTTGATCAGATTGCCGTAGGCCAGCACGGAGGATTGATAAATGCCTTGAAACGAGCCCGCCGCATCAATCGTGCCTTCAAAAAAAGCGACGTTCTCTGGCACATTCGACAAATGCACCTTGGCCAGTTCGTCGATTGTCTCGGCCACTTCCCAATTCAATGCACTGGCGATCAAGGGCGCGTGTCCGGCGGGGTCTTCGCGAACCAGACGGTTGCCTTCCATCAGGCCATGCACTAACCCTTGCAGCATTTTCGGATTGGCTTGGGCGAAGCCTTTGTTGACGATCAACAGGTCAGCCACGATCAACAGATTGCGATTGGAAACCAGGATTTTGGCGCGGCCACTGCTTGCCGCCACCACCTCGTCGGTGCGCGGCGACCAACCGACGCAGCCGTTCAAGCGCGGAGAATTGCGTGACAACTCGTGCTGATAGGCGTCGCAGGCGATAAACGCGTCTTCGTAGAACACCAGGCCCAGCTCGTTGGGACCCACCTTTCCATCCAGATCGCGCAGCGCCTTGACCGGCACACCTGCTTCCGAAGCCAGATAACGAATGAAAAACTCCGCTTCGTTGAACTGCGACGAGGCGATTATTTTGCCCTTGAGCTGATTGATGTTGGCGATACCCGCATCCACCACCACCATGTCGGCACCGCGTGAGAAACCGATCTGTGCCGGCACCACAATTTCAAACTGGCGCCCCACCACCGCGAGCACGTCAGCCGTGGTTACCGAGGCCGCAATGCGACCATTGTTCAGTTTCGACCAACCCTCTTCCTCCGAGAGAGTCAGTCGCACCTGGAAACCGTACTTCTTGGCGAACAACGACTCTGGATTGGGCGCCAAGCCGCCATTGGCAACAATCAGCCCGGCATACCCCGCGTATTCGCTGATGTCGACGTCGATCACGCCGTCTTTCGGCAGATACGGCGCGGCGGCATCGAGCTGGGGTTGCCCGGTGACCGGCTCAATCGGCTCAGGCGCCTCGCCTTCCGGCGCATCGACAGTGACCGACGGCGCAGATTCTTCCTTTACCGCCGCGCCGTCACCACTGCCGCCCTTGCCGCCCATGTCCTGCATGACCAGCCAGCCGCCCAGACCAAGCAAGCCGACAACCAACAGGATGGTGATGAACTTGCCAGCCGCATTGCCGCGTTGACGAGGATGTTTGCACGAATAGTTCATGACGAACTCCGATGGTGGAAGAACCTGACTTTTGATGCTTTCAATTGCTTTCGCCGGCCCGCGCCCGCGACCTTGCGGGCACCGGTGGCGGACCTTTCAGAACGCTCTGTGGCAACTGATGTGACGTACTCAAATCAAGGCTGCTAAGCAAGTCGCGCTGACTATTTAGCCAGTGGTTGGCCTCATTGAAGGACGCCGCCAACGCATCCAGTGAGGACCCAATCTGCTCGTCGTCGGTTACCAGCAGGGCTTGCTCGCGAATCAACGCAATCTGCTGATCGATGCGCTCCAGTTCGGCCTGCACGTATTCCAACCGGCGACCCGCGCTGCTATGCGCTTCCTGGCGCTGGTCGATCACCGCTTTCTGCTGTTCCAGCGAACGCCGCAACTCTGGACTGACCTCAGCCCTTTGCAGGCGCGCGACGATTTGCGTCTCTTGCGCTTCTAGCTTGGCATGCTCGGCGGTGGCAGTGGCCACAACCCCAGCAATGGCTTGTCTGGCGACCAGCAGGCGCAGATGCAACCAGACCAGCTGCTCCAGACTTTCGACGTGGGTTTGCAGCATCGGCGAACTGCCCAAGGTCGCAAAAATCTCCCGTGAACGTGCTTCGATGTGACGCTGCCGTTGTTGCTGCGCAGCGTCGAGTTGATTGAGAAACCCGGCGTAGCGCTGGTCAATCGGATTGGTTTTGGCGGTGGCACCATCCACTACCGCGCGGAACCGCTTGTTGCTGCTCAAGGCAACGAGATAGGCCATCTCAACGCCAATTCCCAACGCCCAGAATCCAGGGCTCAGAAACACGCCCATCAGCGCAAACGCGGCCAAGCCAAAAAAATTGGGAGGAACCGGCATGCCAAATGGACGGGCAACAAATGCCTTCCACCAATAACGCAACTCGCTCATGTGGATGGCGAGTTGCCGAACGAAGCCTCGCCAGCGCCAGCTTGATTCAAGCCCGACTCTCCCAGCGGACGCAGGATGGGCGGCACGAATGCCATGTCAGTGGCCTCGCGAATGGCGATGCGCATCTGGAATTCGAGCACATCGCGCGGAACCGGTGCCTGATAGCCATCAAGACACGCCGCCAACGCGGCCAAGGGCTCAAGTTTGGCCGTGCGATGCATGCGATACACCTTCACCGCCAGTGCTTCCGCCGCCCCCGGCGTGAGCAGAATAGGTAGCGCCAATGCTTCCATGGGTGCCAGCTCGCATGCCATCTCAAAGCGTTTGAACATCGCGGAAAGCAGCGCGGCACTCTCGGCCACCGTCGTGGTCGGCAGCAGCGGAATCTTGACGTCGATGCGACCGGGTCGCTTCAAGTCGACCTCAATCAAGTCGGGCCGCGACGAAGCCAGAATCCACATCACCCGACCGCGGTTGTCGGCGTTAGACATTTCTTGCGCGATCATCGAATAAATCCGCCCGGACAGCCCCGAATCGCCGCTGCCGGAGTCGCGCTTGCCCAAGGTCTGGTCAGCCTCGTCGATAAACACGATGCAACGGCCCAGCGCCCGGATCAGCCGGAATATCTTTTCCAAATTGCCTTCGCTCGATCCCACCCAGCGGTCGCGGAAATTCTTCAGCTTGATGACTGGCACGCCCGCCTCGCCGGCCAGGCACTCGACCAGAAAGGTCTTACCGGTACCTACTGGCCCGCAGAAGATATAGCCCATCGGCAGTGCGCGCAGATCAGACGCATTCCACAACGCGATGTCCTGGCGCAGCCACGCCTTCAGCGCAGCCTGCGCGTGGTAGTTGTCCAGCGTTCGCTTGGATTCGATGAACTCGATCAGGCCGCCAGCATCGCTTTCAACCAGCTGCTTCTTGGCTTTGACCCAATCCGCCGCACCCAGCGGTTTTTTCTCATGCGCATTGATTCGGACCAGACTTCCCAGGGCGCTGATACTGACGCCGCTCAAGGCATTGGCGGCTGCCTCGTCGCCACTCTCCGCATTGAACGCGGCCGGGTAGTCGAGCCGCATCTGCGCCAACGCACGCCTAAGCACACTCGCGTCCGGCAATGGCACACGGACGCGCGCGACGCGTGGGTTGAAGGCGATTTGCGGATGCAGGTCGTTGAGGTTGTCGGCGATCAAGAAGCTGGCGAATGCCAAGTCGGTGAACGGCGGTTCGCTGGCCCAGTCGCGGATCAGGCTGGCCAGACTGGCGATATCGAAATCGCCAGCGCGACCGCCCGGCAGCAATTGATCCGCACCCCGCACGATGATCGCCACGTGCTCGATTTCAACCCGCCCAAGCGCGGTCAGATTGGCGCGGTAGCGCAGGTAGCGACTCACCCACTCGACCGCTGCACGTGGCTCCCGCGGCCACGGCCCCATTTCCTTCGCGGCAGGCCAGCTGGCGAAGCGTTCGCCACCGCGAATCAGACCCAGACCATTGCCAGGATCGTAGGAGAACAACAGATCGAAACTGCCCAATAGCTGGGCGTCCAAATAACGACTCAAGCCAACCAGCCGGCCCGCCAGCGGAAACCGATCGGCCACATTGCCGTAGAGAATGAACTGCCCGTGCGCGCCACTCTCGTAGCCCAGCGCAAGCTCAGCGATCCACTCGGGCGCGTCAGCGGCAATCGGCATTGGCGTGCCTACTGCGCGGCGGAATCAGCTTGGCGTTCACCGCCCATGCTGCGTGACGCCGGCGCAGCGGCCACTTCCGGCTCACCCAAACTGATGCCTTCGGCGGCCGCAAAATCAGCCAAGGCCTGATCGGCCAGCGCGCTTTGCTCGGCTTCCTTGATATTGACCTCGCTCATATCCATCGAATCGCGAGCCACGCGCGCGCGACCGGCCGCCTTGTTGCGCTCTTCTTCAACCATCTCGTGCAAGCGATTCAAGCTGTCGCCCGAGCCACCGATGCTGCCGATCATGCCCGAGGCCATTTCGGTCATCTCGGCCATGGCGTTCTTCATCTTCATGTCGTTGAGCGCGCCCTTCAGACTCTCGATCTTCGAGCGAGCGGCGTTGACGGCCACATCGCGTGCCTTCAGCAGATTCTTGTAGGTCTCGTCGGCCTGGGCCATCTGCCGGCGGTTTTCTTCCAGATCGCGAGTGATGCTTTGCAAACGCAATGCGTTCTGTGCGGCTGCCGATTTGTTGCCAGCGCGCAGATGCGCCGTGGTCCGAGCGCGCAGTTCCTTTTCCTCGACTTCCAGCTTGCGGACTTGCCCGATCAGCCGCTCAGCCAACCCAGCATGGGCGGCCAAGCCTTGATTGAAGCTGGAAATCTGCTTGCGCAGATTCTCTTGCTCAAGCTCAAGCAGCGCCTCGGGGTTGCGCTTTTCCATACCTTTGATGAAAAGCGACATGAAGCCCTTCACCAGATTCGCCAGTCGCTGAAACATGTCGTCTCCTAATCAAGTCAATAGCGGCAGATGGTTGCCAGCGGTCAGCCCGCGTCAGCTGCAGGGCACTCGCCGCTGCTTTGCGCCGCCCAGCTTACGCAGCCCGGCGCGTCGAATCCATTCCAGCAACGCTGCCAACGACGCCCATGCGCCGCCAACGTGACGCAGCCAACGTGCGATGCGGTAAGCGCACATGCGACGATTCGGCCATGGAAACTGCACTGAATCGCCGCGCCGTCGTGGTGGGCGGCGGACCTGCCGGCTTGATGGCCGCAGAAACACTGCGCGAACGGGGCGTTGAAGTCGATCTCTTCGACAGCAAGGGTTCGTTGGGCCGCAAGTTCCTCATCGCCGGCAAAGGTGGCTTGAACCTCACCCACAGCGAGCCGGCTGAGCGCTTTCTGAACCGCTTTGGAGCGCGTGCGAAACAGGTCGAACCGTGGCTACGCGAGTTTGACGCCGATGCACTGCGCAGCTGGGCGCAGCAGCTTGGCGTTGCGACCTTCGTCGGAAGCTCGGGGCGGGTGTTTCCCATCGACCTCAAGGCTGCTCCTCTTTTGCGCGGCTGGCTGCGGCGACTGCGCGCCAGCGGTGTTCGGGTGCATGTCCAGCATCGCTGTATGGGATGGTCCGACGACGGTGCGCTGCGCTTTGAGACTGCCGAAGGCGAAGTTCGGCATCACACTGATGTCGTCGTGTTGGCGCTTGGTGGTGGAAGTTGGTCCAAGCTGGGTTCAGATGGCGCGTGGGTCGACTGGTTGCGTGCGCGCGCGGTCGACATCGCACCTTTGCTGCCTTCCAACTGCGGATTCGCGGCGCACTGGAGCCCACATCTGATCGGACGCTACGCCGGCCAGCCGCTGAAGCCGGTGCGAATCAGCTTTATCGATCACGCTGGCGTCTCGCACAGCCAGCGCGGCGAATTGATGGTTACTGAGCATGGCTTGGAGGGCAGCTTGGTCTACGCGCTCTCGGCACCCCTTCGCGACACCATCGCCAAGCTCGGAGCAGTGACGATCGAGCTGGATCTGGATCCGGAACGCTCGCTTGAAATGCTCGCCCGTGCGCTGTCCAGTCCCCGCGGCAAACACTCGATGAGCGAACATCTGCGTCGTCGGGTCGGCATCGAGGGCGTACGCGCCGGACTTTTGCATGAAGCGGTGGGCAGAGTATTGCCCAATGATCCGACCGCGTTGGCGAGCGCAATCAAGCGGGTCGTTGTCACCTTGCACGCCACCCGCCCACTGGATGAAGCGATCAGCAGCGCCGGCGGCGTAAGTTTCGAGGGTCTCGATCAGGCATTGATGGTGAAGGCTTTGCCCGGCGTGTTCTGTTGTGGCGAGATGCTTGACTGGGAAGCACCGACGGGTGGTTATCTGCTGACAGCTTCGATGGCCAGCGGTCGAATTGCCGGCAAGGGTGCCGCCGCCTGGTTGCAGAACCAACTGATTGCATGAGTGTTCACTGCGCTTATTTCGATGCGCAACGCTGTCGCTCATGCAGCGACATCGAGCTGCCATACGCCGATCAATTGGCGCGTAAGCAGCTTGGCCTGCAAAAGCAGCTGGCTGACTGGCCGGATTTGCACTGGTTGCCGCCGGTGGCCAGCGCCGTGAGGGGCTTTCGCAGTAAGGCCAAGATGGCCGTTGGCGGCAGCGTGGAGTCACCGACGCTGGGTTTGCTCGATGCGCAAGGCCATGCTGAAGATCTCGCTGACTGCTTGTTGTATCCGCCCGCCCTGTCGATTGCATTTTCGCCGATCAAACGATTCATCGGCGTAGCGCGGCTGACACCCTACGACATCACCAGTCGCCGCGGCGAGCTGAAGTTCGTTTTGCTGACGTTGGCCGAAAACTCCGGCGAATTGATGCTGCGCTTTGTGCTGCGCTCCCGTGAAGCGTTGGGACGCATGCAACTTGCGCTGCCGTCTCTGCGCGCCAATCTGCCGCAACTGCGCGTCATCTCGGTCAACTTGCAGCCCGTGCCCGCCGCCATCATTGAAGGCAGTGAAGAGATTGCACTGAGCGAATGCCAGCATCTGCGCATCGAGCTCAATGGCGTGCCGTTTTTCCTGCGTCCACGCGGGTTTTTTCAGACCAACCAGCCAGTGGCGGCCGCACTCTATCGGCAAGCGCAAGATTGGGTGTCGCATTGCGCGCCGACACGCGTATGGGATCTTTTCTGTGGGGTCGGCGGTTTCGCCGCCCACTGTTCCGACGAGTCGCGCGCCGTGCACGGCATCGAGCTTTCGGAAGAAGCCATCGAAGGTGCACGCCTGTGCGCTAGCGAAATGGGTCTGCCAAAGCTGACATTCGAGGCTCGCGACGCTGCCGCGCAATTGACCTTTCCTGTCGATGGCTGTCCGGATCTTGTCATCGTCAACCCACCGCGCCGCGGTATTGGCGGCGATCTCTGCGCCGCGCTCGACTCAAGCAGCGTAGGCTGGCTGATCTACTCGAGCTGCAATCCAGTGAGTTTGGCCGCTGATCTACGCCGAATGCCCAGTTTGCAACCGCGAGAAGCCCGATTGCTGGATATGTTTCCGCATACCAGTCACAGCGAGACCTTGGTGCTGCTTGAGCGAGGCTAGCGCCCTTCTGTTCAGCATGCTGCTGGAGAAAATCGGGCCACATCCGTAGGCTTTGTGATCTATTCGTGATGGCAACACGCCGGAAAACTCGCAGTGACTAACGAACGTCGCCTGGGCGATGAAGCACGCAGTGCGCTCAAACGCCAACTCAATGAGGACCAGCGCATCGCGCTGGCCGAGATTGAGCGCTATGGTTGGGAGCTGAAATTCATTCGGCATCCGCCTTTTGCGCCCGCTGTGGCGGTGGCGCAAGACAGCGAAAAGAAGAAATTTGTGGTGATCGAGCCGAATGGTCGGCTCAACGATCAAGCGAATTTCAAGATTCGGCCATGAGGTTTGCGGGGCTCGGTTTGGGTGGGCATTGGTATGCACCGCGCATCCGCTTGCATTGGCGTAATTCCGACGCCTACCGGAATTTCGCTTTTCTAGCTTCGCTCGCGAAATTGATGTTTCGAGGCCGGGTTTCGTCCGCCTCTTCAGCGGCCAAAACTTTGCCTTGAAGCAAAGACAAGCGAGAGGAGCAAGAAGCTGGATGCCAGCGTCCGCCGAACGGCGATAGTCGACATCGAAACCATCGCCAACTAAGCGAAAACCAAACCATAGCAGCCACGACGCCCATCTCTGGGCGTCGTGGCGCATTCAACAAGACTTCAACCGATCAAACCACGCCCTGCGCAATCATCGCATCGGCGACTTTGACGAAGCCGCCGATGTTGGCACCCTTCACATAGTCGACGTACTTGTCGCCACTGCCAGCCACGCCGCCGTAACGCACGCAGCGGTCGTGAATGTTGCCCATGATGTCGCGCAGCAGTTTTTGCAGTTCTTCTTCTTTCCAAGTGATGCGCGCCGAGTTCTGGCTCATTTCCAGGCCGGACACGCCGACGCCGCCGGCATTGGCCGCCTTGCCTGGCGCAAACATGACTCGCGCCTCCTGGAACAGATGCACCGCGTCAAGCTCGGTCGGCATGTTGGCGCCTTCTGCGACCGCGAGCACGCCATTGGCAATCATGGTCTTGGCGTCGTCGGCGCTGACCTCGTTCTGCGTCGCGCAGGGGAAGGCCAAGGTACCGGGGATCACCCACGGCCGCGCCGCATTGCCGTGATATTGCGCGCCAAACTTGGTGGCATATTCCTCGATGCGGCCACGACGCTTGTTCTTCAGCTCCTTTACGAACTCGAGCTTCTCTTGAGTGATGCCATCTTTGTCGTAGATGAAACCATCAGAGTCGCTCAAGGTGACCGGCTTGGCACCCAAATGCAGCAGCTTCTCAACTGCGTGCTGAGCCACGTTGCCCGAGCCTGAAACGATAGCGATGTGGCCATCTGGCGTCTTGCCGACGTGCTTCAGCATGTCCTGCATGAAGTACACCGCACCGTAACCAGTCGCCTCGGTGCGGATCGGGCTGCCGCCGTACTCCAAGCCCTTGCCGGTCAACACACCGACGTAGCGGTTGGTGATGCGCTTGTACTGGCCAAACATGTAGCCAATCTCGCGCCCACCGACGCCGATATCACCCGCTGGCACGTCCACGTCTTCGCCGACATGCCGATACAGCTCGGTCATGAAGCTCTGGCAAAAACGCATGATCTCGTTGTCGGATTTTCCCTTCGGATTGAAGTTGGAACCACCCTTGCCGCCACCCATCGGCAAGCCGGTCAACGCATTCTTGAAGGTCTGCTCGAAAGCCAGGAACTTCAGGATTCCCTGATTCACCGAAGGGTGAAAACGAATGCCGCCTTTGTAAGGACCGATAGCATTGTTGTTCTGGATGCGATAGCCGCGATTGACGCGCACGTGGCCGGCGTCGTCTTGCCAGCACACGCGGAAGGAGACCACGCGGTCTGGCTCGGCCATGCGCTCGAGAATCTGATGATCGTGGTACTTCAAATTGTCGCGCACGTGGTCGAGGACCGATGCGGCAACTTCCTTTACTGCTTGAATAAACTCCGGCTGTCCCGGATTGCGTTTGTCGACACCATCGACAAACTCTTCGAGTGACGGTACCTGTTCACGCCCCATAGCATGCTCCCCTGGTCAGATCGCTGACTCGCCCATTGCGAGGGTGCCAACGATACTCCGGTTGCAGGGGAATTTTGATGTCTTGGCAGCAGCTGGCGGCGAAGTGCGCGCGTTTTCGTTGCTGCCCGCAGACATCCGCTGCCGGCACTGAACTCGCCGCGAATCAGCCGTTGGACAGGGTCACTTTGTTGCGGCCCGTGCGTTTGGATTCGTAAAGCGCGGCGTCGGCGCGCGAGTACAGCACGTCGGCGCTGACGTCCGAGCCCAAAGAGGCGATGGCCACGCCGACACTCACGGTAACCGGAATGCGTTGGTCGCCTTCCTCGATCAGCAAGGCCGCCAGCGCTTCGCGCAAGACCTCCGCCACTTTTGCGCCTTCTTCCATGCCGCTGTCGGGAAGCAATACGGCAAATTCTTCTCCGCCGATGCGACCGACCAGATCCGAGGTGCGTACGCGATCCACCATCAGCTTCGACACTGCAATCAATACGCGATCACCAATGGGATGACCCCACTTATCATTGATCAGCTTGAAGTGATCGACATCGATCACCAGCAAGGCGACGCTGCGACCGCGCTGCGCGCCAGCAAACTCGCGTTCCATTGCCGCGCGGAAAAAGCGCCGATTGGCGAGACTGGTCATGGTGTCGCGGGTGGCTTGATCGTGCAGCGCGGCCACCAGCGCATTCTCTGGGCTGCGCGGCCCCAACATCTTCAGCATGATGTCGCCGACGGTGAGGATGTCGCCTTCCAACAACGGCATCGACTCCACTTTCATGCCGTTGACGCGGGTCGGATTGGTTGCGCCCAAATCGGTGACCCAATAGCCTCCTCGCTTGCGCCATACCCGGCAATGATTGCGCGAAACCGATGGCTCGGCGATGCGGATATCGACGCCGGTGTCGCGGCCAATGGTGGCGAACTCGCCAAGCTCGAAGCGCGATCCAATTCCCGTACCCGACACCACGACCAGGCACCACGGCCGAAGTTCGGTCTGCAATGAAGGTGGCGCGACGCGAACGGTACGGTCAGCGGGAACGTCTTTGCTCACTGCGATCCTTGGTTCGATCTGGCTCGTGCGCCGAGTCAAATGCTCGGGTCGATTCTTGAGTCACAGATTATTGCAAACACCGGGCTGAGGCGACAGCTTTCAATTTTTCAATCAAAGCCCAGCGATATCCCCATATAGCAACGTGGATGGGCTCAGTCAGCCTCACTTTCGCTACCATTTGGCTTCACTTACCCGACGCGCTTGCCAATTCCGCTCGCCAAACGTGCTCGCCGAGTACGCGAGTGCACTGCCAGCCCCACAACTTCGTCCACTTCAATCATCCAATGCTACTTGTCGATTCCACAGCATTCATTGCCGCCGCCTCACGACTGACTCACGATCCCGCGAATGCAGCATCGCGGCCGGGACGCGCGCGGTGAGCACCTCAGCCAGCCTGCGCTTCCTGCAGGTCGACGTATTCACCGCCCGCGCCGGGGGTGGCAATCCCTTGGGCGTGGTGATCGGCGCCGAGCAGTGGAGCAGTGCGCGAATGCAGGCGTTTGCGGCGTGGACGCAATTGGTCGAAACCACTTTCCTGCTGCCCCCCACAACTTCAACCGCCAGCTATCGCTTGCGGATTTTCACGCCGTTTCGCGAAATCGCCTTTGCTGGCCATCCCAGCATCGGCAGTGCGCATGCAGCGCTCGATGCGGGCATCGCGTCGGCGCATTCCGGCCAGTTGCAGCAGTCCTGTTTGGCCGGCGAAATTTCACTGCGGGTGGAAGGCCAAGGCCCGCAACGCCGCATCTTCGTGCAATCCCCAGCCGCCGAGGTGGTGGCACCTGAATCTGCCGACTTGGCCGCGCTGGCTGCGCTGATGCACGGACTGGATTTGGGCGATCTGCGACCCGCGCTTGTGGCCGGTGGCAGACGCTGGTGGTTGGCTGAGCTCGCCGACGAAAGCAGTCTGCGCGCGTGGCAGCCCGATCATGCAGCGATCGCCCAGCTGGCCAAAGCTAGCGACAGTCTCGGTTTATGTGTGTTTGCGCGCAGCAGCAGCGCTGACTTTGAGCTGGTGGTGCGGGCGTTTCCTTGCGGCGTTGGTATCAACGAGGACCCTGCCTCGGGCGCGGCGAACGGGCTGATCGCCGCGTTCTTGCGCCTGCGTGAGCCAGGCAGCGCGCTGGCGCAGGGCTATCGGGTCAGCCAGGGCCGCGAGTTGGGGCGCGACGCGATGATCGAGGTGCGCTATGACGAGTTGGGCCGCAGCTGGATCGGCGGGCAGACGCAAACGGTGATCGACGGGCGCCTGCATTTTCCAGCGCCGCCATTGCCCTTGGTTTCCTAGTCCGATGGACAGCAACCCGACGCGTGTGGATTTGCGCGGCAGTTGCCAGTGCGGTGCCGTGCGCTTGCTTGCCGACTTACCCAGCCTCTGGCTGGCGCACTGTCACTGCACGCTGTGCCGGAAAGCGCACGGTGCCGGTTTCGTCACCTGGATTGGCTTTGCCGCCGAGCGTTGCCAGATCGAAGACAGTCAACATGCGCTGCGCTGGTATGCCTCTTCGGCTGGCGCTGAACGCGGCTTTTGCAGCCGCTGCGGCAGCATGCTGCTGTTCCGCTCACAGCGCTGGCCGGGAGAATTGCATGTCGCCGTCGGCATGTTGGACGACGCGCCCGACCGCGCCGCGGAAATGCATGTCCATTGGGCGGACCATGTCGCGTGGTCGGGGGTTGATTGCCACGATGGCCTGCCTCGCAAGGACTGAAGGCAGTGCCGCGCATTCTCGTCTTCCAGCACGTCGCCGCCGAGCCCTTGGGTACCTTGGATCGGCTCATTCGCGCGCGCGGCCACCGCATTCGTTTCATCAATTTTGAACGGCATCCCGATGCTGAGCCAGAGATTGATCGCTATCGCGGCTTGATCGTGCTGGGCGGCCCGATGAACGTCGATCAACACGGCGAGCGCCCGCATCTGCGTACCGAATTGCGCGCCATCGAACGCGCCTTGGCGCTAGGCAAACCGGTGTTGGGCATTTGCCTGGGCGCACAGTTGCTCGCGCATGCGTTGGGCGCACCGGTGCGCCGGCATTCACAGCAGGAGATCGGCTGGTATGCGCTGGAGCTGACGGATTATGGTCACGCCGACCCCGTGATTTCGCCGCTGACGCCAGCAAGCCCGGTGTTTCAGTGGCACGGCTGCACCTACGATTTACCCGCCGGAGCCAGCCAACTCGCGCGCACCGACAGCTGCGAGCAACAGGCGTTTCGTTACGGCGAAAACGCCTACGGCCTGCAGTTTCATCTGGAGATGGACGCACCGTTGATCGAGCGCTGGCTGGGTTCGCCAAGCTATGCCGAGGAATTGGCAGGCGCAGGACTCTCACAAAATGCCGAAACGATTCGCGCTGCCACCGCCACGCATCTGGCGGTCATGCAACCGCGCGCCGAGGCGGTGTTCAATCGATTTCTCGACTTGATCGGTCGACCTGCGCGCAAGCTGGTGCTGCCGTCGAGATAGACAGCTTAATCGCGACCTGAGGTTGCACATTGCAACCACTGTTGCTCATTGCAACTTCTGCAAATTCCGCTTCGCCCGGGTCACTTCCTCATGACTCTCGCCAAACAGCGCGATGTAGCGGTTGAGTGCATCCGTTTGCGTCGCGATTGCTTCTTCCCGCTGCCCCAGCGCCTTGTGCGCAATCGCCTTGGATTCCAAGGCTTGCGCGTACTCGTTGTCGTGGGCGGTGCCTTTAGCGCGCATTCCGGCCATGGCGGTTTCGACCTCGGTCATGGCGATTTGACCGTCACCGGCGTCGGCGACGACGCCAGCGCGGTTGGCGCGGATGAGGTCGCACATCAGGTGGTCCAACTTGCGTTGCGCGCAGACGGCGAGTGCTTGGTCGAAGTAGCGGATCGCGCCGGCATTGCCCTCTTCGTCGCGCGCCAACAAGGCGCGATAGCGCAGGGGAATCAGCACCTGACCGCTGTCCAGCTCGATCTGCATGGCGATGGCGGCGTCGAGCTGCTGAGTGGCCTTGACGGGTTCGGATTCCATCAGCTGCTGGCCGATCTCGGTCATCACGCTGGCCGTCCATGGATGCGCGCCGGGGAAGATATCGGTAACCAGTGTCAAGCGCCGTTGATTGGTCGCCGTGACCTCTGCGTGCTGACCTCGCCGGTACTGGATGTCCGAGAGAAAGCCAAGCATAGGCACTAGCCGTAAATTGTCCTTGCCAGAGAGTCGAGTCACTTCGGCAATGGCTTCCTCAATATAGGGTTCGGCCTCGTCGTATTGGCCACGGTCAATCAAGGCGGAGGCGATGTTGTTAAGCACCGCAGCCATTCCATCGGTACTCGGTACTTTGAACTGGCGCCACAGCTTCAACGAGCGCTGAAACGCCTTGAGCGCTTCATCGGGGCGGCCGGTTTGCTTATGGGTTACCGCCAAACTATTCAGGGCATTGGCCAACGCCAAGGGCTCGCTATCGCGGTGATGCTCAAGAATTGCGACCGCGCGCTCCAAGTCCTGCAAGGCCTTGGCGTAATCGTTGCCGCTGTAGTTTTCCATCGCCGCGCGATTGACCAGCGACTCGGCGATGGCGGGATGATCGGGCGGATAGATCTTTTCGGCCTGGCTGAGCGCCCGATTCACCAATATCCGAGCCTCCTCGAAACGGCCTTGGCCGGCCCGAATCTCGCTGAAATCATCGAGCACATCGACCTGCAAACGCGGGTCGCCAGCAAGCTCTGTATCGACGCGCGCGACCGCCTGTTCAAACGCTTCAGCCACGGTGGTAGGCGCGCCCTCTTTCTTTTGCAGCGGGTCGGCGGCCACAAACGTCTGCATCATGAAATCCTTGACCCGCTTGGCGCGCTCGGTGGCTTCCGTCGCAACGGCCGCCTGCTGTTCGGCACGCGCGGCCTCAGCTCGCGCAAGCGCTGCTTGCTCGCGCGCCACGTTGGCTTGCCACAGCGCCACGCCAAACCCGGCGATCAAGGCCAACAGCACCGCACTCGCACTACCGACAGCCAAACGATTGCGGGCCACAAACTTGCGCGCGCGATAGCCGGCGGTATCAGCTTGGGCGGCGATGGGTCGGCCATCCAGCCAGCGTTTCAGATCATCGGCCAACGCCGCGGCATTGGCATAACGCCGCGCGGGCTCGCGCTTGAGCGCGGTCAGTACGATCACATCGAGATCGCCAGCGACCTCGCGCGCGGCCCGTTGTTGGCTGACACTCGCCGTGGCTGCTGCAGGCTGGGTGGCGCTATGCCTGAGGGCGGCGCTGGGCGCTTGCGTGTGTTCTTCGCGAACTTGCTCAGCCAGAGCCACCAGGTTGCCGGAGCGGCTGTGCGGCAATTGATTGGTCAATAATTCGAAGGCCAACACGCCGAGCGAATAGACATCAGTGGCGGTACTGATCGGCTCGTCCAACACTTGCTCGGGTGCGGCGTAAGCCGGCGACAGCATGCGCATGCCGCTGGCGGTGAGCGCGGTGTCGGCCACCGACTCGCCGATCAATTTGGCGATGCCAAAGTCGAGCACACGCGGCTGGCCACTTGCATCGATCAGGATGTTGGATGGTTTTAGGTCGCGATGCACCACTAGGTGCGATTGCGCATAGGCGACGGCCTCGCACACGGCGACCAGCAGTTGCATGCGCGCGCGTACCGACAGCGCCCGCTCGCCCGCGAAGGTAGTGATGGCCACGCCATCGACGTACTCCATCGCGTAGTACAGGCGACCGTCGCTGCTGACGCCGCCATCGATAAAGCCGGCAATGTGCGGGTGATTGAGCTCGGCCAGAATGCGCCGCTCGCGCACAAATCGCCGCGAGAGTTCGTCCGAATCCATGCCGCGCTTGAGCAGCTTGAGCGCGACGTCCTGCACGAAGTTGCCCTCGCGCCGCTGCGCCAACCAGACCTCGCCCATGCCGCCGACCCCCAACTGGCGTTGCAGGGTGAAGGCGGCAATCTGCATGCCGCTCTGAATCCGTCCATCGGGCGGCGTGTAGTCGCCCAGTTCGGTGAGCAAAGTGTGGGCGATGCCAGCCACACCATGATCGAGCATGCCACTGTGGTCAGCGTCGGCGGCCAGCAATTTCGCGACTGCATCAGCGAGCAGAGGTTCACTTGTCGCAAGCACGGCGATGCGCGCGCTGCGTTCTGCCATCGACAACTCGATCAATTCATCAAATAGCGCCAACGAGCGCGCCAGCAGTGCGGGATCGGGGGTGTTCATTCGGCGTCTTCTGCTTTCGGGGTGGGAATGGGCTGATCGCCCATTTGCGCATGCAGAAACGCACGCGCCTTGCGCCAGTCGCGTTTGAGCGAGCGCTCGCTGCGCTGGGTGATCTCGGCAATCTCGGCCAGTTCAAGGCCCGCAAAAAACCGCAGGTCGACAAGTTGGGCAAGCTGCGGATCGAGCGTGGCGAGGTGATCCAGCGCCTGCGCCAGCGCGAACACATCGCTATTGCGCTCGATGCCAAGTACTTCCGGGCGCACGTCGTCCAATGAGATGGCGCGCCCGCTGCCGCGCTTTTCAGTCAAGCGCGCGCGGGCACGATCAATCACCAACTGGCGCATCGCCCTGGCGGCTACCGCAAAAAAATGGACACGATCGTTCAACACCAGCGCGTCCGGTTTGGCCAGCCGGAAGTAGGCCTCGTGAACCAACGAGGTGGTCTGCATGCCGTGTTGCGCCGGCCCCAACTGGCGCGCGGCGAGCCGGTGCAGATCACGATAAACCTGGGCAAACAAACGCTCGGACGCGGCACGGTCGCCGTCGCGGGCCAGCGCAATCAGTTCGGTCACCTCGCCCATGCCGGCCTCCCGCTGACAAACAACGACCGAGTCTAGCGGAGGCCGCCGGTGCAACGCATGCAACTGGCGGCGATGACGATGGGTAGTGGGCGATAGGCATTGCTCGGATTAACGAAAAAATCGCCGCAGCGGGGCCAGCGGTTCTGCACGGAATGCTCTGCCGCATGCTCTTGCAACAATTTTTCAGGCATTTGGCTACTGCCAAGCGTGTGTCCCGTTTCGGTATTGCAGGCGAAGCCGAGTCGGATCCGCTGCCGCCATCGCCTGCAGTAGTACCCGGGCATCTTGAAAACGTGCCTTGCCCACAGCGTTCGACAGCCGCGCACTTAGCCCGGCCTTTTCATGAATGCGTACGATGATCGCGCAGGATACTGATCGCACAGGGGATTCTCTGAAGGAGCGGC